>ERZ808242.51-NODE-51-length-90754-cov-4.919602_pt1 | contig 90754 bp, 85 predicted proteins | sample MGYA00521244_ERZ808242 | MGnify/ENA primary metagenome ERZ808242 (study PRJEB31516, sample SAMN03275573) | gut metagenome | biome: mammalia-associated habitat; material: feces | host: Papio cynocephalus | place: Kenya | collected 2012-07-27 ... | reverse complement strand
TAGGCTCGACTGGAGCTACCTTAGGTTCGGCGCTTTTTACTTCGCTAGCTTTAGGCTCGACTGGAGCTACCTTAGGTTCGGCGCTTTTTACTTCGCTAGCTTTAGGTTCAGCCTTAGCTTTAGACTCAGCTGGGGCTGCTTTAGGAGTAGATGTAGTGGCAGTAGGAGTTGCCTTTTTATGAACAGCTTGTGCAGTTTTGGGCTTAGCTTTAACTTTAGGCAACACAGATAAACGCAACTCGCGTTCTTCTTCAATCCATTGGTTGGGCACTTTGAAGGCTTGCAAAACTGGGCGCAAAGGAATAATAGTGGCCGAGCCTACCTTGCGAGCCGAGCCAGCCACCCAGGCTTTACAACCTACAGGCACATCGTTAAAGTCGAGCATATAATTATCATCGACAGGGAAATAGAGAATTTCCTTATTGCGACTTATTTTCACAACTTGTTTATCGTTATCCCATTCCACATTTAAGCCAATAGCCGCCGCTATTTTGGGAGAGCCCCAAATACTTCCGTCAACCATAGAAGGCTCAACAGGCCATTCACGCAAACGCTGAGCGCCGACGGAAACACTGACACCACTCACGTAAAGTTCTTTGCATACGCCATCAGTTTTAGCAAAATACTTCAAATCTTCGGGAGCGACAGACAAGCCGACGTCTTGCAAAGTTTTGTTTACCGATTTGATAGGTGAATTTTTCTTATAAACGTCCGGATAGGTGACTAAATAGTAGCGATCTTCATCATAATCGCACCCTATTTTAGAAACTTCATAATCGATACGCACAGGCCAACCGACTTGCACTTTTTCAAAAAGTTCATGCACAGAGTTGGGATACATTCTCATACATCCATGCGAAACGGACTGACCAATAGACATAGGAGCAGTAGTAGAATGGAAGCCTATGCCCGGAGCAGTTATACCAATCCAACGATCACCTAAAGGATTATCCGGGCCAGCAGGCACTACTTCATCTTTTAAGCCCGACCATTCCGGAGGGAACCAAGCCGGATCTTTGGTGCGCGATTCGATAGTATAACTCCCTGTGGGAGTTTCGAACTTGCCAGGCTGGCCAATAGCAACAGGGTAAAATTTTTCAAAAGAGCCGTTGCGGAAAAGATAGACGCCACGTTCTGGCAAATTGACTACCAGACCATTATCCGGAGGATTGCTAGGCAGAACTCTGCGTCCAGGAATAAGCAAAGACGTACCAGGAGCGACATTGATATTATTAGGGTCGCGCCCATTAGCGAAAGCCAAATGTTCGATGGCTAAGCCATAATTTTTAGCTATGGTATACAAATTTTCGCCGCTTTTGACAACATGAGTGCGATCTTTCCCCTTGACCTCACGCCAAATTCCCTCGGCGTCAACTTCCTGAGCCGGTACAAATAAGAAAATCCCCACACATAAAACGCTGAATTTTTTGACAAATGATTGAAAATTCATAAAAGAAAATTATCCTTGGGCCAGTGCCAAGCTTTATTTCCCCCGCTTGCCACATAAATATCCTTTAAAGCACAGCCAATACGCCTTAATATAGCACAACTTCAAGGCTGAGGATCTCTGCCGCCAAAAAAACATTTTATAAAACTTAAATGGCAGGATTCCTTGTATAGGCTGGAAAGCATTCTAAAATATACCAGTTAACTGGCTTTTTTGGGATTTTGCACGATGTGCACTGAGCCGAAAACGGTATCTGTGTTGAGTTTAATGGGTTTGCCCTGGCTTAAAAGCTACATCGCGGCCGGCGATCCTCGTAGCGTAAATAGGAAAATAGGAAGCTATTGCGGTAAAGGTGAGCGGGCAGTCGATATAGGCTTGCACGAATTGGGTTATAAAACCAATATCGAGCGCAAGCTCTGGTAGGCCAACTGAGAGCTAAACACACTCCTCAAAACCAAACTACTTGAGCTATTTCTTAAAGGAATTGCTCAAAAACTTCAGCCGATTTTATATAGTTTGGCCTTATAGCCGGACCGACCGAATCGGTTAATCATATATGCCGGAGGCATAACTTGTCGGCCACCCCCCTATCCGTCCCTACTCTACACCGTCCTCCTTCACCCCTTTACAAAGAGTTGAAGAAAAAAGGACGCATCTACCCCGCACGACCTGGAATCTTGGAGATAGACTATGATACCGGCCTGTTTGGAATTGAATTTCCAACCGGCGGGGAAACAGCTATCGAAACAGAACTAACTCGCACCAGCAAGCATTTTCCCTTAGCCGGTGTTGAAAAGTTCCAGCAACCTTCTGACGACGATCCGGAAAACGGATGCAAAGTCTTTTATTTCGATTCTTCCAGTAGCAATGCCAGAGGTTCAGGCGAATTGCATTTCGCCCAAACTAGCGGCCACAAACGCACTAATTCTATGAAAATCCGTTTGGAAGTAGAATAAGAGGACAACAATAAAAGAGCTCTGCCCGAATTGCTCCGAGTAGAGCTCTTTTATTTCGCTTATATCGCTAGGCAAAAGCCACTTATGAACGTTGAAATAAACTTATATTTTTGCTAAACTCGGCCCATATTAAAAATTTATCGTTTCCGTCGCCGGATGGATAAACAAAGGTTCTAAAATCAGCCGTAGGCAGCAGAATGCAGTTTCTGGAAAGCTGATTTTGAGAGCCTTTTATTTTTTTCACGAGGATAATATCAATAATTATGGGTTGGACCTATTTGATAGTGGCTGGCTTATTCGAAGTCAGTTGGGCTGTGAGCATGAAATATACACATGGCTTCTCTCGTCTAACACCAAGTATCATTACCCTAGTAGGTATGATAGCTAGTTTTATCTTTTTAGCTAAAGCTTTAAAGTATTTGCCTTTGGGTATAGCCTACGCTTGCTGGACAGGCATAGGTATAGTGGGAACTTTTTTGTTTAGTATCTTATGGCTGAAAGAACCTATTAGTGCCGCTCAAACGGTTTGCGCTGTCATGATAGTAAGCGGACTTGTGGGAATGCGTTTTTTTACAAATAAAAAAAATAGCCCCCGCATTTAATTAAAATAGTTAAACCGAGGGCCATTTATACTATTGCTATTTTAAGCAGCTTAAAAGTTATTCATGACGCAGAGCTTGGATAGGATCGAGCTTAGAAGCTTGCACAGCAGGATAAAGTCCGAAGAAAACACCTACCGTAGCCGAGAAGACTACCGCCATAGCAATAGCAGCAGGCGAAATTTGCATACTCATAGACATAAACTTCGAAGCTAAAGTAGTTAAGATAAACGCTAGAATCACACCTATTACACCACCTACCAGACTGAGCATAAGAGACTCAACTAAGAATTGGCGCAAGATGTCGCTACCTTTAGCTCCCAAAGCCATACGAATACCTATTTCACGTATTCGCTCAGTAACGGATACCAACATAATATTCATAATGCCGATACCACCTACTAACAGCGAAACTGAAGCAATACCGCCCAGGAAAAGAGTAAACGTCTGGGTAGACTCGGCCATCATGCTGGCCAATTCTGCTTGAGTATTTACCCTAAAATCATCTTCGTCGCTATCTTGTAAACGGTGACGAGCACGCAGTAAAGCTGTAATATCATCGACGCAAGTATCAACGGTATCTTCACTTTTGGCTGAGCACTGAATATTGCGCAAATAACGTAAGCTAAACAGACGATACATAGCTGTAGTATAGGGCACTAAAACTGTGTCATCTTGGCTGGGGCCAAAGCCTCCATCGCCTTTAGCTTCCAATACACCCACAACTAAAACAGGCGTTTTGTTAATGCGTACGCTCTGGCCTATAGGATTGGCGCTAGCAAAAAGTTCATCGGCTACAGTAGCACCCAAGACACAGACCTTGACACGGCCACGCACATCTTCATCGGTAATAAAACGGCCTCTGGTTAAGTTCCAACTTTTTATAGCTTGATAACCTTCAGCACATCCCACTACTGTAGTAGACCAGTTTTGCTCCTGAAAAATTACCTGGGCGGTATTTTGAGTAATAGGGCTGACCTGAGCCAAATCGGGCACAGACTCGCGAATTGCTTCGCTATCTTGAACAGTTAGGCGCGAACTTCCGTAAGCGCCGCTGCGAGCACCTCCTTGGCGTACAGACCAGGCAGAAACTGTAATAGTATTGGTTCCCAAATTGGCAATGCTAGACTGAATGGAGTTCTGCGTACCAGTACCGAGCGCCACCATAGTGATAACGGTAGAAACGCCGATAATAATGCCCAACATTGTCAGGAAGGAACGCATCTTATTGCGCAGCAGAGCTAAGCCTGCAATGCGCACAATCATAAACCAACTCATATTTTTTTATCGCTTAGAAGGGAGGACCGCCGCGTCTTTTATTACTGCTGCTTGACTTAACCAAGCTCTTGTCGGTGCTGCCCACTACGACCAAATCTCCTTCCTTCAAATCGGGGGACTCTACTTCTGTATTAGTACCATCAGTTAATCCAGTCGTTACTTCTATACGTACCAATCCGGTGGGATCGTCCTTGTCCTCTACATAGAGAACGCGAATAGCTTTCTTTTCAACAATATCGCCACTAGCAGAAGTACTAGCTACTTCCTCAGCAGCTTTGTTGTCTGTACCAGAAATATTCACAGCCTCGCTGGGCTTAAAGCGCAGAGCGGCACTGGGCACCAGAAGAATATCGCTATGTTTTAAAGTTTGGATATTAACTGTAGCAGTCATACCCGGAATAAGGCACATATCAGGGTTGTTAGTGGCGATAATAACTGGGAAAGTTACTACGTTATTGGTAGTTTCAGCAGCCTTACGCACTTCTTGAACTTTGCCTTGGAAGATCTTGTCGGGCCAAGCATCGACAGTAAAACTGGCTTCATCACCGACGTGAATTTGACCAATATCGGCTTCATCCACAGTAGCTTCAACTTGCATAGAATCTAAGTTTTGAGCCAACTTAAATAATTCAGGGGTTTGGTATTGAGAAGCTACCGTCTGGCCTTCGGAAACTTCAATGCTAAGCACAATACCGTCAATAGGCGAAGTTATGCTAGTCTTACTTAAATCTACTTTGGCTGAATTTAAGCTGGCTTCAGCTTGTTTGACGTCAGCAGCAGCACCTGCTACTGAAGCTTCGGAGGCGGCAGCATCATCACGAGCCGCTTCTACTTGAATGCGAGCTGCTTCTACATCGGCCTGGGCACCTTCGTAGCTAATCATAGCCGATTGCAAATCGATTTGAGCGCTCTTGAGAGAGGCGTTGGCCGCATCTAAGCCAGCTTTGGAAGCTTCAACTGAAGCTTTACTAGTAAGCATAGAAGTGTAGGCATCGTCACGTTCGCTACGTGAAACCAAATCTTGAACAAAAAGCTTATTCCAGCGCTCGTAATTAGCTTTAGCATTGGCATATTCAGCTTCACTCTTAGCTAAATTGGCTTTGGCAGTGTGGAAATTGGCTTGGGAGTTGGAAACATTGGCTCGAGCATTTTCCACAGCCGCTTGGCTCTTTTTGGCTTGAGCTTGCTGGGAAAGTAAAGAGGCTTCGGCTTTTTTGACAGAAGCTTTGGAATTGCCAGCTTTGGAGACGGCATTATCGTAAGAGGAACGAGAACGAGCCAAACTAGCTTCAGCTTTGTCAACTTGCGCTTGTAAAGTTTCAGGGTTAATTTGAGCTAAGATTTGACCTTTTTTCACTTTTGAGTTGTGCTCAACATAAATTTTATCGATTACGCCTGAGACTTCAGAACCGACGTCAACAGCAGTTACAGCCGTAAGTTCGCCAGTAGCTGTCACCACCGACTGAATGGTACCTTTGCTTACAGGCTTAGTTCTGAAAACTTGTCTCTCGTTAGCACTGCGCGAACGCATGAACAGGAATCCCCCGCCCACAGCAATGGCGACAATGATTAAAATTATCAGAATCCGCTTCATTATTTTTCCTCTCTAAGGCTTGGGAATTCAGCTTTTATTTTTTCTGCCGAAGCACCACTATCAAATATTTGCGGCAACTCCGGAACGGAGTCTAAACCTATTTCTTCTTTAAGTTCAGGCAAGTTGTCCATATCGTCCACGCCTAAAGCTTTTATCATGACGGCTTTGGCAATACGCAAATCGTTTAAAGCAGAAGCATAATTGACTTGAGCCTGAGACAAACTCACTTCAGCGTCGGAAACCTCTACGCTGGTGCCTACGCCGACTTTATAACGAGCAGCAGCCAAACGATACTTTTCTTGAGCTGAAGCCATAGCAGCTTCGGCTGAAGCGATAGAAGCTTCGGACTGGCGCAAAGACACTTCAGCGCTTTTCACTTCTTGGAAAATTTTTAAACGCTGATTCTGAAAATCTTCAGCCAAAGCTCTGGCTTTTATTTTCTGAGCGCTCTCTTCATACTTGCGTAAATATCCGTCAAATAAAGACCAATTGAGGCTCAAACCTACACTCCAGTTGCCTTCAAAAGGTGAGAGAGAACCGCTGCCACCCACGTTGGCACTGGCTCGCAAAGTAGGGTAGCCATCGGTACGAATTACGTCTAATTCATTTAAAGCAGAGCGCAAAGCGATTTGACAATTGAGCAACTCGGAACGATTGGCTAAAGCCGTTTGCAACAACTTATCTGAATCAAGTTCTCCTAAGTGCTCCCAATAAGGATCCAAAGTCAATTGATAAGGCTCGGCTTCAGAACGGCCCATACTCACATTGAGCGTTACCCAATCCACCATAAGCTGAGTTTTAGCTTGCACTACTTCGTGCTGAGCAGAAGCTAAATCGGCTTCGGCAGAAACGACGTCAGCTTTGGCTTTAGTGCCAGTTGCATAATGCTGGCGAGCTTCGTTTAAACGGATCTCACGATTTTGCGCATTATCTAAAGCGATCATCAATAAAGTTTGATCGATGTAGCAAGCGAACCAAGCCTTGCGCACGTCGAGCAAAACTTGTTGGCGCTGACTTTCTAAACTGGCTAAAGCTGAAGCTTCGGCCAATTCAGCACGGCGCAAACGCGGACGGCGACTTAAATCGATCAGAGTTTGGCTGGCCGTAATGCCGGCATTAACTCGACTGCTGGAACGGCTGTTGCCTCCGGAAGCCACTTTAATAGTCTGGCCAGTAGTTGGATCGGTCATGGTACTTTCATTTTGGCTGACAAACATGCCGCTATGGGTAAAACCGGCCGAAAAAGAAATAGAAGGATAAATGTTGCTAAGCCATTGGCCCAACTGTTCGTGGGAAACCATGGCTGCATACTTACTAGATTGCAAAGTTGGACTATATTTCAAAGCATACTCTTCAGCTTGAAATAAAGTCAGCGGAGCGGCATCTTCAGGAATAGAAGCTTCTTTTCTCAGCCGTTCCAATTTTTTTTGATCGACCTGCATTATGGACTTGTACTGCTCGCGCACACTTTTGTTAGCTTTGTCAGCTTCAGCAGTGACTGCGCTGCTCGTTGTCCCCGAAGAAGCGCTAACGCTTCGGGCAGGTACACTTTCTGCTTCAGGCGAACAGCTACCGGCTTGAGTAAGGCTCAAGGCGGTTCCAGCTATGGCCACACAAAGCAGAAGCCATCTTTTTGAGTAGAAAGAATTCATGCTATACGCTCTCAGCTTATTTGTTTATGCTCCAATTTGCACAATATTTATTCGGTAACTACGTGAGCTTTTATTTACAAGTCACAAAGTTGTTTCCCCTTAATTCTAATTAAGATATAATAAAAAAATTTGTTTCCCATTGGGAATTAAAATGTCATAAATTCTTTGTCTGCTTATAAAACTTCAACAATTACTTATATGGCTGCTTTTATAGCCATAACCTTAACACTAAGAGCCTTGCCTGCCCCGCCGATTATGCACGGCTTCTTTAGATTTGTCGCTTTTCCCATCATCTTATCCGGCTTCATCTTGGGCCCCAAAGCAGGTTTTTGGGTAGGCGCCATTAGCGATATCTTGGGCTGGGTGATTTTTCCCAGTGGCCCTTATTTCCCTGGTTTTACTTTAACCCAAGGTTTAACCGGCTATCTACCTGCCAAATTGTTAGGCCAGCAGCCGCGCTCTTGGTGGCGTCTCTTCGGAGCTGTAGCGGTAGGCCAATTGTTAACTAAGTTTTTCTTGGTGCCGCTCTTCCAACATATACTTTTCCGCCCAACTCCCCATTGGCTCACCACCTGGTGCTATATAAGTTGGGCATCCTTGCCAGCCCAAGCCTTTCATATTCCACTTTACACTTGGTTAATCGCCTGCTCTTTGCGTTGCCTGCCGCCCTCCCACTTAGGGAAAGCCGCTCAAACGCCTCCAGCGTCGGCCGCCAAACAATCAAAAAAATAGAAAGTCGGCTAAGCTCTGCAGCCGAGCCGACTTTCTATCAGCCTTTATACTAAAAGGATCTAGGAACGACGCTCACGGGGCACGCGGACGCGCTTAATGCCACCATCATTTTTTCTGTCGTAAGAGCGGCCGACAGAACGTTCACCATGACTGCGCTCACTGCGACCATTGCGGCTGCCGAAACGCTCAAAGCGACGACCGTCGCGAGAGGAAGAGAAGCGGTCGCTACGTTTATCGCCACGACCAAAGCTCTTTTCACCAGAGCGACGCTCACCATAACCGGAACGGCCAGAAGAGAAACGCTCGCTGCGCTTGTCACCGCGACCGCCAAAACGATCATCGCGACGACCTTCACGACCAGCATAGCGCTCGCTACGTTTGTCGCTGCGTCCACCGCGCTCAAATTTGTGTTCACCGCGACGAGGATAACGCTCAGATCTGCGTTCGTCATCTTCACGACGTCCGTAGCCTCTGTCATTCTGACGATAGGCCATATCGAAACGGCGAGGATCGTCCTTGGCAAATTCGCGAGGAACACGTCCCTCTTGGTCGCGGTCATCACGATCATAGTCGCGGCGCACTAAACGAGCGGCCCAACGAGGAGCGCGTCTAGTTTCGGCAGCGACTCCAGCGGCGGGCTCAGCCTTTTCTTCAGCAGGACGCTCGACAATGCGTACATGCTCAGCCTTAGGGGCATCTTTAGTAGCGGAGAAATCTTGCTCTTCCAAGGAAACGGGAGCTTGAGGAGCGGCAGCAACTTGAGGCTGAGCTTCTACAGTGGCAGCAGGCTCAATATCGTTGGCAGCAGCTTCACTGTCAAACTCGGGAACGACCGGTTTTTCACGACGAGTGTAGTTGCGTAATTCTTCCTTGGCATAGTCGGCATAATGGCTTTCCATGCTGGCAGGACGAGCCGCAGCACGCTCTCTAGAAGCGGCTTTGCGCAACATACGTCCCATGCTAGGTAATCTTCTAATAGCATCACCAATACCGTCTAAAACATAGGTAGAAATATCGGTGGGCAAGATGCCGCTGGGGCCAACCAGCACGTTAGGCTGGAAAAATTCTTCCGCAAATTGTTCAAAGTAAGCGTTAATCTTATTGGGACTCTCGTAAGCAATAGTCTCATGGTTGATGCCGCCCAAAACGGAGCGCTTCCACTCGGCAATGCCATTGCGCAAAGATTGCTTGGCTGCAAAGTGAGGCCAGCTGACTACTTGAGTTTTGTAAGATTCGAGCGTGTCAAAATAAAGACGCTTGCTGTCGATACGTAAGATGTTAAATGGAGCGGAAGCGGCAGCTTCTAAAACTCTGTTGTTGAAAGGCTGACAAAGCTCTTCATGGCTCAAAGGATCGAGTACATCGTAAGCAGCCTCGGTTAAGGTAAAGAAAATACCTTTAATGCCAAGTTCCATAGCTTTTTGGACATACCTTACCTGAGAAGCGGAAATAATGTCTAAGGCGGCTTTGACTATTTCCGGACGGCGTCTGGCTGTAGCCAAGACCATATCAGGACTGGACAATTTGCATAAAACTGTCCAGGGGCTGTCCACAGAATCGACAACCCAAACGTCGTCGTTCTTTAAAGAGCGCACAATTTTGTCCAAAGCTCTCAACTGATCTCCCCAGTATCCCTCTTCGGCTACAATGCAAGGAATCTGTAAGAAATCGCTGGCTTTGTCAAAACTGCGCAAGTTGGTCAAAGGATAAGGATATCCATTCATTACTCGAAGGTAATCGAGTTCAAAGCGTCTGGCAAAAGCAATATGTACATCAGCGACTGCATCGCCGGACATATGCTGCAAACCAAAATTGTACCAAAAAGAAAAAGGAGGTCTGTCGACCTCTGCCCCCGCCAAAGCGGCTTGAATGCGTTCCGAACTGTTCATAGAAAACGCCATTCAGCAACTACAGATAAGCTCCTGCCCTACAAAACAAACAAAAAGGGCAGCAGCTTCGAAATTACAGAAGCTCTGCCCTCATTTCACTTCTGCCGTATACCGACTCTGATAGACACTAACACCAAGCATGATTTGCTACAGTGCCTATCTGGAACTAGTACCGACAAGAAGCTATTTATTGAGATATTTAGCAGCGTAGACGCAAACGCCATCAGCCAGTCCATCGGCTATCGACTGACGATAATTTGGATCGCCAAGCAACTTAGCTTCAGTTGGATTACTAAGAAAAGCCGTTTCGACCAACACGGCCGGCATTTGCGAGTGAACTAACACAAAGAAACGATCTTGTTGAATGCCACGATCGTAGCGCCCGCTGGCTCGCAATAAATGCGGATAGATACACTCAGCCAAAGCGCGGTCGGAGCGCTTATAGACATGCAAAGAGGTGCCTTCGGCTGCGCTCGAAGCGGCGGCATTACAATGGACGCTGACAAAGATATCGGCGTTAGCATTGGCACCAACATCGACACGAGCGCCAAGCTCTTGAGTGTTGGAAGAGCCAGCCCAAGTTACATCACGATCCGTCTCTCGAGTGAGAATGACATTCCAACCGCGACGACGCAAGTTATCAGCCATCTTCAAACAAATATCCAAAGTGACGTCTTTTTCCATATAACCATAGGCGTTACTTACACAACCTGAGTCGGAACCGCCATGGCCGGCATCAATACAAATAGTCTTGCCTCCTCCACCAAGAGCGGCATATGAAGGCGTGCCACTTAAAGCGCCAGATCCGCTCAAAACAGCCATATTAGTATCGATTTTATCTTCGGAAATAGCTAAGCAAATACTATTGGGGGCAGTGCCTGGACTGACTTTTACGCTTACAGCATCATTTAAGTCGAGAACGACACGAGTAATGGGTATAGGCTTAGCGGCATATTGAGAGATGCGGACTTGCTCAACAAGTTTGCCAGCAATTTTTTTAGAGATCTTGTTGTCTGGGAAAATAACGTGCTTAAAATCGATAACAAAGCGATTCTTGCCCTCAGTTAAGCGGCGCCATTCATAAGCCACTGGACCGCTGAAAGCGACGGTAACATTGCTGCTGGCAGAGCTAGCAGTGCTGAAGCGGCCGATATCACAACTGACTACTTTTTCGTCTTTATATTGGGAAACGGCTGACTGAGGCAAACTAAGCGCAAATTTAAAATTCGTACCGGTGCGAATAGCCGGAGGAGATATTCTAAGCTTAGGAGTGGTCGGGACCACAATACGCGACACCGCCGGCCCCAAAGAAAATTGACCTAAACGTATATCGCCTATTTCCGGATGATTGACTCTCAAACTGGTAGTATCTAAAACACCCCCAGCCACATCGATAACGTAGCGATCCGGCTTGGAGAGTTTAAAAGTCGAAAAAGTTACTGGAGCACTCGCTACTACGTTTAACGTTAAATCAGATCCACTTCCGTCCAAACGTACTGAAGTAATTAAAGGATCGATCCAGCCTTTGCTTTTGGCATTATCTATAGTGACACGTACATCCAAAAAATCTTCCAAAATGGAAATAGGACAAAAGTAAGTGCCAGATATTTCTCTAATGCCCACATCTAAGATGCGTCCACCTAAAGAATCGGCCATTTGCATTTGGTCAATCTTTAAAGTATTGGTCTTGCCATGGCGAGTTACGCTAAGTGTCTTGGACGATTTGTTCCAACTCCAGGACGAAGCGCCAAAAGCAGAGGCAATAGATTTGATGTTTGGCGCGTCAATAGGCACAAAGTACTCATCTTCAATACCAGTAGTGCGTATAGTTAAAGGATAATTTCTACCCTTAGCTGTTACGTTAATATTTTTAGGCGAGCCGACAACAACTTGCGCGGGTAAATCAGCAGAAGCTTGCTTAGGGTTACTAGCCCGTCCACGTCTGGTCGTGCTTACAGTCGTATTGCCAGTACTCTTTTTAGGATCAACTATTTTAGTGTCAGACGTTTTTACATTTGTTGAAGTCGATCCCGAAGAAGTTTTGTTTTTATTGTAGGAAGGAGCAGCAGCAGGCGCAGGGACCGAAGGCTGAGTATGCGTTTTTTTACTACTAGTAGTCTTTCTATTATAATGTCGTCCCCAAGGGAAACCTTTGGAGCTATTAAACTTCCTCGTACTCTTAGAGCGAGTGCGGCTCTTACTCTTAGTAGAGGTTTTAAGCGAAGAAGTCTTAGAAGAAGATTTCACTTTGGGCGCAGGAGCTGCCTGAGAAGGTTTAATCTTAGTTGAAGCGCCACTATCTACCGAAGCTTCACTTCCGCTATTTAGAGGATCATCAGGAATTTTAATCAGAACAGGGGCCACTCCATCCTCTTCTTCAGAAGGATCGGCCCAAGCTTGCCCACTTAAGCACAAGCACATCAAACAAGCAATTATAAAAGTAAAATTCCGTAATTTATTGCGCATAACTAACGATCGTGCCAAATTCTCCCACTTTGGCGTCCATTCTTTCCCACGTATAATAGAACAAAATCCACCCTGTTTTCACAGGCAGGGCGCCTTGTTTCTCTCCATTCTTCGCTTAGCCTGCCAAGGTCGAGGAAACACCTTGACGCTTAGCAAGGTAAGAGAAGCTAATGCATAGAAATTTTCTTTGGTCTTTTGCCAGTTCTTTATCGAACCGACATTTTATTTTGAGCTCTTTTTATGGTCGCCGTTTCACTTTAAACGGGCCGCCTTCTTTCAAAAAAATGAATATTGCTGATACTCATATCCATCTCAATAGTGAAGAATACCAAACTAATCGCTCACAACTTATTGCTGAAGCTAAGCAAGTAGGATTGAGCGCTTTCATAGTGCCCGGTACCGACTTAGCAACTTCACAAAGCGCTGTAGCTCTAAGCCAAGAAGAAAGTTCGATTTTGCCTGCTGTAGGTATTCATCCTCACGAAGCCGACAGCTTAAGTGCCGAGGCCTTGAAAGGCATAGAGGAGCTTTTTCCTTACGCTGTAGCCATAGGTGAAATCGGTCTAGACTATCATTATAATTTTTCTTCGCCAGAACAACAGTTAAAATGTTTGGAAGAAAATTTCAAGCTAGCTCAGAAAGCCGATTTACCAGTCATTTTACACATTCGCGAAGCCGATACAGATATGTGGCAATTTTTGCAAAGCTTCGGAGTTCCCCATAAAGGCGGTGTGATACATTGCTGCAGTTCAAATTGGGAGACTGCGCAAAAATATCTGGCTTTAGGCTTTTATATAGGCATTACCGGCATGGTCACTTTTCCTAAACTAAAAGATGTAGCCGAAATTGCCACGAAATGTCCGTCGGACAGACTACTTATCGAAACTGACGGCCCTTATTTGGCTCCCGTTCCCAAGCGCGGACGTATTTGTGAGCCAGCTTGGTTGAAAGAATATACCTTGCCTTATATTGCCAAATTGCGCGGCCAAAGCGTGGAAGAGACAGCCCAGCAAACAGCAGCTAATGCTTGTCGTCTTTTTGGAGAACGGCTTACAAAATTACTACAATAGGACAATCCTAAATAAACAAAAACGTCTTTACTAGACGGTTCAAACCACAAAACAAATTCTAAATAAAAAGAACTTATTGAGAGGAAAAAAAACGTGACTCAAGATCAGACGAAGTTTTTCTTTGTAGGTTTAGGCAATATCGGTTGTCAGGCTGTACATAAAGCCGTGACCACAGTGGCTGAAGCCTATTCAGCGTCAGTCAGAGGCCTTTTGCTCGATACTGCCCATGCTTCTATTGAGTCTTTTACTCCTTCTCCTTTAATAAAAAGTGTTTATTTAGATACGCTCAAAGGCACTAGAGCTATCCAATTGCGCTCACAATCAAAAGTTTTGGACAGCTGGCTCCCCAACTTTCCCATGACTTTAGAGCCAGGCAGCGGCTTATTCGGTTCTAAAGCTTTGGGACGTTTAGCTTTAATTATCAATATTGTGCAAATTGCCAAAACTTTCAAAGAGCAAGTAAAAGAGCTAATAGCCCAAAGCCCAACTGAAAACGAAGTACAAGTAATTATTTGCTGTTCTCTCGGAGGTGGCACCAGTTCAGCTCACATCGACTTGGCTTATTTACTTAGAGCTCAATTGGAAAATTTGGCAATCAAGCACAAAATTATCGCCCTCTTCCCCTACTCTAAGCAATTGCCAGAATCAGAAACTACAGCCGCCAATATCTACGCTGGTCTAATCGAGCTCAACCACTGGATGGATGCATCTACTTGGCATAAATTTGCTTGTGATCTCGACGAAGTTGATAAGTGGGAGATTCCCGAAGACGAAAGTAAAGCCAACAAACGCGACGAGAGCACTGCCGAGATTTTAGCTAAATTGGATATTTATTTAGCGGAAAACGTCAGAAATGTTAATCCAGGCTTAGGCAAAGAGCACAAAGAAGGCGAAGAAGCACAAAGCGAAGGCGATACCAGCAAAAAGCTAAGTGGCAAAGTCGACCTCAAAGAGTCTTCCGCTCCAGTTTACGATATGGTAGTTTTCAACAGTTTGGAGAAATTCAACGACGAACTGGAAAATCAAATGCTAAGCCATACTTTAGTGCGCCTGGCTTATTGGTATTTCGAAGGCCCTCATTTATACAACCAATTAGTCCAAAGCTTGAGTGATACTCAGCCTAAAAATGATGAGAATGAGCCTTCATCTTTGGAAATAGATTCAACTAACGCAAAATCACAAGCAGATAATTGTAACTATGCCGACTTGCATTCTTACCAAGTAGCCCGCCCTACACAAAAGATCTTGAGTGTTGCTCGCAACCTGTCCAGCCAAGCGGTTGTAGCCGAGCTTTACAATCTCTTCTTCGAGAAAGATTTAGAACAAGACAAAGTACGCGGCCTGGAAATGGGCAAAGAGTTTATTAAAGCTCGCAATCTAGACTCCTTAGAAGTGCACCAGCGCTATACAAAATGTTGGCAACAATTGGAAAACGGCCTATACGACGCCGCTTCCTTCATTAAAAATAAGCTGAACGAACTACAGCAAAAGCCGCTTTATGGAGCGGAGCTAGTAACTTATTGCCAAACTTTCGACGCCGAGTTGCAAAAATTGGCTGAAAAATGCGAAACTCAGCCAGACTTTTTTGCAGCTTTAGCTAAAACTACTAAAGATATAAGTGATGATTTTACTATTGGTATCGATAATGTAATCAGCGATACGGTAAATAGGCAACATAACGGTATTGCCATGCAAAGTATGCTCGACGAAGTCAATAAGCAGCTTTCTTTCAGCTTGAGTGCTTTGCACGAACGTACTAACAATGCCAAATCGGAAATGATCCGCTTGGAAGAGCAAAAGGACAAAGCCATCGAAAGTTTGGCTACCTTCAAGCCTTCTCTCTGGCAAAAAATGATGCGTAAAGTCGATTTTACGCCTTTAGAAGAAGCGGGCCAAGTCATTACTGAATATTACAATAACGTATTTGTCAGCTACGTAGGACGCGAAGAAGTAAATGCCTTCTTCAACATGATTAACGTTTGCGAAAATACCACTAAGCGTTTGCATAAATTGCGTCAATTTTTGGACGATTCCACTTCGGCTTTAAAAAGTGCCAATCGCCATTTATATAAACAAATTTTAGAAGATGCTGACGAGCCTTTAATTTCTTCTCAAGAAGCGGTCAGCTATATTGCCTCCCACGCCTCTCCTCCCGATTTAATGTTATTTGTTAAAGCTCTGGATCAACTTACAAACTTTAACTTACTCGACTTGCCAGCACATTATTCTTTACAAAATTGGCTTTCTGCTCTCAGAGATGTGGTAGCCAAGCTCTATCCTATGCACGATCCTAAAACTGCAGACGAGTTCTTAAAGCAATATCCTGAAGAGAAGTTAGGCAAAAAATTAAACACCATTGGCAATACTATTGCCTCGCAATTCGTTTATGCTGCTCCGTTTAATTTACCCAATAGTTCCGCCCAAAGGCAAGTTTTTGTTGCTTTTGACACTTGTGCCAACGAACTTAACGGAGCTTCTCCATCCGGTTTGTCAAGCTGCCAACAGGCGGAACATCTGACTCAGGCTCTGCAGAAAGCCAATTTTTCCGTACCATCAAAGCTTATCGACGAACCAAATTCCGAAACATTAGATTTTGTAGAGCTAACCAATGGATTTACTCTGGCCGATTTAGAAATCTCAGAATACAAAGACGCTTACTTGGAATCGTTAGTGAGGGGCAGTCGAGCTATGCAAGCTCGTAAAGATGTCAGATTGAAATCTTTGCTTAAAGTTGATAGCCGTACCCACTTAAGCGTGGTTATTTTGTTAGCTTCTGCCTTTAAATTTGGCGTATTGCAAGAGCGTGAAGATCCCAATTCTTACGACAAAGAGTTACGCCTTACCAGTAACAAATGGATGGATTTAACCTCAATACGAGCTTGCTTAAAAGTATTTGCCGATCCAGTCGAAGCTTTGCTTTTTGAAAACAATTTCTATCAAGAATTATTAAAGTGGAGACAACAGCAAATGAATAGCATGGGCATGAATGCTTGGCTTAAAGCTATGGCTCCAGATGCTTGGGGAGGCGAACCTTTTGTAAATCGCCCCGAGTCTTGCTTCTATTCGTTGAATCTTGATAAGCAAATGCTCACCTTGCAAAAATTGATGTCACACGATTTGGAGCGTCACTGGCCGTCTTGGAAATATAAAATTGCTGAATTTCTCAACCAAGGATTAGATCTCAAAGCGGCTATCGCAAAAACCGTACAGCCAAGTATAGCTGAATGGTTAGAAATGCGCTGGAATAAGGAGCATCCTCTATAGAATGGAGGCGCCCTTACCCTTTTTTAGGGCAGGTCTGCTGCGGCAAGTTACGAACACAAAGCGGCTATGAAGAACTTCCCTTTTTCTTTTAAAACTTTAGTTATCACCTTGGCTTCTGCCGCTTGTTTGGCCATTCCTAGCGCCGCTTGGGCCGAGGAACCTGTCCAGCCTATAAGCAAAGGCCATGCTCTTTTCAATAGCATGCAAGAGCATATTATAAAAATTTCCGACCATATTAAGAGTACCGTAGTACATATCGAAGTACTCTCCAAAGTCGGCAACCAAAGGCGCAAAGCTACCGGAAGCGGTTTGATTTTATCTCCCGACGGTAAAATCGTAACCAATTATCACGTTATCGATAAAGCTCAGCTGATTACGGTCATCCTAGATGACAAGAGCAAATACACTGCCGAGATCATCCGCGACGACCAACAGACAGACTTAGCTTTCTTGAAAATTAAGCCTAACCGCGCTTTGCCTTACGCTCAGTTAGCTGACTCAGATAAAGTACAAGTCGGAGAATGGATTATCGCTGTAGGTAACCCTTACGGTTTTGACCGTACCGTCTCTTTCGGTATTGTCAGCGGAAAAGGGCGCTTCATTCCTGGAGCCGACAATGGCGTACCTCTTATTAACGACTTTATTCAAATTGACGCTTTAATCGATCCGGGCAACTCCGGCGGTCCCTTAGTCAATATGAATGGCGAAGTCGTCGGTATCAACTCTATCGGCGTCGGCCGCGGCCAAGGCTTTACTATTCCTTCCAATATAGTTAAAGACGTAGACAGTCGCCTTGAAGTTGAAGGCCATATTCAACGCGGTTGGCTGGGCGTATTTATGCAACCCTTTACTGAAGAATATGCTACTTTTACTAAGCAACCAAACTTGCGCGGTCTCTTAGTCAGCGATACAGCCAAAGACAGCCCTGCTTATAAAGCAGGTTTGCGCAGCGGTGATGTTATCACCAAACTCAATGGCAAAACTGTCAATGCTGACAGCGACGAAGCCTTGAATCGTGTTAAATTAGAAGTTGCCCAGTTGCTGCCCAATGCCAAAGTGCCTATTGAATATGTCCGCAATGGTAAAAAGCACGAAACTTCGGCAATTTTAGGTGTACAGCCTAACGTAACCACCAATGATATTGAAACTAGCTATGGCTTTATTGCTAACGAAATTACCGTAGCTTCCGAATTGGAGTATCGCCTCTTAGATCGTGACGGTATGCTCGTTTCCAAAGTTGAAAAAGGTTCTGCAGCAGCCAACGCCAGTCTCTCAGTGGGTGACGTTATTACTAAAATAAACGATAAGCCCATTCACAATGCTAAGGATCTGAAAGACGCCTTAAATAATGTCAAAAATGACAAGCACTTCTTGATTACCGCCAAACGCGGCTTAATCAAAGTATTTTGCCTTATCGACACCTCTACTTATGGTATCGCTGCTCCTACCGAAACTGACAAAGAAAAATAATCGCTTAATTTTTTAGTTTTTTTCGTCAGTATAGAAAAAGCAGTCTGTTTTCAATTACTAAAAACAGACTGCTTTTTTGCTTTATTTTTTAGCCAAAGCGCAGCAAGCGCAAGAATGACTTCCTAAGAAAAAAAAAAGCCTCTCGCTTTTCTCCTTAGGTGGAGCTATTCAGCGAGAGGCTTTAGCCTAAATTGTCAGGCGACTAATTCGCAAGAACTAGCGTACAATGCGACGCTCTCTGTCGCGCTCGAGGAGCTGAACGAGAGTGTTGACGGGGTTCTGGAAGCGGGTGAGCAAGATCATAGCAGCAATGACGAAAGGCTTGTGGGCAGCTTCGGCATAGGTGTCTAAGCGATAGCGCTCAAATACGGAAGCGGCGCATTCGCCTTCTTTGCAGCTGACACCGCTGATGTCGGCGGGCAAGCAGTGGCAGTAGAGAGCCTTACCATTGCGGGTAAGTTTCATCATCTCTTCAGTGCATTCCCAATCTTTGTGGGTAGCGTTGTGGGCCAAAGCTCTTTCTTCGAGGGCCTTAAGCTCGGAAGCGCGGCCGGAACGAAGCAACTCGGTGCGCTCTTGCATTACAGTGAAGGGAGCCCAGCTCTTAGGATAGACGATGTCGGCATTTTCGAAAGCTTCTTCCATGGAGTGGGTGATGTTGAAGCTGCCACCGGTCTCCTGGGAGAACTTGCGGGCGGCTTCGACGGGCTCGTCTAACAAATCGTAACCTTCGGGGTAAGCCAAGCTTACATCCATACCGAAGCGGCTCATCAAACCGATGATACCCTGAGGAACGGAGAGGGGCTTGCCATAGCTGGGAGAGTAGGCCCAAGTCATGGCTACTTTCTTACCACGCAAGTTCTCTACGCCACCGAAGCGCTCGATGATGTGACTCAAGTCGGCCAAAGCCTGGGTGGGGTGGTCGAGGTCGCACTGTAAGTTGACTACGGAAGTACGGTTAGGCAAAATGCCGTGCTCGTAGCTTTCCTGAATGGAATCAGACATTTCTTTCTGATAGCGGTGACCTTCGCCAATGAACATGTCATCACGAATACCGATAACTTCGGTCAAGAAAGAAATCATGGTAGCGGTCTCGCGAACGGTCTCACCATGAGCGATCTGAGAGGTGCTTTCGTCGAGTTCTTCAGTACCCAAGCCGAGCATGTTACAAGCGGACTTGAAGGAGTAGCGGGTACGGGTGGACTTGTCGCGGAAGATGGACAGACCTAATCCGGTATCGAAAACTTTTACGGACTTACCGGCGCGATTTAAGCGCTGCAAAGCTTCAGCCACTAAAAGAACGGCGTTGATGGTCTCTTTGGGATAGCGCCAAGTAATAAAGAAGCTGTCGTTGTAAAGATCAGTAGGGTTAGCTTCTAATTCGTTGATAATTTTTTTTACTCTGTCGAGGTTGATGTCGGCCACAGTATATACACTCCAAAAAAAATGGTTAAAAAACTGGCACTGTTTTAGACAATGTCATTTTTTATCCTGCACACAATAAAGGGAATATTGTGCATTTTGCTGCTAAACTGCAGAAGTTTTCGTTATATTTATAAAAAACATATCGCAGCTCATTACAAGCTCGATTGAGCAGAACGCCCTAACTTGTACAGGCTGCCTCTGCTCATTTTTTTTCTAGACTTCTTCAATCCAAATTTCCGCGCCTATTTGCTTAGGAATAACAGACAGCATACCATTTTTAACCACAGCAGTTGAATTGTAAATTACTCCCCTAAAGAGTGTACCTTCAGGTAAAGCGGCTGCTTTCACAGAAATAGCTGTATATTGAGCCGTACTCGATGCACTATTTTCAATTTGTTTGTCTTCCTTGGTAATAGCGCAAATAGCTCGAGGGCCTTGGCCTTCACGCATAAAAGCTAAGCTGCCGTCTTGAGCATAAAGCCATTGCAAACCGCCACGGCGTAAACATTCCGTTTTTTTACGCGCAGCACACAATTTTTTCATAATTTGCAACATTCGGTTATTCCATTGGCTTCTGTCCCAAATCATTGGGCGGCGATTGTCTGGGTCTAGGCCACCTTCCATGCCGATCTCATCACCATAGTAAATGCAAGGCACTCCCTGGTAAGCGAACATAAAGATATAAAGAGCAGATGCTTTTGTAGATTTGCCTTGATTGAAAGTTCTAACGCGCGGCAAATCGTGGCTGCCCAACAAATTAAGCATATTGAGAGCGTTTTTCTCAGGAATGGCAGCTCGGAAGCTTTGCATTTGTTCCACAAGATCCAAATCGGCCAGAGGTGCTTTATCGCCCCAACCTTTGCCTTTAAAAGCTTCAAAGTCAAAACCAGCCATCCACTGATTCATGGGCATACAAAAAGCTCGGTAATTCATGGAAGCATCAAATTCGTCGCCTTGTTGATAATCGCTCGGATCAAAAAATTGCTCGCCCAAAAGCCAAGTTTGCGGAGCTTCTTCTTTGACTGCTTGTCTCATTTCCCGGCCTATCTCATGACCTAATTGATCCATTTTTTGTCTAGCTAGCATATTAGCCACGTCTAAACGCCAACCGTCTATGGAATAAGGTTCGCGCAACCAACGACGCATAATAGAATCGGCATCACCATACATACGCCGACGCAATTCCTGAGAGCGATAATTTAAGCGTGGCAAAGTGCTTACTCCCAGCCACATTTCATATTGGTCAGGATTGTCATTATAGAAGGTAAAGAAAGAGTACTCCGGAGCGTTTTTATCTTGCCTGGCTTTTTTAAACCATTCATTATGATCGCCGCAATGGTTGGGCACTAAATCGAGCACCAAGCGCATATGTCTATCTTTAGTTGCTTGACGCAATTGAGCTAAAGCTTTGTTGCCGCCAAAGTGCGGGTCCACATTGTAATAATCAGCTACATCATATTTATGATTGCTGGGAGAAGTAAAAATAGGCGTCAAGTACAGAGCATCTACGCCTAATTCACGTAAATAATCTAATTTGGAAGTAATGCCGGGCAAATCTCCACCGTAAAAAGAGCAATTACCAGAAGATTTGTCGACAGGATCGTCCCAAGCGAAGGCTCTGGCAGTTTTACCAGCCAAAGTATACTCTCCGTCTTTAACATTGGTAGAGCTATCGCCGCAGCAGAAACGCTCTGGGAAAATTTGATAAAAGATTGAGTCTTGCACCCACTCAGGAGGCTCGTTTACCAAAGAGACCTTAAAGTCATCTCTATCTAAAGGAGTAAAAGAGCATAAGCCTTTGGCATTAAAATAAAGGTTACCCTTAGCCCTGACACAGCAAAAACGATAGTGCAATAAGGGCACGCCTACTTCTACATAAGCTTCCCACCACTCCCAACTATTATCGCAGCGTTTAGCTAATTCCGCCCCTTCGCTCTGTAGCTTACGAGTAGCTTCTATAAAGCATTCTTCTCCTTCCGGAGCCGTACGCACATAAACATTTTCAATAGCCAATTCTTTACTTAAGCGCAAACGAAGAAGCAAACGGTTGCTGCCATTAAGCCTACAGCAATAGGGCGGAATTGCAGCATGAAAAATTGAGGCAGAAACAAAGCTATACATGGAGTAGACCTTTCAACAATGCGAAAACTTAATAGAGCGATATGCCGCCAACATATTCAAGAAGAGCCTGCCTATTCCGCCTTAGGATCAACTATCCACACGTTTTCTTAATGTTGCCAAAGGCTTACCAAAGTTGTTCTATGGCTAATTAAGCAGGGAAACACAAGAGAACGGCGACTCCTAAATGACTAGGAATTTACGAAGATCGAGCGAACCTCTCAGAGCTTATGAGCGTCCCGGAAATAAGACGATATACAATTACCAAAGTTGCCCCAGAGCGTGCCTTTGAAGCCTGGACAGAACCGGAGCATTTGTCTCGTTGGTTCTGCGATAAGGTTGTAGGTTGGCCCGGCTATGGTGGTACCTTAACTATGACTTGGGAGAAGTTTGGCTTCAGCATAGACTATTATTTGCCAACCATTATTCCGCCCAAAAAAGTAGTTATGAAGTCGCTTATTCCCGGCTTAGGTACACAGACGCTCAATATTTCCATTCGTTCCTATGGTAATGGTTGCCGTGTGGAAATAGTCGAAACTGGCCCAGGTGCCGAAGGACAAGCCGGAGCTGGCGACGCCAAGTCTGGCTGGGAAATGTCTTTGGCCTTATTTAAAACCTACGTCGAGAACTTTTGGAATAAAAATCGACGCACTTTTTTTGCCATTATTACCGCTCCCTACGAAAACAGCCGCCTTATGCACTATTACAAAGACGAAGACGGTCTGACTAAGTGGTTGGCCAAGTCAGGTTCTATTGGCGAGCCTGGTACTCCAGTAAGCTTGAAGCTAAAAAACGGCATGAATCTTACAGGAAAAGTAATGGCTGTGACTAGCCATGAGCTTTTGGTCACCTGGCGAGAGATTACTGGTTTTATAGAATTTAAGTCTTTCACAGGCAGCGCCGAACGCACTGCCATTTTGGTGCGCGGTTCTACTTATGGCGATACTATCAGCGACGAAAAATTGGCCGAGATCAACCGCTTTATGGAACAAGCTGTCAGCGTGCTTCATATTATCTTAAAAGCTGAGGAAGAAGCACGCCAAACTATCGCTGCCCGCAAGGCGGCCAAAGAAGCTGAACGCCAAGCCAAAATGCAAGCCGAAGCTCAAGCGGCAGCCCTAGCAGCAGCCCAAGAAATTTTACAAGCTGGCAATAGCGAAGATGAGCTCTTGCGCATGACTCGCGAAGCCGAAGAACAAGCAGCCAAAATAAAAGAAGAGCTCATCCAGAGCGCCGATTCTTTTGATGAAAGCGAGCTGCCACCACCTCCGCTTGAGCCCGAAGACGAAGAGCCGGATCCTGTGCCCAATCCCGGCGAAGAACTAGACGATCAAGACGATTGAGCTTTTCATTAAGCCACAAATATGGCCCACTGCCAAGCCGCTCCGAATTAATTAGAAGTCTGAGCGGCTTTTTGTTTGCACGCCGGGATTTTTTCCTTATCCGGCTTATAGCCCAAAGCGCCAAAATTTTCAGCCACTACTAGCTGCCTGGCGGGCAGCGAAAAATGGACGCCCAGCGCCAACTAGCGCATTAACATTTTTGTCACATGGCGGCAATTTGTACTTAACAGTGCCACCCAATTTTTTTCACTTTTGTCTGCCATACTCTAAGTACAAAGGTTGACATCTCCCCAAACCAAAGCTGTCGGCCTGAGTACGAGTAAAAGGAAAGGGCCGACTGATATATGTACCAATATGCGGCAATTGATAGTCTAGTTTATCGTTCTTTAGATGGATTCAGCTTAAATTGCCGCACTCACGCAGCTCCCAATCGAGCTGTCCCTACCGAATTGGCTGAAAGTTTGGAAGTTTTAAGCGTACAGCCGCAGGACAAAAGTGAAATATCCGCCGTTGCTGCTCAAGTCGAGCCATTGCCGCCTCAACAAGGGCCGGAGTGGCGTTCATTTTACGAGCATTGGCGTGTGCCCGTAGTAGCACGTAGCCAAGATTTTGAAGTGTGGCACTATGGCCCCGAGCGCAATTTAAACGAAATTTTGCCTCAAATTGAAACAAATTCGCTCAAATGCTCGGGGCAACATTTGCAAGCCATACAAACAGCGCAGAAAACGCTGAACTCCTTTTCAGCCGATTTGGGACGGGAATTTGCTTTAAGTAACGAACCTTTACCTATTGTCATAGGCCATCCTCAGGTGCAAGGCAGTTTGCCCTTTTATCAGCAAGCGCCATTTAAGTGTATAGGGCTAAGCCATAATGCCGAATATATTCATCCCGATGCTATCAGTCACGAAACTGGTCATGCCATATTAGACAGTCGGCACCAGTATAATTATCAAGATTTTGAGACAGCTGCCGTCCATGAAGCCTTCGCCGATTGTTGTTCACTATTAGCCGCTTGGCATGAACCGCAAATAATATGGGACATCTTACGCCAAAGAGCTTTGGGTCTCTCTTCTAATAAGCTTACAGCTATAGGAGAGAATTTGGGGCCCAGTTCCAACAATTATCCTATCAGAGATTTGAGCCAAAATGCTGATTCTAGCGAGGGAATTTTCCCAACTCCTCACCAATATAGCCAAAAATTCACTCAAGCTTTCTATCGTTGTTTACTTGCTTGGGAAGAATTTTATCAGCAAGAAAGCAATAGTGAATTGCGTCAGGCTCAGCCTATTCCACCTGAAATTGAGCAAGAGTTGGCGTCTAGCTATTTGCCAGTTAGTCCTGAGCAATACCAAGCCTTAGCTTTAGCTTGCCACACTTTAGGACGCCATTTCGCCAATTCGCTTAGCTTCTTACCAAAAAATGACAAGCTCAAACTTAGTGATCTTACTCAAGCCTTATTAGATTCGAGCCATGTTTTAGAAAAAGATCCACAAATTAGTAAAAAGATTTATTTAGAGAACTTGCCTTCACTCCCTAATCAAGAAGCCGAAGCTATGCAAACGACAGCGAAAGACTAAATTTATCTAAAAAACTTAATCAAGTTTCCCAACCAAAAGCAGTTCACACACTTTCAGAAACAGCAGATTGTTGCTAAACTTTATGGTAAATAAGCGGTTCGAAAATTGAATCAGTCGACCTTAAGCGGCGCTGTTTCTGGAAAGTATGCCAGCTCCGAGCCCCTTCAAACAATTGGGAGATAAAAGAATTCTGTGAAAAGAAATATACCAAGCAATTGGCCCCAGCCGCAAAGCCGTTGCTTAGGAATACTTTTAGCGGTATTGTTCTTAAGCTGTTTATTCACATCTAAAGTGTCAGCCCAAACTGTAGGCCAAGAGGCTCCTCCTCCCTTGCCTGCCGCTCCTCCTCCAGCTATCACCTATTCAGCCCAAACCGTCCCTCCTGTTATTAGCAAGGCCAGCTCCATAAGTACTGTAGCCGGTTGGCAAATAGTTTCTTTCCCCGTCAGCCAAGTTGAGTCGGTTTGGGGCTTAAAGCGTATGCTCTATAAAATGAGCCGCAATTCTTACATACCTATCGATCCCGTAAATAATCCTCAAAGCTTAGAGCCAGGCTTAGCTTACATAACATATTCTGATTCGCCTTGTAAGATTTACTTTACAAGCAAAAAGCAACCATCTCCGCAACCTATTGTTACTAGCTTGCAACCCGGTTGGAACTTGGTAGGCTTGCCAAGTATGAAAGCGGTTGACAATCCTGCCATTACTCTCACTAATATGGGTGGTCAAACTATTATGCCCACCGATCTTAAAGAGAGAGCCAGCTGGCCACAGCGGACTTGGGTTTCTCCAGATAGCAACACCTTCGTCAACGGCCGTTGGACAAAAACTGGACAAAGCTTAAATAGTTTGGTAGTCCCAGGTCAAATTTTTGCTTTATATTGCCGCGAGCCTTTGCGCTTAAACTGGAATATCAATTTACCAGCACAAGCTTTCCCCGAAGTAGCTCAAGTGTCTCCAGCCAATCCAGCTGTAGGTGACATAGTCTTCGTAAAGGGCAGCCGCTTAGGCAGCCGAGAAACCGGTACCGTCTCTATTGCCGGTATGGCTTTGCCCAACAGCAGCATCTTAGATTGGCAACCCAACTATATCAAATTTAAAATGGCTCAAGGCATACCTTCTGGTTCTTTGCGAGTCAGCGTCAACGGCCGTCCGAGTGCAGCCAATTTGGTTGCTATTTCTAATCATAAGACTAACTTAGCCAAAGCAGCCCCCTCAGCCGCCAAAGCCGGTACAGTGAGCAAAAATGCATTGGCTACGCAATCAACTTCCAAAGCCAACGTTGCTCTTAAGCCCACTGCTAAATCTGCAACTACAGCCCCTAAGGCTGCTGTACAACAGACGACAGTAAAAAAATCCATCTCCAAGTCTGCTTCCTCGGCTTCTACTAACCAGCTTAGCTCCATTGATAAAGAGATCGCTAATGTAGAATACGACTTGAATAATATAGACCTTAGCAAAGCTAGCCCAAGTGTTCAAAGCGACTCTGCTCCTAAAGCTAAGGCTGTAAGAGCTGTTTCTCCAGATGACGCTGCCTTGGAAGCCGAGCAGCAAAGAAATAATGCCGACTACTACGAAAAACAAAGTCAAATCCAAAACAAATTGCGAGAAGCCGACTCTGACGAAGACGCTTCCTATTTATTGCCTGGCGGCACCAGTCTGAGCGGCAGCGCCACTTTGGTAGGCGAAGTAGTCTCTTACCAAGGACGCCCAATTAAAGGCGCCCGAATAGCTTTAAGCAGCGGCCAGCGAGGTTTAACCGATCCAAGTGGCGCCTTTATTATTAGAAACGTTCCTGCTGACCGTTTAGTGCGCATTTCTGTCTCTAAGTCTGGTTACAAAGTTGGTCGCGGCAAAATTGCCATCAATAACGGACAGACCAAAAGAGTAAAAGTAGAGCTGAAAAAGCTTCCCAAAGATCAGACGATCGATGGAGAAGAAGTTGTCAAAACTGGTAATTTTACCGTCAGAGCCGAGAGTTTACGTGTTGGCCCTAGAGAACGCCGCTTGTATATTTCCAAAATTGAAGTCACTCAAGACGGCAACCTCAGTAAACACTGGCAAAATACTTGGTGGGACGACAATGGCGACAACTATACAGAGTTGCGCTGCGACGAAGCCAATCTGGATGAAACTTACAATATAACTATCACTTGGAAAAGCAGAGGAAAAAGAGCTCGCGAAATCACCGGAAAATGGAGTAAGAAATTTACTTCCGATGATGAGACCTTTATTTTCTCTCATCCTTAGTCTTAGTTGATAAGGAACAAGCAAAGCTATGCTTGTATAATACAATACATTAAAAATAAATAGACAAAGCGGGAGCAAGCTTCACTATAGAAGCAGCCCCCGTTCTTGTTTGTCGGTTACACTTAGAAAGCAGCTGCCTAATAATGCACATAAGCAACTGCCAGCAAAAGAGGTTTAGTGTGAGTAAAGTCGTCAGACGTGGAACCCAGCAAAGGAACATTATCCGCCAAGTGGTAAAAGAAGCTGATCGCCCTCTGTCTCCTCAAGAGATCTTGGCCGCTTCGCAACGTTTATTGCCCAATTTAGGCATAGCTACCGTTTACCGCAGCGTAAAGTTTTTCACCGAAGACGGCATTTTTAAAGCCGTAGAAATTCCCGGCAAAAGCACTTGCTATGAAATTGCCGGCAAGCATCACCATCACCATTTTAATTGCAAAAATTGTGGCAAAGTCTACGAAATAGACTGTTGTATAGGAGCAGATATACATAATATTCCCAGCGATTTTATTGTTGATGAACATGTAGTCTTTTTATATGGAACTTGCGCCGAGTGCAATCGAGTGAGCAAGAAGAAAGCGACTTCCCCCAAAGCGGAATGCTGCCACCACTAAAAACAACGTGAACCTTTTTTTGTCTAAAATTATCAAATTATCGAGCCAAGCTTTAAAGTTTGTTTTTATTGTCTTGCTCTTAAGCGCAGCTTTAGCTCCCTTCTGGTGGCTATTTGTCACTTCTTGCCGCGCTGACGGAGTGTACGGCTCCGGTTGGAGCGTCTTGTGGCCACAGATATGGACAAGCGAATACTACAAACGACTCCTCTGGGCTCAAGATCAGCTTCCCATGCTGCGCTTTTTTATCAATACACTGATTTACTGCGCCTTCGGAGTTATTTTGGAAGTAAGCTTAGCCACTCTAGCCGCCTATCCGCTAGCTCGTTTGCAATTTAAGGGCAAAGGCTTAGTCATCTTTATTTTAATGGCTACTTTAGCTCTACCCAGCCAAGCTAACACCATTATTAATTTTGCTACCATAAGAAGCCTAGGCTTGTATGACACAATGGCCGGAGTAATTTTGCCAGGCGCCGTCAGTGTTTTTGCTGTGCTATTGTGCCGACAAACCTTTCTAAGCATTCCTCAAGAGTTGGAAGATGCTGCTCGCTTAGACGGTTGCAATGAATGGGAAATATTCCGCCATGTCTGTTTGCCCCTTACTTTGCCTACTCAAGCTACCGTAGCTTTATTTGCTTTCACTGCTAATTGGAATGCCTTCCTCTGGCCACTGGTTGTTTTAAAATCGGATTCACATTATCCCTTAAGCGTAGGCTTAGCCTATTTGTCTTCCAGCTTCGATAGTGATTTTCGCGTAGTAGCCGCAGGCTCAGTAGCAGCGACTTTGCCTCTAATTTTACTCTTCTTAGCTATACAAAAACATTTTATAAAAGGCATAACTGCCGGAGCTGTAAAAAGCTAGCATAATTTAACAACAAAATAATAAAGGCCGGACTACTCTTTATAGAAACAGCTCGGCCTTTATTATATCGCTAGCTCAAAAAGAGTTTAACCGAACATCTTTTCAACTTCAGCGCTAAAGTTTTTCTCTACCTCACGGCGCTTGACTTTCTGAGTAGGCGTCAGCTCACCCATAGAAAAAGAGAACTCTCGAGGTGAAATAAAGAAGCGTTTTACTTTCTCGTAAGGAGAGAAGGAAGCACAAGCTTCATTTATTTCGTTGCAAATCAGTTCCTGGACAGCAGAATGAGCTACCATATCGCTATTATTTTCAGCACTAATCTTTTTGCTATCACAGAAAGAACGTAATTTTTCAAAATTGGGCACTACAATAGCGCCAACGCAACTGCGGTTGTTGCCAACTAAAACTACCGAATTGATCCACTCACTCTTCAGAATAGAGGCTTCAATCTGACTGGGGGCAACATTTTTACCGTTGGAAAGCACTAAAAGATTCTTTTTGCGATCGGTAATAAAAAGTTTAGAGTCTTCTATATAGCCCACATCCCCAGTATGGAACCATCCCTCTGAATCGATAACTTCTTTAGTTGCTTCCAAATTTTTGAAGTAGCCACGCATGACGTTAGGGCCTTTGGTAAGGATTTCCCCATCCTCAGCAATTTTTAAAGAACTAAAAGGCACAACCGGGCCCACCGAACCGGGACAAATATCATCAGCGCTATTTATACATATAACTGGAGCTGTTTCAGTTAAACCATAGCCTTCACGCATAGTAAAGCCTAAATCGAGGAAAAATTCACACACATCTGCAGGCAAAGGAGCTCCACCGGAGACAAAGAGGCGAATGCGGCCGCCAAATTTTTTGAATAAATCGCTGAAAAGCATCTTGCGAGTAATGGCATGAATAATACGACCGGCTCGGTCTACCTTGCCTAAACGTTTGTTGGCATTGTAAGAGCGCCCTACTTTCATAGCCCACTTAAAAGGTTTGCTCTTAAAACCGGTCATATGGGAGACGGCCCGATCGTGAATTTTAATATATAAAGCCGGCACACTAGTAAAAGTAGTAGGACGTAAAACTTGCATATCTTGCAAAACAGTAATTAAACTCTGAGCAAAACCAAGTGAAGCGCCGACATAAGTATTCAAGTAGAAGAAAATTCGTTCAAAGACGTGAGCTACAGGCAAGAAAGAGAGATGCACATCTTCATGGTTGATGCCTACTACCTTTTTTAAGGAGACAACCTGACTACAGAAGTTGCCATGCATAAGCATAACGCCTTTAGGATTGCCAGTTGTTCCCGAAGTATAAATAATACTGGCCACATCAGTAGTTTTTATAGAGCTTACAATATCTTCTATACGCGATTGGTAACAGTTTAAATGCACACGGCCGTAGCGGAGAAAATCTTGCCAAGTCCAGAGTTGCTTAGTGCTCTGAATGCCACTTAAATCTATAGCTGAAGAGACAATAATATGCTTGAGATCCGGCAAATCGGCTTCAGAAGCGATAGCCTTTTGCAACTGCTCTTTGGTGAGAACAAAGAGAACTTTGGCCCCACAGTCTTTAACAATATAGGCAAACTCACTCTGACTCAAAGTGGCATACATGGGCACATGAACACAACCAACATGTGAAGAACCAAAATCGACGACTGGCCATTCTACACAATTAGCCGAGAAATTGGCCACTCTATCTCCTACTTGGCAACCAACTCCCAATAAAGCCGAAGCAAAAAAAACAATCTCTTGGTAAATTTCGTTGTAAGTTTTAAATTTATATTCATTGCCGACACGGACTCCCAAATAAGGGCAATTTCCGTATTCATCTACAGTACGCCGAATAAGTTCTGGCAAAGTCTTAATGTCGGCGGTTTTTTCCCATTCTAAAAGTTCCGGATTGATCGGAAATTCATCCCCTACTCTATTAGCTTCCATATTGGCATCTGGGGTATTTTCTCTTGTACAATTAGCGTTCACAGACTTAAAACCTCAACAAATCTCGCTCTCACATACCCACACCACTGGTTGTATACCTGCTGAATAAATAAAAAAATAAATTAAAAAAATGGAAACCAAGCTTAGCTTTCTTCAATTATTTCCAAATTAGCTCTGGGCAAAGAAAGCAAGCGTCCATCGTCCAATTTTACTCTGGCTACGCGAACTTTAGCTCCAGTAGGGATAAGCTCGGCTTCCGAAGGCAATTCAGCTACTATAGCTATTTTTCCAAAATCAGGTTCGCGAATAAGGCGTACTTTAGAGCCGATATGCAAACCAGACGAGACAACAGTGGATTTTTCTTCTCTGGGCTTAGAGTCAACATTATCAGCAATAATAATTTCTGGACGAATAACTCCAGCTCGAATTTGAGTAGCTCCGGAAACGGACGCCCAACGACCGGCACAGCGTTTGAGCAAATTGAAAGAGCGCTCAGCCATGGCAATCTTGCCAAAGCCTTCAGTAACAATTAAGGTAATGCCCTTATCTTCAGAGCCAGTAATAGCTACTCCTAAGTCATAGCCCAAGAAATCGGCTAAATCGGCGTCAGAAATACCACCTGTCACAATAGCTTTCACACCACATTGCACCGCTTGACGCAAGAAATCGGCCGTAACTAAAGCACCTCCAACCAAAATTTTACCTTTATGGGCTTCACTAAGATGTTCTGTTTTTAATTCTTCCTGAGGATCTTCAGTAAAAATACAAATTTCTCCAGCCGTCTCACCGCCTATACCAAATATGCCTTGTATGTAAGCAGCCGAAGTTTTAATAATGACTCCCTCTTCAGGCAAAATGTCTTCAACTACACCATTAACATAAGCATTTATTTCTACTGGTACAGAAGGAGCCCGCAAAACGATTAGACCGCTAACCTCAGAAACGGATTCAACTGTGCCGTTAATGGGAGAAGCTAAATTGGAACGAAACAGCCCCCAGAAGCCCTTGCTGCGAGCTAAGATTTCACCTTTAGAGACTTGGTCGCCCTCACTTTTAAGCATAGCTTGGGGCACCTCTTCCGGAGAGATGCCTAATTTAGCAGCAGCATTGACTAATTCGACACTGCCTGGCAAAAAAGTATTAGCTACAACCGTATCCCAACTGACGGTATCACCTTTAGCGACCACAACCTTGCCCTTAAGGGGCAAGCGCCTCTCAATTTTTAACTCTGTATGATCGGTAACTTTTAGTCCCGGCACATAAGCGCTGCTCATATTCTATCCCTTTAAGGCTGCCTTCCATTCCTGAAGTTTGTTAATAAGAACCGAACGTTCCTGAGGAAGTACAAACGGTTCGCGGCCACGTCCATCAAATATTAAACCTGTTGTGCCGCCTTTAAGCACACATTCTACAACTTGCCCAGCTCCTTGGCCCAGGTCGGTACGGCTTAGAGGGAACAAACGAGCTTTAATGCTTTGCCCTACTGGCAACTTTTGGACCTTGATTTCTCCCATATGTAAAGTGAAAGGCGCTTGGCCTTCAAGTTCAACTTTAAGCAAATCTTGGCCAGGAGCCAAAGCTCTACCGTTAGTAAAACGAGGAGCTACGCAAGTGCCTAATTCAATTAAACAATCTTTCTCAAAAACGTAAGCAGCAGCTTCTGGTAAAATAGAAGAAAGTACTCCCAATTGCGGCATCATAAAAATGGAATCAACAGCCAATTGAGTAATGCCGCAAGGCAAATATGAATCAAGTAACATCCAAGCCGTTTGCCAGCGTTCAGGTGCATGAGAAAGTACACCACCAGAGCCAATAAGCATATCTAAACGCATAGGATCTATAAGCGATCGCTTTTCACCTTGGCTAAAAATCGAGCCTATTTCAGCCTGGTGCTGTACACCTTTTAAGCCGTCGGCCAACAAAGCGTGTTGTTCAAAGGAAAGACGCAAAGCCTCGCGGCAAATAGCTTGCTCTATTTCCAAGTCTTCCATAAGGTAAGGTATAGAAGTTGGGCGAATCATCTTATTTTTGATACGGTTGCGCAACTGAGCTTCGTCCACATCAAACGGAACCCAGCGCATAACATTATTTAACCCAGCTTCGGCTACCACATTGGAAATAGAGTAGCTCATGCCATAGTTGGCCGAAACTGTGCGATTGAAATGGCCGTCAAATACAGAAAAAACGTCGGTGGTGGCGCCGCCGATATCAACACCCAAAATGTTAATAGAGCGCGTCTGGGCCACCCGCTCCATAATCATTCCCACCGCTGCCGGCGTAGGCATAATTTGCTCGTCGGTCATGGCCATAAGTTTGGGGTACCCTGGTGCGTGAGCCATAACATGCTCTAAAAATTGACTTTGAATTTTAAGGCGAGCAGGCTGAAGGTTTTCTTCTTCCAAAGTGGGACGAATATTATCAACTATTTCTAAAGCCGTTTTGGAGCCCAAAATCTTCTTAATTTGCTCGCGTACATCCTTATTGCCAGCAAAAATAACCGGCAGCTTATAGTTTACCCCTAAGCGCGGACGCGGATCGGCGGCGCCAAAAAGTTGAGCCATTTCCACCACGTGTTTTTGCACACCACCATCGACGCCACCAGAAAGCAAGACCATATCGGGACGAAGCTTGCGGATAAGCTCGATTTTTTCGTAAGGACGACGCGAATCGTTAGAAGAAAGTGTCTCCATTACTACAGCTCCAGCCCCTAGAGCGGCGCGTTGAGCGCTTTCCGAGCTCATTTTGGCTACTACGCCAGCTACCATCATTTGCAAACCGCCGCCAGCCGACGAAGTGGAAAGATAAATATCCACCCCTTTCTTGCCGTCGTAAGGCTTAATAAGTTGGTCATTTTCATCTAAAAGAGGACGCCCAATTAGCTCGGAAAGCTCGGCAATAGCATTACGCACGCCTTGGGTTACATCTTCAGCAGGAGCCTCTACAGTAGTGGGAGCCTCGCCTCTGGCTCGCAAGCGGAAGCCCTCAGGCCCTTTTTCAATTAAAATGGCTTTAGTTGTAGTGCTACCACAGTCTGTAGCCAAGATAGAGCGGATAGAATCTTTATCTATTTTGCTGTTCATTTTTCTTTATTTCCAGTTGTTCGATAGCTTCTATAAAAGCTTCCACGTTGGAGCGCCGAGAAGAGATCGCCGTTGCTTTACGCCACCAAGAATCGAGTCCTATAAAATTAGCGGCCGGAGAGAAAAAGACTAAAGCTTGGTTGGCAATAAAAGAGAGCGGCTTACAAGATTCCAAAAACCATAAAACTGGAACGCCCAAATGGATCGCCACTATCGAACTGGCGATATCTTGCATATCTTCTTCTATTTTATCCCTGTCTTCTTCAGTATAAGTAGGCTCCTCCAGAGCCCACATTTCTCGCCAATTTATCTTCATACTAGCCCTTGCCTACTCTGTTTTGACTAATTTTTTCGCAATTAAAGGCTCTACTTTTTGCATAGCCTCTTCATCTAAAGGCAAGAAAACAGAGTTGCGTAAACTCTTAAAATAAGCGGAAAAAGAAGAAGTTTTGGAGGCTGGATGCATTTCCATCCACAAGACAAAGCCGTTGCCTTGGGTTGAATAGGAGCGATAATCATCCCACTTAAAAACAGAAGGCTTGCTAAAGCGGCTTACGGTAATTTCCTCTTTATCGAAAGTAAAAGTAGTAGGGAAGAAATAAGGTACTAAACCATGCAAAATAATACCTAGCAAAAGAGCAGGCACCAGCAAACCGCTCCAACCGGCTTTAGAACTGAACATAGAAAAAACCATCAGCAGCAAAAAAAGCACAATTACCACAGTGAGCCAAGGGCGTTTGGCTGCCGGGTGTTGCTTAATAGACAAAGGCAACGTCAATTCGTTTTTTTTAGCTTGATTACGCTCGTTGCGACGATGTTTTTTACTCAATTTTCTTTCCTCTAGTTAGTTACATTTTCTAATAAAAAAAGCGCCCAGCGCCCTTTTCAGAATGAATGTATGTATACCTTTTTGTCTACTCTTATCTAGCCGCCCCCCCTCTGCAGCAGTAATTAGATTCTAGTCTTTAACATAATCTTCGGAATACAAAGGCAAAGAGACTCTTTCATTTAAAAATTTAACAGCAGTATCTAATTCATTTTTTTCATCATAATATCCAGTGTATCTTCCGCCATCGTCGCGCAGATAAATTTCTACACAGTCAAGCTGTTTTTCTCTTAAACGGCGGGCGTTTTGGCTTTCCGACTTAGGATCGTCAACTAGCCAAAATTTTATAGAGACATTGCCCCTCTTTTGGTGATGAATAATAGAATAGCTGCGAAAATTGTTCCAAGCCATCTCTTCTTCCGGGGATGAGGCAAAAGGAGGATATTTTACTACCTTTTCTGGGATAGTTTTTCCACGTCTACGCGAAAAGAAGAAGAAAGAGCTCAAGAGACCTTCCCAGATAGTCAGACCGCGACTGCTGTAGTCTCCAGGAATAACTACAGTTAAACCTTTATCAGTAAAGATGAGCGTCTGCTCCGTGTCTTTATAATCCCCGAAGCTTAACCCCAAGGCCACACAAGCTACAAAAGCACAAATAACTCCAACTAATTGCCAGGCTGTAAAAGTATGGAAAAGTACATCCCAGCCGACTAGAGACGCGTAACCAACGGAACCTGCAACTACAGACACAACTATAATAGGCTTACAAAAATTAAAAAATTTAGTCCAGCCCTTGCCATAATATTGTTTATGAAAAACTACCAAAGCCGAGTAAGGAGCTTCAGTGGCTCTGTCTCTATGCAGGTCATCACTGGATCGGTTAAGATAATCATCAATTTCCTGAAACATAGCTAGCCTCCAACCTAAAGTTAGTATTGCTTCAACTTGCTTATTTGACCAAAGCAAACTTAATTACTGCTGAGAAGGCTAAAACTAACTATCTTTTGCCAAAACTTATAATGGCTCAACTTGAGGTAAACGTCGAGACAGAAAATCTTGCAAATTGGTCAGTTCAGATCTAGTACAGCAAACTCTTAAAGGGCAGCTATCTTTAGAAAGTAAGCCCCAGGAATTGTAACGCAAGAAAAAGCGCATTCCCAACGAGTCTTCAGGGTGCCTAGTACGCCAGAGTATTATACAATCTTTGTAGCGAGAAAAACTCTGGAAACTTTTCAAGGATATATATCTATTCCCTTCGATAGAGTACACATCGAAGATCGTGTACCTTGTGTATTTAGTTCTTACAGTTATGGCATCTATAAAATTTCCGTTACTTATAGCCCAATTTGAGTAAGTGCCAGTTATACCATCATTATCGAAAACCAAGGTATAACTGCCGATTCCATCCATACAAATGCCAAGAGAAGTAGCAAAAAGAAGCACACATAAGAAGACGAGCATACACATGTCGTTCCATCTTTGAATTGGATGGGCTATCGCATAAAAATAATCGCCAAACATGCCCATCATCGCGAAAATATACGCACCAGTAATAGTAATAACGATAACAGAAAAAACTAGACACAAAAGTATAAGTTCAAAGTTCTTTCCATAATTATACTTACAATTTACGGTTACAGAATCGAGACTATCCGACTCTTGATAAAAGCTATCTTCCATAACAACTCCTCATTGCCATAATTTTGCCAGTAATTAAAAAATAACTTTTAATCCAGCGTAATTAGTGTGTACTTCAGGTAAACGCTCAGCTAAAAAAGTCCTCAAGTTGCGTAATTCGTCTATATTGTTGCAACAGACGCGCAACGGAGCAGTGGCGTCATTTAAGCTAAAGCCAGTTTGCACAGCCCATTGAGCAGATTTATTCTTAATGGGCGGCTCAGCTTCTCTCCATAACATTATACAATCTTTATGGCAAGTAAAACTGTGAAAATTTTCCCAAGAAACATATTCAGTATCGGCAACTTCTGTGAGGATAAACTCAGGAAAGAGGCAGGGATTGAATTGATTACGACGATAAGGCTTCCGAAAAGCTACTTGTTTTAATTCGACATCTCCATCGAACCAACCGGCCACAGTACCACTTATTCCATTGGGAGAAAATATCAGATGGTACTGTTTGGCAAAACTAAAGGGGCAAGGAATAATAGCTCCCACTGCCCAGGATATGGGGTTGATAAGATTAAGAACGAAGATAAAATTAAAAGAATCTTCTGCATTTTTATGTTCTGAGACGAATGGCCATATAAGAGCACATATAATACAGAAAAGAAGGGCATAAATAATTTTAAAAGCCAAAACAGCCAGTAAACTTTTTATAGAAAATTCGTAATCTATTTCTACAGATTGATTTGTGTCATGAGCATCGTTAGAGAAGTTACTACCAGAGAACTCATCATTTTCTAAAGAGTGATGATTAAAGCCGGAATCGTTACTCATAGTCTTTGCGCTCCTTAGGAACAATCATTAGATATTGACACCATTTAGCAATAACTTTCGGTTACTTACACTAAGTTCTTGCCTCAATTTATTATATTGTGGCAGCTTAGCGGACTTCTTTTTATTAAAGAATAGCTTTTTCTCCAGGTAAAAAATTGCGACAGCTAGGCATAATTTGACCTAGCATATGCTTAAGCTCGGACAGTTCAGCAGGCGTACCTAAAATTCTCAGTGGATACTGATTGAGACAAATATTCCAGCCAAACTTTACGTACAATTTAGCCAAAATACCGGCTTTCATTCGTTCTTTTTGCCACAGTACAAGACAATTGCGATGCACAGAAAAGCACTTAAAATTGGTCCATTTTATACAATTAGGTCGAGACTCAGTATTTACATCGTAATAACGTTTAATAATACGTTTGGCGTTTTCGCTTTTATCAGCATAATAGTCGATTACATTCTGAGCTCCTTCAAAAGCATTGTAGACTTCGCCACTAATGCCTAATTTATTGAAGGTTAAGCATGAGCCATTCCAAGTGAATAAAGTTTTACAAAACACAGGTATAGATAATGGTACAGCTAGGCCAAGAACAGGAAAGACAAAGAAATTTTTCCATCCAGGGGCGCACATATCGCGCATAAGGCTATCAAAACCGTCCATCATACCGATTACCAAGCCAAATACTACAGCCGAAAAAACAAACACAGAGCCGACACAAAGCAGTAAACGTATCGCCACCCGTTTGGAAGAAACTTTATCAGTAATAGTTAGAGTGCCAACTTTAGATAGGCGATGTTGCAATTCTGCTTCAAATTTTTGATCTTTTTCGGCTTGTAATTTTTTTTCAGCTCGTTGCCGACAGTTATCACAAGTAAAAAGATAGTAAGAAGCGACACAGCACAAAATCAGAACTATCACATAAAATGCTCCTATAGGGGTATCTTTATCACCTATAGCGCAACGAGCTTTAAAAGCCCAGGGTATAGCAAAAATATCCACTAAGAGCATGAGTCCACGCAAACAATAGAGCCAAGTGTCGCTGAATAAAAGCTTTTCCATATCTATAAGATGTTCCAGCTTTTCAGCGTCACTAAGCCCCTCAAAAGGATCGCTGCCGTCGTCTTGTCGCTCAAGTTCTTCCAATTCTTCATCATGGAAGTAATCACCCATAGTGTCGGATCCTCCTTCGATTTATCAATAGAGCAACAGACTAAACAATAGCCCGACAATCCTGGCCAAATGCAGGTAAACAAGGCATAAAACCGGACAAAAAGTTTTTCAGTTCTCGTATTTCATCTTCAGTACCGCAAATTCTTAATGGCCTTGGATCTGTATTTTCTTCAGTAGTGGTATAGAAATCGAATTGTATCAACATAGCAGTCTTAAAGTTAAATTTAGGCTGATTACTTTTCCACAACACTAGGCAATTTTTATGGTAGGAAAAACAGAGAAAATTTTCCCATACTATATAGTCTCCACAACTTCTGATTAAATCGGAATAGCGGACTTCACTGGGAGAAACGTCAGTATAAGCATCAACAAAATGCTTCTTAGTATTGCCACAATAATAATATTCGCCTTTGATACCTTGCTTATCGAAAGTAAGAGAATAGCCTATAACCGTTGTTTGCCAGCAAATTAGCGCAAAAACGATTATCAATACTATCAATATGGGCAGCGAAAAAGGCAAAAAGCTAGCAAATTCGCTGGCTGATTTAGGACTTAAAGATAAAATACCAACATACAAAAGGCCTAAAAGACCACCAATGCAAACTATAGAAGCGACAGCGTAAGCAGCAACGGAGAATAGAAAACGCTGGGGATTTTGAAAATTTAAAGTGATTGACTCACAAGACGAAGGGGTATTTTCATACGTTAAATTTTCACGAGCATGGCCATCTTGGTATCTTTGGGTAACTTGCTCTCTTTGTGAAGTCGTTCTAGCCGAAAAAACGATATCTAAGAAAAGGCAAATTACCGGACCAAGCAGCAATATCGCTAGAATCCATAAGTAATCATTGTCATAGTTATGTGGAACGCGAACGCGAAAAAAAATCTCATATAAAAAGTAAGAGCCACAAACCAGAGCGAGAGCAACGACTAGGCAGCGCAAGAAATAGATACAATTGTCGCCCAAGCTTTCAATTTTTTTAACCAGTTGGCCTAACAATCTACAAACTTCAGCAACAACGCCAGTACTATTATAGCCAACTGTTTCGAAGAACGTAGCTCCAGAAGATAGGGCCTCTAAGTCTTCCGCTGACAGCTCGGAGTCGCTTACCTCGGATTGAGCGCTGCCCATTCTGTCAGGCAAAGGTTCACTTTCTCCCTCTCGCCTGCCGTTAGCAAAGTTGGAAGTTCTGCTTCTAGTATCGTTAGCCATAGTCAACAGCCCTCTCTTCTACTACATGTATAGCGTCTCTGATATGGTGCTTAACTGAAAAAGCGCACAGTAGCTTGCCAAACGTCTTGGATATACATAACTCTGCCTATAAGCAAAGAGATTCTGGCCATTACAGTATATCCGAAAGCCGCTCCAAAAGAAATCATCAGAACACCGATACCGAATTGAGCTGTCTTTCCCCAAAGCGTTCCTTTATGTTCTTTGGAGAAGTAGAAGTACATCAGACCGCTTAAAACACCAGTGACAATGATTAAATTTATAAAAAACGTTTTCCAACTGGCGCATCCCCAAAGGGGAACAATAGTAGCTTCCAATTGGCGCAGAACCTGAGCTTCCATCGTATAAACGATATTGTAACCAGCGAAAATGCCGACCATAAAAGCCAAAGGCCAGCGGCTAAGCCAAGCATATTTAGGACAAACGCGCGCCAGAAGCATAATGCTTAAAGCTGCTGCTATTAGGTAGCGCCAATCTCCAGCTTGCAACTTCAAAATCAAGTTGGGGTAAATTACTTGCCAATAGCCTATACACATCCAATAGCCGGCCGATACGCCCACAAAGATATGTTCTGCCAACTTATAAAAGGGATTATCCTTATAAAGAAAGCTAAAAATAAACATGGTCAGGCAAACGCCTATCCACATTCCCACCATATCGCTTAAAGAATGAGCTTCCATTTCTATTTTTCAGCCTCTCTATAACTTTTTACCGTTATTTTTGTCGGCCCAACGTTCAGCAAAATAAATAATATTGGCCAAAATAATCAAAAAAGCCACGAAGAAATGGGCTATTGATTGAGCGTCGATACCTCTAGTAGCCTGGCCACCTTTTAAACCTATCAAAACTTCATATTCGCTGGCTCCACGCAAACCGCCCAAAAGGCCGATTACCTGGCCGGAATTTAAGAATGGATAAGCTTCCGGAGTAGTTACGGCAGTAGTACCGGAAAGCAAAGGACGATGATACTGTCCTACGACTACACGCACAAATTCGGCTAAACCGGGCCTTCCCATAGACCAATCGCAAACTAGAGCAAAACTTTCCCAGCCTTTAACTTCTTGCATAATAGGTAAGCTTTCAGTAAGACGGCCAGCTAAATCGGCCGGGAACATAGAACTAAAGCTTTCGCCCATAGCTCTTAACACAACTTCGCCACCATTTTTATAGCCCAAATTGACGTAATCAACTCCATCTTGAGCCTTATATTGAGGGGCGACTTGTTGCAAAGCTTCTCTAGCGAACAAACTACCTTCCGGCCACAAAGCGATACAAACGACCTTACATTGGCGGCGAAAAAGATGGTGCAACATAGCTACAGCCATAGGATGGCACTCAACTTTAGTACCAGGCCCGTAGTCAAATGACAAACAAACATAAGAGCCTTTTGGCAATTGCTCTACGGTATTGTAAAATTTCTTGCTTAAAGGACTAGGCTCAACTGGCAATTCCGGTGGCCAAAGCAAAGGTATAACTACCGATAGAGCTAAGGCTAAAAAGATCCAACGCCTATCCAAATGGGCTAATTTGGCTAACATTAGTCGGAGCCTCCCAAGTAAGAGCGTTCAATACCCAAAAGTATTTTCAAAGATACAGAAATAAGACCGACCGAAGCTCCCAAAAGGATAGCTCTTTGGCCAGCAGCGTTAAAAGCTCCCATCAGCCAATCTTCAATAAATTTGGCTATGTCATACTGCCCAACGATAGGCAATGCGTGCCACAAATGTTCCCCCAAAGGCACTCTAAAAAGCATAACTATAAAAGCAGTGACTAGAAGCAAAGTAGCTTCCCAAGATCGCGCCCTAAAGGCTCTAAAAGAAGCCGACGCTATATAAAAAGCCAATAGACTGTAAGTAGCCGCCGATAAAGGGGTAAAGATATTGTCAAATATCCAACTGAAAGGCGTTCCCTCATCGGTAGGCAACTTGCCCTGAGGAGCTAAAAATAAGCCGCAAATTAGAGTTGCCACTAAGGAAATAAGCAATACCAAGTTGTAGCCCCAACCCGGAGTTTGGCTAAGGATCTTTTTGCCATTAACAGCAAAAAGGCTCAAAGCGCCCAAGACAAAAGCGAAAGTCAAAATGATATTGTAAAAATCATTAAACAGATCGCCCAGCCAGTTAAGTGGGTAAGTATAAAATTGCACAATCATAACCAAACCGGCTATGGAAGTAATCAGCAAAGGAATCTCACGCTTCATAAATTAACCCTCTGCACATAAGCAACTTGAAAACAAAATTACCATAAATAATTTATCCAATCGCAACCTAAGCTTAAACAAATAACTCCCACAATAATTAAAACCATAATTAAAGCTTTAGCAGCGTCCTGGCCTTTGAGAGAGCCTATTTGCATGGGATCGTCAGACAAGTAAGCCGAAGCGGCATACAGTTCCTCACCTATCAGCGTATAATCGCAAGCGGCTACAAAGAAAGGCAGTTGTGAAGCACTAGCTGTACCAGCTATTTGGATAGCGCCTGTGGAGTTACCCGTTTCGGCTAACATGAGAGCTTCGGCCAAGAAAGTCCCCATATAAAGAACAGCCGCTGGTTTCTCACGCACCATCAAGCCGCAGACTCCAGCCGCGAAGCCAAATTGTTCACCAGACAAATAGCATATGTAATCGCTAACATACGAATCGGGCCGACCAGCCTTTAAGTAAGCTTGGCTGACAGCGTCTTGGGCCATAGACATAACCACTGGACTGCAATTGGGTACCATAATAGGGCAATCATATTCAGCAGTGCAGCTACTGACATGGCCCAAAACAGATAGAGCAGCCATAGTTTGTGTATCGTCTATTTCGCCAACGCCAGGAATATATAAAACAGGCTTGCCCATTTCGGTAGCGCGACCAACCGCTTCGTCTAAAGCATTTAAACCGGCGATCTTGCGAATAAATAATTTTTTGCCGCGTTTAGCTTGAACAATAAACCATAAAATACAACCGGTTAAAAAGAGGACTCCAACTAAATTATTCCACTTAGTCCAATCAAAAAAAGCATTGCTTACTGGATTATCGATTAAACGTCCCTCGGCGTTAAGAGCATTTAATTCTCCCTGAGAAGTAAGTATATAAATAGTTCCCTTCTCCCCTATCGCACTACTACCAAAGTCACCTTTTACTTTGTCAGACTTAAAGCTAAAACCACCCTGTGCAGGGTTAATAACTTTTAGAGTGCTGAAAGTTTCACCAGTAAGCCAATCACTAGTCTTATCTACTATAGCTAGAGCTGAGCCATATAAAGCTAAATCTGGTGATTTACTATTTTTGTCTATCCAAACCAAACTAGATTTTTTGTCAAAATTAAAAACAAAAAGTTGTAAATCTTGGCTGTTATCTTTAAAGCCCCAAGCATATAGCAAACCATCGACAATAGCAGAATTACACCCCAAATAGGGACTATCAGCTAATTCCATACTACAATTAGCCACAGGTAGCAGAGCATCTTCAGTAAGCAAGAATAAGCTAGGGTAGTGTGCTCCTTCTTCACGCAAAAACAGCCAAGTGCCATTTTGAGTAGGCATAACTTGAACTATTTCTCTACTATCCATTACCGAAGTAATAAGCCTACCGTCCTCGGAAGAAAGAGTCATAAAGTTCCAGCTCTTGGAACTTACTCGCATATGGCAGAGAATGCTGACTTTATCTTGGCTAAAATTGATCCATTTAGGCAAAGACTCACAAATTATACCCTCTGCTTCAGTAAGTCTTTGCAAAGTAGAAGAATAGACAGAGAGCCTATAGTTAAGCTCAGTGCCAAAAGGCTCGGCAGTAAAAAGATACAAACGGCTGTCATGAGCATAGAAACGTGCAAAATTACTTATAGACAGAGAGCTAATCTGTCTGTGTTCTAAATTAAGGGCAAAAATATGTTCATTTTGGGCTAAGCTTGCAGAATGATTATTTCCGTCTTTGTGATCAGCTACAGCTATATAACCATTTTCTGCTGCAGCAGCTAAACCTAAAAAAGTGCCATTAAATGCGTTTTGCCAAGCTATCTGACCATCGTTTATTTTAATTAAAGCAACGCGGAAAGAGCCATCTTCAACTTTTTCTTGACCGACAAGACAAATATAATCTGGCCAACAGGCTATATTTTCGGAAAGCTGTCCAAGTTCATTTGAGAAATCATGTTTCCAAAGCAATTGCAAAGTGTCTTGACGATATACAGATACAAGGTTGCCTTGACGCAAAATAGCTACACTATCTTGCACCATAATAACTTGGCCATCTTCACTCTTTATCGCCACTTTAGCTACTTGCCTACCGATAGACAAATCTGTGCTGGTCAGCCAATGTTTATCTAAAAAAGCCCAAAAGCGCCCTTTTTGACAAGTTGCACCTTCAGGACTATAAAGGCCAATTTCTTCTCCCGTACCAGGCCCCAACACCAGGCCTTCGCTACTTGTCAATCTGACAGTTGTGCTAGAAGAAGCACGCGGTTGTCCGGGACAGAAGCCCAAACTTAATTCGCGCAAATTAGGCAATTCTGTAGCCGAAGCAGTTGTAGTTTCAGTAGATTTTGGCCGAGAGTCGCCTGGATCGGCACTAGCAGAAAGCGATAAACTAAAAAGTAACGCTATTGATATAAAGCAACTAAAAAATGCGACAATCGGATTATTATTTCTAATCATAAAGTTTATCAAATAAAGACAGCCGCCAAATAGAGTAGCTGTCGGCGATTCTTGCTCTTAGTGAAGCCAACGGCCTCAAAGCGCCGCCCGAGCTGTCCTCAATGCAAGCACTCTCCACCATCTAAAACCAGCATTTGACCAGTCATAAAATCGGCTCCACAAGCTAAATAATTGACAGCTTCAGCAATATCATCATTGGAGCACAAACGCTTGAGCAAAACATCTCTAATGAGCATTTCTCTGAGATCTTTCCCTCCTTCGTCTATCCAAGGCTCGTCAATAAGACCAGGAGCCACTGAATTAACTCTCACTTCTGGAGCCAATTCTTTAGCTAGCGATTTCGTTAAAGAATGGATACCAGCACAAACAGAAGCAAATTGGGTATAAACTCCGTTAAAAGCGGAAGAGCTTATAACATTGATAATCTTGCCATAGCCTTGGGCTTTCATAAAGCGACTGGCCGCTCGGCTGCAATAAAAGGTACTCTTTAAGCCACGGTTGATTACTTCTTCCCACATCTTTTCCGTAATATCAGCCAAAGCGGCATCATTCCAGAAATAGTTGTTATTGACTAAAACATCAATACCGCCCAAATGGTTGGCGCAAGTTAAAAAAGTTTCTTGGACTTCTTGCTCGTTGGTAGTATCGAAAGGCTGAGCCAAAACTTTGCCCATAGCATCGGAAGGAGGGATATTGAAAAGCACATCTTGAGGGCCGTTAATTAAGACACTGAAACCGGCCTGGATTAGAGCGTTACAAATGGCCGGGCCTGCCGTTCCTTGCCAATCGGTCACTACGGCCACAGAAAAGCGTTCACCCACTTAAATACAACCTCCCTTAACCGAGTGCAGTTTCAATTATGCTACTAATAGCAGCTTCTTGGCTTCGTTCTTCTTGCCAAGGACGGAGCATAAAAGTCACGTTGGCACAACTCAAAGCATAGTCCTCGCTTGGATTCGGTTCGTGAGGACGCCCGGCACAAACTTCATCTACTCTAAGAATATCTTTGCCAATAGGAGGCAAAGAGCCACAGAGTTGCAAATCATAAAATTCACAATTGCCTAAATATTCATTGTCAAAATTGACACGATGAACTAATTGTTGAGCCGCTTTGTCGAGTTTCTCCTCATCTGACTTTTCAGCCTGAACGGATTCATCAAAGTGGATAAAGACAATAGCCTTAGGTCCTTTGGACTTCAGGATCTGCCATTTTTCAGCTTCTTTCCAAGTTGCCAAAAAATCAGCTTCAATAAACAGAAGTTCCCCTGATTCGGCAGTTTCTAAACTGGTATTATAAGCAGGACATCCAAGCAGCAAAACGCTGGCTAGAGCCGCCCAATGAGCAGGCATATAAGTACCGCTTAAAGTCAGTCCTTTTCTAGACAAAATAGTTCCCCAGCTAATTAAATTTTCGCTGTTGCCCATAAGGGCAATATTTAACTTGCAATCATTACTCATACTTGTCCCCAAGCTCCTAATCAAGCTTCAACTTTTCTACTGCAAAAGAAGATCTCCGCCTGCTTAGGCCGTTATTTTAGATTATCGCCACAAGGCAAGCTAGGATCTGGAGAGTTATAGTCGAAATTAGCTAATCAATCTCAGAGAGACGGGATACAGGCGTGATATTCCCGCAGTGAAAGGTTCCTTCATCTATGGCTCTTTGCAAAATGCAAGTCTATAAGTTAGGTATCGATATTATTGCCCACGACCCAGTCGTAATTCTAACTGACGAGAATCAAAATCATAGTCTTCCTATTACCATAGGCGTGTTTGAAGCGACAGCTATTGCTTTAGCCATGGAAGGTACAGAGGTTCCTCGCCCTACTTCTCACGATCTTATTAAAACCATTATCAACGACCTTGGTGCTTCCATCAAAGAAGTTATCATTACTAAAGTTGTACGCAGCACTTTTTATGCCAAGTTGGTGCTATTAAAAAATGGTGAAGAAATTACCATAGACGCACGTCCTTCAGATAGCATAGCCATAGCTCTTCGCGCCGATGCTCCCATTTACGCCGAAGAAGAGGTATTGCAATCCGAAGGAGTCAAAGGTATAAGTTTTGATACTCCCAAAGCCGAAGAAGACGTCTTCTATGTAGGCGAAGAAGAATCAGACCATGATGACGACGCCAACGAAGATCTAGAAGCCTCGGGTTCTAACGCTGTACAGAATTTAACGGCCGAAGAGGATACTTTGTCTCAATTTATTGACAATTTGGATCCTAACGACTTCGACGGCGACGACAAACCTTGATAAAGAACATATTTTCTGCCGGAGCGGCTCGAAATCAATAATTCAAGTTCTTGTCCGCTCATTTTTTAATTAGGTGAGCCAGCAATGACCTTAAGCAACCGGAGTAATTCATCATCTTCTGGGAATGACGACGCCACACGTTCTCCCAACCAGTCTACTATGCCCATTATGAATAGTGGACTGGCTATAAACGGTGTGCCCAGCGGCAAACAGCCGAAGAAAAAACCGGCTCCGCCTACTCCCAAGGAGCTTTTGGCACTTCATGATGAGCTGTACAAAAAGCTCAGAGCTTATGCAAAGAATACTCCCCTCGGCTCTGATGGTGATGAAGAAGCGGCCAAAGCCCCGGATGATTCCTTCAATTCAGAGAATTTGAAGAAATTGCGCGACCTCAGCGCTTCCAAAACTGCCGCTCCAGTTGTGCCTTCCTCCACTCAAGTATCAGAGCCTAACAGTTTAAAAACGGCCCTTATTTCCGCCCAACATGTTAAGCCCGATCCTGAAGCAGAATTGCCCAGCGGAGCCGAGTTGCTGGAAAAAGAAGTCAATATCGAAGATATATTGCGTGGAGTCAGTTCTGAGCGTCAGCTGGACAAAACTCAGGTCATTCTGAATGAAACTGCAGCTAGACAACGTATCGATCTCAGTGGCAGCGTCGATAAAAATGCTTCTTGGGCCAAACAAACCCTAAAGCAAGAGGCCTTGCCATATACTCTTCGCAGCGCCAAGAAAAAAGAAGAAGAGGAAAAAGCTGAAAGCCAGACTTACATTCCTAAGATTGCGCCGCGCAAAGCTTTTTCTAAGCCAGGCACCTTTACGCCTCTGGCTTCTACTCCTTTGCAAAATCCTAACGCTGCTCCTCAGTTGCAAGCAACCTCCAGCAAGCTGATCATGAATCAGCTTAATAAATCGCCTTTCCGTGAAGTAAGCCGCAAAGAAGCCAAAGCCCAGGCCCAAGAAGAGCGCAAATCTGTATTTGCTTCAACTTTTACTCCTAAGGCCGGACAAATACCCTTAATTCCTTCCATTAATAATAGCGCTGACAGCGAGCCAGACGCTCAAGTTGATCCGACCGCTGCTACCGCTAGCGACAATAATTCAATACCATCTTCTGCTGCTCCAACAGCCACTACCTCTGCCCTCCCTGCGCAAGCACCTTTACCGTCACAGCCGTCTCAATTGGGCTCTAGCACTTCTATTCCCAGGCCCACTCCTTTGCCTCCTCTGGTAGGCAAGCCTATACTCCCTCCCGGCAGCGTTCCTCTAATGAATACGCCTAGCGCCTTAACGACGCCTCAAGCTTTCCGCAAACCAGATTCTACTTTTGCTCTAGCTACAGCGCCGCAACGCACTTCAGCCTCTCAAAGCCGCCCCACTATGACAGCAGAAAGTCGGCCCGTCGACGCAAGTGTACCTATGGCAAAAATTCGCTTAGAGTTGGCTCTCAATTTTGGTGGACGTCCTGCCAATTCACGCATTCCGGTTTATTCACCAGTACTGGACTCTCTCTATCAACCCAGAGTAAAAAGGCAAATTGGCCGCAGCAGTACGCCTATAAAGATGGCTCCTACAGACAGCCCTTCCTCAGCTTCTGGAGCGGCGCTCGACAGCAAATTGCCTTCTATGTCTTTTAATCCTTTGGCAAGCAAGACCATGAGAAGTAGTATGCTTAAACTCAGCCAAGCTTGTGACTATTATGGCAATAACGAGGAAGAAGAAGTCTCCTTCAATGAAGCCTTCGCTAAGCGCTTGGAAGTACTGGACAAAAAGTATCCTTTACATCTTTCTCCTTCAACGCACGAGCCTTACAACGAAAATTTGGAAAATGTCGAAACTGGCTGGGTAGGCCGACTTATTTTAAATACCAAAGCGCCCATACGTATGGAGGGCATGCGCACTAAGTATATTCCTGCCAGTAGCCGACGTTATGGAGCCAGTAATGCTGCCGAGCGGCCAGCTGTCTCTGACTTGTTCCAGCAATTGTGCGCTTCCCAACTATCTTCACAAAATGCGGAAGAAAATGGCCTCAATGGTGCGGTTCTTATGGTTCGCCTAGGCGGAAAAGCTGCTTACGATCACTTAGTACGCACAGCCGAGTTGGGAGAAAAAATTGCCGCTGAGCTAAAAATCGACGATATTAGAACGCGTCGTCAAATAGAATACGGTTCTATGTTTAAGGACATCGGCGAACTGGATATCTTTTTCCAGCAAGAAGACGCCAATAAACAAGACGATTTATTTAACTATATTGCTTCAGAAGAATATCAAGAGGCCTTGCAAGCTAAAGGAGCCCGTCGTCTCAGATGGCCGGAGTATTTATTGCAAACCATTAGACATTTAGAGCCTGAAGAATACGATTTTCTTAAGGATCACCCGCGCTATAGCGAAGAGATTATCAATTCGGTACCAAGCTTGCGAGCGCTTTGTCCAGTAATTCGTGCCCACCACGAACGCTGGGATGGACGCGGCATTCCAGACAGCTTAACAGGAGATCGTATTCCTTTAGCTGCTCGTATCATTGCCGTTTGTGATGCTTTTGACGCTTTAACTCAAAGACGCCCAGGCAGCAAAACGTATTCTGTTTACGATGCGTGCGAAATTATAAAAGGCGGTTCAGGCTCAGCTTTTGATCCGCAAGTGGTGGAAGCATTTTTACGCGTAACAGCCCCTTAATGCCGGGTAGAACTTTGCCAAAAGAAGCAAGCCTCGCTGCTCCAAGTTAAGGCCAAAGGCCAAAGGAAGCGGCGAGGCTTGCTTTATCTAAATAGTCGTCCAATTTTGCTTAAAGACAGAAAACGACCGCCCTACTCTATAAAATGTGCTTTAGCATCTTCGTATTTGCCACGAGCAGCCGGTTCTTCATCGGGTACACCAATAGCGATCAAGCTATAAGGTACTCCCTTGGTACCTAAAACTGAACATATACCTTCAATATTTTTCTCTTTAGGATAAACTCCGCACCAGCATGTGCCATAGCCCAAACCGGCAGCTTCAAGCAAGATATTCTCTGTGCAAGCGCCACAATCTACTACCCAAAAACCGTCAGAAATACCACTTTGTACTTGAGGCAGACCATAAACCACAATAGCAGCAGAAGCAGTACTCAACATGGAAGCATAAGGCATCACTTGCTGTAAGCGAGCGAGAGTCTCGCGGTTAGTTACAACATAAAATTCCCAGGGACGAGTATTGCAAGCGCTGGGAGCCATCATAGCAGCTTCCAAAATTTGCTTAAAATGCTCACGCGGAATTACCGCTCCAGCTTTATAGCGACGAATACTGCGACGTTTTCTAATAGCTTCAGAAACTTCCATATTGTCCTCCAAGGCAAAAAGAATAACTTAGGGGCCGATTTCGACTGTCCCCTACACCAGGCACTTAGCTGAATAATTGCCAACTTCCTTTAGTTTTAAGCGCAAGCAATTTTCTCAGCTGGCAGCGAATAAGAATTCGCTAAATTTCGTCAATTTTGGAGAAGAAAAATTTTGCTTTTAGATGCGCATTTTCACCCCCTAAGCATTTCCAGTTCCGCGCCTATTTCCACTGACAATTGTACACACTCAAAAACTGTTATTACAGGTGTTGGAGCTTCAGCTTGTCCACAGGAGTGGGAAAAGTTGCGCCAGTGGAGTTGTCAATATAAGCAACCTTTTGTTTTGGGCTTACACCCTTGGCTAGCCGAAATTCTAGCTATCGATCCTCAAGGAGAAAAAAAATTACAAACTTATTTAAGTTCCCTAGAAAGCAAGTTAAATTCTTGTCCTTATCCTTGCGCTATAGGTGAAATAGGCTTCGATAAAATACACAGTCGAGAGCCAAATTTTACTTGGCAACATAAACTTTTTATATCTCAATACCAATTGGCGCAAAAATATTCTTTGCCCCTAGTCATTCACTGCGTGAAAAGCTACGGACATCTATTTAGTGCGCTCTCCGAACTAGATAAGCAATTTCAAGAGCCGTTACAAAAAAGCTTAATTCATGCCTTTTGGGGAGCGCCGGAATTGGCCTTGCGTCTAGTTAAACTTAACTTTTATATTTCTTTAAATAGCAAATTGCTTATAAAAGCGACCACTGCAGCAGATAGCGAATGCCAAAAATTAGCAACTTTAGCTAAAGTTATTCCTCTATCTAGGCTCTTGCTGGAAAGTGATGCTCCTTGGGGAGCTTCTTCATCAACTTTACTGACGGAACTGTCTTATTTTTTAGCACCTTATTGGTCAGTTAGCGCCACACAATTGCAAGAGACATGCAGTCGCAACTTGCACTTATTTTATAACTTATCTGCAAATATTTGAAATATTTGCCAAAAATGAAACCGGTAGCTGCGCTCCATTCTAGGATTTTTACCAAAACGACAGTATATCTTTATATGGTCTTTTTTTAGTTCATAACAAAAATAAGCGGCGGAGATATTTTACAGTGTTTTTCAAACAATGGATGCATAATTTTGCCAATCCAGGCATAAAATGGGGCGGTTCTTATGTTTTGCGCCGTATGAACCAAGAACATATTCCCCTTTTCAATTTTGCCAGTCAATTTTTTGAAATTCCCGTTAACGGAACTGTTTTAGACGTTGGCTGCGGAGGCGGCCACCATTTGTCTATGCTGCGCAAAAAGTGCCACAGTGCCCTCATATACGGTATAGATATATCTGAATTGAGCGTCAAAGCTTCCATCGCTTACAACAAAGAAGCTGTCAATATGGGCTTAGCTAAAATTGTCCAAGGCGATGTTTGCGAGTTGCCTTTTTCCGACAACTGGTTCGATCTAGTTACAGCTTCAGAGACAGTCTATTTCTGGCCCGACGTCCAAAAAGGCTTTGAAGAGATATACCGCGTTCTCAAGCCGGGAGGTATCGTAGCAATTTATTGCGACAGTTGCGATCCTGTAGCCGAAAAGAGACATACCGACTTAATCCCCGGCATGCACGTTTATACTTCCGAAGAGTTACAAAGTTGCGCCCAACAATCAAAATTCCTCAATATCAAAATCAATCTCAGCGAAGATGGGAAAATTTGCCTAACCGCTCAAAAAGAAGGCTCTTTCCGCAAGATTCCTTTCTTCTACATGGGTAATCCCTACAACACTTTAGCTGCCCTTTGGGCCCGCACTTTGGAAGCCCGCCAACCTGTACCTATTTTAGAAGATCAAAATGCTTTAGATGTAGTCAGCAATATAAATTACGATTTCAGCTATTTTGCCGATCTAGGTATCGACCAAGTAGGTTTAGCAGTACGCGATTATTTAATTGATCGTATGCTCAAAAACTTTCTAGAGAAGAATCAAGATGTCACTATTATCAATCTGGCTCCGGGCTTAGATACTCGTTTGCACCGTATTCCAGAAAATACTTACAAAAAATGGATTGATATCGACGTCCCCTTAAATTTGGATTTGCGCCGTGCTTTTTTCAGTCAAGCCGATAAGCTAGAAGTAATAGCCAAAAGCATTACTGACTTTAGCTGGATTGACAATATAAGTAAAGCCAATGAGCCTAAAGTTATTATTGCTCAAGACCTTTTTGCTTACATTGAACTCGATACAATCAAAACTTTTTTAACCAAATTAGCTCACAAGTTCGCTTCTATCGATGTTATTTTCGATTTGCCTTCTGCTGAAGAGATGAAAGAGAATCACTCCATGACTCTTCCTCCAGCCGTCGTTAAGAAAAAGCCCAACGCCAGGCCTTCTAAAAAGATAGAGATTACCGAAAGCGCCCAACGCCCTCGAATTTTATGGACTTTGCAAAATGTCTTTGAAGTGCAAAAATGGTGCAAAGCCATCCGAGTTGTCGAAGAGCGCAATTTATTCGACTACGATAAAAAACGCTGGGGCTGGCGCGGTTTTATTGCCCGCTTGCCAAGTAATAGGGCTAGAATGTCTCACAATGTGGTCCAGATAAGGTTAAAACGTGAACTTTTAATTGATGAGAAGGATCGTAAAGTGAGGAAAAGCGGTATAGAAACAGATATCTAAAAAAATATTGCCCAAATTGCCTTAAAGCAATTCTGGCAATATTTTTTAGAAAAGAAAATCAGCCGAAAGTAAACCAGTGCGAAACCATTGATAAGCTTGCTGCACCAAAATATCACTCTTATTGTAAATTACCGGACAATCAGGCGGCAAAGAATGTAAGAAATAGTGACGATAATTTTTACCAACATACAAATCGAGTCGGTTGTCTAAAACAAAGACCACACCTCGATCTTTTTCTGTACGTACTAAGCGTCCGAAACCTTGGCAAAACTTGAGTACAGCTAAAGGAATAGCATACTTGCGAAAAGCTTGATCGCCCATACTTTTAGAGCGAATCTTAAAGAAAGGATTATCAGGTGAAGTAAAAGGCAAGCGTAAAATTACTACACAAGAAAGCGCTTCGCCAGCAACATCTACTCCTTCCCAAAACGAACTGGTGCCAACAAGTACTATCTTTTCGCCTCTTTCTTTAGCTCGACGCAAACGTTCTATTTGTTCAGCTCGAAGTCCAGAGCTTTGCTTTAATAAAGTTAGACCTAATTTAGCTAAAGGGTGCAGCAATATATCATATATTTTTTCTACTTCGTAGCGAGAAGTAGCCAAAATGAGCATACGCCCTTGCCACAATTTAGCAGCTTGAGTGATAAAGTGCACTGCTTTGCTCAAAAAAGCGTTACTAGCTTCATTTGATGAGCCGGAACGTCCCAAATCGCTCGTTATTGCCAAGAGAGCTTGATATTCATAGTGGAAAGGACTTTTAAAACTTAGCTTACTCACTCGATTCTGCTCTATTTTGTCTACGCCAGTTCTGGAGCAGAAAAAGTCGAAGCTGTCATCAATTTTTAAAGTAGCGGAGGTAGCAATAGCTGAGGGCATTTGCTGCCAAAAGGCTGAGGCCAAATAATCGCTAATATCTATTCTGGCCGCTCGCAACCTTACACCGCCACGTCCTCTTTCCATCCAATGGCCCAAAGCCTCAGTTTCCTCGCTAATGTCGTGACAAACCAGAAAATTTTGCATAAAGCTATCTAGTTGCTCCAAAGCGGTAGATAGCAAAACTCCAGGCTGATTGTCACTTTCATCAATTTCAGCTCGCTCGGCAAGATCTTTCCAAAGCCCTTCTATCTCTCTAAGCTGGGCCAAACAATTATTACAAGCACTTTTAATTTTTTCAGCTTCAAAAGCTAAACTTTGTCCCCAACCTCCAGATACAGCTAGCCATTTACTATTTAACATGGCAACTGGAGATTTTCTCTCAAAACAATCCAACTGGCTGTAAGCTTCATTAGAGTAGTAATCTTCCAAAGCCCTGAAATACGGAGCTACACTTTCACGCAAAGTTTGAAAAGCTCCATAATAGAGGCTTTTTAAAGCCCGCAAAGCTCTGTCTTCGCCTCCGTAAGGCAAGTAAGATCCAAGCCTATGTATAGCTTCAGCTAAATTGCTAAACCAGCCTGAAGGATAACTTAAATTGTTATCTTTGGCTAAAGAAAGCGACAATTTATTATCGATATTACCAATTTGCTCATCAAGTAGCACCATTTGTTCAAAAGAGTTAGTCTTACGCTCTTCATCTTCTTCAAAATCAGGACGTTTGACGGCGGCAAAACTGGTAAAAAATTCGCTGCTGACAGAGCCATCGAAAGAATTGGACATTTGCTCAATAGCCACATCTTCAAAGTGATGAGCTTCATCAATAATACAAGCCCCTATTTGCGGTACTAATCGACTTAAACTGTCTTGACGTAATACAGCACACAGTAAAGCGTGATTGGCAACACAAACATCGGCACCACCCAAAAGGGCTCGTTCTTTATAGAAGTAACAATTATGGAAATAGCGACAACTACGTTTGGTACAGCTGAGCGATTCGGCGCAAATATGGGGCCAGAGAGTATCATCCCAAGCACAAAATCTTTTAGTAAGACGGCGGAAATCGGCGGTTAAGCCGCGCAAAGGTTCTTCGTCTTGCAATTCAGGGTGAAAGAGCGAATAGTTGTCCGTTTCTATACAATCGCCGATACACCCTAAAAGTTCAGCATACTGCGGGTATTGTCTAATATTTTGCCACATGCGATAAAAGCGCAGCAAACATAAATAGCGAGTACGTCCCAAAGCTTGAATAAGACGAAAAGGCATGCCTAGACGCTCTCGCATAAAAGGATAATCTTTGTCAAATATTTGTTGTTGCAAATTGGTCGTATAAGTTGCGATTAAAGTCTGTCCACCGCCATATTTGGTGCGCCAAATAACACTAGGCACTAAATATGCCAAAGTTTTGCCTACTCCAGTACCAGCTTGAGCCAGCAGAACCCCACCTCCAGCAATAGCTTGAGCAGTAGCTAAAGCCATTTTTACCTGTTCTTGGCGCACACTGTAATTGCTACGAGACGGAATTAGCTCTGTAAAAACTTTCTCTACATCATGAAGATAAGCTTCAACATTTCTATTCTGTTCGGCGACCATAACTTTGCTCTTCGATTTCCTTAATAAAAAAGCCAGTTCAACTCTGAAATTGAAACTGGCTCTTTTCGTTCTGAGTAAGCCGATTTCTTTTGCTTTTTAACTCCAGAAATCGGCTTATGTATTATTACATTTCAGAGCGGCGACGACGACGATGGCGGGTAGGCAAATCGCTGTCGGGACGGACATCTTGTCTAGGCTCATCATAGACGGGGTCGCGCATAATAGGCTCACGACGGCGCATAGGAGGAACTTCGTCATACATCGGCTCACGACGACGCATAGGAGGAAGTTCATCATACATTGGTTCGCGACGACGGCTCATAGGGCGCTCATTGAAAGCAGGTTCACGACGACGAGCAGGGGCAATATGCTCATCGTAGCCAGGGTCACGCATAATCGGTTCGCGCATATTGGCTTCACGACGGCGAGCAGGCATTACTCTGGAATCGTAAAGGTCTTCCTGATAGCGGGGAGCTACTGAACGCTCTTCACGCAAAACTCTGGCCGCAGCTCTATCGGCGCGCTCAGGCTCGCGACGGGAACGCTTGGGGGCTCTTTCCACGCGCTCGTAACGATCAGGAGCTTCCATACGCTCTAAACGATCCATGTGTTCGATACGCTCGGGACGTTCAACGCGTTCAGGACGCTCAACACGCTCAGCACGCTCGACGCGTTCAGGACGCTCAGGACGTTCAATGCGCTCAGGGCGTTCGACACGCTCAGGACGCTCAGCACGCTCGGGACGAGCAGGACGAGGACGACGCTCAGGGCGAAGCTCACCAACATCTACGGGAGAATCGGCCTGGGCCAACTCTTCTTCAGTCCAGAGACCTTTGCGAGTAAGGTTAATACGGCCTAAGTTGTCAATTTCTTCAACTTTAACTTGGATATGGTCGCCGACATGAAGGACGTCTTCTACGCTGCGAATGTGGAAAGGCTTGATTTTGGAGACATGGAGTAAACCTTCACGTCCGGGCAAAATTTCCACGAAAGCGCCAAAGTCCATCAAGCGGGCCACAGTACCATCATAAATTTCACCAGCTTGTACTTCACGTACTAAGTCGTTGATCATCTTGCAAGCCTTATCAGCGGCTTCACTATTGGAAGCAGCCACAAAGACCTTGCCGTCATTTTCGATTTCAACCTTAGCACCAGTTTCAGCAATAATCTTGTTGATAACTTTTCCACCCGGCCCAATGACGTCTTTGATACGCTCAGGAGCAACTTGCAAAGTGACAATCTTGGGAGCATAGGGAGAAAGATGATCGCGGTGCTGAGGAATGACTTCATGGATCATTTCCAAAATTTCCAGGCGAGCATCGCGAGCTTGGGCCAAAGCTTTACCCAAGATAGCCATAGTTACGCCCTTCATCTTGATATCCATTTGCAAAGCGGTCACGCCTTTGGCAGTACCGGTAACTTTGAAGTCCATCTCACCGAAAGCATCTTCCATGCCCTGGATGTCGGTTAAAACAACGTAATTGTCGCCTTTTTTAATTAAGCCCATAGCGATACCAGCTACAGGAGCTTTCAAAGGCACACCGGCGTCGAGCAAAGCTAAAGTGCTGCCGCAAGTAGAAGCCATAGAGCTGGAGCCATTAGACTCCAAAACATCACTGACTACACGGATAGCGTAAGGGAACTCATCGGCACTGGGCAGAACGGGCAACAAAGCTCTCTCAGCCAAAGCGCCGTGACCGATCTCACGACGACCAGGACTGCGCATAGCCTTAGCTTCACCTACGCTGAAAGGCGGGAAGTTGTAGTGGTGCATATAGCGGCGAGTGGTTTCACCAAAGACGTTGTCAAAAGTTTGAGCTTCGGACAAAGTGCCCAAAGTGCAAGCGGAAAGCACCTGAGTTTGGCCACGGGTAAAGATACCAGAACCATGAGTGCGAGGCATAACGCCTACTTTGGCCCACAGAGGACGAATCTCGGTAACTTTACGACCATCGGGACGGATGCCTTCATCGACGATCATAGTCATGAGCTCATCTTCTTTAATGTGCTTAGAAATAGCGGCGTAGTCTTTCTCTGCACCAGCGATAGCACAAGTACCTAAAGCAGCAGTTTTTTCTTCTTCACTTAAAGTGGTATCGGCTTCAATAGCAGCTTTAAGAGTAGTCAAATTGATAGCGTCAAAAGCTACTTCGCGAGCGTGTTTCTCGGTAACACGCATGGCCTTGGCAATTTCATCAAATTGGTACTTGCGCACCAATACTTCCAACTCAGCGCTGGGAGTATAGACAGGATAATTCCCCTTGGGCTTGCCACAAACAGCGACTAATTCTTCAATAGAAGCTATGATAGTGCGAATAGCTTCATGAGCAGCTTCAAAAGCTTTAACTAATAAATCTTCGGAAACTTCTTGGCAACCACACTCAACCATATTGATGTTGGCTTTGGTACCAGCAACAGTTAAGTTTAAGGTGCTGCTCTTAAGCTCAGTTTCGGTAGGGTTAATAACAAATTCGCCATTGACATAACCAACGCGGACACCAGCAACGGGACCATCGAAAGGAATATCGGAAATGGATAAAGCGGCGCCGGCGCCACAAAGAGCCAAAACGTCAGGGTTATTCTCGGTATCTACGGAAGTGCACAGACCGACAATGTGAACATCGTTGCGGAAACCTTCGGGGAAAAGCGGACGGCAGGGGCGGTCGATAACACGGGATACTAAGATAGCTCTCTCCGGGGGACGACTCTCGCGCTTGATCCAACCGCCGGGGATTTTACCAGCGGCATACATTCTCTCTTCATAATCTACGGTTAAGGGGAAGAAATCGACTCCCTCTCTGGGCATAGGGCTGGCGCATACAGTAACTAAAACGACGGTTTCACCGCTGCTGACCAATACGGCACCGTCGGCTTGCTTGGCGACTTCGCCGGTTTCAAAGCGGATAGTACGGCTGCCGACATGGCACTCGACGACATGTTTCTCTTTCTCAACTCGAGAAAGCACGTCTGTCAACTTACTCATATTGTGAGACTCTCCTTTGATTCTTCTTTATACATTAAACAACTAATCAATAACTACTAATGGCTGACAAAATAGCAAACCACGACCAAGAGTCTTTCTTAAACGCTGCTTCAATTAGTGCGGACAGTTTCCGGACGCCGACTGACAGCAGCGATACAAAAATACTTAATCTCTAGCCCTGATATTTTCATTCACAAAAAGAATAACCCTGCCTAAACAATAAAGTAATAAGAGCAGAAAGCTACTTTTTATTTATAGCCGGGAATCAGGCACAAAAAAAAGCAACCCCTTCCAAAAGTATCCCTACTTAAGAACTTTTGGAACAGGCTGCCTTCCTGCATTCAAAATAGATAACGAAAGATGACTAACGGCGTAAGCCTAAACGCTCGATCAAGGAACGATAACGATTGATGTCAACCTTCTTGAGGTAGCCGAGTAAGCGTTTGCGGCGACCTACCAACATGAGCAAACCGCGACGAGTGTGGTGATCCTTGGGGTGCATTTTGCAATGCTCAGTGAGGTGGATGATACGGTTGGTGAAGAGAGCGATCTGAACTTCGGGGGAACCGGTATCGTACTCGTGAGTGCTGTACTTGGTTACAACTTCTTGCTTGTTTTCCATGATTAAAACTTTCCTCTGACACAGGCCTAAATTGCGGCCGCGTCTTATTATAGTCGCTGCAATCTGAGCTAAAGGGCGGAGGTTCGTCCTTAGGCTAAGGTTAGAGCCGAGGGGTATTCTACCATATAAATACATACTAATCAACAAAAAATGGGCAAGTTCACAGAAATAAAACGGAACTTGCCCACTTGTTATTGATAGATATCGTCCTTAACCTTCTTGAGCTTCTTCTCTGTCTTCAGCTTCGAGTTTTTCCAAGTCGTTAGGCTTAGCACCCCAAGCAAAAATAAAAGGTAAAATGGACAAGAAAGCACAAGCCAGAAGCATTTGGAAAGCTACATCCCAGCCGTAAGCATCCAAAATGCGGCCCATTCCCCAACCGGAAACGATACTACTTAAATAACCGAAAAGCCCAGTCATACCTACAGCGGTAGCCGCAGCTTTTTTAGTGGCGAAATCAGTAGCCATAATAGCTACCAAAAGTTGCGGGCCATAGATGAAGAAACCGGTAACAATAAACATAAGGCTGTAAACTAATACAGAAGATCCTACCGGCAATTTCCAGAAAACGAAAATGCTAATTAAAGAGGCAATAGTATAGTAAGCACACACTGGAGCGCGTTTGCCTTTAAAGAAACGGTCAGTCATCCAACCAGCCAACAGAGAACCAGCAATACCAGCGATTTCAAAACAAGCCATAGTGATACCGGCATGACTTAAAGTTACACCGCGGGCGTTCAGATAAGAGGGGCCCCAAGTGACAAATCCATAACGCAGAATATAGATAAAGAAGTTAGCAAAGCAGACAGCCCAAATGTACGGATTGTTAAAGACGTGACGGCAAAGGAAACGGAAAAACTCTTTGCCACTTTGTTTTTCTTCCGCAGTCTTAGTAGCATCATTCTTATCGGTATCAGCTGCTACAGCTTCAACTTGTTTTTGCCCTTCTGCAAGGACAAAAGGCTTTTCTTTAGTGTATACCTCAGGATCAGGCAATCCTAAAGAAGCTGGAGTATCGCGCATACGCTCCAACAAGAAAAGTGAAGTCAGAGCAGCAATGGCCGCAGGCACGCAGAAGACATAGCGCCAGCCGAAATATTCTCCCAAGTAGCCACCCATAATTAAAATTAGAGACAGTCCGATTTGATGAGAAGTATTCCAAATGCTCCAATAAGTACCACGTTCTTTGGAAGAGAACCAGTGGCAAATAACTCGCGAACAGGGCGGAGAACCCATACCCTGGAACCAGCCATTCAACACCCAAGCAGCCAACAAGACACCCACAGCGCTACTCATGCCAAACATAAAGTTGGCTAAGGCTGATAAGAGTAAACCAACTGCCATAAAGTATCTGGCATTGCAACGGTCTCCCAAAAAGCCGTTGACAAACTTGGAGACACCGTAAACTACGTCAGAAATACTGACAATCATACCGATAGCGGCTTTGCTTATGCCTAAGGAACTTTCTAGCAAAGGAATCGCTATAGAAATATTTTTACGTACAAAATAGAAAACACCATAGCCGACAAAAGTCGAATATAGCTGACGAAGACGCCAGTAACCATACTGATTGCGCATTTCTTCTTCATTTTTGTACTGAGGAGCGATAGGCTCGGCAGGCTTAAAAATAGACAGAGCTTTATTTAGTATAGACATCTTTCCGCTTCTTGCACTTTACTGAGAAATTCGGCAAAGGATATTTTTATATTTTCAATCTCCGCTTCCCTGCACAAAATAGGCGTTTATTTTAAGCAGACGCACCATTTTGTCGGCTAAATTCCAAGGAAGGCATGCGACGAGCGATATTGTTGAGCAATCCTAAAGCAGCCATATTTACTATCAACGAAGTGCCACCATAGCTAACTAATGGTAAGGGAATACCCACAACAGGCAAAACGCCACTAGTCATGCCGATATTTCCTACAGTATGAACAAAAAACAGCGTGCCTATTCCAAAAGCCAAGAAGCTATCATAGGTACTTTCAGCTTGTCGAGCTAGCTGCCAAGCCCGTATAATTAAGCAAGAGAGCAGCAATATCAAGCATAAAGCTCCTATAAGCCCCATTTCTTCACCAATAACCGTAAAAATAAAATCGGTATGATGTTCGGGAACAAAATTCAAACGGTTTTGTGTACCTTCCATCCACCCCTTGCCCCACAAGCCTCCAGAGCCTATGGCAATTTTGGCTTGAATAATATTCCAACCATCCCCCATAGGGTCAGCTTCTGGATTAAGAAAAACCATAATGCGTTTTCTTTGGTATTCATGCAAAACGTGCGGAATTATAGCTAGTACAGAACAAAACAAACCTGCAAACCAACGCCAATCATAGCCAGCTACCCACATCATGGCACTGCCTACGCCAGCAAAGACAATGGCTGTACCTAAATCAGGTTGGGCCATAATCAGCAAAGTGGGAATGCCCAGGAGAAAATAGAGCCAACAAAAATAACGAAAAGTCAGGTGACTTTGCTTATAACGTCCGTCTTTATCTCCACTTAGATAGCGGCTCATGCACAAAACTAGCAACAGCTTGGCAACTTCGGAAGGTTGAAAACGTCCAATTAAAGGCACATCGATCCAGCGTTTGGCTCCATTTACAGTGACACCACCAATTATCACGGAAAATAGCAAAATCAGAATAGCTATATAAAGCCAATTTCCATTGCGAAAAAATACTTTTATATCCGCAAAAGTAAAAAATAGGAATACGCAAACGCCAACAGCTAAGCTGCTGGCCTGACGTATAAACTCTGAGCTTATGCCACCATGAAATGTGGCACTGGCAATATTGCTCAATCCAAGAAAAATTAGGATAGAAGCACAAATTACCAAAGGCCAATCAAAATTGTACCAGCTGAAACGCACCCTAAGACCTCACTAACAGAAATGGCGTCCCAGTTGAGGGCCACGTTGCTGCTGGTAGTGGGAGCCTAAACCAGATCCGTAAATTTTTTCCGGTTTTTTCAGCAGATATTCAAAAGCCATTTTACAAATAGGCTGAGCATGGCGGAAAAGCACATCTTCATGAACATCCAATTCCAAAACAGCAGGTGTACCTTTTAAGCCCCCATTTTCACCATAACCAAAACCGGGATCGAAAAATCCGGCATAATGAGAGCGATACTCGCCAGAATGGATATCGTAAGCGACCATTTCTACAGCCAGATCCGGCGGAACGCGTAAAAATTCTTTAGTAGATAAAATATAAAATTCGCCGCGTTTTAAGAGAACTTCTCCATTTTTAGCCTTGATAGGTTCAAAGTAATTGCTCCCTTTTTGGGGAATGCCACTACATAGATCTACAGGTTCATCACAAGGTATAGCCTTATAACCGACGATATCTTGTTGTAAATCGATAGTTAAAAGTAACCCATTGTCTATTAAAGCCTGTCCACGCTGTCCTGTACAATCGTACACTAAGCCGGTCTCTTGGTGGAGCATTTCCAATTCAAAATCCAAAAGATGGTTGTCGCCACAAATTAAGCGGGCTTGATTGAGCGTATTGCCTTCACGAACTCTAATTGACCAAGAACGCGGCGTAATCATAGCGTATATTTTGCCATTATACCCGGGAGGGATTTTATCAAAACGAGATACACCGTCAGCTAAAACACGCGTCCAAACATTCATACGCCCAGTAGTGCTTTTGTTGTTGGCATAAGCATGGACAGAGTTGGGCAAATTAAAGCGCTCTTCTATTTCAATAACGTAAGTGCACCCTTCTTGTAATACAACAGGATTGCTTAGATCTAAACTTTCTAGAGAGTTGTTAAGTAACAGATCGGAGACAGGCTCTCCTTGACGAGGCAAAAAAGCAGCTTCTACACGCCATCCTCTTTTGCCCAAACGCAAATCTAAGCTAGCCGGTTGGATGTTCCTGGCCGGAACAGGTTCAGAGCAAATGATGCGCTGACTACTTATCAATTCTTCAATAAGTTGGCAAGGTAAAGCTCCACTCTGACGCATTTTATATGAATCTCCTTTTTATTGTGCTAAGTTTCTTCCGACCCAGCGACTAACAAATATATCCCCTATTTTATTTAGCTCCGTTTATCAAAAAGGCCCGAACAAAATTATATGCTCGGGCCCCTAAGCTATCATTACAGGCAAATACTGTAGTTAAAAAAATTTAAGCTTATTTCTGTGTAGACTTTTGACGCCAACGGCAGTACTCAAGATCGGTATCGATATACTCTACAGCAGCTTCGATAACAGCTTCAGTTTTTATATCATTATGACTGATAATGCCCATGGCAAAGAGAGCGGAAATATCCTGATTGTCGTTATTTTCTTCTACAAAGTGCTGATAATCAGCATACATGCCTTTTAAGATTTCACGCTCGGCCTCAGGGGCAGCTTTCATAGCTAATCCCAACTTATCGGCAGCGGCGCTCAATTTAGCTTCAAACTCGGCTTCCATGCCACACACAGATTTCTGGCGCCAGCGGCAATACTCAAGATCGGTATCGATGTACTCTACAGCAGCCTTGATGACATCTTCAGTTTTTATGTCATTGTTGCTAATAATGCCCATGGCAAAGAGAGCGGAAACATCCTGCTTGTCAGAATTTTCATCTACAAAGCGCTGATAATCGGCATACATGCTTTTTAAAATCTCACGCTCGACCTCAGGAGCAGCTTTCATAGCTAAACCTAATTTATCGGCAGCGGCGCTTAATTTGGCTTCAAATTCATTTTCCATAGCAGGGCCTCCTACAAACAATAATTTACCCGAGGGGATGATGACTCCACGAAGTTTCTAAGTATTATCGCTGCGATCCTGCGCATAGCTGACAGATTTAAGATACAAGCCGCCAGGATGAGCCGGAGGAGCGCAATAGCGGGGGTCTGCTTTTTCCAAGATTTCTTTAATTTTTTCCGGTTTCCACTGCCCAATACCAACTTTAAGGAGCGAACCGCAAATCATACGCACCATGCGACGTAAAAAAGCGTTAGCTTCTATGTGCATAACTATCAAACGTCCAACCTCAGAGAAAGGTCCCGGCCCACTTACAGTAGTTTCAGTAAACGTTATTTTGTTCATGCGTCTAATGGTAGGATCTCCCTTAGGGACTTGAGATCCGAAAGTAGCGAAATCATGACTGCCAATGAGATATTGCGCAGCTTGGCGCATAAGTTCTAAATCTAATTTTTGCTTAACATAAAGGATACGATCCCTAAAAAATGGGTCTACAGTAGAACCGTCTTTTATTAGATACTCATACTCTCTAGCTCTAGCTGTAAAGCGAGCATGGAAATAATCAGGCTCTTTACTTACACTTAGTACTTTAATTGTATCAGGCAATAGAGAACTTAAAGCATTAAAAAGCACTTGTTCAGAACGATCCACATTAGTGCGAAAGGAAAAGACTTGTCCTAAAGCGTGCACACCAGCGTCGGTGCGACCAGCAACTCTAATAGAAATGGGCCGAGCAAAGACAAAAAGCAACTTCTCTTCCAAAGCGTCTTGCACAGTAGGCAATTCTTTAGCATTAGCCTGACTTTGAAAACCGGCAAAAGCTGTGCCGTCGTAAGCAATAGTAACTTTATATACGATATTTCCGCTATTTTCTTCCATTAAAATACAAATTCCAATGCTTTAAGCAAAATAAAAAAAACGATTACGGCAACAATAGCCACAATATCATTTAAGCCGAAACTCAATTCACGCAAACGTGTACGTCCTTGTCCCCCTCTGTAACAGCGAGCTTCCATAGCCCAAGCCAAATCTTCGGCATGGCGGAAGGCGCTTACAAAAAGCGGAATCATTATAGGCATAATAGAACGCAATCTTTGCATAATATTGCCCCGATCCAAAGCAGCTCCTCGAGCTAATTGCACTTTGACTATAGTTTCTGTTTCTTGAGCCAAAGTAGGCACGAAACGCAAAGCTATAGTAGAAACCATAGCCAATTCGTGAGTAGGGATACCCAAACGACGCCAAGGTGAAAGTAACTTTTCCATACCGTCGGTAAGCAATATGGGAGAAGTAGTCAGTGACAGAAGAGATGTAAGCAATACTAAAAGAAGCAAACGCAATCCCATAGCGGTACCGCGTTCAAGGCCCTCATAAGTAATATTCCAACTGCCCCAAGAGCAAATAGGCTCCCCTGGAACTAAGAACATATTAAAAACGATAGAAAAAAAAGCAAAAAGCCAGACAAAACGCAACCCACGCAGCATAAAGCCAGCCTTAAGATCTGCCATAACTCCCAGTAAAAACACAGCTACACCGGCAACTAAAAGCTCAAGCGGACTGTTGAGCAAGAAAATAGCCACCATAGCTAAGCCGACTACACTCAATTTTGTTCTTGGGTCCAATTTGTGCAAAAAACTGTTTCCCGGCACATATTGTCCTAAAGTCAAATTGCTGAGAATTCTAATGTTACACCTCTACGCTAAAAAGCAACAGCAAGCCTAAATTGCACGAGCGAAAAATTGCCTTTTGTCTTCTTTGTAAACAAAAAAATAAATAGCGCACTACATTTTGGCTAATTGCTGGCTCTTATTGTAGCAAGCTTCGGCTGCTTCATCGATAAGAGCTCGAAAAGCGCCTTTTTCTAAGCTGCTTACTGCTGCGGCCGTAGTTCCACCGGGCGTAGTTACTTTATAGCGAAGTTCATTAAATGATTCTTGGCTTTCAGCCGCTAAGTTGGCTGCTCCACGCACCATTCCTAAGGTTAATTTGGCTGCTTGCTGGCGGGTTAATCCCAAACGAACTCCAGCATCAGTTAAGGCTTCCATAAAAAGGTACTGGTAAGCTGGGCCTGATCCAGAGATAGCAGTGCCAACATCAACTAAATGATCATTAGCCACATAAATAGCTTCACCTATAGCGTTCAAAACTTGTTCAGCTTCGCTTCGGCCTATTTCATCAAGTTCAGCTGGAGCAGTCCAAACGGTAGCCGCTTGAGAAATTTGAGCAGCCAAATTGGGCATAGCTCGCACAATACGGTTATGTTTAAACATATCTATGAGTTGGCCTAAAGTGACTCCAGCAGCGATACTAAGGATCAACTGTTCCTTATCTAATTTGTCGGCCAACATCGCAGCCACCATAGGTACAATGTGTGGCTTAACAGCCAAAATAATCAATTTGCTATTTAAAGCGGCTCTAAGAACGTCATTGCCTACTTCAACTTTATAGGTATTTTTGATCCTCTCTCCGGTTTGGCTATTGGCTTCGACAACAACTAAATCGTCGGCGGCAAAGGTGCCTTTACATAAAAGCGACTTAAGAATCGCTTCGCCCATTTTACCACACCCGATAACACAAGCTTTAAAAGTATAAATTCCTTCCATAACCAAAACCCCATTTATAAAGAGGCAAACAAAAAGCTGTCTGCCTCTACTTCGGAAATAGACCTTCCCCCTAAGCGTCTCCGTGTTTAGCGACTTTCTGCTGCAAACCTGCAAAAGGAATCGATAAGCAATAAAAAAAGAGCCCCAGCTTGCGCAGAACAGATCCTGCTGCCACTGAGGCTCTCCTTTATACAACTATCAGTTAGACCACAAGCTTTTTGTACTGGGAACGCAGTTGCAAACTGATACGTTGCACATTACTTATCTTATGGTTCCATCGAGATACTGAACCTGAGCGTCTTGATAGCCACCGAGGTTGTTGGAGAAGAAACTAGAGTAGTCGTAAGTGGGCATATACATTTGCTGGCTCTGTTGCATTTGCATCATAGCATAAATAGCCTGAGCATTCTGATAATCGTTAGCGGTCATCTGAGCGATAGAAGCGGCATTAGCCAGAGCTCCTCCACCATTGTAACCACTTTGTACGCCACTAAACATGCCGTAGTTACCATAAGCCTGATTCATTTGAGCCATAGCATCTTTGAACTCGAACAAACCGGCAGGAACGGCCTGGAACTCGCCACCGTAATTAGCTGCAGAGAAGATGGCCTCACCATTTTGTCCCTGGACACTGAACTCATTGATATTATCAACGGTCACGGTAGTACCACCATCACCTTGCTTGTAGAGGATGTTGCCCTCTTTATCGACTACGGTAACGTTGTCCTCAGGTTTTACTTGGAGAGTAAAGCGATCGTTGCCTTTACCGCCATTGATATTGACCTTGTCTTTGCCTTCATCTACAACGTATCTAATCTTGTCGTTGCCTTCGCCAGCGTTAATATTTACGCGGTCGTTGCCTTTACCACCGGTAGCGAGAATTTCATCATCGCCTTTACCACCGTTGATAACCATGAAGTCGTTGCCAGAACCGCCGTCAGCCACAATGCGATCGTTGCCTTCGCCGCCATTTACAAATATGCGATCTTTGCCAGAGCCGCCATCAGCGACCAGTAAGTCGTCACCTTTACCGCCATTAATGGAGATATTGTCTCTACCAGTGCCACCATTGACACGAACAGCATCATTGCCCTCACCGCCATTGACACGGACGTTGTCTTTACCAGTTCCACCATTGACAACTACCTGGTCGTGGCCTTTGCCGCCATTGACGCGAACGCTATCGTTACCGGCTCCACCGTTGACGTTGATGCGATCATTACCGCCACCGCCATAAGCACGGAGAGTATCGTTGCCGAATTTGCCGTTCATGTTGATAACATCATTTTTGCTGGTGCCGAAACGAGTAGCCGTATCACCAAGGAGACCACCATTGAAGTTGATGATCTTGCCACCTACACCTAATCCAGATTGGGGCAATAAGCTGGTATTAACTTGGCCACCCAAGCCACCGATTAAACCGCTAGTGCCGTTAGCAAAACTATTAAGAGTTTCGTTGTTGGAGCCAACACTGCCACCAATCTTGGAGCCAATCATAGCACCGATACCGGCACCGATAGGACCACCTAAAGCAGCTCCAACTACACCACCAGCTACACCGCCGCCGATTTTTCCACCATTTTCGGTGGAGAAAACTTTTTCGGCACCTTTAGCAACAGCCATACCGGCACCAGCGCCGACGATAGCACCAACGGGGCCACCAACACAAAAACCAGCGACACCACCAAGAATACCACCGGCTATTTTACCGAATAACGATTTTTTTTCTTGCTGCTCTTGAACTTGCTGTTGCATTTGCTGCTGATTGGCAATAAGTTTAGAAACAGAAGACGCAGTTGACAAAACTCCCATGATTGACCTCCAATTTTCGGTTCTATTAATCCTAGCCAGACCGAAATTTTATTTTATTTTTATCTACACCCTTTATCACACACTTTAAGCCAAAGTAAAGACTATTTAACAGCAAAAAAAGTTATTTTCAAAGCCAAATTTTAGTAGTCATGCCTGTATATGTAAGAAAAAAAATATACTCTAAAAAAATAGCCCTCTACCGGCGATACACCGACAGAGGGCCCTACAAAGACCTAACGGCCTATGATGAGTGAACTAATATTTACTTGGAGTTAACACTGCCAGTGAAGGAGGCCATGCCTTTAAGATACTGAGCACTCTGAGTGTTGAAGTTTTGCATTAAACCTTCGGTACCACCATAGAGAGTAGCTATGCCGCTCAAAGCACCGCCGCAAGTACCGAGGTAGCTGCTCATCATCTTCTGAGCCATTTCCATAATCTGAGCCTGATTTTCGGCGCTATTCATGTTTTTGATATAGTCCTGAGTGCTCACACCAGTCAAATTCTTGGATGAGGTACCTAAAGAGGTGGAGAAGTCGTAACCATTGTTACTGTAGTTGTAGAGGCCATTGGTGTCGACGCTAGTCAAAGCGCTATTGCCCATACCAAAACCACCAATGCCTAAACCGGAACTTGTCATACCTCCGAAGCCACCCATCATGGACGGATACATCATAGAAGGCGTATAACCATACTGAGCTATAGCATTTTGCTGCTCGTTCTTTTCACCAATCTTGCCACCGATTACAGTACCGATAGCACCGCCAGCTAAAGTACCGATGGGGCCGAAAGCACTGCCAACCAAACCGCCAACAACGGCGCCACCAACATGGCCACCTTTTTCGCTAGAAAAAACGGCCTCAGCACCTTTAGCAGTAGCAACACCAGCACCAGCACCGATAACGGCACCAATAGGGCCACCTACACAGAAACCAGCTACTCCACCAAGAAGTCCACCGGCGATTTTACCGAGCAAAGATTTTTTCTCTTGCTGCTCCTGAGCTTGCTGAATTTGATTAGATTGCAACTGATAAATAGAATTAGCAACAGTTAAAGCTCCCATAACGTACCTCCAACTTTTCGGCTTTATATTGAATGAGCCGAAACTTTATTTTGTTTTTATCTACACCCTTTATCACACACTTTAAGTAAAAGTAAAGCTTTTTATAAAATTTTATTATGATTTATGCCAAATGCTAATAGTACTCCTTCAGTACGCAGCCGAGCACATAAAAAAACGCGCTCTACTTCTTAAAGTAGAACGCATTTTCATACATAAAAGCTTATATAGCTTTTAAGACTAGAAGCCCAAACCGCCGTTCATGTACTGAGCAGCATAAGTGCTCTGATAGTAGTTGGCCATATTGGCACCAGCTTGCTGATACTGGGCCATCATTTGCTGAGTAAGCTGTTGGGTTCTCTTTTGCTCAGAATTACTGCCGATAGCACGGCCGAGCAAACCACCGATAGCGCCACCGATTTTAGCGCCGACTAAAGTTCCAGCCGGGCCAAAGATAGTGCCGATAGCAGCTCCAGCCACGCCACCGACCACGGTACCGCCAATAGTTCCACCTAACTGGCTGGAGAAAGTTTTCTGTACACCAGTACCGGCAGCAGCGCCTACACCAGCACCAACTACTGCACCAACGGGACCACCTACACAGAAGCCGCCAACAGCACCAACGATACCGCCTAAAATTTTACCGGCGGTGGTGCTGGTCTTGGGCTGCTCTATAGGAGCAGCTCCAAACTGGCCATAAAGATTATTGGTATAATTCAAAGTGGTAGCTAAACTCATTATATTCCTCCATTTTTTCAGTTCAAATATGAAACCGAAAACATTATATAATTAAGCACCATTTATATAACGCATGAATAAACAAAAGTTAAGTGATTTTCAAAAAAAAGACAAAAAAAAGTCCCAGCGAGACTGCCAAGCTGAGACTTTAGTACGTATTTTCAGTTATTTTCTAGTTGCTACTCCCCAAGGCAGAATTTATACTTTGAAGATATTGGGAGCTTTGAGTAGTATACATTTGCATTAGACCATCGGTGCCACCACACAGAGAGGTAACTCCACTCAAACTAGAGCCGTAACTATTTAAATACTCACTCATCATTTGTGTAGACAATTGCATGATTTGAGCTTGCGAGGTAGCACTGCTGCCAGTCAGCTTACTAAGATAATCGCTCGTATCTGTGCTTCCAGAAGAAAGAGCATTAGAAACACTGCTGGAGCCACTCTTGTAAAGAAGATTGGAAATACTACTCGAGCCACTATCGTAATTGTAAAGTCCATTGGAAGTAATACCAGTTAAAGCACTGCTGCTATAGTCTGACGAAAGACCTAATCCAGAACTGGTAGTAGAATTGCCATTGGAATAAGTAGGCAAATAAGGAGTACTGGCTAAAGCGTTCTCTTGAGAATTTTTCTCCCCTATCTTGTTGCCAATAAGACCACCGATAGCTCCACCGACTAAAGTGCCCACAGGCCCTAAGGCGCTTCCGACCAAGCCTCCAATAGCCGCACCACCGAGAGTACCGCCAGTTTCACTAGAGAAGACTTTATTGGTGGCACTGCCTGCAGCCACACCTACTCCGGCTCCGATAACGGCACCAACTGGGCCTCCTACACAGAAACCGCCCACAGCCCCGGCTATACCACCGGCAATTTTACTTAAAAGTGACTTTTTATTTTGGCTACTCTGAGCGTCACTTATCTGAGAATTATAGTTATTAGCGTAGCTGGTTAGCGTATCCATATCCTACCTCCACCATTTCGATATTTCAAATCTCGAAATGTTTTGCTTTTGTTTTACGCTTGTATTATCCAACTTCGTATCAGCTAAGTTAACTAGAAAAACTAAGGATTAGTTAAGACCAAATTAAAAGCTTTACAAAACCCTATTGCGCAATTTTTCAATAAGCTTTACAGCTTCAGCTACAGAGACAGGACGTTCTTGAGTATTTAGCCCTTTTTGCAAATAGGCACAAATTTTACAAATATCGAGACTTTCTAATTTAGCTTGGCGCAAAGAATCTTCGGAATAAAGTACTTCAGCCAAAGGGCCATCAGCTAGAACCCGACCGTTGCCCATTACAATTAAGCGATCACACATTTGAGCCAACTCGGAGAAACGATGCGATACAACTATCAAAGTAGTGCCAGACATTTTTAAATTATTTAAAAGGGCTAAAATCTCTCTAGTACCTTTAGGATCTAAGCCAGCAGTAGGTTCGTCTAAGACTAAACACTGAGGTCGCATAGCCAAAACTCCAGCTAAAGCGGCGCGGCGTTTTTCTCCTCCAGAAAGAGTAAAAGGTGAAACATGGCGACAATCTATATAATTCAAACCGACTAAATGGATAGCTTCTTCGGTACGTTCTTCGATTTCATGTTCGGACAGCCTCATATTCCTTGGGCCAAAGGCGACATCAGCAAAAACATTTTCTTCAAATAATTGCTGCTCTGGAAATTGGAACAACATCCCCACAGAAAAGCGAACAGACGCCAAATCTTCTCCAGAAGTTTTAGCGTCAAGAACCGTTCCATTAACCATCACTCGGCCGCTATCACTTATAAGCAAGCCATTAAAATGTTGAATTAAAGTAGATTTTCCGCTCCCAGTAGCCCCAATTATACCAATCGACTCGCCTTTATTTATAGATAAAGAAACATTAGTTAAAGCTTTTTTGGCAAAAGGGGTACCGGCCATATAAGTAAAGGAAACATCCTCAAGTTTTATGATCGGTTTCATAATTTTTTGGTTCTAAATTCCGGCCATGGCCCGTTTTTTACGCTGGCGCTGATATTCTTCAATAATGCCTTCATACACCATCCAGGTAGTATCAGCCGTACGCCGCCAGGAAAGATGTTGAGCCCGTTCTAGTCCGCGGGTACGCATTTGCATACGTAAATTCTCATCATTCATGACCATGTAGATAGATTTGCTGATTTCTTCTAGCTTGTTGGGGTCAAAAGTAATAGCGGCATTGCCTGCTACTTCAGGCAAGCTAGCGGTATTTGAACACACCACTGGAGTTCCCACAGCCATAGCCTCTAAAATAGGCAATCCAAATCCCTCAACCAACGAGGGAAAAGCCATTAAGCTGGCCGCAGCGTAAAGCATAGGCAACTCTTCTCTATCTACATAACCCAGCCAGTAGATTTGCTGCTGAGGATATTTCGAACTGAAATAATCGCGTTCTTCCTCAGAATAAGGGCCAGCAAAGACAAATGGCCAGTTACAACGCGGAGCTGTCGCTTGTAATAAAGCTTCTACATTCTTATTTCCCATAAGAGCGCCAACGTGCAAGATAAAACGAGGAGGCAATTTTCTTTGCAACCTATATTCATCTACCTGACTTACATAAGGAAGCACATAGCGATCAGAAATGCCCAATAAAATTGTTTTAGTAATGGGCAATTTGCCTTTCACATAGTAATGCAAAGAGTGCTCGGTAAATTGCGAATCAGTCAAAATAGCATCGCAATGAGTATAGTTTTGCACATAATCGCGATAGATAAATTTCAGCAAATTCATCTTGATGAAATTGCAATCAAAGAATAAATCGCTATGAGTAACCGACATTAAATTGTGTACAGTTAAAACTCTGGGTACTCCAATATCGCTCCAAGGGAAGCCAAAGCGCAAATCTTGAGGATCGGTAAAATGCAACAAATCGACTCGTTTAGCAATTTCCGCATAAATTGCTTGGTGATCCAGCCCGTCGCGTTTATAACCGAAATACTTTAGAACAGGCAAATTGCTACATTTTGGCAGCCTGATAATTTCGCAAGAATTAAGTATGACCTGATCTAGACTAATGGCCTCTTCTGGCCAAGCCATAAGCACTATCTCACGACGGCGCTTCAAATACTGTTCCAGCAACTCTCTTATATATGTGCCAGTGCCTCTATACTTAGTACCCACTTGTAGTGGTCTTACATCTAACGCAACGCGCATAAAATTTAAACCTTTACCCAAAAAAAGACGCAAACTAAATTATCAAATCAACTTATAAAAACGCAGCTATATTTTCTGCGCTCCAATTTATACTCCTAGCAAAAAAGCTTCATCTAAACATAGCATCTTTTATTCGGTATGATTTTATTTTTCCAGTTTAGCTGCAATATTTTCTGCAGTATCTTTCCAAGAGAAACTCATAGGCAAGTCGTATCCTAGATCATTTAAAGAATTAATCAATTGCACCAACTGAGGCATTTCCAAAGAGAGATCTTCAACAATTTTCTTGGCTTTAAAAAGCTCCATAGGAGTGCCATCAAAAAATAACGCACCTTCTTTTATAGCAACAACCCGCTGAGCGCAAAGAACTTCTTCCATATGATGAGTAATATAAATAACAGCCATTCCTAAAGAATGACGCAAAATATCGATAGCTTCAAGTACGCTATGTCTACCAGCCGGATCGAGCATGGCTGTCGGCTCGTCCATAATAATATAACGCGGATGCATGACCAAAACGCTGGCAATAGCAACCCTTTGAGTTTGCCCACCTGAAAGATAGTGAGGCTCGGCACTACGCACCTTTTCCAAATTTAAAATGTTTAGAGCCCAATCGATACGCTTTCTTATCTCCGAAGCAGATATCCCCAAATTCTCTGGTCCAAAAGCCAATTCGTCTTCTATGGTAGAAGCTACAATCTGGCGTGTGGGATCTTGAAATACCATGCCCACTAAACGACGCACATCATAAACTTCTTCTTCGTCAGCGGTTGAAAAGCCGTCAACACTTACAGTTCCAGAAGAGGGCACGATCAAACCATTGATAAGCTTGCCCAAAGTAGTCTTCCCAGAACCATTAGCTCCTAAAAGGCAAACAAATTCTCCAGGATTTATTTTTAAACTGATACCTTTAATTATTTTATGCTCAGATTCAGAGGAAACAAAGTCAATTTCACCACCGCTCGTATTTTTTATCTTGGGATAAGAAAAATAAACATTATTAAGTTCTATCATAACGGCCTCTATGTTCCCTCAAGCAAAAGATAAAAAAAATGCCCCAACTCTATAGAAGAGAAGGGGCTTTTGCGTCAGCTAAAAACTAGCGAACCAATTCGATAACGGCCATAGGAGCGCCGTCACCTTTGCGGAAACCGTTGTGGATTACACGGGTATAACCGCCGCACTTGTTCTCACCATGTCTGTCGGAGAAACGTACAGCCAGGTTCTCGAAAAGATCCTGAGCTACAGCGCGGTCGCTGATCTGACGAAAAACGCGACGTTTGTAAGCCAAAGCTTCGGCGGCGTCACTAGCGTTCTTGGCTTTACGGGCCCAAGAAATGAGCTCATCGGTAAAGCGGGCGACTTCTCTGGCGCGAGTGATCGTAGTAGTGATCTGCTCGTGTCTTAATAAAGAAGTGGCCAGATTTCTAAGCATAGCAAAACGGTGACCAGTCTGACGTCCTAAAGTCCGACTGCGAACTTTATGCCTCATTGGAATATACTCCTAAATATCAAACAAAAAATTCTTAATAATCAGATTCACTGAGCCCAATCCAAGCCAGAGAATCGCGAACTCTTAATTGAGCCCTTCGGGAGTGCTCGGACGCAGCGACAAGCCACGCTCGCTAAGCTTACCTTCAATTTCATCCAGGGACTTCTGGCCGAAGTTTTTCAACTTCATAAGCTGAGTCTCGCTGTAATTGAGAAGATCGCTCAGATAGATAATGCCGGCTCTCTTAAGGCAATTGAGAGAACGAACGGACAGCTCAAGGTCTTCGATGCAAGTGCCGTCTTTTCCAGCAGGAGACTGTTCCTGTTCTACAGCACCTTCAGGCTGAGCTTGCAAGCGTGTGAAGAGATCGAGTCTCTCCTGCAGCATCACAGCAGCATTAGCCACAGCTTCACAGGGCTTAATACTACCGTCAGTCTCAACTTCCAAGACTAACCGATCGTAGTCGGTTCTCTGTCCCACACGAGTATCCTGAACTTCGTAATTGACTCTAACTACAGGACTGAAGATGGAGTCAATAGGAATAGTACCTATACTCTGCTGTTCCTGACGGAATTGCTTCTCGGCGGGAACATAACCGGTGCCTAAAGACGCAGACATATCCATAACCAAACGCGAGTTTTCGTCGGTCAATGTAGCTATCTTGAGCTCAGGATTGAGAATTTCTACTTCCGGATCGGCAACGATGTCGGCGGCAGTAACTTCACCAACACCAGAAGCCTCGATACGAAGAACTTTTTCCTCTCCGCCGATTATACGCAAACGAAGTTTCTTGAGGTTGAGAATAATCTCAGTTGTATCTTCTTTGACACCAGGAATCGTAGAGAACTCGTGAAGCACTCCTTCGATGTGAATATGAGTGACAGCAGCACCCATCAGCGAAGAAAGCAAGACGCGGCGAAGAGAGTTACCCAGCGTGATACCATAACCACGCTCTAAGGGTTCCACAATAAAGCGATTCTCACCAATCTGGCGGACTTCAGCTTTAGGATTGCGCTCATCTACGGCGTCCATCATGTTTGTGTCCAGCATCAATACACCTCGAATCAAGTTGCTCTATTCTGTAGTACTCAAAGAGCGCTTTTTCTCTGACTAAGCCGCCTGAGAAAACGCGCCCTCGAAGCGATTGCTACTAACCCATACGGTTGTAGAACTCGACGATAACGTTCTCTTTGATTTCGAAGGGAACATCAGCTCTGGTGGGCAAAGCAACGACTTTACCAAGAGCTTTAGCATCATCTAATTCTAACCAGGCGGGTACCTTACGAACTCGAGCAGAAGCGATAGACTGCTGGTTTAATTCCTTGTTGGCAATCTTTTCACGAAGTTCGATAACCATTCCGGGTTTTACTAAGAATGAAGGGATATCTACCTTGCGGCCGTTGACGAGAATGTTGCCATGAGCAACTAACTGACGGGCAGCAGGGCGAGAAGTGGTGAATCCAAGGCGATAGACGACACTGTCAAGGCGGCGTTCCAAAATGCACAAGAAATTGTCACCAGTGATGCCTTCTTGCTTGGAAGCCTTGGAGAAATAATTTCTGAATACGCGCTCGGTCACGCCATAAATGCGGCGCAACTTCTGCTTTTCACGCAACTGGACGCTGAACCCAGTGGCGCGACGACGAACGTTAGAACCATGCTGTCCCGGAGGGAAAGGGCGACGTTCAAACGCGCAATGAGGAGTAAGGCATCTCTCCCCTTTTAAGAACAGCTTAGTCTGTTCACGCCGGCACAACTTACAAACCGGCCCGGTATACCTGGACACGAATATTTCCTCCAAAAATAGGAGCGACTATAAAACCCTTGTGTTTATAATCGCACAATCTTCTATGAAAACTACTATACTCTGCGACGTTTCGGGGGGCGGCAACCGTTATGCGGAATGGGAGTAACATCGCGCATAAGGGTGATTTCTAAACCGGCGGACTGAAGAGCACGAATGGCAGCTTCACGGCCCTGACCGGGGCCCTTCACATGAACCTTAATGGAACGCATGCCATGCTCGATAGCAATCTGAGCGGCTTTGTCGGCGGCGACGCTGGCGGCGAAGGGAGTGCTCTTACGAGAGCCCTTGAAACCGTGAGCACCAGCGGTAGACCAAGACAATGCGTTTCCGGCTGGATCGGTGATGGTGACGATGGTGTTATTGAACGTGGACTGGATGTGGGCGATACCACTGGGCACGTTCTTCAGAACTTTTCTACCGCGACCACGAACGCGGCTCTGTTTTTTAGCCATGTTCTAATACCCTACGCTTTCTTGCTGCGACCAACGGTGCGCTTAGGCCCTTTACGGGTGCGAGCATTAGTCTTAGTACGCTGACCACGTACAGGAAGACTACGACGATGACGGACACCACGATAGCAACCGATGTCCATGAGTCGCTTAATATTCTGGGTAATCTCGCGGCGAAGGTCACCCTCCACCTTGTGTTTATGTTCAATGATTTCACGAAGACGAGTAACTACATCTTCGGAGACGTCACGAACGCGCATGAGTGGGTCAATACCCACTTCTTCAATAATTTGACTGGCTGTGGTGCGTCCTATACCAAAAATATATGTAAGAGCAATTCCGATACCCTTATCTCTTGGCAAATCGACGCCGGCGATTCTGGCCACGAATCGATTCCTCCTATCCCTGGACCTGCTTGTGTTTAGGGTTGGTGCAGATTATCCTAACCCGTCCTTTGCGCGTAATAACGCGGCATTTCTCACAACGTACGCGCACAGAAGGCTTTACCTTCATAACTCGTTCCTCCAGATATCTCATTGGTGAGGCCACTAAGAAGAACTTTTAACCTAGCAAGCCGACCTTAAGATTATCAATACTGATCTTGCGATCATTCGTTAAAAATATAAACCCTTGAAAAACAACGTCGCATCCTTCCCGCCTGAAACGGAGGCATACCCTAGCAGCCTTAGGCTCCTAGCTACAGAGCCTTTATAAAAAGGGTCGGAACAATGCTTTGATATTTTACTACAAGAGTTTAGGCTAGTCAATACCGTCAGTTAAGATCTTAGCCTCTCCGGACGTAATAGCTACGGTGTGTTCAAAGTGAGCTGAAGGCTTACGGTCTCCAGTTACATAAGTCCAACCATCGTCTAACTGGAAAACTTTATAAGTTCCCAAGTTAATCATGGGCTCAATAGCAATAACCATGCCTTCTTTGAGTTGCGGCCCTTTGAGTCTAGTATCGTAGTTGGGCACTTGCGGCGGCTCATGCATCTGACGGCCAACTCCATGGCCGACTAAAATACGTACCACTCCAAAGCCGTTCTTTTCTGCATGTTGTTGTACAGCCACACCGATATCACGAATGAAATTGCCAGGCTTAGCTTGAGCAATACCTAAATAAAGGCACTCTTTAGTAACATCGACCAAACGACGAACATCAGCGGGAACTTCACCAATAATATGGGTTCTAGCAGAGTCGGAGACCCACCCTTTAAGAGTTACGCCACAGTCAATAGAAACAATGTCGCCTTCTCTGATAACCCTAGGACCGGGAATACCGTGTACAACTTCTTCATTAACCGAGATACAACAAGTGCCAGGGAAGCCTCCGTATCCAAGAAAAGTGGGTACTCCCCCATGGCTGCGAATAAAATCTTCAGCCAGTTTATCCAGCTCTTTAGTGGTAATACCGGGCTTACAATTGGCCGCCAGCATGTCATGGCAAGCGCTTAAAACGTTGCCAGAAGCTTTCATAAGCTCGATTTCATGCGGAGTTTTTATTTTTACTTTTTCATAAATACGCATATTCAGACTCCCAAAAAGTTGCTTGCCACCACTCAAGAAGTTGCGACAAGCAACCAGCAAAAAAATAGATAAATTACAGTCCTTTAGCTTCAACCATAGCCGTAAACTGTTTTTCTGTATCGGCACTGCCACGGCTGCCATCTAAAGTGACTAACAAGCCTTTATTAGAATAGTATTCAATTAAAGGAGCAGTAGAATCGCGATATACTTTCAAACGAGAAGCAATAACGTCTTCGTGATCATCAGCTCTATGTACTAATTCGTGATGGCAAACGTCACAAATATTGTCTTCCTTGGGGGGACGATTTTTAATGTTGTAAACAGCATTGCAAGAAGGGCAAACGCGGCGAGTCACCAAGCGATCTACCAACACACTATCAGGCACGTTAAAGGCAATGACTGCATCTAAAGGCTTGCCTGCTTTTTCCAAGCGTTCTTGCAAAGCTTCGGCCTGAGCCACGGTGCGAGGAAAGCCATCAAAAATAAAGCCCTTTTCACAATCGGGCTTCTGTAAACGATCAAAAACGATATCTAATACTAGTTCGTCGGGAACCAATTCGCCTTTATCGATATAAGAGGCAATTTTTTTGCCAAATTCGCTCTGAGAAGCACGATGTTCGCGAAAGATATCGCCAGTAGAAATATGGGTAACTCCATATTTGGAAATAATATAGCTGGAAAGGGTACCTTTACCACAGCCGGGAGGGCCTACTAAAACACAGCGCATAGTAAAAACAAATCTCCTTAAAAAAATAACCCGCTTGACCTTCTAGATCGAGCGGGTTTTTTACTTCAAAAGCTAGGACGCTTTTTCGACTTATTTCATAAAGCCTTGATACTTACGCATAGTCAAGCGAGCTTGAATTTGCTGCATAGCATCTAACGCTACACCTACGATAATGAGCAACGAAGTGGATCCTAAGAAGAAAGTATTCACTTTGGTGAGTTGCATAATGTAAGTGGGGGCTACGGCCAAGAGAGCCAAGAATATTGCCGAGATGAAAGTCGTTCTGGAGAAAACTTTCTCGAGATATTCAGCAGTGGGACGACCAGGACGAATGCCAGGTACGAAACCGCCGGACTTTTTCAAGTTGTCGGCAACGTCATTGACATTGAAAGTAATAGCCGAATAGAAGTAGGTGAAGAATATTACCAAAGCGGCGTAGCAAAGATTGTAGAAGACACCGCGAGGAGCAAAGATCGTCTCGATATTAGTAGCAAAAGCGGCTACTCCGGGATGACTGCTGCCCCACACTAAATTCATAATCTGAGCCACAGTGTTTGGCATATACATAATGGAGATAGCAAAAATGATGGAAATTACGCCAGCGTTATTCACGCGGATAGGCAAATAACTAGAGTGACCGCCATACATTTTAGTACCGACTTGGCGTCTAGGATACTGGATAGGGATCTTACGGATTCCCAGGTGGATATAGACAATGCCAGCCACCAAAGCGATCAAAATCAAGAAGAAGATGACCAAGGAAATGTAGTAAGCAGCGCCCTGAACATTGGCAACTCTTAAGCTATCCATTAAGTAGTTGGGGAAGCGCAGCACGATACCGCCAAAGATAATCATGGAAACGCCATTACCTATGCCCTTATCGGTCATAAGCTCGCCCAGCCACATCAAAAACATTGTGCCGGTAACGAGAGCAATAACCACCATAACATAGAAGCCGATGCCGGTCATAGTGAAGACACCGCCTCCATTACCGCTATAGCGAGCTAAAGCCACGGTCATGAACAAGGCTTGCAGAACAGCCAGTCCCAGAGTAAGCTGTCTGGTATAGGCGCCGATCTGCTTGCGTCCTTGCTCTCCTCCTTCTTTTTGCAAATCTTTGAGCTGAGGCAAAACCACAGTCAAAAGTTGCATAATAATGGAGGCATTAATATATGGGGTAATACCCATAGCAGCGACAGAGAAGTTATTTAACGCACCACCGGTGAACATACCCAGGAAGCGGAACAGTTCACCTTTGTTCAGCAGTGCGTTCCACACGTCTTTGTTTACGCCGGGCATACCGATATGTACAGTCAGAACAAAGATAGCCAGGCCGATAAACACCCAAGCCACACGGCTGCGAAGATCGTCCGACTTTAACGCATCTGCAAAAGAACTGGCCACTTCTAGATTTCCTCTACCGTTCCGCCTACTTTAGTGATGGCTTCTTTGGAAGAAGCGGTGAAAGCATGAAGCTGAACAGTGAGCTTCTTGGTGAGGCTGCCGTTACCTAAAACTTTGATGGGGTTATTAAGATTCTTAACTAAGCCAACGCTGAGCAAAGCCAAAGGATCTACGGTGTCGCCATCATTGAAGCGCTCTAAGCTGCCGACGGAAATCTCAGTGAAGATAACGCGGAAAGGATTTTTGAAACCACGGAACTTAGGAAGTCTGCGGTACCAAGGAGTCTGACCACCTTCGAAACCGGGGGCCTTCAAGCCGCCGGAGCGGGAGCCCTGACCGTTGGAACCACGACCAGCAGTCTTTACACTGCCGCAACCATGACCACGGGCCACGCGCTTACGGGAACGACGAGCGCCGGAATTGGGAGCGATGCTGTTAGAACGCATGTTATTCATTGTTTCCTCCGTATGCTCTCCCCGAAGCCAAACAAAGCTCAAAAGCTTCGGGAAAAGTCATAACTTTTATTTCATCATAGTATGAAAATTGCCCATTTTGAGAATGAGCAACTTTACGGTGTCGCAAAATAAATTCGAGCGACCCTAAGGACGCCCGACTAAATTTTACTCGGCTTGAGCCTCTTCTGTATTCTGTACGCGATGGGCGCTCTGCTCTAATTCGGCAGCAGCTTTCTTACCGACCAACTCGACAACTTCTTTACCACGGTTGCGGGCAACCTGATTGGCGTTGAAGAGAGAAGCCAATCCTTTAATGGTGGAATAGACGATATTGATCTTGTTGGTAGAACCAATCGACTTAGTAACAATGTTGTCAATACCGGCGCACTCTACTACAGCGCGGACGGCGGAACCGGCGATAACACCGGTACCAGGAGCAGCGGGACGAAGTACTACGTTAGCGGCTCCGTAGAAAGAATTGACGGGGTGAGGAATAGTGGTTCCCATCAAAGGCACACGAATGAGGTTCTTGCGAGCCTCTTCATTACCTTTGCGGATAGCGTCAGTGTTGTCACTAGCTTTGCCTATGCCAACGCCTACGACGCCCTGACCGTCGCCAACTACTACCAACGCGGCGAAACCGAAGCGCTTACCGCCCTTCACAACCTTCGACACGCGTTTGACTTGTACAACAACTTCTTTACTGAGGTCGAGCCCAGCGGGATCGATGCGGTTCCTCATATTTTCCTCCTGATGTAGGCAATGCGCCTATGGAAAAGTCTCTTCAGTTGAGCCTAGAACTCTAAGCCCTGCTCGCGAGCACCTTCTGCCAAGGCCGCCACACGTCCATGGAACTGGTAGCCGCCACGATCGAAGACGACACTATTAATTCCCTTTTCCTGAGCTCTCTGGGCGCAAAGCATACCTACACGCTTGGCCATCTCAGTGGGGGATACTTTCTCGTCGCGCAGCGTCTTGTCTAAAGAGCTGGCGGATACGAGGGTGTGACCAGCTTGGTCATCAATTACTTGAGCGTAAACGTGCCTGCTGGAGCGGAAAACTGCCAAGCGGGGATACTCAGCTGTACCGCTGACATTCTTGCGAATACGAGCATGGCGACGCTGGCGCAAAACGTTACGAGAAACATTATTACTCATAGCTTATTTACCAGTCTTTCCGGCCTTACCAGCCTTGCGAATTACAACTTCGTCTACGTAACGAATACCTTTGCCCTTATAGGGTTCGGGACTTCTGAATTCACGAATATTAGCAGCTACTTGTCCGACTTGCTGTTTGTCAGCACCCATAACGTGAATGCGGTTCAGCTTAGTACGAGCGTCGGACTCGACGTCAAATTCGATACCCTCGATGGGCTCGACTTCGATGGGATGGGAGTAGCCTAAGTTAAGGGTGAGACCTTTGCCGGACTTAGCAGCGCGGTAACCAACACCGATAATGTCTAAGGATACTTTATAACCCTGGGTTACGCCGATAACCATATTATTAATGAGAGTGCGGGCCAAGCCGTGCTGGGCTTTGGTTTCGCGCTCGTCATCGGGACGGACGACTAAAATGTGGTCTCCATCCACCCGAACTTCCAATTTATCGCTAATGGCCTGAGTGAGCTCGCCTTTGGGTCCTTTTACGCGAACCTGTCCGGGCTCAACATGCACTTCTACACCCTTGGGAAGCACGATGGGTGTTTTGCCAATTCTGGACATGACTATTCCTCCTGCAGTACTTGTCTTGGCACTGCCGCGCAGTAATTACCTACCAAACGTAGGCGAGAACTTCACCGCCGACTCCAAGTTTACGAGCCTGCTTACCAGTAATGACGCCCTTAGGAGTAGACATAACTACAGTACCTAAACCGCCATAAATACGGGGGATTTCGTTAGCTCCGACATACACCCTCAAACCAGGACGGCTGATACGCTTAATGCCGTTGATAACAGCCTCATTTTCGGGGCCGTACTTCAATTTGATGTGGATCACGCCCTGTACGCCAGTAGAAGCGACTTGATAACTAGCGATGTAACCTTCACGCAAAAGGACTTTGGCGATCTGCTCTTTGAGCTTGGAAGCCGGAATGTCCACCTGCTCGTGAACGGCTGTATTAGCGTTCCGAATACGTGTGAGCATATCGGCAATGGGATCAGTGGTGGGCATTTCTTTTCCTCCCTGTATATAAAGCCGAATCCGGCAATCCCTCCGGAGACGGCGCGCTATTTAATAAGCGCAACGAAAAAATCTTACCAACTGGACTTGGTGACGCCGGGGATCTGGCCCAAGTGGGCACGCTCTCTGAAGCAAATGCGGCAAAGTCCGAATTTACGGAAGTAGGCGCGAGGACGACCGCAAAGTTTGCAGCGATTGACAGCGCGAACTTTGAACTTAGGTGTTCTGGCGGCTTTTACTTCTTGTGCTGTGGTAGCCATTAAACTTCCTCCAAAAAATTACTGACGGAACGGGCAACCGAGGGCGCGCAATAAAGCAAATCCCTCTTTGTCGGTCTGGGCTGTGGTAACAACGCAGATGTCCATACCGCGAACTTTGTCGACCTTATCATAATCAATTTCAGGGAAAATGATTTGTTCTTTAAGGCCGAACGTATAGTTGCCGCGACCATCGAAAGACTTGGGAGAAATGCCCTGGAAGTCTCTGATACGAGGAAGGACTACATTGAAAACTTTCTCTAAGAAAGCCCACATAATGTCGCCGCGCAGAGTGACTTTGCAACCAATCTTGGCGCCTTCACGAAGTTTGAAGTTAGAGATAGATTTGCGAGCCTTAGTGATAACCGGAGCCTGACCAGTGATAGCGCGCATATCGGATACGGCACCTTCGAGAGACTTCGGATTGGCAATCGCTTCACCTACGCCCATATTCACAACGACTTTTACTAAGCGAGGAATACGCATAGGGTTAGTATAGTTGAATTCTTTTTTAAGAGCAGGAACGATTTCTTCCTGATAGCTCTTCTTGAGCTTAATGTTGGCTACCGGGGGACGACCGCCAGCAGCGAACTCTTCCTTCTTTTTCTTGGGAGCAGAAGGGGCTTTTCCTTGTTTGGCCACTTGAATTCTCCTCTTCCCGTGGATTTCCGACCCACGGTTGCTAGACAGTGTAAGTCAACCGACCTGAGCGCTTCTAGAGCGCCAAGTCAGCTGTCTAATACACTAAAACTGTTCGTGACATTTGCGGCAAACGCGATGTTTGCACTTGTCAGCGTCGATTACTACGGCGGGGCGAGTGGGCTTACCGCACTTGGGGCATACCAACATAACGTTGCTAATGTGAATGGGCAGAGCCTTCTCAACAATAGTGCCCTGGGGGAAACGCGGGGGACGAGCCTTCATGTGGCGCTTTACTACGTTGACGCCATCGACGGTCACTTTTTTGTCCTTGGGGTTCACTTCGAGAACCTTGCCGCGCTTGTCGGCGTATTTGCCGCAAAGGACGACTACTTCGTCATCTTTCTTTACGTGAGCCATTATTAACTCCTTAAAAACTTACAATACCTCGGGCGCTAAGGACACAATCTTCATGAATTCGCGTTCGCGAAGTTCACGAGCCACCGGCCCAAAGATACGAGTGCCGCGGGGATTAAGATCATCTTTGATCACGACAGCCGCATTCTCGTCAAATCTAATATAGGAACCATCGGGACGACGGATGGGTTTCTTTACACGAACCACTACGGCTTTGACCACGTCGCCTTTCTTAATGGCTGCTCCAGGCTGTGCCTGCTTTACGGTTGCTACGATGATATCGCCAACACTTGCATAAGTAGTTGTAGAGCCACCGAGAACTCGGATACAGAGGAGCTCGCGTGCGCCGGAATTGTCAGCGACTCTGAGCCTGCTCTCCTGCTGGATCATTGTGTTACTCCTTTAATTCTCTGCACGGCGCAATCCCCATACCCGGGCGTTCCGCCGTATTAGCAAAAAAAAGTCAGAAAATACTAACGGGCTTTCTCGACGATTTCAACCAAACGCCAGCACTTCATCTTTGAATAGGGTCTGGTTTCCTGAATCTTTACGATATCGCCTTTACCGCATTCGTTGTTCTCATCATGAGCGTGGAATTTCTTGCTCTTGTGGATGAACTTCTTGTAAATGGGGTGCGCGAACTGACGGGTAACTTTGACTACGATGGTCTTATCGCCAGCGCTACTGATAACTTCGCCAATTCTTACTTTGCGAATTCCGCGTTCTTCGTTCATTACTTGCTCTCCTTAAGCTCGAGCTCACGGATAACGGTGTGAATTCTAGCGATCTGCTTTTTCACTTGACCTACCCGAGAGACATCCTGCAAATGACCCGTAGCCAATTGAAAGCGGAGGTTAAACAACTCTTGCTTGGCATCTACTAAACGTCCACGGAGAACAGCCAAACCCAGCTTCCTCAAGCCAGCGCGTTCTTCTTTCAGCTTCATAATTATTCACCACCCAATCTTTCACGGGTAACAAAGCGGGTTTTCATAGGGAGCTTGTGAGCGGCTAAACGCATAGCTTCACGAGCTACATCTTCAGGGACTCCCGCAACTTCAAACAATACTCTGCCGGTATGCACAACGGCTACCCAAAAATCAGGAGCACCTTTACCGGAACCCATACGAGTTTCAGCGGGCTTCTTAGTTGCCGATTTATCAGGGAAAACTTTAATCCAGACTTTACCACCGCGTTTGATGAAACGCGTCATAGCGACACGAGCGGCCTCGATCTGCCTGTCGGTCACCCAACAAGGCTCAAGGCTCTGGATCCCATACTCACCAAAGGCCACGGTATTACCGCGCTGGGCCTTTCCTGTCATACGGCCACGGTGCGTCTTACGATACTTAACCCTCTTGGGGCTTAACATAATCCTATCCTCCACGCGATCGTAACTGCAAAATGCTGGACTAGTATAAAACATAGATCCAACTTTTGCAAGTTACGTGCGAAAAAACTTAGCGTCTTGTTGTAAACAGTTTGTTAGCGCTTGGACAAAATGTCGCCGCGATAGATCCAAACTTTTACACCAATCACACCGTAAGTGGTGTTAGCTTCTTTAATAGAGTAGTCTACATCAGCTCTCAAGGTGTGCAGAGGCACTTTACCATTGAAAGTACGCTCGGTACGAGCGATTTCGCTTCCGCCCAAACGGCCGGAAACCTGAATGCGGATGCCCTTAGCTCCAGCTTTCATAACACGCTGAGCAGCTTGCTTCATAGCGCGACGGAAAGTCACACGCTTTACCAAAGCGTCAGCAATGTTCTCGGCGACCAAAGAAGCCTCAAGTTCATGCTGGTTGATTTCCTGGATGGAAATCTTGACGGACTTGGAAGTCATCTTCTCGAGACGACTGCGAAGGTCATCAATACCGGCGCCTTTTTTACCGATTACCAAACCGGGCTTGGCGGTGTTGACGATGACGTGCACTTTGCTGGCACGCTCGATCTCGACTTTGGTTACGCCAGCGTTCTTATGGAACTTGGTGATGAAGTCGCGGATACGTATATCTTCACGCAGCCAATTGGCATACTCTTTCTGACTGTACCAACGAGAGTCCCAGCCTCTGATGATGCCAACACGCAAACCATTGGGATGAATCTTCTGACCCATTAGTGTACATTCTCCTTCTCTTTGACAACGACGGTGATGTGACTAGTTCTCTTGTGGAGCTGACTAGCACGACCGCGAGAGCGAGGGAGCCAACCTTTACCGGTGGGGCCTTCATCTACGAAAGCGCGATAAACAACGAGTTTGTCGGCATCGAGACCGTGGTTGTTTACAGCATTAGCCATAGCGGACTCTAAAACTTTAAGCATGGTGCCAGCAGCGCGCTTATTAGTGAAGCGCAGCATGTTAACAGCAGCCACGGCGGGCTTGTTATAAATAGCCTGAGCGCAAAGGCGCAATTTGCGCGGGGTCATGTGGACGTACTTAGCAACAGCTCTAACCGTTAATTCTTCGGTCTTGGCGGCTGCTTCTGAACCTTTAACTGCCATAATTCCTCCAAGAATTTTCCTATAAGCCAGAATTACTTCTTAGCGACTTTGCTCTTCTTCTCAGCTTTGCCGCCGGCGTGACCGCGGAACAGTCTGGTGGGAGCGAACTCACCCAACTTGTGACCGACCATCTCTTCAGCAACGTAAACAGAGACATGAGTACGGCCGTTATGAACGGCGATGGTGTGACCAATCATCTCAGGGGTGATGGTGCTGGCACGAGACCAGGTTTTTACCAAATTTTTCTGGTTACTGGCGTTGAGTTTTTCAATCTTCTTCTGAAGATGTTCAGCCACGAATGGGCCTTTTTTCACTGAACGTGACATCTAAATCCTCCATAAATGAGGTACGGGCCTAGATAAGGCCAAGTACCTAGCTGACCTTACTAGCAGCCGCGACGTCTCACAATCATCTTGTCGCCAGGCTGTCTTCTGCGGGTCTTCAAACCGTAAGTGGGCTTACCCCAAGGAGTTGTGCTGGGACGGCCAGGGGTAGACCTAGCTTCACCACCACCATGGGGATGGTCACATGGGTTGGTAGCCACACCACGGATGTGGGGTCTCTTACCCATCCAGCGAGAGCGACCGGCTTTACCGATCATCATGTTTTCGTGGTCAACGTTGCCCACCTGGCCAACGGTAGCGCGGCAGGTGATAGGCACTTTACGTACTTCAGAAGAAGGCAGACGCAAGAGAGCGAAACGACCCTCTTTAGCCATCAACTGAGCAGAGGAACCGGCAGAGCGGGCCATCTGAGCACCGCGACCGGGTTTCAATTCGACGTTATGTACAATAGTACCAATAGGCATGCTCTGAAGCATCATGGCATTGCCGACTTTAATATCTTGAGCGTCGCCGGAAATAACCTTGTCGCCGACTTTCATATTGTTGGCGGCCAAGATATAGCGCTTCTCACCATCAACGTAGTTGAGAAGAGCGATATGAGCAGAGCGGTTAGGATCGTACTCAATAGTAGCTACGCGAGCGGGGATGTTGTCTTTATCACGACGCCAGTCGATGATACGATACTGACGCTTGTGACCGCCGCCGCGATGACGAGCGGTAACGCGGCCCTGAGCATTGCGGCCGGCAGTTACTTTGTGAGGAGCGAGCAAAGACTCCTCAGGCTTGCACTTGCTTAAATTGCTGTTGTCCATCACCGACATAAAACGGCGACCGTTAGTAGTCGGCTTATAAAGTCTGGTTGGCACTTAAGTTCTCCTTCCGCGGGTATACGCTAACTACCAAAGCCATAAAGTTTGGTAGCCATTTGCACCCGCAACTGAGGTTTCACAAAAAAAAATCGCTCCCATCATCTACCATAAGATGGAGGGAGAAACCTCATAGCCATGCTTGGCAATTTAAGCATAAAAATGTCAATTTTTCAAGAGCATATATGGCAAACAAAGGCCTTTTTAAAGCTTTTTCCTCCTTTTTATGCAATTATGTCTTTATGTTTACATTTTAAACAAAAAAAGACAGACCAGACACAAATCTGATCTGCCCTTTCTCTTCCATTAGAATGAGATATTAGTTCTCAAACAAAGGAGCGCCAGCTACTTCAATCTTGTCGCCAGCCTTGATAGAAACATAGGCCTTCTTGTAATCAGGGCGTTTGCCATAAACGCGACCGCGTCTCTTGACTTTGCCTCTCATGCGAACGGTCGTCACTTTGGTGACGGTAACGTTGAACATGGACTCTACGGCGTTGCGGATGTCAAACTTGTTGGCTTTAAGATCTACCAAGAAGGTATACTTATTGTCAGCATGCTGCTCCATGCTCTTCTCGGTGATGAGGGGGCGAAGGAGCACGTCGTGAGTGCTATAGCGGAGATTGTGTACGCTGCTGGTAATCTTCTGAGTAGCCATTATGCTAAGCCCTCCTCGATAGCTTTCAAGGCGTCGCTGGTAGCAACAAGCCTAGGATAATCGATAACATCCAGCAAGTTTAAGTTGCGAGCTTCAACCACGCGAACGTTAGGAACGTTGGCAGCGGACTTTAAGGTTTTCTCATCGGCGTCTTTGAGAACGACCAAAACGCGGCCTTCGGTAGGCTGAACTTTGATAGCATCCAAAACGGAGATGAAAGCCTTAGTTTTGTACTCTTCGATCTTAAGAGCATCGAGAGCGGTCAACACGGACTCGTTCACACGCTGAGAAAGAGCACTGCGCAAAGCTAAACGACGCATTTTGCGAGGAATAGCCTGGGTGTAACTGCGAACGACGGGACCGAAAGTGATAGCACCACCGCGCATCAAAGGAGAGCGTCTGGAACCCTGACGGGCCATACCAGTACCTTTCTGACGGAAAGGTTTTCTTCCTCCGCCAGATACTTCTCCGCGGGTCTTGGTTTTAGCGTTTCCCTGACGCTGATTAGCGCGCAAAGAAACCATAACCTGGTGAATAAGTGCCTCGTTGTAGGGCACGGCGAAGACTTCTTGGTTGAGCTCCAGCTCCCCAACAGTCTCGCCCTTCATGTTATAAAGGGATACCTTAGGCATCGTAATTTCCTGAGCCTTTCCTGAAACTGTTTATTACTTCTTGACAGAAGTCCGAATAGTGACCAAGCCTTGGTTCGGACCGGGGACTGAGCCTTTTACTAACAATACGTTACGCTCTAAATCTACGCGAACAACGGTAAGTCCCTGGGTTGTTACGCGGACATCACCCATGTGACCAGGTTTTCTGGTACCGGGGAATACACGAGCAGCATCAGTAGCGCCGCTGGAAGCGGGCACGCGGTGAGACATAGAGCCGTGGGAGTTACCGCCGCCACCGAAGTTATGTCTCTTCATACCGCCCTGGAAACCCTTACCTTTTGAGGTTCCCATAACATCTACTTTATCGCCAGCCTGGAAGACGTCAACTTTAATTTCCTGACCAACCTCGTAAGAAGCGGAATCATCTAAACGGAATTCTCTTAAATAACGCTTATTGGCTACACCGTGCTTCTTGAAGTGACCGGCACGGGGCTTGTTTACTAATTTATCACGGATCTCACCGAAACCAACCTGAATGGCTTCGTAACCGTCGTTCTCTTTGGTGCGCTTTTGGACTACGACACAGGGACCGGCCTCAATAACGGTGACGGGAACGATCACGCCCTTCTCGTCGTAAACCTGAGTCATACCAACTTTTTTGCCTAAAATGGCTCTCATTGTTATTCCTCTATTTTCTTGCTCGCTCTCAAGCGAGGTGGGATGCAGCTTGCGGACAATCGACCTCGTCCTTACCCAGCGGCTGCAAGACAACATAATTTATAGTTGCCTTGGCTGGCTAATTAGCTTCTGATTTCGATATCGACGCCAGCGGGAAGGTCAACCTTCATAAGCTGTTCGATGGTCTTCTGGGACTGATCGAAATAGATGTCGATTAAACGCTTGTGGGTACGGATCTCAAAGTGCTCACGGGACTTCTTATCGACGAAGGGAGAACGGTTTACGCACCATACATTCTTCTCGGTAGGAAGGGGCACGGGACCGGAAATGTGAGCGCCAGTCTGACGGGCGATCTGCACAATCTTTTCGGCCGAATCATCTAAAAGCGCATAATCAAAGGCTTTAAGACGAATACGGATCCTCTGTTTGGACATTTTTCCTCCTAATGGACAGGTCACAATTTATCATCCGGCCCCCAGCCGCGAAGCCAGAAACCGGATGACAAACTAAATAGTGACCTATTTACAAAACCTACTCGATGATCTCGGTTACGACACCAGCGCCAACGGTTCTGCCGCCTTCGCGGATAGCGAAGCGGAGGTTCTTCTCAATGGCGATGGGCTGAATGAGCTCAACGGTCATATCAATGTGGTCACCAGGCATTACCATCTCTACGCCTTCGGGCAAGTTAATGGTACCGGTTACGTCGGTCGTACGGAAGTAGAACTGAGGACGATAGCCGGGGAAGAAGGGCTTATGACGGCCGCCTTCTTCTTTCTTGAGGACCATCACGCGGGCCACAAACTTGGTGTGGGGCTTAATGGAACCGGGCTTAGCCAATACCATACCGCGAACGATGTCTTTGCGCTCTACGCCGCGTAACAATACGCCGACGTTGTCGCCAGCCATACCTTCGTCGAGGATTTTGTGGAACATCTCGACGCCGGTAACGACGACTTTACGAGTTTCTTCATGAACACCGACGATTTCAACTTCGTCACCGGTGTGGATCTTACCACGCTCTACACGGCCGGTAGCAACGGTACCACGACCGGTAATGGTGAAGACGTCTTCAACGGGAAGCAAGAAGGGCTGGTCAACGGGACGCTGAGGCTCGGGAATCCAAGTATCTACGGCGTCGAGAAGTTTCCAGATAGCTCCGCACCACTTGCAATCTCTCTTACCGCAACCGCACTCCAAAGCTTTGAGGGCGGAGCCGGTGATGATAGGGGTGTTGTCGCCATCGAAACCATAGTCAGAAAGGAGCTCACGGAGTTCCATTTCGACGAGTTCGATCAACTCAGGGTCGTCTACCATGTCGCACTTGTTCAAGAATACGACCAAGGCGGGTACGTTTACCTGACGGGCGAGGAGGATGTGCTCACGGGTCTGAGGCATAGGACCATCAGTGG
>ERZ808242.50-NODE-50-length-90888-cov-7.165050_pt1 | contig 90888 bp, 94 predicted proteins | sample MGYA00521244_ERZ808242 | MGnify/ENA primary metagenome ERZ808242 (study PRJEB31516, sample SAMN03275573) | gut metagenome | biome: mammalia-associated habitat; material: feces | host: Papio cynocephalus | place: Kenya | collected 2012-07-27 ... | reverse complement strand
GTGCTTCAGGTGAAGTCAACAAAGCTCCCAAGGCTATGAAGATTGTAAACGGCGAGTATTCCTTAATCCAGTAATCAAATTTAAGTAACCAAAGAGGGTTGCAGTAGTTCACTGCGACCCTTTTTTACTTTATAAGAGGAAAAGCATTCCGTTTTTCTTCTTATAAAATAAAAATGTTTTATTAAAACACAAGGTTTACAGTTATACAAACTTGCACGTTGTGTCGTTTTTTGGTATAATGAAACGTCGCTACAAAAAAAGATTGAGGTGTTGCACATGGAATTTATTTCTTATTTAATCAAAGGTATTAATTTAGGAAGTGTTTATGCAATCATTGCCCTGGGGTATACCATGGTATACGGTATTGCCAAAATGCTTAACTTCGCCCATGGAGATGTCATCATGATTGGTGGTTACGTCACCTACATAGCCATGAATTCTTTGGGGCTTCCCGCCTGGATTGCCGTATTGCTTTCCGTAATCGTATGTACTGTACTCGGCATCCTGATTGAAAAGGTGGCTTACCGTCCTTTACGAGAGGCAGCGTCCTCCCTTGCTGTACTGATTACCGCCATCGGTGTCAGCTACCTGCTGCAGAACGTGGCTCTGCTGATTTTCGGTTCGGCTCCCAAGTCCTTCACTTCAGTCGTTTCCGTTCCGTCGCTTACTTTTGCGGGCGGTAGACTTACGATTTCCGGTGAAACCATCGTAACCATTGCCTCCTGTATCGTGGTAATGACAGCGCTTACGTTATTTATCAACAAAACCAAAGCTGGTCAGGCGATGCTTGCCGTTTCCGAAGATAAAGGAGCCGCCAAGCTTATGGGTATCAACGTGGATGCGACCATAGCCCTTACCTTTGCCATCGGTTCCGGTTTAGCCGCCATCGCAGGTGTGCTTCTTTGTTCCGCTTATCCGACCTTAAATCCTTACACAGGCTCCATGCCCGGTATCAAAGCTTTCGTAGCTGCCGTATTCGGCGGTATCGGCTCCATTCCCGGTGCTTTAATCGGCGGTCTTCTGTTGGGTATTATTGAAATTTTAAGTAAAGCATATATCTCTTCCCAATTGGCGGACGCCATCGTGTTCGGTGTGCTGATTGTCGTGCTGATTGTGAAGCCTACCGGTATTTTAGGTAAGAAGATGCAGGAAAAGGTATAGGAGGAGAGCAGTATGAAAAAATTAGCATTGAACAAACAGACAAAAAACAACCTCATCACCTATGCCATCGTGGTAGCTGCCTATATTGCAGTGCAGATTTTGATTGCCGCAGGCGCATTGTCCTATCATCTGCAGGGTATGCTGGTATCCGTATGCACCTACATTATCATGGCAATTTCCTTAAACTTAACCGTTGGTATTTTAGGTGAATTAAGCCTCGGTCATGCAGGCTTCATGTGCGTGGGAGCATTCCTTGGCGCCATCTTTTCCATTTCCATGAAAGATGTGATTACCTTCAGCCCCTTACGTTTCTTACTGGCTCTGATTATCGGTGCCGTCAGCGCCGGTATTATAGGATTTTTAATCGGCATGCCCGTTCTTAGATTAAAGGGGGACTATCTGGCAATCGTAACCCTTGCCTTCGGTGAAATCATCAAGAATCTGTTCAATATCCTGTTCCTCGGTGTGGATGAAAACGGTGTGCATATGTCCACCAAAGATACCATTTCCCTGGGACTTTCCGACAGCGGTACGGTTATAGTAAAAGGTGCGCAGGGTGTTACCGGCATGCCGCAGGACGCCAACTTTACCATCGGCGCCATTTTAATCCTGCTGACCCTGTTCATCGTTCTGCATCTTATCCAGTCAAGGGACGGCCGTGCCATCATGTCCATCCGTGACAACCAGATTGCAGCCGAGTCGGTCGGCATCCATGTTTCCAAATATAAGCTGATGGCATTCACCATTTCCGCCGCTTTAGCTGGTATGGCAGGTGCTTTCTATGTTCACAGCTACGGTAACATGAGCTCCAGCGTATTTGACTACAACTTATCCATTATGATTTTGGTATTCGTAGTGCTTGGCGGTATCGGCAGCATCCGCGGTTCCATTATCGCAGCTACTGTTCTGACACTGCTTCCCGAGCTTCTGCGTTTCATGTCCCAGTACAGAATGCTGGTTTACGCCATTGTCCTGATTGTCATGATGCTCTTTAACTGGAGCCCCAAGGCGCAGAACTGGAAAAAGAAAATGCTGGCGAAGTTCCATTTCCCCAAGCGTAAGGAGGCGAAATAATTATGGCATTACTGGAAGTACAGAATTTAAGCATCTCCTTTGGCGGTCTGAGAGCCGTTGATGATTTTAATCTTCATATTGAAAAAGGACAGTTATACGGTCTGATAGGTCCCAACGGCGCCGGAAAAACCACCGTGTTCAACCTGCTTACCGGCGTTTACAAGCCTAATGAGGGTATTATCCGTCTGGACGGTAAGGATATTACCGGCCGCAAAAACATCGAAATCAACCAGGACGGTATTGCAAGAACTTTCCAGAACATCCGTCTGTTCAAGGACTTGTCCGTAATCGACAATGTTAAGGTAGGTCTTCACAACCAGTATCATTATTCCCTTCTGACCGGCATTTTACGTTTGCCGAAGTACCGTAAGGTAGAGAAGGAAATGAACGAAAAAGCCATGTCCTTATTAAAAGTATTTGATTTGGATAAGGAAAAGGACTTTTTAGCCTCCAACCTCCCTTACGGCAAACAGCGTAAGTTGGAGATAGCGAGAGCGCTTGCCACCAATCCCAAGCTTCTTTTACTGGATGAACCGGCTGCTGGCATGAACCCGAACGAAACCCAGGAGCTTATGGATACCATCCGCTTCGTACAGAAGAATTTTGACATGACCATTCTTCTTATTGAGCACGATATGAAGCTGGTTTCCGGTATCTGTGAAGAGCTGACCGTACTGAATTTCGGCCGCGTTTTATGTCAGGGCAAAACCTCTGATGTATTGAATAACCCCGAAGTTATCAAGGCATATTTAGGGGAATAAGGAGGACACTGCAATGGCTATGTTGGAAATTAAAGATTTGAAAGTTTCATACGGAATGATTCAGGCAATCAAGGGCATATCCTTTGAAGTAAACAAGGGAGAGGTCATTGCTTTAATCGGTGCCAACGGTGCCGGTAAAACGACCATTCTTCATACCATAACCGGTTTGCTCAATGCAGACAGCGGTTCCGTTACCTATGAAGGCAAGGACATCACAAGAATGCCCGGTCACAAAATTGTATCCCTGGGAATTGCCCATGTGCCAGAAGGCAGACGTGTTTTTGCCAATATGACGGTTTTACAGAACCTGAAATTAGGTGCCTACACCCGTAAGGATAAGACAGAAATAACCGAAACCCTGGAAATGGTCTATACCCGTTTCCCCAGACTGAAGGAACGTAAGAACCAGCTTGCCGGAACCCTTTCCGGCGGTGAACAGCAGATGCTTGCCATGGGCCGTGCTCTGATGTCCCATCCGCAGATTATTCTGATGGATGAGCCTTCCATGGGTCTTTCACCTATCTTTGTAAACGAGATATTCGATATCATCGAAGAAGTCAGCAAAAGCGGCACCACCGTTCTTTTAGTAGAACAGAATGCAAAGAAAGCATTGTCCATTGCCGACAGAGCCTACGTGCTGGAAACAGGAAACATCGTACTGGAGGGCAAGGCGTCCGAGCTTCTCAACAACGATTCCATCAAGAAAGCATATTTAGGAGAATAATAGAAAGGGGTCAGGGTATGGAAAAGAAAAATATTGTCATCACAATCGCAAGACAGTACGGAAGCGGCGGTAAAACCATCGGAGCCATGCTGGCAGAGGAACTGCATATTCCTTACTATGATAAGGATCTGATAAAGCTTGCCTCCGAGGAGAGCGGCATTAACGAGGCTCTGTTTGTCAAGGCAGATGAAAAGGTTAAAAACAATCTGTTATACAAGGTTGCCAAAAAAGTTTACCAGGGAGAGCTTATCAGTCCGGAAAGCGACGATTTTACCTCCAACGACAATCTGTTCAACTATCAGGCAAAAATTATCCGCGGACTGGCAGAAGAAGAGTCCTGTGTGATTATCGGCAGATGTGCGGATTTCGTGTTGAAAGACTACGACAATGTATTAAGCGTCTTTATACATGCTCCCAGGGATTTCTGCATGGAACAGGCTACCAAGAAGCACAGCATGTGTGAAAAAGAGCTGGAGAAGTTCATTGCCAGGACCGACAAAGCAAGAGCCGATTACTATAAGTACCACACCGGCAGGGAATGGACGGATGCCAGAAACTACGATTTGTGTTTAGACAGCTCCAAGCTGGGATTTGAACGCTGCGTAGAAGAAATCAAGGCCTATATTGATGTACGTTTTAAGTAAAAATCATTCATAATACCTTATTAAAAAGAACATACCAGGTATTATAAAAGCTGGTTCAGCGTATTAAAAAAGCAGGTTTTCTCTTCGGCGAACCTGCTTTTTTAATAATTTTCTTTTTTATAAAGTACTATTTGCAATCAGCGTTCGAGCTTCCTGCTTTTTATTTTAAGAACCTTACACTTTCCAAATTACTTATAAAGACGGAAGACACCAAATACCTTGCCCACAATCGTGCAGTCATCTACGATAATAGGGTCCATCGTGTCGTTTTCCGGCTGCAATCTGATATGACCGTCTTCTTTATAGAAGGTCTTGACCGTAGCGGAATCGTCAATCATAGCAACTACCAAATCGCCGTTGTGAGCCGTATTGCATGCTTCTACAAAAATCTGGTCGCCGCTGAAAATGCCCACGTTAATCATGGAATCGCCCTTTACCTTTAAGATAAAGGAAGTACCGGAAGGAACAACCTCCGCCGGAATAGGAAAGTAGCTTTCAATATTTTCCTCTGCTAAAATAGGAATACCGGCAGCCACCTGACCTACAACCGGGATATTTACCATTTCCTTGCGAACCATTTGGAAGCTGTCATCGCAGATTTCAATGGCGCGGGGCTTAGTCGGGTCTCTTCTGATATATCCGTTCTTTTCCAGCGTCTCCAGGTGAGAGTGGACAGAAGAGGTGGATTTCAAATTGACCGCATCGCAGATTTCCCGTACTGCGGGCGGATAACCTCTTTTTAATATTTCATCCTTAATATACTCTAAAATCTCTTTCTGCTTTGCCGAAATCTTTCCCTGTGCCATAAGCATCCTCCCAAGCTCTATCTGAATTTCATATCTGTTGCGTTTCTATGATGTATTCAGTATAGCATAGTAGCTTTTAAAAAGCAAACATATATTCAGAAAATATGTTCGCTTTTTTTAAGAAAATCTATTGACATAAGAATGTATGTTCGCTATAATGCATCTATGAGAACAAATGTTCCCGAACATATATTCAATTTATGAATTTATTTCATCATTCAAAAGCATACAGGCATGTACGGAAATCATATATGCCATATACAATGTAAACCACATACAATATATGCCATATATATGGAAAGCAGAAAGGTGATTATCATGGACAAAAGAGTATACGAAGCCGTTAAAAGAAGTGAAGAAAGAAGCCGCCGCTATAAGTTAAACAGACAGCGCCAGATTCGCAGACGTCTGTTTGGTCTTGCAACAGCCCTCTGTCTGGCGGTCATCATTGCCACCGGCACCCATACACTGATTTCCTCCGCACATACTGCGGACGCAGAGCAGAGTTATAAATATTACACCAGCATTTCCGTTGCCTACGGCGATACCCTTACCTCCATAGCAGGAGAGTACATGGACGAGCATTATACATTGGAAGAATACATCTCCGAAGTACGTCAGATTAACCACCTGTCCGAAGATGCTTCCATTGATGCCGGAAGCTATTTGGTCGTTCCTTATTATTCTTCTGAGTGGAAATAATTCAATTTTTTCTTTCTGTATTCGCTTGGTGTTATATGCAATCTATTCTTAAAACAATGCATAAAAGAAATATCATTTTCGTACCCACACAATACGGATATTTCTTTTATAGTTAGATTTGTTTCTGTTAAATAATATTGTGCTGTTTTTATTTTTGCAGATAGCAAATCATCATAGCAGCTTATACCGAATTTCTTTTTATAAAGCTGTTGAAAGTAGGATTTACTTAAGTTTGCATATGCGGCCATCTGTAAAATTGATTGAAAGTTTTCAGGATTACTGTATATTTCAGCCCTAAGTTTTTCAAGTTCGGAGTCATATTTTTTATGTATAGACTGTTCTTTTTTTATTTTTGTTTCTGATATTTTCGTCAAAAGCATATCTATAAGCAACGACATATATTTATCTTTATTTTCAGACACATTCATCTGTTCCCTGCTTATCATACGTAAAATTTCTTCCACATTCTCTACATTGTTTATCGTAAGGAGTGTATCATATTTTAAAAATTCATCCGTCTGGTCATTCTCCATATCAAAATGTAAAAAATGATTTACATAATTTCCACAATCCGTTCTGTAAAATTGCGGTGTTCCTTTTCTATATATGATAGCACTATCCGGATGAACCGGCTTTTCTTCCCCCTGAATTCTAATCCAAGCATTCGTCTTGAATATAACAAGAAGATAATCTCCCGAACCATGTTCTCTATCTATAATAAATTCACCGATATGTCTGATATTTATCCCCATCGCATGAAGTCTGTACATAGTTTTTTCTCCACAAAAGTACGATTTATAAGTTTTAAAGAATTATAGAACATTGTGTAGCTTTTTACAATATGATACGTTTAGTACATACAGTAATGTGAAACTAAAAGGAGGACATCATTATGAAACATTATGAAATGCTTATAAATGCCAGGGATATTATAGGCCATATTAATCCCGAAATCTATGGACACTTTTCAGAACATCTCGGAAGATGCATTTATAATGGGATTTATGTAGGAGAGAATTCATCAGTTCCCAATATTAAAGGAATTCGTGAGGACATGATAGATGCCCTAAAAAACATTAAAGTGCCCGTACTCCGCTGGCCCGGTGGATGTTTTGCCGAAGAATATCACTGGAAGGATGGTATCGGTTCCAAAGAGAGCCGAAAGAAAATTGTAAATACAAATTGGGGTGGTGTAACAGAAGATAATTCCTTCGGAACACATGAATTTATGCTTCTTTGCGAATTAATCGGTTGCGAGCCTTATATAAACGGAAATGTAGGAAGCGGCACAGTTCAGGAATTGTCCGAATGGGTAGAATATATGACCTCCTCAGCCAACTCCCCCATGACAGAATTAAGAAAAGAGAACGGAAAAGAGGCACCATGGAAAGTAAAATATTTGGGAATTGGAAATGAAAACTGGGGATGCGGAGGCAATATGCGCCCGGAATATTATGCAGATTTATATAAACGCTATCAGTCTTTCTGTAAGAATTTTTCTGGAAACGCTTTATATAAAATTGCCAGTGGGCCCAGCTCTGCTGACTACGACTGGATGGAAAGTATGATGAAAAATCTCTCACCGGAAGTAGTAAATGCCATTGATTTGCATTATTATACCATGCCTGTCTGGCCTGAAATGGAGCCGGCAACCGATTTTGACGATACCATGTTTTATAAAACCGTAGAGGCAGCCAACTTTGCTGACGAATTACTTACCAGACATACAGAAATTATGAATCGTTATGACCCGGAGAACAAAATAGGTCTGGTAATAGGTGAATGGGGTTGCTGGCATGCACCTGAAAAAGATACCAATCCCGGTTTCTTATACCAGCAAAATACTATGCGTGATGCTATAGCTGCAGCAATTCAATTAAATATTTTTAACCGACATAGTAAACGTGTAAAAATGGCTAATCTTGCCCAGATGGTAAACGTCTTGCAGTCCGTACTTTTATCGGAAGGAAATACTATGGTAAAAACTCCTACCTATCATGTATTTGACTTATTTAAAAAACATCAGGGTGCTGATGCCATATATTGTTATACTCAAAATGAAAACATGGCGGAAGGTATGAATACTCCTATGATTTCCTGTTCGGCATCCATATCGGAAAATCAGATGACTATTACATTGGTTAATGCGTCTCTTTCCGAAGCAGCAGAAATAAGTGGACAAATTTACGGTTTTCTCCCTCATTCTGTATCAGCAAGAATTCTTAGCGCGGAAGCTCATGCCTTTAATGATTTTGATACTCCTGATAAAGTGCACATTATATCATGTGCTGCCAGCTTAAAAGATGGGATTGTCAGCATAACCCTTCCTCCTTGTTCCATAGTAGAAGTACATTTGATTTAGATATAAAAAACCAATCCACCCATAAGGTGGATTAGTTTTCTGTATCCCGGGAAGAAGGCGGCAGTGTTTCGCTTTTCAGTTTTACCACATTGGCAGCCTGTCTGCGTCTTTCTTCATCCATATTGGCATAATGCTTTCTGGTCGTATTGACGTCCTTATGTCCCAATACGGATGCTACCAGATAAATATCCCCCGTTTCCTGATAAAGCGTCGTACCATAGGTACTGCGGAGCTTATGGGGAGTGATTTTCTTTAAGGTCGTTACCCGGGAAGCATATTTCTTTACCAGATTTTCCACGGAGCGGACAGCCATTCGTCTGTTCTGCATAGACAGAAACAACGCTTCTTCGTGTCCCGTTGCGGGTATCATATGTTCCCGTTCATCCATATAGTCAAGCAGGGCTTCCCGTACTTCCTCTCCGAAGTACACAATGGCTTCATAGCCGCCCTTTCTTCTTACCTTGATACCGTCATTATCGAAATCCACATCCTTGATATCCAGTCCCACACATTCCGATACACGGATGCCGGTCCCTAAAAGCAGGGTCAAAAGCGCCACATCCCGCACTTTCGTTTTGGCATGGTATTCCAGTTCCTTTTTGGTCAGCTTCGTACCGTCCTCCACCTGGTCAAGCAGAATAGCTACCTCATTGGGGTCTAGACGGATAATCGCCTTTTCATGTCTCTTCGGAGCCGGAACCAGTTCCGCCGTATTTTTACTTATCCTTTCATTTTGAAAGAAGTAGTGGTAAAAGGTTTTTAAGCAGGAAAGCTTTCTGGCTTTTCCCCTGTCGGTATTGCTGTGTTCCACACCTTCTTTTTCATACAAACTGATATAGGAAAGGTATTCTTCGATATCCTGTCTGGTTATGCTGTCCAGTACACTGATGGGAATGTCCTTTATTTCCATTTTGTTACAGACAGGATTGGTTTCGTGCAGGAACTCAAAAAAGACCCGCAAATCGTAAGCATATGCCAGTCTTGTCCTTGTGGATGTCCTGTCCGCAATCCCTCTGAAAAACTCCTGGCAGTAGGGCGGGAGAGAGGAAAGAATTTCTCTGGTTCTTACTATATTATGTTTATCCAGTTTTTCATGATAAGTTTCATAAGCCGGCATCTTTATTCCACTCCTTCAGATTATCGCATCCGTTTTGTATGGCGGTAAACATTCTCTGTTTCACACCCGGATTTTCGGTATTAAGCTGCTTTAATAGCTGCTTTACATATTCTCTCTTGGTATGTCCGTCCGCAGGGCAGGGGCTCTTTACTACGGGAACCTCATATTTACGGACAAATCCGATGACATCCGCTTCCTTCATATAGATAAGAGGGCGTATAACGGTAAGTCCCGTATCATCCAGATAAGTCACCGGCGAAAACGTATGAAATCTGCCCTCATAAAGCAGGGACAGCATCAAGGTTTCCACCACATCATCCATGTGATGGGCATAGGCAATTTTATTGCATCCAAGCTGTTTCATAGCTTTGTTCAGTGCGCCTTTGCGCATTTTGGCACAGAGAGCACAGGGATTATTTTCCCGTCTTTCCTCAAACACAATCTGACCGATTTGCGTCTTTACTACAGTATACGGAACCTCCAGCTTTTCACAAAGCTTTTTTATTTCCGTCAAATCCAGATTATCAAAACCAAGGTCCACTGTGATCGCCACCAGTTCAAAAGAGTGCGGATAAAACCGGCGTAAGCTGCTTAAGGCATACAGAAGAGTAATGCTGTCTTTTCCGCCCGAAATCCCAACTGCAATTTTATCGCCCTCCGCAATCATATGGTAATCGTCCACCGCTTTTCTGACTTCACTTAATACTCGCTGTAATTTCATAAATTGCCTTTCTGTTTCTGTAATATCTTATTTATTATACTTGTTTTTTTCGGGAATTTCATTAGTTTTTACAAAATACACACTGTTTTTCCCTGCTTCCTCATGCTATAATAAACTCAATTAAAAAGCAGAAGAAGGGGTCACTTATGAAATTCAAAATCAACAGCAAATATGTAAAATGGGGCGTTACCGCCTTTCTTGTCATAGCGGCAGCCATTTGTTTCTATTATGTGGTATTCCATGTAACGGATATCGTCCGCAATGTGAAGTCTTTATCCAGAGTCATCACACCCATTATCAGCGGTCTGATTATTGCGTATCTGATGACTCCTATATTGAACGGTTTTGAAAAAAGCCTGTTAAACCCGTTGTTTGATAAAATGAAGGTAAAGCCTTCCGCCAAGCGGGACAAGTTTATCCGTGCACTTTCCATTCTTTTGACGGTAGTTCTGGTATTCTTCATTTTATACGCCATCGTTGCCATGCTGATATCCCAGATTGTACCCAGTATCCGTGCCATCATCAGCAATTTTGATACCTACGTTGACAATGTATCCGCCTGGCTGAACAAACTGCTGGAAAACAATCCCGATTTGAAAAGCTATGTCGTTCCGCAGGTAAGCAAGGCTTCCGCGGAATTGGAAAAATGGTTGGAAGATACCGCAACCCTCCTTGCCAAATCCAGTGAAATCTTAAAAACGGTGTCCTTAAGCATTATCAGCTTTGTAAAGGCTACCTGGAACTTTATCATCGGCTTTATTATTTCCATTTATGTTCTGGCAAGCAAGGAAACCTTTTCCGACCAGAGCAAAAAAATGCTGTATGCTTTGTTCCAGACAGATGTGGCAAACAGTATCTTAAAGTCCTTCCGTTTCATTCACCGCACCTTCATCGGCTTTATCAGCGGCAAGGTTTTAGACTCCATCATTATCGGTCTGCTCTGTTTTATCGGCACCACCATTATGAATACCCCTTATGCCATATTAGTAAGTGTAATTGTCGGTGTTACCAATGTTATTCCGTTCTTCGGTCCTTACCTGGGAGCCATTCCCAGTGCGTTGCTGATTTTGATTGTAGACATTACCCATCCGCTTAACTGCGTATATTTCGTACTGTTTATTTTCCTGCTGCAGCAGTTTGACGGCAATATCTTAGGTCCCAAGATTTTAGGCGATTCCACCGGATTGTCCGGCTTCTGGGTTATTTTTTCCATCACTCTGTTCGGCGGTCTGTTCGGTATCCCCGGCATGATTGTGGGCGTACCCATTTTTGCCATCATTTATGCAGCCATCAAGAAAATTATCAATCATAACCTGAAAAAGAAAAAGCTGCCCACCGACTCTGCATCCTACAATGATATGGAATGTGTGGACAAAGACGGTAATTTTCTCCCCAGAGTACCTGCCGATCCTAAAATCAAGAAGCATAAAAGCACCTATGCCCTGATTAAAGAAAAACTGGCGGAGAAGAAAGAAGCCAAACAGCCTGAAACAGACGAACCGAAAGCAACCGAAAAAGAAGAGGCACCGGCAGAAGAGAAGCCGGATGCATCTGTAAAAGAGGAGAATAAAAATGAGTAAAAAACAAAGATTTGAAACGGTTTATTCACAGGGAACCCTGACCGTTACCGAAATTTGGGTGGATAAGGAAACCGGTGTAAACTATTTATACCATGCAAGTGGTTATTCCGGCGGTCTGACTCCTTTATTGGACAGAGACGGCAAACCGGTTATTTCTCCTATTACCGGTACCGGAGAAAAATAACAAATTTACAGTGATTTGAGAGAAACCTTGGCTAAAATCCCGCCTGTAGAAAGACAGAAAAAATACATGAAAAGAAGAATTTATTTAATCACATTATTGGTTGCAGCCTCACTTTGTACCGGCTGCGGCGCAGAAAAGGCAGAAAATAACAGCAGTATTGCAGAGAGTTACACCCGGAATGCAGAAAGCAGCGCTTCCGAAAGCGATGCCTTAAATGGAAACAATGCAACAGAAAGCAGTGTTTCCCCTTTGGAAGAACCGGATGCATCTGTAAGCAACACAAGCAACGACATCGTCTGGAATGACAAACTGGGAAATTCCGATAGCTTTGATTTTACCTATGATTACTCCGAACAGATAAAATCGGATGTAGACTATATGGTGTCCACGTCCTCTTCTCTGCAGGAAGAACTCGAAAATATAGATAAGATTATCGAAAAATACAACCCATTGGCCGAAGCTGCCCAGACCCAGCTTGAAATGAATATCGCTTCCGGCTGGTTCTACACCATCTGGGATACCGAATTAAACAGCCTCTGGAGCCGGTTCTCCAATACAGCGGACGAGCAGACCAAAGACACCGTTCTTACCGAACAGAGAAACTGGATATCCATGAAAGAGGAAGTCATTTTATTAAGTATAGGTACCCGGGATGAAAATGGCAGTATGTATCCGCTCCTTCAGAATTCTTTATTGGAAGATATCACGAAAAACAGGTCTTACGTCATTGCCAAAAAACTGGCTGACTTAAACGGAGAGACTTTTGTTCTTCCGGAAGTTTCTTCCAAATACGGCTTATTCGTGGATAATGAAGGAACCGGCGATGTATACAGTTCCCTCATTACCAGACAGAGCTTCGACGGAAATGAGGAAGCCGTTATTTCCATCTACAGACAGGGCGAAATCACAGGTACTTTTACAGACAACGGAAACGGTGAATTGGCTTTTACATCGGATGATGAAAGCATCAAGGGAATTATTCAAATTAACGGCTGGGACGGTGCAAGCTTCCGGATTACCGAAGCCTCTGAAGGTTCTCCTTTTACAAGCGGAGAAGAGTTCCTGTTTCCGATTACCTTTTAGGGGAGCCACTTATGGACATCAAACCTCATTTTTATGATGAATTCCGGTGTATTGCCGATAAATGCCCTATGACCTGCTGTATGCAGTGGAAGATTGCCGTAGACGAAAAGACACTCTCCCGTTGGAAGAAAATGTTCTTAAATGGGAAAAGGCTGGATATTCCCGTAAAAAAATGCGAAAGAGAGGGGATTATCCGGCTGAATAAGAACGGTGACTGCCCTTATCTGAAGGAAGGACTTTGCAGTCTGGTATCAAACTTCGGCGAAGATATTCTTTCCGAAACCTGTCATACTTTTCCGAGACAAATACATGAATTTCCGGACAGAAGAGAGCTCTCCGTTGTTTCCTGTTGCCCTTCCGTTATTGATTTTCTGCATACTGACAGCAAACTTGTATTCCAAAATCTGGATGTCGTTCACGGGGATATGAACTTTACTATCCGCAACCTGATGATGGATATTGTGGGAAACCCAGACTACGATGTCAATTCCGCGCTTTTAATGGCATTTTATATATTACTGGATATAGAGAAAAAGGATACTCTGTCGCCGGAAGATATCTCCGAATACCGAAAGGCGAGCACACTGGCAAGCCTCTATCAGGCAATAAAAGCTTTAACGCCCGATAAAGCACAGTGCCTTAAGGAGAATAATGAGCTTTGGCTCGATATTGCCTACAATTATCGAAAAGAGGGCTTATATACGGAATATATTGAAGACGTATCCCTCTTAGCCGAAGAAATTCTGGATAAAGATACGGATATGCCTCTGGACGCATTTCAGAAAGAATTTGCGGAATATGAAAACCTTTTCCGGAATTATCTGGTATCCGAACTTTTTACCAACATGCTTATCCCGGAGTCGGACAGAGAGTCCATGATTGTGATGTTTCAGTGGATTTGCATGGAATATGCCGTTATGCATCAGGGTATTTTTCTGAAATGGCTCCTGAATGCCGGGGAAACGATACCGCAGCCGCTCACCTATGAAACCGTACGGGATTATATCGTTGTGATTGCCAGAATGACCGGTTACGACGAGGAAGATATTTACGAATATATGGAAAACAGTTTTCAGGACGTCATATGGGAATGGTCCTATCTTTTCCTTATTCTGAGCGGATTTCTTCCCGGATAAAAACAGAAACAAGAAAGGTTTTTCTCCATGAAAATAAAGCAGCAAAAACAGATAAAAGCATTTTTAGAAAAAGAATTCGGCGAAACAAAAGGTAACTCCCTGTTGGAAGAGCAGGAGCAAATTCTCGGCACCCTTATCGAAAACATAAAAAATATGGTGCGGATATTACGATGGCAATGAGAAGTCCAAATGAGTTCAGGAGAAGGTCGGTTTTCTCTACCATCACACTACACAGAATGTTTCTGTTCCTTTGTTACATGAAGTACGAATTGAACATGTAAATATCATGACGAGAGAGCACTGGAACGCATTGCAAAAGTAAAACCTAACCATGACGCTTATCCACGGAGAACGTAAAATGCAGATATATGTCGACGCAGATGCCTGTCCGGTAACGGACATCGTAGAAGAAATAGCCGAAAAACATAAAATACCGGTCACTTTACTCTGTGATACAAATCATATATTATATTCCGATTACAGTGAAGTGGTCGTAGTCGGTGCCGGAGCAGATGCCGTAGATTATAAGCTGATTAGTCTATGCCATAAGGGAGATATTGTCGTGTCCCAGGATTATGGCGTGGCAGCCATGGCGCTTGGCAAAGAAGCATATGCCATTCATCAATCCGGCAAATGGTACACCGATGATAATATTGACCGGATGTTAATGGAAAGGCATCTTAACAAAAAGGCAAAACGAAGCTCGCAAAAGAACCATATAAAAGGTCCTAAAAAGCGGACAGAAGAGGATGACAGGCGCTTTGCGCAATCCTTTGAAAAGCTTATCCTGTTAGCAAAGTCCAGGCAGCAATAAGGAACTGACTACAACAAAGAAAGAGAGACTTATTATAAGGAAATGCCTATGAACATACAGATATTCGGAACCAGAAAATGCAACGATACCAAGAAAGCCGAGCGTTATTTTAAAGAACGCGGCATCAAATACCAGTTCATTGATATGAAAGAAAAGGGTATGAGCAAAGGGGAATTTAATGCCGTAGCCCAGGCGAACGGCGGTTTGGAAAATATGATTAACTGGGACGGCAAAGATAAAGATTTTCTTGCCCTGATTAAATACCTTGCAGATGAGGACAAACTTCCCAAGGTGCTGGAAAACCCACAGGTAATCAAAACGCCGGTTGTACGAAACGGCAGACAATCCACTATCGGTTACCAGCCGGATGTCTGGAAGGGCTGGAAAGCTCTATGAAACTATATGAATTAAAGGAGAGGGTGTCTTTATCCGACTCATTGATAGAAATATGGGAGGCTTCCGTCCGGGCAACGCATCTTTTTCTTTCCGATGCAGAAATAAAGCATATAAAAGAATACGTTCCCGAAGCCCTGAGCGCTGTAGGGCACCTGATTATTGCCGAAAATGAATGGGATGTGCCGGTTGGTTTCATGGGTGTAGAAAACGGGCGTCTGGAAATGTTATTTTTGTTGCCTGAAGAACGCGGAAAGGGACTTGGCACCCGGCTGATACAATACGGTATTCAGAATTACGGGATTAAGGAAGTTACCGTAAACGAACAAACCCCACAGGCTATAGGTTTTTACAGACGTTTCGGTTTTGAAACCTATAAACGGACCGATTGTGACGAGGAGGGAAATCCTTATCCGCTTTTATACATGAAGCTTTCCGTTGAAAAAGAAAAGGAGAAGTAGAATGTCAAAGAGTAAACGATACCTGAAAATATTTCTGCATATTATTTCTGTTCTGTGCTGGATAGCAGCTATTATTCCTGCCGGATATGTGTTGTATCAGGCATTTGGCAGCATGGATGGAACCATACACGGCTTTAACGGTGAAATGCTATACGGAATGGCAGCTTTCACCGATACCATTCTGATGTATATTGCGTTTTTATTTCCTCTGTTTTTGCTTTGGGTATTTTGTCTTCTCATAGCAATTATATCAACTGTTGGAATACTATACATAAGAAAGCACTCATAAGAAAGCACCCACCCATAATTTAATTAAACAGGAGATAAGTATAAATGAAATTTGTAATACAACGTGTGCAGTCCGCATCTGTGACTGTAGATGAAAAAATAGTCGGAAAAATCGAGAAAGGATACCTGGTTCTAGTTGGGATTGCCCAGACAGATACGAAGGACATCGCAGATAAAATGATGCATAAGCTTATCAATCTGCGTATTTTTGAAGATTCCGAAGGAAAAACGAATTTGGACATCCGTGCCGTAAACGGAAGTCTTTTATTGGTTTCGCAGTTTACCCTGTATGCCGATTGTAAAAAAGGAAATCGTCCTTCCTTTGTATATGCCGGCAAACCGGATATGGCAAATGAACTGTATGAATATATCATTGCGGAATGTAAAAAGGAAATTCCAGTTGTGGAACACGGTATTTTCGGCGCTGACATGAAGGTTTCTTTACTGAATGACGGACCGTTTACCATTGTACTGGACTCTGCAGAGATTTTATAAATCTTTGCGTGTATGGGCTAAAAAAAGCCATTTGAAACCTGTTGTGTTGTATGTTGCCTTTTGAAACCTATAATTTAGCAAATAAAAAAGCAGATGACGGGAATCGAACCCGCCTCCTCAGCTTGGGAAGCTGATGTTCTACCAATGAACTACATCTGCAATATAGAAATCATATCACGGCTTTGGATAAAAGTAAATATCACACGGACAGGATTTCCATTTCTCATGTTAAATTATAAAATATAAATTCCATAATAGAATGTATTCTTTTAAATTATGGAATTTGAGTATATAAATGCTTTCTGGTCCATTATGGGTATTAACTATTCGTTAAATCTGCATTTTGCGCATAGTTGTATCTCTCTTCTTTAGGACCTACAAAGCCGTATTATCAGCATCCGTATTAAGCGCGCCGATGCTGAACATGTATGCCGCAATCTGGGCACGGGAACTGAAGGTTTCGGTTTCCAAAAGACGGCTTACTTCCTGTCTGGAATATAACGCCGCCTGAATGTCCTCGTTGTCGGAAGTATGTTCTTCGGAAATAGCGCCTTCCACCTCAGCAAACACTATCTGATTTTTAATGTCGGTAATAGCCACAGCCGCGTAGGACGGCGGAAGAATACGGATGATTTTCTTTAAGGAAAGTCCCGTTTCTTCGTAAAGCTCCCGGCGGATGCATTCCTCAATGGTTTCCCCTTTTTCCAGCATGCCGGCACACAAATTGAAAATACGTTCGTTGACTCCCATACGGAATTCTTTGAGTAAAAGCATTTTACCGCCGCAAATGGCAACAATGGACAAACCTGTTACCTTTTCTCCCAGCTCTTCTGCTTTGTTCAGATTACGGAAACTGACAATTTCATAGACCTTTTCTTTACCGGCTTTGTTTTCGTAAGTCAGTTCATAATTTTTCAGATATCTGCCCTCTCGGACTTTTGCCATCTGTATCAGCTTCATGTTCCAGACTCCCCAATTTTATTGCTACTATCATCTTATCAGACTTTTCCGGATTGGTTACTCTTCTTTTCTTAACACTTCCCGCAGCGGTCTGCCTATGCGTTTGCGGGTCACTTCCACAAGTCCCAGAGCCGTATAGTCAATTACATCCGTCTGCACTTCGTCCTTTACTGTTTCTGCCCGTAAAAGCTGCAGCAGAGCCTCTCTTTTTTCGGCAGATTTCATATTGATAAAATCAATCATAACCATACCGGAAATATTGCGGAGACGAAGCTGTCTTGCGCACTCTTTCGCTGCTTCTGCATTGACCTGAAAAAAGGTTTCATCGGTATTGGACGCCTTCTTTATAAATTTGCCGGTATTTACATCGATTACCGTCAGGGCTTCCGTGGGCTCAATTACCAGATAGGCGCCGGATTTCAGCCAAACATTCTTTCCCAGAAGCTCATTTAGCTTCGTTTTTAAGGAATACAGCTTGAGCAGCGAATATTCATCCTCGTAAAACCTCACCGGCTTTTTCATGGATAAATTTGTCTCACCGGTAAGGGCTTCATACACCCGGGGAATATCCGTGATAATTTCGTCATAATCTTTTTCGTAGTAGTTTTTGACGTCCTCAGCCGCCGGTACTTTTTTCTCGGAAAGCTGCGTAAAACAGGCGCTATGCTCCGCCCTGCCGAGAATGGTCTGAAAGCGTTTGCAAAGACTTTGGTACTCTTCTTCCAGTTGCCCGAATTCTTCGACGGAAAGATTTTCGGCATTGGTTCTTACCACGATGCCGCAGCCTGCAAGGGTGCAGTCGCCGTCTTCCGTTAAAATACCGCGGCTTGTCAGGTATTCTAAAAAGGCTTCTTTCTTTTTCTTCGGAAGCTTCTTGGAAAATCCCGTTCTGGAACTGCCCATGGAAAGGACAAGATATTTCCCGGATAAGGATATTTTTGTAGTTACCACGGGCTGTTTGGTTTTTACGGCATCCTTCTCCACCTGCACCAGAATTTCATCCCCGCAGCGGAGACCGCCATCCGTTTTCCGGTTCCGGACATAGGCATGCCTTGCATCGGAAAGAGACAGGAAACAAAGCTTTTTATCTCCCACTTCCACAAAAGCCGCCTGAATGTTCTGGGCAATGTTCTGCACCTTGCCGATATAAATATTCCCTAAAAGGGAGGCGTCGTTTTCCGCATACACTTTCAGGGAATAGAGTCGGTTGTCGTGAAGAATGACGCTGATATCTTTCTGCTGATAGGATACAATGACTAATTTTTTATCTGCTTTACTGTTCACTGCCGATTTCCTCTAAGGGTACAAGCTTCGGATTTTCTTCGTCGCCGATATTCGTATAGGTGTCTTCCCTGGTAATCAGAAGCGCGTTTTCCTTTAAGCTTTCTCCGTGTTCCTGCAAAAATGCCTCCACAATCATGCCCGGCTTGATATTGCCGGAGCTGCTGGCATTTATCAGAAGATAAAGAGCATCCTCCTGCAGACTCCATTCATAAATACCGGGACGCAAATCCACTTCCGCCGTACTCTTCTTGGTTTCCTTGGTTATCAGTATCTGTTCTTTTTCCATAAAGGAAGGAAATTCTTTCTTCCAGTCAAAGGAAGGCTCCCTGCCCTCCCGGAACCGTATGGTGTAACCGGCTGCCGCCACGCTTGCCATGGCATTCTTACTGCCCTCGGGAAGCACTCTCACGGAAAGTATTTCAAATCCGTCCACGGACGCCTCATTTAACATCCTCACGGCTTCCTTACTGCCCGGAAAGCTGTTGACCTCCATATCCATGTATTCGCCGTTGCTTTCCAGCCCGATACCTAAAGGGGCGGCAAAGGACATAATCTGATGCGGGGAAAAACCGGCGGTGTAACACACGTCAATCTCCGCCCTGCGCACCGCTTTCTGGAAAAAGCGCTGTACATCCAGATGTCCGATATATTTTAAATTTCCGTATTTCCGAAATTTTACTCTGACCTTCATTTTATTCCCTTTCTGCTACCATGCTGCCCAGCCCCGGACAGTTGCCGTTCTTCAGGCAATCCGCCCCCGGACAATCAACCGTTCTCCTATCAACTGTCTATGACCAGCAGGGTGTATTGTCATCCACATGCTCTTCAAAGCAGATACCGCCGCCGAATTTGGCAACGCCGCACCCCTGGCAGGCTTTCCGGCAGTTGGGACTGACTTCTTCCCTCTGTGCCTTCAGCCACTCTCTCTTCAAAAACTCCTTGGTAACGCCGCAGTCGATGAAATCCCAGGGGAAAAGCTCGTCTAAGGAGCGTTCCCTTGTGGTATAGAAGTCCACGGACAGACCGCATTCCGCAAAGGTGTCCAGCCACTTCTGGTTGTCATAGTATTCGCTCCAGGCGTCGTAAATGGCGCCCTTTTGGTAAACCTTCAGGATAACCTCACAGAGCCTTCTGTCGCCCCTTGCCAGCACCCCTTCCAAAACGGAGGTGTCCGCTTCGTGCCAGTTGTACTTGATGCTCTTCTGGTTGAGCTGCTCCATGACCGCCAGTCTCGTTATATAGGATTTGTTTAAGAATTCTTCCTTCGTTGCCTGCTTTGCCCACTGGAACGGAGTAAAGGGCTTCGGTACAAAGAACGAGGTGCTTGCCACAATCTGCACCCTGCCGTTGACTCTCTTTTCCTTGGGAACCGTATCGTAAAACAGGGCGGCAATTTTGTTGGAAAGTTCCGCAATGCCGCGGATATCCTCCTCCGTTTCGGTCGGAAGTCCCAGCATAAAATAAAGCTTGACCCTCGTCCAGCCGCCTTCAAAAGCAAGCTTGGCGCCGTGCATGATATCTTCCTCCGTAAGTCCCTTGTTAATAACATTGCGGAGTCTCTGGCTGCCTGCTTCCGGTGCAAAGGTAAGGCTTGTCTTCTTCACATCCTGCACCTTGCTCATCACATCCAAGGAAAAGGCATCAATTCGTAAGGAAGGCAGGGAAATATTTACATGCTTGCCCTCCAAATCCTCTAAAAGGAAGGTCAACAGTTCCGGCAGCGCCCGGTAATCGCTGGAGCTTAACGAACTTAAGGTAATCTCCTCCTGCCCGGTATTTTTAAGCATGGTCAGTGCATATTCCTTTAAGAGATTGACATCCCTTTCCCTGACGGGGCGGTAAAGCTGTCCTGCCTGACAGAAACGGCATCCGCGGATGCAGCCGCGCATGATTTCCAGCACCACTCTATCCTGTGCAATTTTCATAAACGGCACCAGCGGCTTCATGGGGTAATAGGTATGGGAAACGTCCATTTCCACTTCCTTGGTAATGGTTGCTGGAATACCCTCTTCAATGGGGTAAAAGTCTTTTAAGGTGCCATCCTCGTTGTAAGTTGCCTCATAAAAGGCGGGAACATACATGCCGGGCACCTTGGCTGCCCTGCGTAAAAACTCCATACGGGGAAGCTTTTTATCCCGGCATTCCCGGTACAGATTTACCAGCTCCTCGTAACGGGTTTCACCCTCGCCGATATAGAACAAATCAAAGAAATCCGCAATGGGCTCCGGATTGTACGTGCAGGGACCGCCGCCGATGACAATGGGGTCTTCCTCCGTCCGGTCCTTTGCCAGCAGCGGAATACCGGATAAATCCAGCACCTGTAAAATATTCGTGTAGCACATTTCATACTGGATGGTAATGGCAAGCCAGTCGAATTCCTTAATCGGGTCCTGGGACTCCAGGGCAAAAAGAGGAATGTGCTCCTTTCTCATGATGGCATCCAGGTCCACCCAGGGAGAATACACTCTTTCGCACCATACGCCGTCAAACCGGTTGAACATATCGTACAGTATCTGGATACCCAGATGGGACATGCCGATTTCGTACACATCCGGGAAGCAGAACGCAATGCGCATATCCACCTCTTCTTTGTTTTTCACAACCGCATTGACCTCGCCGCCGATGTATCTTGCCGGCTTCTCAACCTTCATTAAAATATCATCCGATAACGCTAATTTGTTCATTCTGAATCCTTCCGTCCAAAGTATCTTCTGTCAGATATCCGTATCGCCGGGGCTTATTTTGCCGTTGCATACATGAGTATCATCTCTTTTAACAAAAGAAGCTCCTCCGTGTAGTCCTTGTTGTCTTCCGCCCCCCAGATAAAGCCTCCCGCAAAATGGGAACAGGCGGACATCATGGTGTGTACCGTGACACGCATAAACTCGTCCTCCGGGATATCCGTCCGGAAGGTCTTGTCCTCCTTCGCCTTTTCATACATCATATGAAAACGGGTATCCGCCGAATATAAGGAATTATGGAATTCGGTAAGCTGCTCCGTCTTATACTCCTCATGTGTCACATAGTAGTTGAAATTGTCATTGTACTGCAATAACTCCTTGTGGTTCTGGTACAGTTCCACATAGCTGTCCAGGGTAAAAATAAGACGGTCTATTGCCGGAATGTCATGCACACCCGAAATCGGCCTGGTGGCATCCAAATTGTCCAGATATTCCTTCCACTTGGCGCCGCATACCGCAATGACCAGCTCCATCTTGGAGGGAAAACAACGAAACAGCGTTGCTCTTCCCACGCCCGCTGCTTCCGCAATCTCTGCCATGCTGACAGCCTCTATTTTTCTTTCAACAAAAACTCGGAACGCCGTATCGATGATTCTTCGATTGCGTCCCTGTTCTTTCTCCATCTGCTTTTGTGATTTGCTCATAATTTCATCCCTTTTTTCATGCACAGTATCTTATTTATTGTATAAAAATTCCTCTATGTTGTCAATCGCATCAAGCTGGTAATTTGCGCCTAAAAGCCGGTCTATCTTCTCACTATTCAGGGAAAAAACACTGTCCTTGGTAAAGCTTAAAATGACATAGAGGGAAAACAAAACGATAGCTGCAAAAATCCGCACTCCCATGAAAAAATGCCTTGCCGAAACATCCTGCGTAACGTAGACCGGTTCGGTCATTTCGGTCTGTCTGCCCGCTCCGTACAGCAGATTTTCATGCTGCCTTAAATTCATGCGGTTTTTATCCTCCGCCTCCCTTATGCTTCGTAATAACAACAGTTTCTGTTCCACGGAAATATCGCTCATAATGCCTTCCCTCCCATGACCGGCTCATCGGTCACACATTTCTTCTCTTTTTCGATAAAAAAAGAGTATAGCTGTTATTCCTATACTCTCTTTGTCCTTATTCTAAATGTATGTACTTGCCGGAGAAATAGAACCGTAGTTTTCTTTCCGGGAAGACTTTCGGGAAGATTTTCAGTAAGGCTTACCGGTTGGCAAGCTCCGTGGTGATTTCTTCCCAGGAAATATCCTTCTGCGCCATCAGAACCATCATATGGTACAGGAAATCGGAAATCTCATATTTCACTTCGTTGGGATTGGGATTTTTCGCCGCAATGACGATTTCGGTGGCTTCCTCACCCAGCTTCTTTAAGATTTTATCGAGTCCCTTGTCAAACAGATAATTGGTGTAGGAGCCTTCCTTCGGGTTTTTCTTCCTGTCCAAAATCACCTGATAAACCTCTTCAAATACCTTTAAGGGGTTCTCGGCTTCCTCGTATTCCTTGGTAACCACATCCCGGAAGAAACAGGAATAGCTGCCGGTGTGGCAGGCGTTGCCAATCTGGAATACCTTGGCTAAAATCGTATCCTTGTCGCAGTCTGCGGTTAAAGACTTCACATATTGGTAATGGCCGCTGGTTTCGCCCTTTAACCACAATTCCTTGCGGCTGCGGCTGTAATAGGTCATTTTGCCGGTCTTTAAGGTGTTCTTATAGGCATCCTCGTTCATGTAGGCAACCATAAGCACCTCTAAGGTCTTGTAGTCCTGCACCACTACCGGCACCATGCCATCGGAGTTTTTCTTGAAATCGTCCCAGATAAAATCAGAGCGGAGTTCTTCCACGGCAATGCCGTTTTCCTTGCACAAATCCTTTAACTGTAAAATTTCTTCTTTGTTGTCGTTAATCGCGTTGCCGGTAATGCCCGCCACGTTGTAAAGCCCGAAGATTTCCAGCAGCTTATTCAGGGCAAGCTGCTCCGTTTCCACAATAGCCGGAAGCTCTGTAATCTCCCCGGCTTCTCTTACCATATGGGGATTCATAAGGAGCAGTCCGGAGGCAAATTCTTCCAAAAGCTCTTTGTTTTCCGTAAGGGTTTCCAAATCGTTTACGGCAGCTAAAATTTTCTCCCTGCCGAATTTCTGGGAAACCTCTTTGATAATCTCCCGGTTGCCCTTTTTGCTGAAATTGAGCACTGCCTTTTTGCAGCCTGTATAAAGGATTTTCTTGATATCCTCCATACGGTGTACGTTGCCGGCTCCGTATACATCCACGGGAGAAGCCGCACAGATGGCTTTCATCATATCCAGCGCCGCATCGTGCTCGGCATCGCCGTTTGACAAATCGTACACCAAAATTTCATCGGCGTTTTTCTCACAGTATTCCCTTGCCAGCTCCACGGGATTTTCCGCAATCACGGTACTGTCTGAAAGGCTCTTTACCGCCTTTTCCTGATATAAATAAATAGAAGCAATAAATTTTCTGGTCTTCATGTTTTCCCCGGTCTTTAAGAAGGTATCCAAACTTGCTCTTAAAGGCTTCCTTTCGTACTTAATACATCTTCGATTCTGTTGTCGTATGCAACCGCCATATCCAGTGCCTTGGCAAATGCCTTGAACATCGCCTCCGCCATGTGGTGGTTGTTGGTGCCGGAAATCATTTTGATATGCAAATTCATGGCTGCACTGTAGGATACCGCATAGAAAAATTCCCGTATCAGTTCGCTGTCCAGTTCACCGATTTTATCCATGGTAAAATCACAGGAAAAATCCAGATACGGTCTGCCGCATAAATCCACGGCGCATAAACACAGTGCATCGTCCATGGGCAGAATAAAATAACCGTAACGGTTGATACCCTTTTTGTCGCCCACCGCTTCCCTGATGGCATTTCCCAGCACGATACCGGTATCTTCCACGGTATGGTGCCCGTCCACATAAAGGTCGCCGTTGACTTTGCAGGTCAAGTCAAAGAAACCGTGTCTGGCAAAGCCGTTTAACATATGGTCAAAAAAGCCGATGCCGGTATGGATATCCGCATCCCCTTTTCCGTCCAGTGAAAGCTTTACATAAATATCCGTTTCCTTGGTGGTTCTTTTTATTTCCGCACTGCGCATACGTTAGCTCCTTTCAAAACGAACTTTAATGGAATTGGCATGTGCCGTCAGTCCTTCGCTCTTGGCAAAGGCTTCGATTTCCGTATGTACTTTTTCAAGCGCATCCTTTGAGAAAGAAATCAGGCTGGTTTTCTTGATAAAATCATCCACGCTGAGCGGGGAGAAAAATCTTGCCGTGCCGTTTGTGGGTAAAATGTGGTTCGGTCCCGCAAAATAGTCGCCCAGAGGCTCGGAAGAATACTCACCCATGAAAATGGCGCCCGCATTCTTAATCTTCGTCATGGTTTCATACGGATTTTGGGTCAGAATTTCCAAATGCTCGGATGCAATGTCGTTGGCTGCCGCAATGGCATCCTCCATATTCTCCGCTACTAAAATATAACCATAATTGGAGAGGGATTTCAAGATAATCTCTCTTCTTTCCAGAGTTTCCGTAAAGCCGTCCACTTCTTTCGATACCTTTTCCGCCAGTTCCTTGGATGTGGTAATCAAAATAGCGGAAGCCAACTCGTCATGCTCTGCCTGGGACAGTAAATCCGCAGCCACATAGCGGGGATTTGCCGTTTCATCCGCAAGCACCAGAATTTCGCTGGGACCTGCCACGGAGTCAATGCTGACATGGCCGTATACTGCCTTTTTGGCAAGCGCCACAAAGATGTTGCCGGGGCCGGTAATCTTGTCCACCTTGGGAATGGACTCCGTACCGAATGCCAGCGCAGCGATTGCCTGTGCACCGCCTACCTTGTAGATTTCATCCACACCGGCAATATCGGCTGCCACCAGTGTACCGGCATTGACTTTTCCTTCCTTGTTGCAGGGAGTTGTCATGACAATCTTCGGAACGCCAGCCACTTTGGCGGGAACAACATTCATCAAAACACTGCTGGGGTATGCGGCTTTTCCGCCGGGTACATAGACACCCGCTTTTTCAATGGGGGTAATGCGCTGTCCCAAAATGCTGCCGTCCGGTCTTGTTTCGATAAAGCTCTGACGGAGTTGCTTTTCGTGGAAGGAGCGGATATTGGCTGCAGAATGTCTGTAAACCTCAATCAAATCTTCCGGGATTTCCTTGTAGGCTTCCCTGATTTCCTCTTCCGTTACACGGATATTGCCGCTGTTCAATGCAAAATGGTCAAATTTTTCGGTATAATCAAAAACGGCTTTGTCCCCGTTTTCCTTTACATTGTTTACAATCTCGGAAACCGTCTGTTCATAGGTTCCGTAGCTGGAAGGGCTTCGTTTCAGCAAATCCTTCAGTAGGTTCTTTTTGGTGTTTTCCGTCAATTCCACAATACGCATAGGTTTATTTTCCTTCCTTTCTCAGTGCTTCTTTCAGGTCGTTTACAAGCTTGCCGATTCGTTCCTTTTCCATCTGCATGCTGACCTGGTTGACAATCAGTCTGGCAGACAGCGGGCAGACCTCTTCCAAAACAGCCAGTCCGTTTTCATGCAGGGTGGAACCGGTTTCCACGATATCCACGATGACATCGGAAAGCCCTACTAACGGTCCTAATTCCACGGAGCCGTTCAGCTTGATGATGTCCACGGTCTGGTGTTTTTTATTGTAAAAATAGTCCTTGGCAATTTCGGGGTACTTGCTTGCCACACGGATTCTTTCGTGGTGCTTTAAAAGCTCCTCCGCCGATTTGGGGCCGCACACGCACATCCGGCATTTGCCGAAGCCTAAATCCAGTACCTCGTAAACTCTTCTGTTTTCCTCTAAAATGGTATCCTTGCCTACAATACCGATATCCGCCGCACCGTATTCCACATAGGTGGGAACATCCGGTCCCTTGGATAAGAAAAAGCGGAGTTTCTGCTCTTCGTTTACAAAAATCAGTTTTCGGGAAGCCGGGTCCTTCATTTCCTCGCAGGTAATACCGATTTCCTCAAATAATTCCATGGCTTTCTTCGCCAGTCTGCCTTTTCCCAGCGCAATGGTTAAATATCTGTCCGTACTCATGCTTTCAGTCCTTTCTGCGCATTTCCACTAATCTGCCCTGTTTTCTTAACTCCTCCGCCTGCTTTAAGACTTCGGGGAAGTCGCTTTCCGTATAGGTAAGGATTTCCTTTCCTTCGGGAAGCTCCATGGCAATTTTCTGTCTGGAAAAGGCCTCCAATATGTCGTCCACCACAGCGGCAAAGCCGACTGCCGGCGCCTGTTTGCCAAAATAGGAAATCAGGGTATCGTAACGTCCGCCCTTTACGATGGCATCGCCGATGCCGTAGGTATAGACCTTAAAGATAACGCCGGTATAATAACGGTATTTGCTCAACATGCCAAGGTCAAAGGATATGTATTTTTCCGTACCGTATAAGGCAAGCACCTCGTACAGCTTTTCCAAATTCTCAATGGCTTTTACGGAGCGTTCGTTGGAAACCCGCGCCTTGGCGCTGCGGATGGCTTCCAGGTTGCCGAAGCCTTCCGTGGTCGCCAAGATAAGCTCCCGCAGCTGTTCATTGACACCGGCTTCGATTAAAAGGTTTTCCGCCGCGTAATGGTTCTTGGCGGAAATGTATTCCCGCAAAACGTAAATCACATCATCTTCCAGTCCCGCTTCCTCGCAGAGTCCCTTGAAATACTCCACCTGTCCGACGCTCACCTGGAAATTTTCCAGTCCGGTATGAAGCAGGGCTTCTATTACCATATGAATCATTTCCGCATCCGCATACACGGAGTCGTCGCCGATAAGCTCCGCACCAAGCTGGGTGACTTCCTTTAATTTGCCCTGCAGACGGGACGTATTGGTAAAGGTATTGCCGCAGTAACAGAACCGCAGAGGCACGGAATCCTCCGTGAAATACTTTGCCGCACAGCGGGCAATGGAGGGAGTGAAGTCGGGACGAAGCACTAAGGTATCGCCCTCCTTGTCAAAGAACTTATAAAGGTCCCTGGACGGCGTGGTACCGATTTCATTGGAAAAAACATCAAAGTATTCAAAGGTCGGTGTTTCGATATCCTCATAGCCGTAGGATAAAAGCTTTTCCCGGATTTTCTTTTCAATCACAAGCTTTCTGGCACATTCTTTTCCGTAGATATCCCTTACACCGTCCGGTGTATGCAATAAATTCTGGTTCATTTTTTCAGCCTTTCCGTTTCACTTTATCAGATTAACGTGCTACCAAATTAGCAAAGTAGCATGTAAAACTGTATGTAGTATACAAAAAATAGCCTCTTCTGTCAAGAAACTTATTCCGTCCGCTGCATTTTTTATTCCCGGTCGTCCAAATCCTTTTTCAGAATTTCCAGATAGGGAATAAAAAGCCCGTTCTGGGAGGGAATGATGTAATCCGGGTTCAGCTCTTCGTAACGGAAGCTCTTTCTGCCGCCGTTCTGCGCCCTGTCCCAGAAAAACTTAAGCATCTCATAGGGAAGGTAATAAAACACTTCCTTGGAGGTGTAATAAATAAGAAAGAACGCAATCCCGCCCTGCTTTTCAAACTGCTCCATAAACTTTACCTGATGGGCATGGATGTTCTGCAGGGAAAAGGTGTCCACCGCACATTCCTTGGCATCAAAACACACCGGAATGCCCTGTACGGCACCGATGTAGTCCACGGTACTCTTCTGGTCAAAATACGCCAGCGTGATATGCCTGTGCTCCTTATCAATTTTAATGGGGGTAATCGGCGTGGGAATTTTCTGTATCAGCGCCAGATTGCTCTCCGCATATTTTTCATTGGTCCGGTTTATCAGTTCCTCTAAAGTGGAGCCTCTTAATCCTCTTGAATTCCAGGTTGCCATACTGCCTTCCTGCTTTCTTTGTTATCTTCCCTTTTGCATTTCTGCTTCTTTCCGTTCTTCCTGTTTTGCCGTAAATTCAGAACCCCACCCGGTGGAATACCTCCGGCAGAGGGGCTTCTATGGTTTTTCCTAAAAAAGCAAAATCCTTCGCCTTTTTTACTTCTTCCTCCGGCAGTTCCCGCAGTGTGGGAAATACCATTCTTTGCGCATGCAGAAGCTGGGATTTTACCCCCTTCTTCCGGTAGGCTTCGTTAAAGCCTCTGTCCCCGTACTTGGCATCCCCCAGAAGCGGATGTCCGATGCATGCCATATGCGCCCTTATCTGGTGGGTTTTGCCGGTCACAAGCTCAATGGATAAAAGGGTCAGACCGTCCGCATACGCTGCCGGTTCGTAAATGGTGCAGACCTCTTTTCCTTCGCCCGCATCCTTTATGGTTACTTTGTTGGCTTTCTCATCCTTTTCCAGCACGCCCCCTAAGGTGCCTGCCTTGCTGACCTTTCCCTTTACCACGGCGGCATAATATTTGTGCACCGTCCTGTCGTGTATCATGCGGCTTAAGCACTGGCTTCCTTTTAAGGAAATACCGCAGAGCACCAGCCCGCTGGTATTGCGGTCCAGACGGTTCAAAACGGAAGGCTTAAAGGTTTTCAGTATTTCTTCGGTCATACGCCCCGTTTTTAAGAGATACCCAATCATCCATTCATTTAAGGAAACATCCGCCTCCTCCGCTTTCTGGGTCAGCACCCCCGCCGGTTTATTTAAGGCAAGCATGTCCGCATCCTCATAGAGTACGGTAATTCCGTGCAGACTTACGTAAGCCTTTTCATAAACGGCGGTCAGGGGCCGGCTTGTGGTGCCGCCTTTTTCCGTGCCCCGGAATTTGGCAAAGGTTTCCTCCGAAAAAAAGAAATCCAGGGAGTCGCCTTCCACAAGGATTTCCTTTCCTTCCGCTTTCTTTTTATTTAAGACAATGTTTTTCTTGCGCAGCATTTTATACAGGAATGCCGTACCCGCTTCCGGAAAATACTTATGTAAGAATTTATCCAGACGCTGTCCCGCTTCCTGACTGCCTATTTGATGGTTCTGCATAGCCTCTCCGTTCTATAAAGAAATAGCTTTAAGGGTACTTACAATGCCCTTTGTATTCTTGTCGTCCGTCTTAAGCTCCCGCAGGGAGTCCAGCCGCTCCGTGTACTTGTCCAAATCCTTGTACAGCTTTATGGTAAGTCCCGTAAAACGGTCCACCTTAAGGCAGGTCTCCAGATGCTTTGCACAGTCCGTTTCCGATACCTTGCTGCTTAAAAGATACCCGGCAATGGTGTTGCCGCAAACGGTCAGATGTCCCACGTAATAGGTCTTGTCCCGGGAGGTAAACACACAGTCATACAGGCAGGTAAGCCCTTCCGCATGGGCTTCTATGGTGTCGCAGACATCTGCGGGCAGACTCTTGTACCGGCAGTGCATAATCATTTCCACAAGGCTCTTGCAGGCAGGCAGACAGCCAAGCACCGCCACCAGGGTAAGCAGGTTGTTGCGTGTGTGCGTGGTAATATAGCCCGCCGCAAATAAGGACAGGGGAATGAAAAAGTAAATGACAGTCCTGATGATTTCATACTTTTTCTGGCTGCTTAAATAGTTTCTCGTCCCCTTGACCTCATCCTTGGTAAACATTCTTTTGAAATTCATGTAGTCGTCTCTCCGCTGTTATTTTTTCATCATCTTTGCAATCTTCAAAATCAGTCCCTGGGGAACAATCTTGGTCAGCATCGCAAAGGCTTTCATGGGAATACCGGGAATAACCATATCCTTCTTGCGGTAGGATGCATACAGCGCCTCGGAAACGCACTGTTCGGAAGTAATCATGGTGAGCTTCTTGATTTCCAGTGTGGAGCCGTACTGCTCGGCAATCCGGAAGAATTCGGTATTCACGGGGCCCGGGCAGACTGCGGTCACATAGAGGCCGTAATCGCACAGCTCCTGATTGAGTGCTCTGGAAAAGCTCAGTACATACGCTTTGGTAGCGGCATATACGGCAAAATCCTGCTGGGGAACAAAGGCTGCCGCGGAAGCCATCTGGATAATACGGCTGCCCCTTGCCATATAGGGCAGGCAGATATACGTCATCTTGGTAAGGGCTTCGCAGTTGACATAGAGCATGTCCGTCTGTTCTTCTAAGGAAAGCTCGTCGAAAGGACCCATCAGACCGAAGCCTGCGGCATTAATCAGCATGCGGACGGTCACATCCTCTTTCTCCAAAAGCTCTTCAAAATCGTCCATGGCATATTCATCCGTAACATCCATGGAAATCATTTTTACCTTATGCTCCATGACCTTTCCCACTTCCATAAGGCGTTCTTCTCTTCTGGCAATCATCCAGATTTCATCAATGTTGGAAAAAGCCGTGTCAATCTGTAAGGCAAATTCCTGTCCGATGCCGGAGCTCGCCCCGGTAATAATGATGATATTCTTCATAGCAATCCTTCCTTTCTTCCTTTAGTATGCCATTTTTTACCTGAATTTACAAGATTTCCTCATAAGAACGCAGTGAAAAATCCGCTGTTTTTACCTTTTCGTCCCAGTCCTTTTCGGAGTATTTGTCCCATACCGCACAGACGCTCATGCCGGCGGCTTTTCCCGCCATAATGCCGGGGATGATGTCCTCAAACACCAGACATTTCTTCGGGTCCGTGTGCAGTCTTTTGGCTGCGGCAAGGTAAATATCCGGTGCGGGTTTGCAGTTTTCCACCTGACAGCCCGTAACAATACAGGAAATGTAATCCTTTAAGTGGTGCGCCTCTTCAATCTGGTCCACCAGCTCCAGGGAATTGCTGGTGGCAATGCCTAACTTGATGCCCTTTTCCATGCAGTAGGATAAAAAGCGCTGGGTGCCGGGCTTCATGGGAACCTCGTGACGGTATTTGTAAAGCGCCATGGAAATCCAGTCGCTCCGCATTTTTTCCACTGTATCCGTAATGCCGAATTTTTCCTTGAAATAGACTGCGGTTTCGTTCAGTCCCATGCCCTCTATTTCCTTCTGCAGGGTATCCGGCAGCTCGATGCCGAAATTTGCCAGATACTCTCTGTCGATTTCCTTCCACATCCACATGGAGTCCACCAGTGTGCCGTCCAGGTCAAATATTACCGCCTCATAGTCCTGCAGTTTCTCTTTTAATGGGTTGCTGTTCATTTTATTTATCTCCTTTAATCTTGTATATTTCTTCTTCCGAAAGCGGCCGGTAGGCGCCCTTTTCCAAATCTTTTGGCAGACGCAGACTGCCCATGGAGAGTCTTTTTAAGTACACTACTTCGTTGCCCACTGCCTGGAGCATCCGCTTTACCTGATGGAAACGCCCCTCCCGGATGGTCAGGAGTATTTCGTTCTCCGCCACACGTTCCACCTTTGCGGGAGCCGTGGGTTTTTCGTCCCCGATATCCACGCCCTCCGCAAGCTTCTTACAGTCTTCTTCGGAAATGCTGTCCCTTACTTTAACCAGATACTCCTTGTCCACATGCTTCTTTGGGGAAAGCAGGTTGTGGGCAAGCTCGCCGTCGTCGGTAATGAGAAGCAGTCCTTCCGTGTCCTTGTCCAGTCTTCCCACCGGAAACAGATTTTTAACCTTTTCCTCTTTCAGGATATCCATGACCGTGCCTTCTTTTTTGTCCTCCGTGGCGGTAATCACGCCCGCAGGCTTATGCAGCATATAATAATGAAACGCCGCATAGGAAAGGAGCTTTCCCTGAAAAGTCACCGTATCCTCGTTTTCCTTTACCTTAAAATCCGCTGCCTTCTGCACCTGGCCGTTTACGGCAATCTGTCCTTTTTTTACGGCATTTTTTGCCTCCGTGCGGGTAAGCCCCGCCGTATCGCATAAGAATTTATCCAGACGCATGTGTCTCTCCGTTCCTACATTTTTTTCGGTTCTTTCTCATATGATAATAAAAAACCGTACAGGATTTTCATGAAAATACTGCTATTTTTTCTTTCTTTTGTACTGATGCTTTTCTTTTCTAAAGACAGTGTGCAGCTTGCCGCCGACGGTCTTTCCGTATGGTTTCAGACCATGATACCGGCGCTGTTTCCTTTTATGCTGCTTTCCTGCCTGCTTGTGCGCCAGCAGATGACGGAAAAGCTTTCCTTTTTTCTTTCGCCCCTTCTCTGTCCGCTGCTTCGCATTAGTCCGCAGGGTGTGTACTGTGTCCTGACAGGCTTTCTGTGCGGTTTCCCCATGGGCGCCAGAAACATTGCGGAGCTGTACCGGATGAAGGAAATCTCCCGCAAAGAAGCCCAGTATCTATTGGGGTTCTGCAACAACATGGGGCCTCTGTTCATCCTCTCCGTCCTGCTTCCGTCCTTGGCCGTTCAAACTATTCCTGCTGCGTTCTTCCTTCTGGGAATATACGGCATTCCTTTTCTCTATGCCCTGCTTGTCCGGCTCGTTTCCCCTCTGCCGATAAACTCCCGGCTGAAAGTTCCGTCAAAAGCTGCACCGGAGCCTTTCTTAAAAAGTCTGGACGCTGCCATCCACTCCGGTATTGAGGGCATCACCGTACTGGGCGCTTATCTCATTGTAGGAAACCTGCTCTACCTGCTTCCTCTGGTTGTGTCCCGCAGCCTTACCCGGTATACCGGTATTGTCCTTCCGGATACCCTGCTCTGCGCCTGCCGCTGTCTTTTAGAAATCACCGGCGGCATTCATGTCCTTTCTGGAAGACTGCCGCTGTTTCTTTTAACAGTTCTGCCTTTTGGGGGACTGTGCTGTCTCTTACAGACCAAGGGTATGCTTGCCGGTACCGATTTGTCCATACGGCGCTATGTGTTTGACAAGCTGCTGCAGTGCCTTTTGAACTTTTTCTATTTTTTCCTTCTTTTCCGCTTCTTTTTATGACGCTTTTTGTTTGCCGCTAAAACACCCACAAACAAAACTACGGTAAAAATCACAAACACCGCCAAAAGACTGATTTCCACAAAACGGACAAAGGTTCTGTCCTCTTCGTTTTCTTCTTTGACCGGCGCTTTGAAGCCGCCGTCCGCACTGTCCTTAATCGTATCATGAAGATTGCCGGCATTGCCGCTTACCTCTTCCGTTTCCTCCGGGATTTCCGGAAGCACCTCATCGGGGTCGCTGCCTGCAAACACCGGATAGCCGTTTAAGTGGTTGCTTAAGGTGTATCGGTCGTACTGGTTGATGCCCTTTACCACAATGTCCGGGCTCACGCCCTCGGGTATGTCTATCTCCAGACTGAAGGTGTCCGCGTAAGTGCCGGCAAGCATATCCGCATCCGGCCACAAGATGTACGGGGTAAAGGTTTCACCGCCGTCTATGCTGTAGGAATAATACTGCATGGGCGAATCGTAATCACAGCCGGTTACCTGAATGCCGATTTTCTTATTGGCAAGGTCGGTATAGGTTTCCTCTATCATGCAGATATCCGGGTCCGTGGTGTCCATTTTGGCGTAATTGGCACCGGGTTCGGGCTCCACTGCCTCGGTATTGTCACTGTAATCCACGCCTAAGCTTTTACTGGACAGGCGGAAGAATTTGGCTGCCGCCGTGGCATCGGCTTTCCCAAGGGCTATCAAATCCTCTTTGGAGTCACAGAACCCCACATCCGCCTCGTTGTCAATATGGCAGTGCTCAATCAGCGCTGCCGGAATATCTTCTGCTTCGCAGAAACGCAGAATACCGTAATAGTCCGCCGTTCCTTCCTCGTTCAGCCTCGTTTTAATGCCTCTTATGGAAAGTCCCAGCTTCCGCATTTCGTTTAACTGCAGTCCCGCAAAAGAATACCCCTGTCTGTTTTCCTCTCCGTATGCCGAAATCCAGACCTCGGAGCCATACAGAATATTGCCCGGCGACATATTAAAGTGCAGACAGAACAGAAAATCCGCATTCACACTTTTGGCAAATGCCGCCCTGTCCTTTATCTTGATATCCGTGTCCAAATCCTCATGAGTCAGATACACGGTAATGCCCTCATACTGTCTGAGCTCCTCCGCCATGGCTTCTGCCACCGTAAGGTTCATTTCTTTTTCCAGAAAACCGTTGTAGTCCGCACCGAGATTGGAGCCTCCGTGCCCGGGGTCAATGACCACCACCAGTTCTCCGTCCGTATCCGGCGGGTAATAAAATCCTTCTGCTTTCACATCTACGGCAAATATCAGAAACAGAAAGAATACCCATAGAAAAAAATTCCCGGCAAACAAATTGTTTCCGGGAATCCGTTCTTTTCTCTTTCGCTTACATAGCATCAAGGTTGTCCCCTTGCTCTGCATCCAGATCCACTTCTTCAAGTTCATCCTCTGCCGGGTGAAGCTCTGCACGGTTGGACTGGATAATGTCATGATAATGATTTAAGTTTCCAATCAGCGTATCGTAATTTGCCGTAGCCGTCTGACTGGAGGTTGCTATAATGTTTTCCAGGTGGGCAAGCATATCGTCCATGTACTGCATGGCGGACATCTTTACATTGTTTGCCTCCGTGGTGGCGTTGTCCAAAATTTCCTGCGCCTGTCTCGTCGCCATGGTAACCACTTCGTTTGCCTGCGCGTATGCCTGCTGCATAATCTCATGCTCACTGATTAACTGGTTGGTCTGGATGGTGGTCTGTTTAATCAGCTCCTCCGCCTTGGCACGGGCATCGTTTAAGATGGCTTCCTTATTGCTGATAATCTTTTGATAACGCTTGATTTCATCAGGGGTTTTCATCCTGAGCTCTCGCAGCAATTCATCAATTTCTTCTTTGTTTACAATGATTTTGGTACTGGAAAAAGCCTGCGGTTTGCAATTATTAATATAATCTTCGATTTCATCAATTAATTGTTCAATCTTGCTGCTCATATCTACTCTCCTTGTTACCCAAATTATTTCACGCCATACTTTTCATTCACAAGCTTCTCTACGAAATCCGGCACACAGTGGGAAATATCCCCGCCAAAGCTGGCAATCTGCTTGACGCCGGAAGAACTGATGTAGGAATAATCAAGATTGGTAACAAAAAATACCGTGTCCAGTTTTCCTCCCGAAAGCATCCGGTTTGTCTGTGCCATCTGCATTTCGTATTCTAAGTCCGTAATGGCACGAAGCCCCCTGACGGCTATCCAGATATCCTTTTCCTTCGCATAATCCGCAAAAAGTCCGCTGAAGGAATCAATCTTTACATTCGGCATATCCCTGACAACCTCTTGTAATATCTTAACACGTTCTTCCACAGAAAACAACGGCTTCTTTTCTTTATTGTTTAAAACTCCCACAACTAATTCGTCAAAGGTATCCGCCGCTCTTCTGATAATATCCATATGACCCAGGGTCACCGGGTCAAAGCTTCCGGTATAGATTGCTTTTTTCATAGTTATCCTTCCTTTATCTTAAGGAATACATGCTTGTTGGTCTTGTATTTCTTTTCTTTTACAAGCTCATAGCCCAGCTCTTCCGCATAGGAAAAATCCGTGTGAAGGTCCGCTTCCACGATAATCAGGGTATCTTCCGTTACATAACGGTATCCTTTCAGCACGGAAAGCACCTGTTTTTCCAAATCCCTGCCGTAGGGCGGGTCCATAAAGATAATATCCGCTTCTTTTTCAAAAATACCGTTCAGGGCGCTGATGGCATCCTGCTTTAACACAACCGCCTTATCCGCAAATTTCGTAAAGGCAATGTTCTCCTGGATGCACTGTAAGGCTTCGGAAGCATTTTCCGCAAAATAGGCTTTCTTTGCCCCTCTGCTGATGGCTTCGATGCCCACGGCGCCGCTGCCCGCAAACAAATCCACAAACACACAACCCGGGATATAGGTCTGCAACATGTTAAATAAGGTTTCTTTTATTCTGTCCGTGGTAGGTCTGGTATCCAGCCCTGTCGGGCATTTTAAGGGTAAGCTTCTGGCTGTACCTGCTATTACTCTCATAATGTTTCCTTTCCGGCATAAGACTCGTTATGCCCGTACCTTGACGCCCTTGCCGTCACGCTTTCCGGGCTTTAAGGTATTCAGTACCAGGTTTTTGTTTTTATACGGAATGGCAGTTTCCACTGCATTCTGTATGTAATAAACGGCTTCGATGCTGTCCTTGTCCGACAGCTTCATGCCGCGGACGCCCACCGCTCCTTTTTTCTTTTCCGGAATTTCCTCAATGGCAAATTTCAAGAAATAACCGTCCTTGGACTGCAGTACAATGTTGCGCTGCTCCTTTATTACGGTAACGCTCACCACTTCGTCCCCTTCGTTTAACTTGGTGGCAGCCACCAGGCGCTTGCTTACGTCGAATTCGCCGCCGTCCACCACTTTCATCATCGCCTGCTTTGTGACAAAAATCATCCGGTATAAGTTTAACTCCGTCTGGCTTGCCACACAGAGAATGGTTTCCCTGGAGGCGCTGTAATTGCTCACATTGTCCACCGGAATGCCCTTGTCGCGGAACTTGCCGTAAGGGATGTCCGTCACCTTGATGGTGTGAAGCTGTCCGATATTGGTAAAGAGACAAATTCTGCCAGTATTCTTACATTTTACCACGTATTTGTTCTCGGTATCCGCCGCTTCCTTATTTCTTTCATAGGTGGCCATATCCACCGTCTTGGCGTAACCGAAACGGTCCATTAAGAACATGACATCCATTTCTTCCGGCTTCTTTTCCTCGTAAACCGCTTCTTCCTTATTGGTGATTTCCGTTTTACGGGGCTTGCTGTATTCCTTTTTAATCTGGTTTAACTCATTGATGATAACCTGTGCCATGGAGTCCTTGCGCTCTAAGATATCCTCATAGCGGAAGATATTGGACATGGTTTCCTCATGCTCGTTGATAAGCGCCTCGATTTCCAGACCGATTAACTTATACAGACGCATTTCCAGAATGGCGTTTGCCTGTTTTTCCGTAAACATAAGCTGCTCCGCCATCAGCTTAGATTCCTTGGACTTAAACTTGATGCCGTCCGTCTTTCCTTCGGTCAGGCATCCCTTTGCCATGTTCCTGTCCTTGGACCCGCGCAGGATTTCAATAATCAGGTCAATGACGTTGCACGCCTTGATAAGGCCTTCCTGAATTTCCTTCTTCTCTTTTTCCTTTTCCAGAAGCGTGGTGTACTTTCTTGTTGCCACCTCAAACTGGAAATCCGTGCAGGCTTTCAAAATCTGCTTTAATCCCATGGTTTCCGGTCTGCCGTCCGCAATGGCAAGCATGTTGACGCCAAAGGTGTCTTCCAGACGGGTCTTCTTGTAGAGCATGTTGGTAAAATTCTCTACGTCCGTGTCCTTCCGCAGCTCGATGACAATGCGGATGCCCTCCTTGGAGGACTGGTTGGAAATATCCACGATGTCCATGGTCTTCTTGGTTTCGGAAAGAGCTGCCACATCGGATAAAAACTTGGCAATATTTAAGCCAATCATGGGGTAGGGAATTTCGGTGATGACAAGATTTAACTTGCCGCCCTTTGCCTTTTCCACCTCCACCTTGCCGCGGATTTTGATTTTGCCCACGCCGGTTTCGTAGATGTTTAAGAGTTCTTCCTCGTTGATGACAATGCCGCCCGTGGGGAAATCCGGGCCCTTTATGTAGCGCATGAGCTCTCTTGTGGAGATGTTCTCATCCTGCATGTACGCCTTCATGGCATCAATGACTTCACCTAAATTGTGGGGCGGAATGCTGGTCGCCATACCTACGGCAATACCTTCGGAGCCGTTCACCAAAAGGTTGGGGATTTTTACCGGCAGAACCTCCGGCTCTTTTTCCGTTTCGTCAAAGTTCGGAATAAAATCCACCACATCCTTGTCCAAATCCGCAAGGAATGCTTCCTGGGTGATTTTTTCCAGTCTGGCTTCCGTGTATCGCATGGCAGCGGCGCCGTCGCCTTCGATGTTGCCGAAGTTGCCGTGGCCGTCGATTAGCGGCATGCCCTTCTTAAAATCCTGCGCCATGACCACCAGCGCATCGTAAATGGAGCTGTCGCCGTGGGGATGGTATTTACCCATGGTATCGCCGACAATACGGGCGCTTTTACGGTAAGGTCTGTCGTAGCGGATGCCCAGTTCGTGCATATCGTAAAGGGTACGTCTCTGTACCGGCTTTAAGCCGTCCCTGACATCGGGAAGCGCTCTTGCGATAATAACGCTCATGGCATAGTCTATATATGATTTCTGCATCAGGTCGGAATATTCCGTACTGATGATTCTGCTGTCATCCATTGCCAAATCTCCTTTTATACATCCAGTTCCGCATCATGGGCATGTTCGTGGATAAATGCCTTTCTGGGCGGAACGTCCGTGCCCATTAACATTTCCGTGATTTCACTTGCCATGCGGGCATCTTCGATTTCAATTCTCTTAAGCAGGCGTCTCTCCGGGTCCAGAGTGGTTTCCCAGAGCTGGGACGCATCCATTTCACCAAGACCTTTGTAACGCTGCAGGGTAAAGCTTCCCTTGTGCGACTTCCGGTATTTTTCCAGTGCCTTGTCGTCATACAGGTACTCTTCCTCTCCCTTTACGGGCATTGCCTTATACAAAGGGGGCATCGCCTGATATACATGGCCTTCAAAAATCAGTTCCGGCATAAAGCGGTAGAACAAAGTCAGAAGCAGGGTGCTGATATGGGCACCGTCCACATCCGCATCCGCCATGATGATGATTTTGTCGTAGCGCAGCTTCGTGATATCGAAATCGTTGCCGTAGCCCTCGGAAAATCCACAGCCGAACGCATTTATCATGGTCTTGATTTCCGCATTGGCGAGCACCTTGTCAATGCTTGCCTTTTCCACATTAAGAATTTTACCGCGGATGGGAAGGATTGCCTGATACATACGGTTTCTTGCCATTTTGGCGCTGCCGCCCGCAGAATCACCTTCGACAATGAAGATTTCGCATTTAGAAGCGTCCTTGGACTCACAGTTTGCCAGTTTGCCGTTGCTGTCAAAGGAGAACTTCTGCTTGGTCAGCATATTGGTCTTTGCCTTTTCCTCCGTCTTACGGATTTTGGCAGCCTTTTCGGCGCAGGCTATGATGCTCTTCAAGGTTTCTAAGTTACGGTCAAAGTAACGCACCATTTCTTCGGAGGTTACCTTGCTGACCACCTTCGCCGCATCCTGGTTGTCCAATTTTGTCTTGGTCTGTCCTTCAAAGCGGGGGTCCGGGTGCTTGATGGAAACCACCGCCGTCATGCCGTTTCTAACATCCGGGCCGGTGAAGTTTACGTCTTTTTCCTTTAAGATGCCGAGCTCTCTCGCATAGGTATTGATGATATTCGTAAACGCCGTCTTAAAACCGGTTAAATGGGTACCGCCCTCCGCGTTGTAAATATTGTTGCAGAAGCCCAAGACGTTTTCATGGAATTCGTTTACATACTGGAATGCCACTTCCACGGAAATGCCTTCGCTTTCCCCGGAGAAGGAAATCACCTCATGCACCGGTTCCTGGCTTTTGTTCATGTCCTTGATAAAACCGGTGATGCCGTCCGGCTCATGGTATACCACATGCTCCGGCTCGTCCTTCCGTCTGTCCTCAAAAATAATCGTCAGGTTCGGATTTAAGTAAGCCGTTTCGTGAAGTCTGCTCTTGACCTCATCCTCTTTGAAACGGGTTTTGTCAAAAATGGTATCATCCGGCAGAAAATTTATGGTGGTACCAGTTTCCTTGGTCTTTCCCACTACCGGCAGCAGTCCGTCTATAAGGTCTAAAACCGGAATACCCTTTTCGTATTTATCCTCGTAAATCTGTCCGCCGTTTTTGACTCTTACGGTCAGTCTGTTGGACAGGGCATTTACAACGGAAGAACCTACACCATGCAGACCGCCGCTGGTTTTGTAGGCATTGTTGTCAAACTTACCGCCCGCATGCAGGGTCGTAAAAACCAGACGCTCCGCACTGATGCCTTTTTCATGCATGCCCACGGGAATGCCTCGTCCGTTATCCTCCACCGTTGCGGAGCCGTCCGCTTCCAGGTAGACCTTTATGGTGGTACAGTACCCTGCCAGATGCTCGTCCACGGCATTGTCCACGATTTCATAAATCAGATGGTTAAGTCCCTTGGTGGAAACACTTCCTATGTACATACCGGGACGTTTTCTTACTGCTTCCAGACCCTCTAAAACGGTAATGCTGGAGGCATCATAATTATTTGTCTTAGCCATTATCTACTCCTTTGTGTCAGCTTTCACAAGTTTACACACTAATAAAAAGTATATCATATTCCGGCCTTATATGCAAAGAACGTTTTATCGGAAATTTTGAATTTCCAACAAAACGTTCTTATTATACCGTCTATGCAGTTTTTCCTTAAATATCCAGCTTCTTGCAGCATCCCACCGCAATGACGCCGGGTCCGATATGGCAGGAAACACTTAAGGATAAGGGGTCCATGTGAACCTCAAAGCCCGGGAAAGCTTCCTCCACTTCCTTTTTCCAGACAGCCGCCGCTTCCTCGTCATATGTATAGGCAAGTGCTAAATAAATATTATCCGGTGTGGCGCCGCCGAAGCGGTTCTCCATATCGCTGCGGATGGCGTTAATCATCATGTTCTTCCCCTGTCCGGTAGTGCGTGCCTTGGCAAAAGCATCCAGCTTTTCTCCCTGAATGGTAAGTACCGGTTTTAATTTTAAAATGGTGCCGAGGGCTGCCGCCGCCGGGGTAATTCTGCCGCCTTTTTTCAGATAATACAGCGTGTCCAGCATGATGTAAATGCTGCTGTTGAATTTATCCTCTTCCAGAATGTCGCGGATTTTTTCCGCACCCAGTCCTTTTTCCGCCATCTGCATAGCATCTAAAACGGACTGTCTCTGGGTAATGGAAATACGCTGGTTGTTTGCCACAAATACCTTTCCCTCAAACTCTTCCTCTTTGGAAAGCATCACTGCAGCCTCGCAGGAACCGGAAAGGCCGCTGCTCATGGGAATGTAAACCACTTCGTCGTATTCCTTCAAAGCATCGTTCCAGTACTCCATAAGGCTGTCTAAGGAAGGCATGCTGGTGCTGATAGCCGCATCTCCTTTTAACTTCTCATAAAACTGTGTCTGGTTTAAGGTAATATCTTCAAAATAACCGGTATCTCCAATCATAAACGGCATGGGTACCACACGAATGCCCATTTCCTTTGCCTGGGACTGGGTAATGCCGCTGTTGGAATCCGTAATAATCGCTACTCGGGACATAGGTTCCTCCATTTTCCACAAAATTGTAACACAAAAACTATTGTAAGGTTAAATGGACGTAAAGTCAATCAAATAAAATAATCCGTCTTCCGATTTGGACGGAAGTTTCTTTTGAAAGGCTTCACTCTGCCAGATATCCGTATGGCTGTCCACGCAGACAGCCGCCTGTTTTAACACATCCGCATCCTCGTAAATATCCCCGAGCCGGAACCGGAACGCACCGCTCTGCCGGATGCCGGTAAGCTCTCCGGGGCCGCGCATTTTCAGGTCTTCATTGGCAATATAGAAACCGTCGTTGGAATGATTTAAGATGTCCAGACGCTTCTTTGTGGCATCGGAATTGCCGGTATTTAAGAAGATACAGTAGCTCTGGAATTTGCCGCGTCCTACGCGTCCTCTTAACTGGTGAAGCTGTGCCAGTCCGAACCGCTCCGCGTTTTCCACCATCATCACCGTGGCATTGGGTACATTGATACCTACCTCAATAACCGTGGTGGAAACCAGAATGTCGATGTTTCCGGCAGCAAATTCTTCCATGATGCGGTTCTTTTCCGCCGGTTTCATCTTGCCGTACAGTCTTGCAATGCGCACACTTTCCGGAAAATACGCCTTCAGCTTTTCCGTATAGTCCGTGACATTTTCCAAATCCGTGGTTTCGCCTTCCTCCACCATGGGACAGATACAGTAAACCTGCCTGCCCTCGGCAATCTGTTTTTCCATGAAGGCATATGCCTTTGGTCGGTATTCCTCACCCACCACACAGTTTTTAATGGGAATTCTGCCGCCCGGCAGTTCGTCGATGACGGACACCTGCAAATCGCCGTAGAGAATAATGGCAAGGGTGCGGGGAATGGGGGTCGCACTCATCACCAGCACATGGGGATGGTTGCCCTTTTCCTTTAAGGTCTCCCTCTGTCTTACGCCGAAACGGTGCTGCTCGTCCGTTACCACCAGCGCCAGCTTCTTAAAGTGCACCTTGTCCTGAATGACCGCATGGGTACCGATTACCAGATTGGCGCTGCCGTCCTCTATCTGCCGGTATACCTCCCTTTTGGCTGCCGCCGTCTGGGAACCGGACAAAAACACCGGTACAAAGGGCAGGTTCTGCTCCTTTGTGAGCCGTAAAATCTCTTCGTAATGTTGTCTTGCCAGCACTTCCGTGGGTGCCATAAGCGCGCCCTGATAGCCGTTTGTCACACACAAAAGAAGCGCCCAGAACGCCACGATGGTTTTACCGGAACCCACATCGCCCTGCACCAGACGGCTCATAACCGCATCCCCCGTCATGTCCGCAAGGATTTCCCCGATGACCTTGTTCTGGGCACCGGTAAGCTTATAGGGAAGCCGTTCCAAGAACCGCACGCACTCCGCCGTTTCCACCATGGGACAGGTGTTTTTTTCCTTTTCCGTCAGCATTTTGGACTGCTGCATCATCAAAATAAACAGGAAAAATTCATCAAACACAAGCCGCTTTCTGGCACGGGCAAGGCTTTCTTTGTTCTCCGGGAAATGAATTTCCGCCAGAGCCTCCCCGTAAGGCATGAGCCCTTCTTTTTTTAAGATTTCTTCCGGCAGAAATTCCTCCGGCATGGGGCACAGGGAAAGCACCTGCTTCACGGCTTTGGAGATATTCTTGCTGGTAATGCCCTTGGTAACCGGATATTTCGGCTGGATAAACGCCATCAGCTCCCGGTATTCCTCTTCCTTATACATACGGGGCTGTTCCATCTGATTGTTGTTTTTGAGCCTGCCGCGGAACAGCATGAACTGTCCCGGTTTCAGTGCTTTCTGCAAAAAGGGCATGTTAAAAAACGTCAGTGTCAACGCCCCTGACGCATCTCTTACCTTCACCTTCAGAATGGACAGATGCTTTACCCTCGTCACCGTGGGGGCAAGCATCACAATGCCCCTTACAGTGACAAGTTCACCCGGCTTTGCCTCACTGATGAGCACCGGCTCCGTAAAGGTTTCATAGTCCCTCGGGAAAAAGAACAAAAGATCCTTTACCGTATGAATATTTAATTTTGCAAAAAGAGTGGCGGATTTCTCCCCCACTCCTTTGATTGTGGTAATATCAGACTGTAAATTCATAATCTTACCTGTTATTTTTCTGTTTATTCTGCGGAAATGACATAGTAGTAAATAGGCTGTCCGCCGTACTGCAGCTCAATGTCGCAGTTTACGAATTTCTCAGCCAGTGCATCGCGCATCTTTTCGGCATCTTCTTTGGTAACATCGCTACCGTAGTAAATACTTAACAGCTCTAAACCATCCGTCATCATAGCATTGACCATGTCCATGGTAACTTCCCAGATATCCTTGCCTACCGCTAAAATACCGGCATCGCCGATACCCATATAATCGCCCTGGCAGATAACCTTGTCATCAATCTGGGTGTCTCTTACGGCATAGGTAACTTCACCGGTCTTTACGTTGCCGATTTCCGCCTTCATGGTCTCTTCGTTTTCTTCGGCGGATAAATCGGGAATGTAGTTAATAATGGCGGTAATGCCCTGCGGTACGGTCTTGGTGGGAATGACGATAACTTTCTTGTCTTCCACCAAACCGACTGCCTGGTTGGCTGCCAGAATGACGTTTTTATTGTTGGGAAGGATAAATACCGTATCGGCATTTACCTTATCAATGGCGTTTAACATGTCTTCGGTGGAAGGATTCATGGTCTGTCCGCCTTCGATAATGTAGTCAACACCCAGTCCTTTAAAGATTTCATTCATGCCGTCACCGATGGAAACTGCCACAAATCCGGCACTCTTGCGCTCTGCGGGAGCTGCCTGTTCCTGTGCCTTGGCTTCTTCCTGTGCGGCTTTCTGCTTTTCTGCTTCCTTGAACAGCTTCTCCTGATGCTCTAAGCGCATATTGTCAATCTTCATATTGGAAAGTGCACCGTATTTCAAAGCTCTCTGGATAGCCAGTCCGGGATCATTTGTGTGAACATGAACCTTTACCACATCCTCATCCGCTACGCAGACAATGGAGTCACCGATGGACTCTAAGAATGCCTTAAAATCCATTTCCTGTTTGATATTGAACGGTCTGTTTAAGAGAATGATAAACTCTGTGCAGTAACCGAATTTAATCTCTGCTTCCTCTGTCTGCGCCGGCTTTGCTTCACCGTCAGCCTTAGGAGTTTCCGTAATGGTGTAGTCCACTTCCTTGCCGAGGAATGCATCGTAAGCGCCTGCCATCACTTCTACAAGTCCCTGTCCGCCGGAGTCTACAACCCCAGCCTGTTTCAGTACCGGCAAAAGCTCGGGCGTCTGGCTTAAGACATAGCGGGCATGTTCTAATACATCACCCATGAATGCTGCCATATCTTCCGCACCGTCCTCAGTAAGCTCCTTCGCCTTGTCGGAAATACCCTTTGCTACAGTAAGAATGGTGCCTTCCTTCGGCTTCATAACTGCCTTGTAAGCGGTTTCCACTGCTTTTTCGTAAGCTTCTGTCAGGTCTGTGATACCGATTATTTCCTTTTCTTTAATGCTCTTGGTCAGACCTCTTAACAACTGGGATAAAATAACACCGGAGTTACCTCTGGCTCCTCGTAAGGAACCTCCTGAAATTGCCTTGCACAAAGCGGCCATATCCGGTTCTTCACCGAGTGCCACCACTTCTTTGGCTGCAGACATAATGGTAAGTGTCATGTTGGTTCCTGTGTCTCCGTCGGGAACGGGGAAAACGTTTAATTCGTTAATCAGTTCCTTCTTGGATTCCAAGTTTTTTGCTCCGGCTAAGAACATCTTTGCAAGCATCTTAGCGTCGATCGTATTTAAAGCCACGGTAAATCCTCCTTAATCAATCACTCTTACACCTTCAACAAAGATGTTAATTTTTTCAATTTCAATTCCGGTAAATTCTTCCACTTTATATTTCACATTGTCAATCAGATTGTCGGAAACAGCTAAAATGCTGACACCATATGCCACGATAACGTGAAAATTCAGAGTAAGCTTATTGTTATTTAAGGAAACGGCAATTCCTCTTGTCAGACTATCTTTCTTTAAAAGCCTGGCAATACCGTCTTTTGCGGAAAAGCCAGCCATTCCCACGATACCAAAACATTCCATGGCAACCGTACCTGCATACTGGGCAATAACTTCGTTGTCAATCGTAATGTTACCCATGTGGGTATTCATAGAAGATCCTTTCATGTAATACCTCCTTTTTACCATATGCTAATTTGTCATAGCTAAATGTATTATAACTGCTTTTCCATAAAAAAGAAATATAAAAATTGAAAAAAAAGAAAAATCTTATAATTTTGCTTGCATTCCGAAATGTTTTCTGTTAATATATCAATGTTGCGAGTTTAAAGATAACTGATGCGAAAGCATTTGAGGAGGTGTCAAGATGGCTAAATGTGATATTTGTGGAAAAGGCGTTCATTTCGGTAACAACGTAAGCCATTCTCATAGAAGATCTAACAGAATTTGGAATTCCAACGTTAGAAGCGTAAAGTGCAAAGTAAACGGTGGTTCCAAGAGAATGCATGTCTGCACAAACTGCTTAAAGTCCGGTGTTGTTGAACGTGCTTAATTGATTGTAAATAAAAATGAAACCAAAAGAAAGCCGGTGTTTTACACCGGCTTTTGTTCTGCTCTTTTTCTTCTTTCATATTCACGGTTGATGAGTTGCACCATCTCTTCGTCCCCGCACAGGTTGTCCGGGTGGAAAATCTTTAGAAGCTCTTTATACCGCTTCCGCAAGGTAATGGGATTGCTGACGCCCTTAAACAGCACGGCAATCACATCGTCCGGCTTTTCATTCCGCACCACACCGCTCTTCCAGATATCCTGCTCCGTCTTAAAACGGTACTTTTCTTTCCGTAAGGCTTCCTTTTCTTCTTCCAGGCGTTTGAAACCGTTCTGCAGAATTTCCATTTTCTTATCGAAAAACAGGGTTTCGTCTTTCAGGCGCTTGTGCTCCAAAACCATTTTGTGGTTCAAAAGGTCTATTTCCTTCCGAAACTGGGTTCTTTCGCGTATCAGCTTTTCCCTGTCCTCTTTCAAAGCCTTTTTCTCATTCTCGATGCGTACCGTTTCCTTAAACAGAAAGTGTTTCAGTTCCTTTAACGCATCTTCATCTTCTCCCCATAATGCATCCAGATTTCTTGCGTCTATATCCATGCTTCCTCCGAAACGCTAACAGCAGTCGTAACAGTTATAACCGACAAACAACAACAGGGCGATAATAATGATACCCACCAGGTCGTTTCTAAGAAACAGCATAATCAGCATTCCTAAGGCAATCAGCATAGCCATGAGCCCTATCAGCTTTCTTTTATTCATATCCTTCTTCCCCTTTTTATGCACCGGGTATCCCACAGAGTCCTCACAGGGTATCCCTATAGTTTAGGATATGAAGCTGTACTTTCTTTGTTTCCTGCCGGTTAAAAAAGATTACTGTTCAGCAGGAAATGCTGCGTCCACCGCTTCCTTATCGTCAATCTTTTCTTCTTCCTTATCCTTCTTGCCGAATCTGTCTAAAATGTCAGGCACCATGTCCAAAATCTTGGTAACGGTATCCTGATTTTTAATATTGACCAGTCTGGCGCTTCCGTTCTTGCCGATTACCAGTACGGCACTGGGAGTCATCTTTCCTCCGAGACCGCCTGCTCCGTTCTGGGTCTTCTTTTCATCGTTGACACCCGCTCCGGCGCCTACACCGAAAGACACATCCACAAGAGGTAAAATAATGGTGTCGCCAATCTGGGTTGCTTCCCCTACTACGGTTTTGGTGGAAAGGATGGTATCCATTCCCTTTAATAATGAGTCTACTACACCGCTGAACTGATTTTCTGCCACTTGTTAATCCTCCCTTTTCATCTCTTTTAAGAATACTTTAAGCTGCTTGTCCAATAAAATTTTAATGCCGTGGCGAAGGAGCGTTGCCACCCTCACTTTGCCTTTTACAGAAAGTTCACCGTCCAGAACCTTGTTTTCAAAGTCTGCGGTGAAAGAAATCCTGTCCTCTATGACCGGATAAAGCATGCCGTATACGGCGCACACATAACCGGTGGTATCCGGGGAACCTGTGCCGCACACAACGCGAGCGGTAAGCACCTTGGGCTTTATGCTCTTTAAGACGGCAAATATTCTTTCCTTTGTTCTTTTTAAGAACAGTCGGTTTTCTTCCGCCGTCAGGCGTTCTTTATAATACTCTACATTATCCCGGATATTCTCCATTTTATCACAGAGCCAGGAAATTGTGAAGCGGGCTTTCTTTTCCGAGCCCTTCTCCAGTTTGTCCGCAGCCTGTTTTTCTGATGTTTTATCTCCTGCGCTGCCGGTTTCCGCCGAAGCCCGGTCCGTTTTTTTCGTTCCGTTTTCCTCCGTCTGCTGCTGCGGCGTTTTCCGTTTTTCTGCGGTTTTCGCATCCGCCGGTGCCGGTTGCCTTGCTTCTTTCACCGGCTCTGCCGTTTTGCCTTTGTCTGCTTTCTCAGGCTTTACCGCTTTGTCTTTGTCCACCTTCCGGGAACTCTTTAACTTTATGCCGAGAAGCCGCAGTGCCCAGCGGTTCTCATTGCCCGCACGCTGCCATTTGAAAGAAAGGAGCGGATACAGAAAGCTGACCGCCGCCACACCCTCTATCCTGTCTGCCTCTTTTTCTCCCGAAGCCCTGTACCGGATAGGTACGAAAAGCACCGCCAGTACCGTCAGTATCAGAAGTGCCAGCAAAACGAGCAGGACGATACCGATAACGGCTAAAATCTGTAAAATCACATGCCACATATTATTGTATCCTTTCGGATAAAAAATCCCTAAGCCTGCAGTCTCCCCGCTTTGCAAAGCACTCCTCCGCAATTTTTTTCACCACGTCCACTGCGTCGTCGTAATCCTCTGCAATACCTACAATATACGGATTTTCCGAAGCGTAAAACTCTTTGTTCAAGTCCTTTGCATTTCGGATATCCAGCTCGTCATCTGCACTCTGGGCAAATGCAATAATATAGGCATCCGGTATTTTCTTCTGCTTTTTTATCTTTTTCAGCAAAACCCCGGGCTTTTCCACCTTTTCGCCAATATATAAATCAGGATAAAATTCCATGCAGTCATCCTCCTGTTTAATACTGTTTTCGGGTGCCCCAAAGATTATTTTGCTTCAGTTTCAGATACTCGTTGTACGCCTTTTCCAAAATCTGCTTTTCGTTGGAAAATTTCAAAAGGTGGTATGCCTCATGATACTTATAATATCCGGAATCCATAAAATATTCTTCACGTTGTGGTTTGCTGTAGTAGCTGTCCGCCATCATAAGATACCAGTGCACTTCTTTTTTCACAAAGTCCTCCGGTACGTTAAAGGTGTATTCACTCTTTCCCACGTATTTTACGATGACCGGTCTGGTACCTGACTCTTCCAGTACTTCACGCCGGGCAGTATCTTTGAACTCTTCGCCCTCTTCCACGGTTCCTTTGGGTAAAACCCAGCCTTCATACTTGTTTTTGAAATTCTTGTATAAAAGAAGAATTTTCCCCCGGAAAATAACCACACCGCCGCAACTAATTGCTTCAATCATTGCAATGCCTCCTGCCGCTTCTGGTGTGTCAAATGAAAACTTGACCTATCCATAGTATAGACTATCCGGTCTTCTTTCGCAATATTTAATTTTCCTGCTCAAAATAGGCACGGAATATTCTCTTTGCCATGGGAACCGCGTAATCGCCGCCGCTTCCGGCGCCCTCCACAATGATGGTCACCGCAATCTCCGGGTCCTCCACAGGAGCAAAGCCGGTAAACCAGGCATGGCTTTCGCCCTTGGTCTGTCCGTATTCGGCGGAGCCGGTTTTGCCCGCTACCGTAAATTCCAGGCCGGACACCTTCTTTGCCGTGCCTTCCTCCACAACCGCCTTCATAAGCTCCGTCAGTGCTTCCGACTCTTCCGTTGTCATCACTCTTTTGCATTCCTCCGGTGAAAACTTCTTTACCACCGTTCCGTTCTCCGATGCCACATAATCAATCAGATAGGGCTTCATCATCACTCCGCCGTTGGCGATTGCCTGGGTAATCATATTCAGATGAAGCGGCGTCATCACCGTCGTTCCCTGACCGATGGCTGCCTGCAGACGTTCCGCATCGGTAAACTCTTCGGAATAGGAAAACCGGCTCTGGGTATATAAAAACGAAACCGGCAGTTTCTCATTAAAGGAAAGTTCCTTTACCGTCTTTTCAAACATCTCCCTGTCAATCTGCATTCCCATATTGGCAAAGGAGGAATTGCAGGACTTGGCAAAGGACTCCGTAAAGTCCACCTGTCCGTGGCTGGTACCGTGGTAACAGTTAATCCGGGCATTTGCCGTCTTAAAATAGCCGGGACAGTTAAAGGTATAGGAAGCATATTCTTCCGGATACTGCCGCATATAACAGAGGGCTGTTACGATTTTAAAGGTGGATCCGGGCGGATACAGTCCCTGGGTTGCCCGGTTCATCAGCATGGCGCTGTCCGTATTTTCCGAAAGCTTATCCCAGTCCGCGGCAATGGTGTCCGGGTCGAAATCCGGTTTGGAAACCATGGCAATCACCTTGCCGGTTTTCACTTCCGTTACTATCACGGCGCCCTTGTAATTGTCAAGTGCCTTGGAAGCTGCCTCCTGCACCGGCACCTGCAGGGTGGTATAGACATTATCTCCCGGATTTTTCGCCCCGGTAGTTTCGTTTATCACTTTTTCCGACAGCGGAATGTTGGACTGGATAAGGTAGGCATTCGCCTGCGCCTCCACGCCCGTTTTTCCCCGGGTGGAATATCCCACTACATGGGAAAAGAGATTTCCGTAAGGGTACTTCCTTTCCTCCGCGCCGTTTTTTATCTCCGTTTCCGCCAGCACTTCCCCGCCGGAAGCATAAATGCTGCCCCGGTAATTCTGCGCCAGAAGGATTTTCTGCCGGGTGTTGTAGCTGTTGTTAAGCAAGTTCTGTCCGTTCTGTTTCACATACAGGCACAGATACGCAATCATGCCCAGAAACAGGAATACAAAACTGTACATCACCACATAGATGCTGCTGTTCTTTTCTTCAGGCTTTTTCAAGGCAGTATCCTCCTTCCTTCCGATAGCGGATATAGACCGCCTGCATCAGATAAAATAACAGAATGGAGGTAAACAAAGAGCTGCCTCCGTAGCTGATAAAGGGTAAGGTCACACCTGTCAGCGGAATGAATTTGATACCGCCGCCGATGGTTAAAAATATCTGGAACAGATACGTGACCGCTCCGCCGAGGCAGAGCAGCTTATAGAATTTATCCTCTGTTTTCAGTCCAATCTGCATCATCATAAGGAAACTGCTTACGGAAATCAGCAGAATGCAGATACCGGTAACAATGCCCATTTCCTCACAGATGGCAGAAAAAATAAAGTCCGTTTCCACATACGGGATGTCCTCCGGGGCACCGTTCATAAGTCCTAATCCGAACCAGCCTCCGGCGCCTATGGAAAATAGAGACTGTGCAATCTGGAAGCCCTGGTTGTCAATGTAGGCAAACGGATTCCACCACGCCTGCACCCGGACCCGCACATGGCGGAAAATCTTATACGCTGCGACCGCTCCGCCGCAGAGTCCAGCTATGCCGAGTGTCAGATAAAGATAACTGTTCGTAGCCATGAAAAGCACGCAAAGATAGGTCATAAAGAAAATGAGGGCGCTGCCGAGGTCCCGTTCCGCCACCAGCAAAAGCACATGGGCTGCCGCTCCTATGCTGACAAGCACCACTCTCTTAAAATCCGTTTTTTCCGCCAGAAAGGAGGCTAAGTAAAATAAAAACAGAAGCTTTACCGGCTCCGACGGCTGGAAGGTAATGCCGTGGAACGTAAGGGAAAGCTTGGAACCGGAGGTCACATTTCCCAGCACCAGAACCACCGCCAGCAGCAACACGCCCACGAGCAGATACAAAATCCCCATTTTTCGGAAGTTCTTCCCTTTTTCTATAAGGAAAACCACCAAAAGTCCCAACAGGAACGAAACCGTCATAATCATAAGCTGCCGGACGGCTTTCGTTGTCGCCAGTCTCGTCAGCATAATAATGCCGATGCCAAGCAGCATGCACATATTATTTAAAAGCAGGCGGTTGCACTGCTCATACATCAGATGGGTGCAGGACAAAATCAGGATGAGCAGAAGCTGCGTCACAATATAGATAGCCGGATAGGTATAATCCTCCCTGTCCCCCTGCTTCACGTACAGGGTAAAAAAGGCAAAGAACTGCACCGCAAACAGATAGAACCACTGTCTGACATAAAAAAGTGTGTTCTTCCTCTCCTTTTTATAGGAAAATGCCAGAAAGCATTCCAGCGTGTATATGACCATCAGCACCGATATGATGTATTTTGAAAGTTCGGAAACCCATATTTCCATCCCTTATCCTGCCTTTCTTACGCTTAGTCCACGCCCCTCTTTTCATGTCCCTTGGTAAATTCCGTAAAGGGCGGCTCCATGCTACCTCCTTCCATACGGTTTTTGAAGAACTTAAGAACTGCCCTCGTTTCCCGGTAGTCCTCCGACGTAAACTGTATTCGCAGAATATCATCCGTTTGTATCGAAATAGTATCATGCAGGGAAAGGGGCACGGAATTTAAGATTACATTATAGCAGTAACGGCAGTGCAGCATAACCGGAAATTCTTTCCGGTAACGGTCCCTCAGTCGATTTTCGCCCATATGCGCGGATTTTATACATTTCTCCATGGTCCTCTGGGTACAGTTTGCCGTTACCATAAGCGGAATGCGGCCGTATACCACATGCTCGGCAAGTATGCCCGTTTCCATGCGGGATAAGGACTTCTGCTCCTTGTGGTTTAATTCATACGGCATGCAGTAGCTTTCCGCAAGCGGCTCATAGAAAGCAACCGTTTTCTTATTAAAGCAGTACATACCGGCATCCAGACGAATGCTTCCTTTATAATCGTTTTTTTGCAAAAATCCCAGTGTTTCCAAGTTTCGCACCAGCACGCCGTCCGCACGGTTCATAAGTGGCAGAAGCTTCTTAAGGAAAGCCTCGTCCTTGCTACGCACGATAAACGGTAGGGCAATGTATACGTTCTTTCCGGCGTTTCGGCACGCTTCTGTTTCCGCCTCTCCCACAACACCGGCTTCGTTCTGGAAATCCGCCTCCAAATAGACCGTATCGTAAGGAAAATCACTCTCCATAAGGGCGGTAAGCTGCTCTTTCTTCTGCAAAAGAACCGCATACCCATGTTCCGTTTTGCTGTCCGGTGCTGCACCATTTTCCTGTGCAGGCGCTTCTTCTGCCTTATTTTCCGTCCTGCCTACGGGATAATAGAGCTTCAGCAGCTCCTCCATGCCCTGTCTGCGCAGCTCGTTCATGGCCTTTAAGGGATAAAAGCAGTCGGCGTCCATTTCTATATGCATCTGCTCCGGGCTGACGGCAAAGAACGTGTCGCCCAGCTTACCGAAGCACTTTCTGACGTTTTCCTCCGTAATGGGATTTTTCTGTGCCTTGTCCACCACCGGTCCCGTAAGGGTTATTTCTTTTTCCGTCCGCAGCACCTTTACGTGAAAGGCAGCAGGCGCCCCCACATGAAGGGTAATCTCCATGCTGACGGATGCTTTTTTCTTTTTCTCCGCCGGTACATCAATATAGGTCTCCCGGATGCGTTTGAGTACGGACTCTTCACTGCCGTTGTAGGCGGGCGAGTTAAGCGTTATCATATCCGCACCGTTCTGCTTGTAATAATAGCCGTCCTGAATCTGGGAACGGATATACAGGGAAGATAAAAATTCCAAGTCCTTTTTATCCACCCGGTAGCCTTCCCTTCCGACCTGAAAATACCGGTCAATATATTTCCGGTATACGGAGGTTACGCCCGCCGCATACTCCGCTTTCTTCATACGTCCTTCTATCTTAAAGGAGTCCACGCCTGCCTCAATCAAATCCGGCAGAATGGATAAGGTGCACATATCCTTCATGCTGAGCGGATACACTTCCTTTTTTCCGCTGTTTCCTCCCGCGGTTTCCACCTGATAGGGAAGTCTGCAGGGCTGGGCGCATCTGCCCCTGTTGCCGCTGCGTCCGCCTATGATGCTGCTCATGAGGCACTGTCCCGAATAGCAGTAACACATGGCGCCGTGCACAAAGACTTCTATTTCAATGCCGGTATCCTCTTTGATTTTTTTAATTTCCTGCAGGGAAAGCTCTCTTGCCGGAACAATCCGCTCCGCCCCCAGACTCTGTAAAAATGCCGTACCAAAGCTGCCCGTCAGGGTCATTTGGGTGCTGGCATGCAAAGAAAGCCCGGGAAAGGCTTCTTTCAGAGCGGTAAATACACCGAAATCCTGCACAATGACACCATCCAGCCCCGCCTCGTAAAACGGTTTCATATAGGGAACCAGCTCCGAAAGCTCTCCGTCCTTTAATAAGGTGTTTACCGTCATATAGACTTTTTTTCCGCATACATGGGCATACAGAATGGCTTTACAGATTTCTTCATCCGTAAAGTTGTCCGCATAGGCTCTTGCGCTGAATTTGCTTCCGCCTAAGTAAACGGCATCCGCTCCCGCCTGTATGGCTCCCAAAAAACATTCATAATTTCCTGCCGGAGCAAGCAGCTCCACATTTCTCTTTTCCATATATAAAATAACGCTGCCCCACCGGACAGCGCCCTTTCTTACTTATGTGTTTCTTTTAATTCGGTTTCCAGACGAACAATCTTTTTGGCGTTCTCATGATTTTCCGACTGTAACTCTTTTACATTCTTTTCCATGGACTCTAACTTCATCTGCGTGGCAATCAGCTCATGCTTCAAATCGTACATTTCGTTTTCTTTGGTATGAAGCTCTTCTTCCAAAAGGCTTATCTGCTTCTTTGCCTTAAAATAATCGTCCGCAATGTTTAACTGCATCAGAACAGAACGGGTATCCGCATTCTGCATACGGAACGCATCTATCTTTCCGTATTCGTCCAGTTTACTGTTTATGTAGGAAGCTACCTTCTGCAGGTACTCTTCGCTTTCATAACCGCATAATGTATAAATCTTACCCCCGATAATTACTTCCGCATCTGTTTTAGAAGACATAATCCTACCCCCTTCTCAGGTCCGATACTATCAAAACATCGTATAGTACACTGGTTTATTGTATCGCAAACAGCCCCTTTAGGCAAGCAGTTTCTTATAAAAATACTCTTACAGAAGTCCCATATGGCGGTAAGCCAGATCCGTGGCAACCCTTCCCCGCGGAGTGCGGTTCAGAAGTCCGTTCTGGATTAAGAAAGGCTCGTATACATCCTCTATGGTGCCCGCATCCTCACCGATGGCAGCCGCCAGCGTATCCAGACCCACCGGACCGCCGTCAAACTTTTCAATCATGGTGCGGAGCAGGTTGCGGTCGATATGGTCCAATCCCATCTTGTCCACATCCATAAGGTCAAGCGCCGTCTTTGCCACTTCTTCCGTAATCCTGCCGTCGTATTTTACCTGGGCAAAATCCCGCACTCTTTTTAAGATGCGGTTGGCAAGCCGCGGCGTCCCGCGGCTTCTCCTTGCAAGCTCCAGAGAACCGCCCTCGTCAATCTCCACCTGTAAAAGGGAGGCGGACTGCTTCACAATATGCTGCAGCTCCGGAATTGTATAAAATTCCAGACGGTGTATCATGCCGAAACGGTCGCGCAGAGGCGCCGTCAGCATGCCGGCTCTCGTCGTGGCACCAATCAGGGTAAACTTCGGCAAATCCAGACGGATGGACCGAGCGGAAGAACCCTTTCCAATCATAATATCAATGCAGAAATCCTCCATGGCAGGATACAGAACCTCCTCCACCTGTCTGTTCAGGCGGTGGATTTCGTCCACAAATAAAATGTCACCCTCCTGCAAGTTGTTTAAGATAGCCGCAATTTCTCCCGGCTTTTCAATCGCCGGACCGCTGGTCACCTTCATATGGGTGCCCATTTCATTGGCAATAATACCTGCCAGTGTGGTCTTGCCTAATCCTGGCGGGCCGTAAAAAAGCACATGGTCCAGTGCGTCGCCCCTCTTTTTTGCTGCCTCAATATAGACCTTTAAATTCTGCTTTACCTTTTCCTGACCGATGTAGTCAGCAAGGCACTGGGGGCGTAGGGAGCCTTCTATTCTGCTGTCCTCTTCCGTAATATTGGTTTCTATCGTACGTGCCATTTTTGTCCTCAATACTTTCTATCCAAAATCCAATATCCCATCCGAACCGATACGCGGTATCAGAACAGATACTTGAGTGCTTCCTTTAAGAGGGCACTGCTGTCCTTTTCCTCTGCATTCGGAATTTTGCCGACCGCCTGCATGCTTTCCGTCTGTCCGTAACCTAACGCAACGAGTGCCTCTATGGTTTCCTTTACGGCTTCGCTACATGCGGCGCCTCCCGCATGCTCCGATACTTCCATGCTTATCATGGTATCATCATAGGAAACCTTGTCCTTTAAGTCAAGGATAAGCCGTTCCGCCGTCTTCTGTCCGATGCCCGGAGCCTTGGCGATTGCCTTGGCATCCTTGGATAAAATGGCATAACGCAGAGCATCCGCATCCATGGTGGACAAAATTGCCAGTGCTCCCTTGGGCCCGATGCCGTTTACCGTAATGCATTTCTTGAAAAGCTCCAAATCGTTTTTATGTAAAAAGCCGTAAAGTAAAAAAGCATCCTCACGCACCAGCGTATAGGTATGCAGCTTTACTTTTTCTCCGATACCGGGCAGCTCTGCCGCCACCCGGCCGGATATATGAACATTGATACCGAATCCATTGACGGAAAGTACTACGGTGTCTTCCGTAATATCTGCAATTTCTCCCTGAACAAATGCTATCATGTGTCTGCTCACCTTTCTTTTACTGTTTCTTAAGCATACCACAATCGAACATATGTTTCAAGTCATGTCTTGCAAAATCTTTCCTTCGTTTCCAAAAAGCTCCTTAAAAGCCTTTTTATTTCTGGTTGATGTAGTTGACCAGACCTTCCGCAGCAATAATCTTCTGCATGAAAGGAGGGAATGCCTGACCCTTGTAAGAAGTATTCTTGGTTAAATCCTTAATTTCGCCGGAATCGAAGTTTACTTCCACTTCGTCTCCTGCTTCAATCGCCTTTGCCGCCTCCGGGCACTCGATAATGGGAAGCCCGATGTTGATGGCGTTGCGGTAGAAAATTCTGGCGAAGGTCTCTGCGATAACACAGCTTACGCCTGCCGCTTTGATGGCAATGGGCGCATGCTCTCTGGAAGAACCGCAGCCGAAGTTTTTCTCCGCTACGATAATGTCTCCTTTTTTCACATTCTTTACAAAGTCCTTGTCAATATCTTCCATACAGTGTGTTGCCAGTTCTGCCGGGTCGGAAGAATTCAGATATCTTGCCGGGATGATAACATCCGTATCCACATTGTCTCCGTATTTAAAAACCAAACCTTTTGCCTGCATTTTATTCATTCCTTTCCAAAACTGAATCGTTAAGATTTCTGATAAGTTTCTTGTCCTGACTTTCTTCGGTTATAACCGTCTTCCGGGTCCTGCTTTCTTATAATGCGTCCGGACCGCCGATGTAGCCTAATACGGCGCTTGCTGCCGCAACTGCGGGGCTTGCCAGATAGATTTCGGAAGTCACATGGCCCATTCTGCCTACGAAGTTACGGTTGGTAGTGGAAACACAGCGTTCCTTTTCCGCCAGGATGCCCATGTAACCGCCCAGGCAGGGACCGCAGGTCGGTGTGCTGACTACTGCGCCGGCTTCAATGAAAATCTTTAAGAGTCCTTCTTCCATGGCATCCATGTAAATCTTCTGAGTAGCGGGGATAACGATGCAGCGCATGCCCTTCTTTACATGGCGTCCCTTTAAGATTTCAGCGGCGGTACGCAAATCGTCCAGTCTGCCGTTGGTGCAGGAACCGATAACCACCTGGTCAATGTCGATTTTTTCGATTTCATCAATGGTATGGGTGTTTTCAGGCAGATGTGGGAAAGCAACCGTTGACTTTAAGGTGTTTAAATCAATGGTGATTTCCTGCTCATAGGAAGCATCCGCATCCGCTTCATAAATCTTGTATGCTCTCTTTGAATGTTCTTTCATGTAGCTTTCCGCTTTTTCATCCACGGGGAAAATGCCGTTCTTGGCACCCGCTTCAATCGCCATGTTGGCAATGGTGAAACGGTCATCCATGGAAAGAGCCGCAATGCCGTCGCCGGTGAATTCCAGAGACTTGTAAAGTGCACCATCCACGCCAATCATACCGATTAAGTGTAAAATCACATCCTTGCCGGAAATCCACTTGTTCGGCTTGCCGGTAAGCACCACTTTAATTGCTGCGGGCACCTTGAACCATGCCTTGCCGGTAGCCATGCCGGCAGCCATGTCCGTACTGCCCACGCCGGTGGAGAAGGCACCCAGGGCACCGTATGTACAAGTATGGGAGTCTGCGCCGATAATCACGTCGCCTGCCACGGTCAGACCTTTTTCGGGAAGCAGAGCATGCTCAATACCCATTTCACCTACTTCAAAGTAGTTGGTGATTTCGTTTCTTCTGGCAAATTCTCTTACGCATTTGCAGTGTTCTGCGGACTTAATATCCTTATTGGGTACAAAATGGTCGGGAACCAGGGCAATTTTATCCTTGTGGAATACGCCGTCCACCTTCATTTTTTCCATTTCCTTAATCGCTACCGGGCTGGTAATGTCGTTGCCCAGCACCAGGTCCAAATCCGCCTCTATCAACTGACCGGCTTCTACCTTGTCAAGGCCTGCATGAGCCGCCAGAATTTTCTGTGTCATGGTCATTCCCATCTCTAACATCCTCCTGTTTTTCAAAACCTTTTCTCTATCTTAGCACAGTTTTTTTCTTTCGACAAATAGTTATCTTTCATATTTCCCATAACCGCAGACTATGGTATAATCCCTATTATAACTCCGTATTCCCTCTTTCTATAGAGAGGAAGTTCTTTGGAAAGGAAACCGATATGATAAAAGAAAACCTGAATTTATACCATATTTTCTATGAAACCGCCATCTGCGGCAATATATCCATGGCAGCCCGGAAGCTCTATATTTCCCAGCCCGCCATTTCCAAGGCTATTTCCAAGCTGGAAAGCAGTCTGGGCGTGTCCCTGTTTGTGCGTTCCTCCCGGGGCGTCAAGCTCACGCCGGACGGCGAAATTCTCCTAAAACAGTTGGACACCGCCTTTCATGCCATCAAGCAGGGCGAAGATACCATTGAAAGCAGAAAAGAAAGCGGCGCAGGCTCTCTCTCCATCGGCATCAGCACCACCCTCTGCCGGTATCTTCTGCTTCCCTATCTACGGGACTTTATCAAAGCTCACCCGGAGGTAAAGCTCTCCATTTTCTGCCAATCCTCCACGGAAACCATTGCGGCACTGGAAAACGGACTGTTAGATATGGGCATCATCGGCGAAACCTCGCATCTTGACCCTCTGCATTTTTATCCCGTCCGCGACATCCATGACATTCTGGTTGCCACGAAGGATTATCTCGCCCAGGTGGAAAGCGCCACGGACAAAAGTCCCCGGGATATGCTCAGTCACGCCAACCTCATGCTGCTTGACAAGCGCAACATCACCCGGCAGTACATTGAAAAATACCTGCTCTTAAATGAAATTACGCCCAAGCAGCAGTTGGAAGTCACCACCATGGACCTGCTCATCGAGTTCTCCAAAATCGGTATGGGCGTGGGCTGTGTCATCCGGGAATTTGTGGAGGAAGAACTGGCAAACGGCACCCTGCTCCCCTTCCCCATGTCGGAGCCCATTCCTCCCCGAAAAATCGGCGTTGCCTTAAAGGGCAATGTTGCCAAGAATTCTCCGACCGACCTTCTTTTATCCCTGCTGTTACCTTAAAGCTTTTTTACCGCAAAAATAATTCTACGAAAAAAGAACTGCAGCCGAAACTGCAGTTCTTCTATTCTTCTTATTTTCCGTGAAAACCGTTTCCGAAACGAATGCTTTAATTAGTTGTTAATCAGCTTGTCGTTTTCGTTGTTCCAGCTGTAAAGCTTACGGATTTCTTCGCCGACCTTTTCAGAAGGATGCTCGGAAGCTAACTTTCTTAATGCACGGAAGTGAGCCTGACCGCCTGCGGAAGACATATCCAGAAGGAAGTCTTTTGCAAAGGTACCATCCTGGATGTCCTTTAAGATTTTCTTCATGGTCTTCTTGGTTTCTTCTGTAATAATCTTAGGTCCGGTAATGTAGTCACCGTATTCTGCTGTGTTGGAGATGGAATATCTCATGCCTGCGAAACCGCTCTGGTAAATCAGGTCAACAATCAGCTTCATTTCATGGATACATTCAAAGTAAGCGTTTCTCGGGTCATAGCCTGCTTCTACAAGGGTTTCAAAACCAGCCTGCATCAGAGCGCATACACCGCCGCAGAGAACTGCCTGCTCACCGAAGAGGTCTGTTTCGGTTTCGGTTCTGAAGGTGGTTTCCAGAACGCCTGCTCTTGCGCCGCCGATAGCCAGTGCGTAAGCCAGTGCTAAATCCTGTGCCTTGCCGGTAGCATCCTGATGTACGGCAATCAGACAGGGAACACCCTTGCCGGTCTGGTACTCGCTTCTTACGGTATGTCCGGGTCCCTTAGGTGCAATCATGGTAACATCTACATCCTTAGGAGGAACAATCTGTCCGAAATGAATGTTGAAGCCGTGAGCGAACATCAGCATATCGCCTGCCTTTAAGTTCGGCTCGATATCTTTCTTATACATAGCAGCCTGTAATTCATCATTGATAAGAATCATGATAATATCTGCTCTCTTTGCAGCTTCTGCTGCTGTATATACTTCAAATCCCTGTGCTTCAGCCTTTGCCCAGGACTTGGAGCCTTCATACAGACCGATAATTACATGGCATCCTGATTCCTTTGCATTCAGTGCATGTGCATGTCCCTGGCTGCCGTAGCCGATAATTGCGATTGTCTTGCCTTCCAGAAGAGAAAGGTTACAATCTTCCTGGTAAAAAATTTTTGCCATTTTTCTTTCCTCCATTTGCATCATAATTTAATAACTTTTATAACTGTAGAGGGTTCATCCCCCGGGTTATCATATTAAAAATGTACGACGTTTTCCGTACCTCTTCCCAGTCCGGCAATACCGGTTCTGGCAAGTTCTAAGATTTCGTAGCCTTCCTGCATCAAATCGTTTAAGAAGGCATCAATTTTTTCCTGTGTACCCGTCATTTCCACAATCAGGCTTTCCGGCGCCACATCAATAATCTTGGCGCGGAAAATATCCGTTAAGGAAATTACATTGTGTCTCTTTTCGGGACAGACACGGACTTTAATCAGCGCCAGCTCCCTGTAAACACTTTCCGTAGGCTTTAATTCCTTTACGTCTCTGACATCCACAAGCTTTCCTACCTGCTTCTCAATCTGTGCCAGAATCTGCTCGTCCCCGGTTGCCACAATGGTAATACGGGTAAATCTCGGGTCAGCCGTCACACCTGCGGTAATACTTTCAATGTTGTAGCCGCGGCGGCTGAAAAGACCGGAAATACGGCTTAAAACACCGGATGTATTGTCTACAATAAGCTGAAAAACTCTTCTCTGCAAAATCTTTTCCTCCTGCCCTTTTTCCTATCATATCAACACTTTTTTCGCTTGTCAACGTATGATATGCAGGAATGTTTTCTATAACCTGTGCTTATGGAACTATAGCTACAGGCGTATGTTATTCCTATCAGTTATCGTTTTCGGAACATTTGGGAAGCGCCAGCGTTCCGGTTCTTGCCACTTCCACAATGCTGATGGAAGCAAGAAGCTGGATAAACAGTTTCGTCTTTTCCGGTACGTCGCAGACCTGAATCATCATCTGGTTTTTGGACATATCAACGATTTCCGCTCTTCCCTTCATCATGTCGCAGACCTCTAAGATTTCACGCCGGTTGTTTTTGTTGTACTTTACTTTAATGAGCATAAGCTCCCGGCTGATGCTTTCGGTCTCACTGAAAGTCTTTACCTTGATGACATCCAGCTTTTTGTTAAGCTGCTTTTCAATCTGTTCTATGGTTCTTTCGTTGCCGCTCGACACAATGGTCATACAGGAAACGGCAGGGTCGTCCGTTTCCCCTACGGCAAGGCTGTCAATATTAAAACATCTCCGGGAAAAGAGTCCGGCTACTTTGCAGAGTACACCGGAACGGTTTTCTACCAATACAGAATATATTTTTTTCATAGTCGTACCTCTTATTTCACAAGATCGATGGGGTCAATCAGGCATTCCAGAAGGGCGGTTTCATCCTTCGCCAAAAATTCATCCAGCGACTTTTCCGCATCCTGCATATTGGTCAGGCGGTAAAACGGCATGTCGTATGCCTGGGACAGCTTGGACAAATCCGGACTGCCGGAAAGGTCTACTACGGAGTAATGGTCTTTGTAGGTGTAATGCTGGTACTCTCTTACCATTCCCAGGTAGTTGTTTTTCAGCACGATGATTTTCACCGGAACGGAAAACTGCCTTATGGTAGCCAGTTCCATCATGGACATCTGGAAGGAACCGTCGCCGCAGACGGCAATGACCTGTCTGCCCGGAGCCGCCAGTCTGGCGCCCATAGCTGCCGGAATGGAATAACCCATAGTGCCCATACCTCCGGAGGTTAAGAACTTGCCCTTCTTTACAATATGGTAGCCGCAGGACCATATCTGGTTCTGTCCGACATCCGCCACGTACACGCCGTCCTCTTTCATTTTATCGGAAAGCATGGTAATGAAGGCTGCCGGGTCCACATAGTCCGGATTGGGATTTCTCTTCGGCGCCATGGTCTGTCTGTAGGTATTTAAGGTTTCTATCCATTCGTCATGCTCGCAGATAAATTCCTGTTTCATGAAGTCTTCAAAAATATGCTTGGCATCGCCGACAAGGGGAATGGTCGGTCCGGCATTCTTGCCGATTTCCGCCGGGTCCACATCCATATGTACCAGAATTTTGTTCTGGGTAATCAAATCCGGCTGGCTGACCGCTCTGTCCGCCACACGGGCGCCCACCATGATAAGCAGGTCGGACTCGTTCATGGCCCGGTTGGCATAAGCTTTGCCGTTGTTGCCCACCATGCCGTAGTAAAGCGGATGCTCGGTAGGCATTACTCCGATGCCCATCATAGTGGACACTACGGGAATTTTATAGGTCTCCGCAAAGGTGCGCAGCTCATTTTCCGCTTCGCTTAAAAGCACACCGCCGCCCGCACAGATAATGGGACGCTTTGCATGCTCCAGTGCCTTGATTACCTTTTTAATCTGCACAATATGACCTTTTACGGTAGGCTTGTAGGTACGGATATTGACTTCCTCCGGATATGCGAAACGGCTGATTGCCGCATTCTGGACATCGATGGGAATATCAATCAGCACCGGACCTTTTCTGCCGGAATTGGCAATATAAAAGGCTTCCTTAAAGATACGGGGAATATCCTGCACGTTTTTCACAAGATAGCTGTATTTTACAAAGGACTCCACAGCGCCCGTAATATCCGCTTCCTGGAATACATCGCTTCCCAGAAGCTCGCTGTTTACCTGACCGGTAATGCAGATTAAGGGAATGCTGTCCGCAAATGCGGTGGCAATGCCGGTGATGACATTGGTGGCGCCCGGTCCGCTCGTTACGGCACAGACACCCGGCTTTCCCGTCATTCTTGCCATTCCGCTTGCGGCATGGGCTGCATTCTGTTCCGTGCGCACCAGCACGGTTTTAATATCAGATTGTAAGATACTGTTATAAAAAGGACAAATAGCAACGCCCGGATAGCCAAACACAACTTTGACATCCTCGGCTTCCAGACATTTGATAATAGCATCTGCTCCGTTCATGGTTTTCCTCCAACATTTCTAAAATTACATAGAGTTTATTTTAACACACTAAAGTGTTTCTGGCAATGTTTTGCTAAATTATGACGGGTAAAACAGAAAAAAACATCAAGAAAAAATCCGCAGATAATCTGCGGACTTTCCCTTTAAGCCATTTTATTTATTTGTAAGGAGATGTTTAGAAACCGGTAGTTACTGCTTTTTGCCAGTTGTTACTGTCTGACATTAAAAGCCTTCATGCCGGGATAAACGGCACTGTCGCCCAGTTCTTCCTCAATGCGGAGAAGCTGGTTGTACTTGGCAACACGTTCACTTCTGGAAGGTGCGCCGGTTTTAATCTGGCAGGTATTTAATGCGACTGCCAGGTCTGCAATGGTGGTATCAGCCGTCTCACCGGAACGATGGGAACTGATAGCGGTGTATCCTGCCTTGTGAGCCATCTTGATAGCTTCCAGGGTTTCGGATACGGAACCAATCTGGTTTAACTTAATCAGAATGGCATTGCCTGCGCCTAAGGAAATACCCTTAGCCAGTCTTTCGGTGTTGGTAACAAACAAGTCATCACCAACGAGCTGAACCTTGTCACCGAGTCTTTCGGTAAGCTTCTGCCAGCCTTCCCAGTCCTCTTCATCCAGACCGTCCTCGATGGAGATAATGGGATATTTTTCACACAGCTTTGCCCAGTGCTCAATCAGCTCTTCTGCAGTATACTCGGTACCTGCCTTGGGCAGCTTGTAATAACCTTTGCCTTTTTCGCTCTTCCATTCGGAGGAAGCGGCATCCATGGCAATCTTGAAATCCACGCCGGGCTTGTAGCCTGCTTTTTCTACAGCTTCCAGAATAGTGGAAATTGCTTCTTCGTCGGATTTCAGTGCCGGAGCGAAACCTCCTTCGTCACCAACGGAGGTAGCCAGACCTCTTTCCTTTAAGATAGCTGCCAGTGCATGGAATACTTCCGCACACCATCTTAAGCATTCCTTGAAGGAAGGTGCTCCTACGGGCATAATCATGAATTCCTGTACATCCAGTCCGCTGGAAAGTGCATGGCATCCGCCATTGATAATGTTCATCATGGGAACCGGAAGTCTGTTGCCGGAAATACCGCCTAAGAAACGGTAAAGAGGAAGCTCCATGGCATTTGCTGCCGCTCTTGCGGTTGCAATGGAAACTGCCAGAATGGCGTTGGCGCCGAGATTGGATTTGTCCTTGGTGCCGTCTGCCTTAATCATAGCCTTGTCTACCGCATAAATGTCGGAAGCATCCAGACCCTTGATTGCATCGTTGATAACTGTATTTATATTTTCAACGGCCTTGGTAACACCCTTGCCGCCGTATCTTGCCTTGTCTCCGTCGCGAAGTTCCAGTGCTTCAAATTCACCGGTGGATGCGCCGCTGGGTGCGGTTCCTCTTCCGATGGTACCGTCTGCCAGAACAACCTCTGCTTCCACGGTAGGATTTCCTCTGGAATCTAAGATTTCTCTGCCATATACTTTTTCAATACTCAGATAATTAACCATTTTGTACGCTCCTTTTCTTTCTGTAAGTGGGGTATCCTCCCGAAAGCGTGCATTCTTTCGGCTCATGCGATAGCATGAATGAGGATTCCACATGATTTACTCATTAGTTAGCATCTGCTAACTAATGTAAAGTATACAATGAGTACCAAGAAAATGCAAGCCCTATTTTTAATTTTTTTAAGAGCTCTTCTATTTTCTTCCGATTTAAGCATTGGCAAGCTTTTCTCCTAATTCCCTGCACGCCTCTAATCCTTCTTCGTCGGGAGTTTCATGACAGATGACGCCTTCGCCGCCTACCACTTCTGCGCCGGCAGCCATCATACGGGATTCCCAGTCACGCATCCACTCGCCGTCGCCCCAGCCGTAAGAACCGAACAGGGCAATCTTTTTTCCTGCCGCAAAGCCTTCCACTTCCATAACGAACGGTTCCATGGTGGACTCTTCCAGAACCTCTGCTCCCATAGCGGGGCATCCCAATGCAAATGCGCCTGCATCCTTTAAGGTATCTGCCGGAACGGTGCCTACGAAAGCAACCTCTGCTTCCTTTCCTGCCTTTCTGATGCCTTCCGCAACAGCCTCTGCCATTGCCTGTGTATTGCCGCCCATTGTCCAGAAAATTACATAAATTTTATCCATTTTACTTTTCCTCTTTTCTTAAAACTTTGATTATTATTGACAAATGGTAAGAATGTCTTTCATTCCCACCTGAAAGGATAAGAGCTGAATCAGGTTTTCCCTTGCATATTCAAACTTCTGGAAAAGCTCCTGTTTACTCTCCCTGTCCTTATATACCTTCCAGTAGCCGCTGCAGAGATAATTTCTGCCGCCGTACCGGATAAAACCTTCCACGTCTTCCACCGGATATTCCAGAAGTATTCCCATTTCGTGAGGGAACTCCGCTTTTCCTTCCCTGTAAGCCAGGTATCTCATCCGAAAGGAAGTAAGTACGTTGTTTAATGTGAGTTCATCATAGCCTCTTTCCTGTAAGAAAGCCGCCACATCTTCATCCTGCAGAAGTTTTTCCATTTTATCCGTCCGGTATAAAAAGAAAACACCGCGGTTTTCCGTTTCTCCCAGATAAAAGCTTACGATTTTACTGCCCCGCAGTACCTCAAGCATGGACTCGTATTCGCTCCAGGGAATGGTTAACAGATTGGACGCTTTCAGTCCGGTAATCAGAGGCGCACACTGCATGGCAAGTTCCCTGTCAATATTGCCTGAAGGTGAACTCTGCAGTTTTTCCCATGTTTCGTAACTCAATCGGTTCCTCCTTTCCAGTTAGCCGCCGCTAACTGGATTTATCATACAGGATTTACCGCTTTCTGTCAAGTCACTTTCTGTTGTCTTTTTTCCCGAGATATGATAGATTAAATAGGTACGAAAAAAGGAGGTCTTTCCATGAAAACAAAACATTTTCTGGCACTGCTTGTTCTCTCTGCCGGTTTACTTTTTACAGCCTGTGGCAAAACAGCTGACCCTGCCAAGGCAAAATTTGAAAACGATATCAATACCTTCTGCGACAATGTGGCGGAAATCGACGCCGGTATCAACAGCATCGACTCTTCTTCCGAAGATGCTCCCGATATCCTGCTTGACTACTTAGACCAGCTTGACCAGCAGTTCAAGCTTCTGGCTGAGCTTTCCGTTCCGGACGACTACTCCTACATGGAGCAGCTTGCCGACGAAGCCAGCGAGTATATGTCCACGGCGGTTTCTTCTTACCACGAAGCCTACGCCAACCATTCCTTTAACGAATATACCGCTGAGTACGCCAAGGAAAACTACGACAGAGCCTGCAAGCGTGTGACCGTTATCTTAGAGCTTCTGCAGGGCAAAGAAATTACCGATTCCGATGTTATCATCGAAACCGGTAACGAATAAACTTTCTCATGAAATTTCTGACAACGGTTTTATGGTATACCCCATCTCTTCCCATTTTGTCAGAAGTTCATCCAGTATTTCCGCATTGGTCTTTGAAGTGCTGTGCAGCAGCACAATCGCGCCGGGATGAATACGTCCCGTCAGTTTCTGAAACGCTTCTTCGTGTGTGGGCTGGTTATCCTGATACCAGTCCACATAGGCAAGACTCCAAAAGAAAGTCTGATATCCCATGCTTTGCGCCATTTTCATATTTTCCGTGCTGAATTTTCCCTGCGGCGGTCTGTAGTATTTTGCCATTTCCGTTCCGGTTATGGACTGAAACAGGGTTTCCACATCCTCCATTTCTTTCCGGAAGGAGGCTTCATCGGAAATCTTAGACATATCCAGATGATGGTATGTATGGTTGCCGACCGCATGCCCGTCCTCCACCATCCGTTTTACGATTTCCGGTGCCGACTCTAAAAAATGTCCCACCACAAAAAAGGTTGCCTGCACATTGTGTTTCTTTAGGGCATCCAAAATGGGCTCCGTATTTCCGTTTTCGTAGCCGCAGTCGAAGGTCAGATAAATCACCTTTTCTTCGGTGCTTCCCACGTAATGCGCATCGTACTGCCCAAGCTCTTCTGCGCTAACATTACCCGTGGGTTTTGTGCCTTCTTCTCCAAATCCCAGCCCCCAGTTTTCCGCGGAAAGCACCTTGCCGGAATTTGTCTGCCTCACATAGCTTGTGGCATATCCTAATGCCTGCCCCACAAAATACATGGAAAGCAAAAGCACTATCACTAATATTTTTTTCATAAGAAAAACCCTGATATACTTTTTATCAGTATATTAGGGTTTTCGGGTTTCATTCTTATAAATTTCCGTTCTCCGGGGAATTTAAGCTGTCATTCACGGGAGCATACGGATTTTGCGGACTATACGGGTTGTAGCCGTTCGCCCTGCGTATGTTGTCCGGTCCGTAATAGGCAGTCTTTGCGTCAAATGCCAGAATAATCCGGAATATATACGGCAAAAGCATCATGCCGATGTTAAAACCTGTCGTTTTTCCATAGGCTTCTCCGGTTTTGAACCGGATATAAAACCTGCCGAAAACATTGATGCCCGGAACAAATCCCAGCCAGAACCACAAAGAATCGCCCATGACAATCCGGCAGAGCACAAAATAGTTGTAGAACGGAATAATGGCTTTCCATCCCTCTTCGCCTGCTTTCTCAAACAACCGGTAATTCGCCACGATACTCAGGATATAAACCACTAAATTGACAAGTGCAATGACCATATAAATGACCACCATGGCAGACATCATGGCACTATACACATCACGATAATACCCGCTGCTGTAAGCGTATCTCATATATTCCCCTCTCCTTCCGCATGCTTTCGCCAGAGAATACTTCTACCCTCTGTTCTGCTTTTTTTCTATCCATTTACCCCGAACCAGAATAATACCGGCCGGCAGCAGAATAAAACTGATAATCTGCGAGGTCGATATGCCGAATATCTGTCCTCTGATTAAGTCGCCTCTAAAAAACTCCAGACAAAATCTGGCTATTGTATAATAAATCAGATAAATCCCCAGTAACTGCCCGGTCTTTGTCTTCTTTTTTTTCATCAGTATAAATAAAACGGCACTTACTGTGAAGTTCATGCCCGCTTCCAGAAGCTGTACGGGAAATCTCGATACCTCACTAAGCTCCGGAATCATTTCGTTGTACGGGAACTGTACGCTGAAAGGTCCATGATATTCAATGCCGTAGCAACATCCTGCCATAAAGCATCCAATTCTGCCGAACCCATGCACAAAAGGTATCAGCGGCGCCGTAATATCCATAAACGGATATACCGGTATTTTATACTGCCGGCAGTATACATATATGCCTGCCGCCGCGCCTAACAGACCGCCGTAAAAAACAAGGCCTCCGAAAGCATATGCCAGTGCATCTAAGGGACTCACCTTTATCAGTTGGATAAAGGACGGAAAATGCCGGATAATCTGCGGAAGCTTGCTGATAAAATACATAAGCTTGGCGCCTGCCGCAAGTCCTATTGCCGCATAAATGGACGCATACAGCAAATCACTGTCCGGTACCCCGTATGCCGGTGCCATCCGCAAAGCAATTATAACGGCAATCACGAATGCCGCAAAAAATATCATTCCATACGTGGGAAGGTCAAAAAGGCCAAACGCACTAATTGATGGTAACATAATACTGTTTTCTCCAATTTCAGATAATGGCCGGGCTTTTGGGGGCTCCGGCCACTCTTTTTTTCTGTCGAAAAAAATACGAACCCGAAATTAATAATCCCAGTCACTGTAATCGTAGTTTTCCAGGATATTCATGATATCGCCTGCTCCTCTGGATATATCGCTGGAAGCCTTGCAGCTGCCGCCTACACAGCCATAGCAGGTATATCCTCCGGTTACACAGCCGCAGATGCTGCAGCCTGCTGCAAATACAACACCGAATACAAGACCAATGATACCGCAGATAAGCGCTGCATTCCCCTTCTTTTCCGGGGAAGTCTTGTTGATGTTGATAGCCAGTACAACTGCCACTACACCAAGTGCAACGGAAATGATTGCAGGAATGACACCGAACAGAATACCGCCGAGAATGCTCAGGACGATGCTGACGATACCGCATACCAGTGCAATCGTTGTATTGGCATCGGACTGAGGTACGGGCTGGGTGTAATTCATGCCGGGCTGAGGTGCTGCCTGACCGTAATTCATATCCGGCTGGGGCGCTGCCTGTCCGTAATTTACTTCCGGCTGAGGCGCCGCCTGTCCGTAATTTACTTCCGGCTGGGGTGCCGCCTGCGTGTAAGCTGCCTCCTGCTGAGGCGTCGCCTGCGTAAAGTTTACATCTGCCTGAGGTGCTGCCGGCTGAACGGGTGCACCTGCTACCGGTGTACCGCAGTTAGGGCATACATTTGCGCCTTCAGGAACCTGATTACCACAATTTCCACAAAACATTCTCTTTTCCTCCTGCTATTTGTCCTGCCGTATACAGCAGGACAAAGTATTTATCATATAAATTTTCTATATGAACTGATTTTATAAGCCGTGTACTCTGTTATAAGCCTGGCAAATCTTATTGCTGTTTTTAATTAAAATGCTCATGGCAACGAAAGGTCCGATACCGCATAACAGGGAACCAAACAGACACCACATTAAAAGTGTGGTACCGTTTTCCTGGAAGGACATGCCATATCTCGGTGCATTGGCAGCCAGTCTGTTGCCCAGCTTATACTCCCAAATCCAGGAGTAAATACCGCAGGTAATGAAGGATAACAGGATAAACGCTACCAGACCGGATGTGCTTTCTCCGTCACCGTCACAGGCAATGTTGACATCATGTGCTATTTTGTAAATGAAATAATAAGAATAGATACCGCAGGTAATAATGGAAAGAAGTATGTACATGGCAAGGCTTCTGTCCGCCTGCAGCTTTTCCCCGCCGTAAGGGGGTACATTTCCACTGTTGGCAAATGTGTTGTGAATGTCATTGAAGGCATTTCCCACCTGTTTCTCTGCATCGTTGAACATGTTGTTTGCCGAATTTGCAAGCTGCTTTCCCAAAGACAAATCCGTACCGCAGTTCGGACAAAATCTTGTACCGTCAGGTACCTGACCACCGCATTTTGAACAAAACATTTTTATTTCCTCCTCAGTCAAAAAATATGCTTATTAATTTATATAATAAGCCATACCGAATATTCACCGTAACAACCGTATCGCTACCGTTAAATATTCTGTATATATAGACAATAACAAATAATATACAAATTGTAAATATAAAAAATTTATAAACTTTCGGGTTGATACCGTTTTTGAACAGGTACAAAACCAGAAATTCCACGGGCAGTAAAAACAGCGGATGGTAGTAGAATGCCTGTCTGAAATCCCCATGAAAAAGAAGGGCTTTCCATGCCCTTGTCATCCCGCATCCGGCGCAGGATATTCCGGTCACAAATTTTATCGGACAGGATATCCCGAGTCCCTGCAATACCATATAAAAAACGGCTATTACCGCCAGAGCCGCTATTTCTTCTTTTAAGGCTTTCAGGGAAAAATGCTTCATCTTTGTCCTTTCCGTAACCCTTTCTATAAAATCCGCTTTTCGTTTTCGGTCTGTTTCCCCTTAAGTTAAGAAATCTATGCCCCAGCCTATGAGGAGCACGTTCTTCACCACCCAGTTTATGCCGATGACCGCCAGGGCTCCGTACAGATACCCCATCCTCATCAGCATACCATGTATTTTCCCTTTTGTCACATATTCCAATGTCTGCGTCACCATAAACGGTATATAAATAAGTGCAACGTAAAGCACAATCGGATGATACAAAAAAGACATCAAAAAACGGCCCTGCAAAAATAAATGCAGTGCCCTGCTCCCGCCGCATCCCGGGCAGTACAGATGTAAATATAATCTGGCAGGGCATCCCGGCATCACTCCCTCTCCCACTAATCTTTCTATCCAGAAAAACAGTGGAAAGGCAATGAGCGGCACCAGAAGCCCTGCTATATAAAAGCCTTTGTTGATTGATTTCTGTTCCATGGTACTTTCTTTCGCTATGTCTTTTTCCCCATTATACCTTAAACAGAAACTTTTATCATCTCTTTTTGTAGAAAATAAGTTCCGGATTTTCACCGTTTGCCTCATAAGTGCTTATCAGAATAAAATCCATACCGGCAAGAACGCCGAAACACCTGTCTCCGCCAAACTCCGACTCTAACTGATTTCCCAGATAGGTTTTCCCGTCATCCAGAAATTTCACCTTCTGTCCGCCCGGCAGGGTATACTCTAAATTTACATATTTTCCCACAAGAGCATGCAGCCGCTCCACTTTGGGAAGTCCCTCTATGGAAAGGTTGTTTATTTCTTTCATTAACTGTTTCTTACACTCTTCAAACTGCCCGTTATCACTGAGTTCCTCATATCTTTTCCAGTAATCCAGTTTGGGCAGCAGTTCTTTCATATAGGAACGTGCCTGCTCCTCCGTAAACTCCTCATTTACCATATTTTTCACGCAGACATCAATAAGTTCGTCCATGTCATGATATGTATAAGTCCCGTCCGCATAGCACCACTTACAATAGTCCTCATTCAATGCGCCGTCCTTGTCACGTCCCAGTATTGCATCATCCGAAATCGGCATTCCGCAGCACTGGCAAACCAGTTTTCTCGGTTCCCCTAACAGCGTATTGATGGAAACATCAAATTCCTTTGACAATAGCTTTAGCGTTTCCGTATTGGGCACCGTTTCTCCATTCTCCCATCGGGATACCGCCTGCCTCGTTACCATGACTTTCTCAGCCAGTTCATCCTGTGACATTCCTCTTTGTGTGCGAAGCTCTAAAATAATATTTTTTGTTTCCATCGTCGCCACCTCCTCATGGCTCTATCATACAGGTGAATGGGTTGCGTGAAAAGCAACTTGTTGTTGCGGACCCGGGATGAAAAAGAAATCCGTAATATGTTTTGTATCTATACTGCAAAAAAAGTAAAATTTTGAAAGTTTTTGCATTTCAGTGCAGAAACTTTTATAGAAAAATTTGTCAATACCATAGTTTCCATTTAAGAAAACAAAAAAATAAAAACGGGTTCTGTTTTATACAGTTCCCGTTTTTACTTTTGTATAACCTTAAAATAAATCTTGTACTACTTAGAATTTACCAGCTTTTGCTGCTTCCTCTACGCTTACAGCTACAGCTACGGTGGCACCTACCATGGGGTTGTTACCCATACCGATAAGACCCATCATTTCTACGTGAGCGGGTACGGAAGAAGAACCTGCGAACTGTGCATCGGAATGCATACGTCCAAGGGTATCGGTAAAGCCGTAGGATGCAGGACCTGCAGCCATGTTGTCCGGGTGAAGGGTACGTCCGGTACCGCCGCCGGATGCAACGGAGAAGTACTTCTTGCCGGCTTCAATTCTTTCCTTCTTGTAGGTACCTGCTACGGGATGCTGGAATCTGGTGGGGTTGGTAGAGTTACCGGTAATGGAAACGTCTACGTTCTCTTTCCACATGATTGCTACACCTTCGGGAACGCTGTTAGCGCCATAGCAGTTTACTTTGGAACGAAGACCTTCGGAGTAAGCAATTCTTTCGATTTCCTTTACTTCGTTGGTGTAAGGGTCGTATTCGGTCTCTACGAAAGTAAAGCCGTTGATACGGGAAATAATCTTAGCTGCGTCTTTTCCAAGACCGTTTAAGATAACACGGAGAGGTTTCTGACGAACCTTGTTTGCCTTTTCTGCGATACCGATAGCGCCTTCTGCTGCTGCGAAGGATTCATGACCTGCTAAGAAACAGAAGCAGTCTGTATCCTCTTCCAGAAGCATCTTGCCAAGGTTACCATGGCCAAGACCTACCTTACGGGTATCTGCAACGGAGCCGGGGATACAGAATGCCTGTAAGCCTTCGCCGATTGCTGCTGCAGCTTCAGAAGCCTTTCTGCAGCCTTTCTTGATTGCGATTGCAGCGCCTACGGTGTAAGCCCAGCAAGCATTTTCAAAACAGATGGGCTGGATTTTCTTTACCTGTTCGTAAACATCCAGACCTGCATCCTTGGTAATCTTCTCAGCTTCTTCGATAGAGGAGATACCGTAGCTGTTTAATACAGCGTTAATCTTATCAATACGTCTTTCATATGATTCAAATAAAGCCATTTTTATGTCCTCCTTTATCCTGATTATTCTTTTCTGGGGTCGATAATCTTAACTGCATCGTCTACACGGCCGTACTGTCCGCAAGCCTTTTCGTAAGCAGTGTTTGCATCGTCACCCTTCTTCATAAAGTCGGTCATCTTACCAAAGTTTACAAACTTGTAACCAATAATCTGATCGTCTTTGTCAAGTGCAATACCTGTTACATAGCCTTCAGCCATTTCCAGATATCTGGGGCCTTTCTTTAAGGTACCGTACATAGTACCAACCTGGCTTCTTAAGCCCTTTCCAAGGTCTTCAAGACCTGCACCGATAGGCAGACCGTCTTCAGAGAATGCACTCTGGGTACGTCCGTAAACAATCTGTAAGAACAGCTCTCTCATTGCTGTGTTGATAGCATCACATACAAGGTCTGTATTCAAAGCTTCCATAACGGTAAGTCCGGGAAGGATTTCTGCAGCCATTGCAGCGGAATGGGTCATACCGGAGCATCCAACGGTTTCAACCAGAGCTTCCTGGATGATACCTTCCTTAACATTCAGGGTAAGCTTGCATGCGCCCTGCTGAGGTGCACACCAGCCAACACCATGTGTCAAGCCGGAAATATCTTCTACTTTTTTTGCCTGAACCCATTTTGCTTCTTCAGGGATAGGTGCACATCCATGATGTACGCCCTGTGCAACTGTACACATTTCTTCAACTTCTTTTGAGTAAATCATGTGAAATCTCCTTTCAACTATGTAATATCTAAAACAGCAAAGTCATGCACTTACTCTGCCATTTCTTCTCGCAAACATCATTTTCTCATATTTACCGCAAAAAATCCAGTTTTTTTTAAAAACTTGTTGCTTTTTCTACAATTTCCTTCTCGTTTTTATAGATGGAATTTGCGGGAATGCAGCCTCTTACGCAGGAAGTCGGGTAAATATTGGAGTTTCTGCCGATTACCGTACCGGGATTTAAGACGGAATTGCAGCCCACTTCCACATGGTCCGCCAGCATGGCTCCCATTTTCTTAAGGCCTGTCTCGATTTTTTCATCCGCGGATTTTACCACGACAAGGGTCTTGTCACTCTTTACGTTGGAGGTAATGGAACCGGCTCCCATATGGGATTTGAAGCCCAAAATGCTGTCGCCCACATAATTGTAATGGGGCACCTGCACCTTGTTAAATAAAACCACATTCTTTAATTCGGTGGAATTTCCCACAACGGCGCCTTTTCCCACAATGGCGTTGCCTCTGACAAAGGCACAGTGCCTGATTTCCGCTTCCTCGTCCACGATTAACGGGCCGTTTAAGCAGGCAGTGGGAGCAACCGTTGCAGACTTGGCAATCCAGATATTCTCACCTCTTTTTTCAAATTTGTCCGTAAGAAGGTTTTTGCCCAGTTCCAAAATAAAATCATGAATTTTCGGCAGTACCTCCCAGGGGTACTCCGCTCCTTCAAAAAGTCCGGCCGCTATGGTCTCGGACAAAGTATACATGTTACTGATTTTGCAAGCTTCCATCTTCGTTCTCCTTGTTATTTATATTGTCTTGGGGTATTTCCTGTCCAGATTGTTCTTTCGCATTTTCCTGCTCAGGCTGTTTATCCGCAGTTTCTTGTTCGGGCTGTTCTTCCGTTTTATCTCCCACTCCGTTGAAATCAAAGGAAATGCTGTCCTTGTCGTTCTCGTCCTGCTTTAAGACAAGGAACGCATCAAACACATTTCCGGCTTTGGAAGTAAAGCCCCGGACAGGCTCCTTCGTGCGGCCTTCGGTAAAAATCTGCGTCATCTGCTCATCCGTAAGGGCAATGCCCGCTACGGTATGGAACTGGCTGTAGCCGCATTCGCAGAGGTAACGCCATTTGTCCCTCTTCATGATCTGTCCGCATTTGGGACATTTCACCGTGGTTTCCTTCGGTTCTTCCTTTCCCGGGAAATCGAAAACCACCTTTTTTTCTTCGTCCAGTTTCAGCGCCGCCTCAAACATCATGCCGGTTTTGGCGATAAAGCCCTGAATGGGTGAGGTTTTGCCGTTCTGCAGAAGTTCCTTTACCGAAGCTTCCTTTAATTTCACACCGGCAATTTTGCCGATGGAAAACCGGCAGCTTTCGGGATTGTTTTTGTCATATGCCGCACAGCCGTAGCCGAAGGGCGTCTGGACAATGTCACCGCCGCATAAGGGGCAGGCCACATCCTTTACCTTCTTCGCTTCCACATGTTCAAAGTCAAACTGTATTTTAGCACTTCCTTCTTCTTTTACAAGCTCTAAGCAGGCATCGAATTTTTTGCCGGACTTTCCTTTGAACCCGCGGATGGTGCCGGTCTTTCCGGTAGTAAGGAGCTCCCGTACATTGCTTTCCGTGAGGTCTTTTTCCGCAATCTTGCCGATGGCAAAGCTGCAGCCTTCCTTTCCGTCCCGGCTTCTGTTGGCACAGGCATAGCCGAAAGGTGTCACCAGCATTTCACCGCCGCATAAGGGGCAGACCGCATCCTTCACCTTCTTGGCTTCCACATGCTCAAAGTCAAACTTTAGCTTCTTTCTGCCGTCCTCTTCCGTAAGGGTCAGCACCGCATCGAATTTCTTGCCGTTCTTGGACTTAAATCCCCGGAGTGTCTGGGTGTGTCCGTTCTGGATAAGTTCCTTTACATCCTGCTTCGAGAGCTGCTTCTCGGCAATCTTTCCGATGGAAAAATAACATGCCTCCGGGTTTTCCCTATGTCTGCGGCAGGTGTAGCCGTAAGGCATGATTTCTATGGGGTCTCCGCAGACCGGACAGGCAACGCCTTCCAGTACGTCCGGCACATTGCCGGAAAAATCAAACTGGATGGAGGGTACGCCGTTCTCATCCTTTTTATAAACAAGGGCCGCGGAAAATTTCTTCTTTGACTTGGAAACAAAGCCGTTTAAGATTTCCGTCTTTCCTTCTGTTAAAAGCTTCGTTACCTCTTCTTCCGTCAAATCCCTGCCGGCAATGGTGCCGATAGAGAATTTGCAGCCGTTTGTCCGGTAATTGCTGCAGCCGTAACCGAAGGGGGTGGTTTCCACTTCCCCGTCGCATAAAGGGCATTTGATGCCTAATTTTTTCCTGGCGGCAGCGCCTCTTGACTCCCTGCCGGTAAGGGGCTGTATCCGCTTAATCAACTCCTGCTTCCTGTCGGTCTGCGCCATGGAAAGGGTTTCCCTGCGGATAAAATCCTCTAACTTCGCCCGGTACTCTCCCATATCCACGGTTCCCCTGGTGATGCCGTCCAGTCCCTTTTCCCAGGATGCCGTCATCTTGGGGTTTAACAGCTCCGGCACGGTCATGCTGACGGTTTCAAAAATCATTTCTCCCAGCATGGTGGGGGTCAGCACCTGGGATTTGCGGTTCAGGTTAAGGTACCCTACCCGCACCAGCTTCTTGATAATCTCCGCTCTGGTCGCGGAGGTGCCGATGCCGGAGCCCTTAATCTGGGCACGCAGTTCTTCGTCCTCAATAAGCTGTCCCGCATTTTCCATGGCAAGAACCATGGAACCGGAGGTATACCGCTTAGGCGGCGAGGTCTTGCCCTCTTTGATATCCATTCCCTTCACGGGCACCACATCGTTTTCCGACAGCTTTTCTATCATGGCAAGAAGCGTCTTGGCATTAGTGCCTTCTTCCTTTTCGCCACCGTCCTCGTCCTTCTCTTCCGCCGCTTCTTTTCCCATAACAGCAAGATAACCGGGAGATTTTAAGATTTTACCGCCGGCAAAGAAAGACTCCTTTTCTATTTTCGCAATGAATTTCACGGTCTGGTATTCCGCGGGCGGGTAAAAAATGCTTAAGAAGCGTCTCACAATCAGGTCATATACCTGTCTGTGCAGACCGTTTACGGAGTTTAATTCCGTAAGCTGTCCCGTGGGAATAATGGCATAATGATCCGTAATCTTGGAGTCATCCGTGTATGCCGACCTGCCGATGCTCCGGTAAGTGCCGCTCTGCATAATGGCATTCACAAATTGGCTGACCGGCTCATATCCTTTTAACCGGCTGATATTTTTGCTGATTTCCTTTGCCACGGCGCTCGACAGCACGCGGGCGTCCGTTCTGGGGTAGGTGGTCAGCTTCTTTTCGTATAAATCCTGGGCAATCTGCAGGGTTTCGTCCGGACTTATCTTAAACCGTTTGGCACACTCCGCCTGCAGCTCCGCTAAGTTAAACAAAAGCGGCGCTTTTTTTTTGCTGATGCCTTTTTCAACAGAGGATACCCGGGCTTCTTTCCCGGCAAGGCTTTCCAAAAAGGCTTTTGCATCCTCTTCCTTTGCAAAACCGTTTTCCTTATATAAAAGCGGAGAGGCATAATACGCCGACTCCTCCGTGGTCTTCCATTCCGCTTCGATTTCCGCATCCGTAAATTTTCCCACAATACGGTAAAAAGGCGTTTCGATAAAGTTGCGGATTTCCCGCTCCCTGATGACCACCATTCCCAAAACACAGGTCATGACCCTGCCGACCGCTATGGCGGTGTAGCTTTTCGTGCCTGCCGCATCGTTTAAGAGATTGCCGTATTTCACGGACATGGCTCTGGAAAAATTGATGCCCATGGCATAGTCTTCAATGGTGCGCATGATGCCGGATTTGCCTAAATTGGCATATTCCCGCATGGGCTTTGCCTCTTTGATGCCGCGCAGGATTTCCTCCTCCGTCTGGGAGTCAATCCACACACGCAGCTCCTGCATGCCTTCTCTTACGCCGCCGAAGTTGCGGATGTTTTCCTCAATGGTCTGTCCTTCTTTTCCGGCATCCCCTGCCCAGTAAACGGTATCAATATCCTCTCTGTGGAGCATTTTATGCACCACATCGTACTGACCGCTGACGCTTTTAATCACACCGTATTTATAGTCCTTCGGCAGAAACGGCAAATCCTCCAGTTTCCACTTTTTATATTTACTGTCGTATTCTTCGGGATATACCATCTCCACCAGATGACCCACACACCAGGTAATCACGTAGGACTCGTTTTCCAGATATCCGTTCTGTCTGCCGGATACCTTTAAGATTTTGGCAAATTCCTGCGCCACGGATGGTTTCTCCGTTATAATCAATGCTTTTCCCAAACTTATTCTCCTAAATTCACCAGTCTGATGTTCTTTTTCACCCTTGCTTCCAGCAGGAGCTTTCCATCAAAACGGTCTATTCCAAACAAATAAATAGAACTGTAGGCAATCTTTGCCTGTTTTGCCGCCGAAAGCAGCTCTTCGTAAAGCTCATAAGTGACCATGGGGGTAAAGAAGCAGGCTCCGATTAAGCAGTTCTTACCTTCTGTGCCGCCTACAATGTCCACACAGCCCTGCTTGCCAATCCATTCGCCGATTTTCGTTAAGGCAAACGGCAGCTTTCCCGCTGCATTTTCCTCTTCCATATACTCCCGGCAGATTTTCTTAAAATGAACATCCACAAATGCCCGGAAATCCTTTTCGATATATTTCTCATAAAATGCTTCCCCGCTCATAAGCTCCGCATCGCTTGCGTGGGGATATACAAAACGGTAATAAAAATCCACCAGGTGGCTTTTTATCCGGTAATAGCCCTTTTTTGTGTTGGCATGTCCTTCCGTATCAAAGGAAAATACCTTTTCCACCAGCTCCAGTTCCATCAGGCTCTTTAAGTACACACTGATTTTCGCCCTGGAAAATCCGGTGTGGGAATAGAGTTCCTGCAGGGTATTCCGCCCTTCCGCGAGCCCGGTCAGAATCGTATTGTATACTGCCGTTTCCCGCAGCTCCTCTGACACCTCGCGCATCGCCTCACTTAGGAAAAATCCGTCCGCATCCAGCATGTTCTGTACGATGTTTTCCTTGACGGAAAGGGTGGAATCGATGTGCTTCCAGAGCCCCGGCAGTCCGTCCAAAAGCGCATACAGACAGATGCACTGTTTCAGGTCATATGCCGGAAAATACCGCCGCAAATCCGTGAAACGTAATTTGCGCAGTTTAAGAAGACCGCGCAGTCCGTGAGCAGCCTCTCCCATCTTTTTTATCATATTGTTTTCCACAAAGCAGACCGATGAAGAACACAGGACTACCAGAAATTCTTCTTGGGAAAGGTTCTTCAAGAATTGATACAAAGAAGGAAAGAATGTGGAATCGGCTTTTAAGATGTTCTGGAATTCATCGATGACAAGAACCCTTTTTCCGCTTCCCGCATGTTGTATAGAATAAAAAATATCTTCGTAAGAAAGGCATCCGCCGCTTACGCCGTAGTAAGCTTTCAGTTCCTCTCCCCACCGGTAAATCTGTTCCCGCTCCGAGCAGGACCTTGCCATATAATAAACATGGGGCTTATCCTGGACGAACTCCCGGATTAAAGATGTTTTGCCAATGCCCTTTTGTCCGTAAACCACCACCATGCCGCTTCCCGGGCGGTTGTAATACTGATTTAATTGTGCAGCTTCCATACCCCTGTTAAGCAGCATAGATTATTTACCCTCTCGTTTTGCCATTTCCTGTAACAGCTTTTCCAAATCATCCCCGGGCATGGGTTTTCCCAGATAATAGCCCTGAATAATATGGCAGCCGATTTCTTTCATGTAATTAAGCTGTTCTTCTTCCTCCACACCCTCTGCGATGGTCTCGTAACCTAACTTGTTTACCATGGTAATCACGGACTCCATGATAATGCGGGTGGAACGGTCCGTCATGACTCTGTCCACAAAGCTTTTGTCGATTTTCAAAGTATCTATGGGCAGTCCGTTTAAGTAGGACAGGGAAGAATAACCGGTTCCGAAATCATCCAGGGAAATACGGATACCATACTCTCTGAGCTGCATGAGTTTCCCCTTTACATCGGCGAAATCGTCAATCAGGACGCTCTCCGTGATTTCAATTTCGATTTCCTTCGGGTCCACTCCGTACGTGTGAATGATTTCCATCAGTTTATTTACAAAATCCTTGCGTTTATACTGTACCGAGGAAATATTGATGGACATAATCATGGAAACGCCGTACTCGGCTCTCCATTTGGCATACTGCCGTATGCTTTCTTCGACAACCCAGCCGCCAATGGGTATGATGGCGCCGTTCTTTTCCGCAATGGGAATAAAAACGGCCGGGCTTATCATTTTATTTTCCTGATTTCTCCAGCGGATAAGCGCTTCCACGCCGCGGAGCTTTTCTCCGTCCGTGTAATACTGCGGCTGGAAATACAGGCAGAAATTCTTGTTGAATATAGCTTCTTTTAACTGGTTTTCAATGCTTGCCTTCTGTAAAAAGTCCTGCAGAATGGGCGCATCAAAATACTGAATGGAGGATTTGCCGCCGGATTTTGCCTTGAACATGACAATTTCCGCACAGTTAATCAGCTCCAGAACGGATTGGGAGGCTTCCGGGTACTCTGCCACGCCGATGCTGACCGTCAGATGAATGTCCGTGCCGTCGCTAAGCACAAAGCCCTGTGCCACTCTCTCCTGGATTTTATGATAAATATGCTCTACACTTCTGTCCCACACCGGGTCATAAACAGCCATGCAGAAAATATCGCTGTTCATGTGGCAGGTAATGCATTTATCGCTGGAAAATGTGCCTAAGAACTGTCCGTACTGCTGGATGACCTCATCGCCTACCAGCATGCCGAGTCCGTCGTTAATTTTCCGAAAGTCGTCAATGTCTACAATGAGAACACTGACAATCACCTGCTCTTCTTCCGCTTTTCTTACCATGTCCCCCAGAAGCTTTACAAAATAATTGCGGTTGTAAAGAGCCGTCTGGTTGTCGTAATAGGACAGGTATTCCAGTTCTTCCTGTTGGCTTTTAAAACGGGTAATATCCTTTACACATATCATTTTATCCACCGGATTCTTTTCTTTGTCGTAAAGGACCCTGCTCTCAAAGGAAAGCCAGGTTCTGCCGTTGTTTAAGCGGCATTCCACGAAGTCGCGTTCTTTTCCGTTGTCTTCCGGGAAAAGGGCATTTTTAAGGGAAGGTCTTTCTTCTTCCGGCACTTCCTTTAAAAGAAGGGAAAGCTCCTCCCCGGATTTCACCATGTAAGGAAAGGCAGCGTCCCAGTTTCCGATGGTAATGACTTCGTCCTTTTTAAAATTGTAATATAAAAAGGCATTATGTGAGGTATCACAAACCATCCGGAACAGTTTGTCCTGTCCCGGATATTCCTCATTTTTTTTGTTCAGGAACTCGGTCTGCTTCTCCCTAATCATAATGCCTCCCCTAAGTTACGTTTTATTTTTTGGTGATATAGCCCTGCGCCTTTAACAGCTCTGCACAGAGAACGGCTCCGCCTGCGGCGCCTCTTACGGTATTGTGGGAAAGTCCTACGAACTTCCAGTCGTATACGGTATCTTCCCGGAGTCTGCCTACGCTGATTCCCATACCGTTTTCAAAATCCACATCCAGTGCAACCTGGGGACGATTGTCCTCTTCCAGATACTGGATGAACTGCTTCGGTGCGCTGGGAAGTGCAAGCTCCTGGGGAAGTCCCTTGAAGTTTACCAGCTTCTCGATTAACTGCTCTTTGGTGGGTTTCTTCTTAAACTTAACAAATACGGCTGCGGTGTGTCCGTTTAATACCGGTACACGGATGCACTGGCAGGTAATAACGGGGCTTTCTGCCGGTACGATAACGCCGTCCTTGATTTCACCCCAGATTCTTAAGGGTTCCTTTTCGGACTTCTCTTCTTCGCCGCCGATGTAAGGAATGATGTTTCCTACCATTTCCGGCCAGTCCTTAAAGGTCTTTCCGGCACCGGAGATTGCCTGATAAGTGGTAGCCACTACTTCGTAAGGCTCAAATTCTTTCCATGCGGTAAGAACCGGTGCGTAGCTCTGGATGGAACAGTTGGGTTTTACGGCTACGAAGCCTCTCTCGGTACCCAGTCTCTTCTTCTGGAATTCGATAACCTTCATATGCTCCGGGTTGATTTCGGGAACCACCATGGGAACATCCGGTGTCCATCTGTGTGCGCTGTTATTGGAAACAACAGGAGTTTCGGTCTTGGCATAAGCCTCTTCAATCGCCTTGATTTCTTCTTTGGTCATGTCTACGGCGCTGAATACGAAATCCACCTGTGATGCTACTTTTTCTACTTCGTTGACATTCATAACCATGATTTTCTTCACGGCTTCGGGCATGGGAGTGGTCATTTTCCAACGGTCTCCGACTGCCTCCTCGTATGTCTTTCCTGCTGAACGGGGGCTTGCTGCAATGGTGGTTACTTCAAACCAGGGATGATTTTCCAGGAGGGAAATAAATCTCTGTCCCACCATACCGGTTCCGCCTAAAATACCTACTTTCAGTTTCTCGCTCATAATAGTCTCCTCTTCTTGTTTATTTAAATTTCAATAAAAACGTATTTATGCCTCTTCGAGGTACTTCCGGTTCAGGGCAATGACATCCTTCATCATGGAAGGTCCCGGTGCGCCGAAGGTCAGTCTCTTCTCCACGCAGGTCTTTAAGCTGATGGCATCGTACACATCCGGCTCGAATTTGTCGCTGAAGGTGCGCAGCTCGTCAATGCTCAGTTCGTCAATGCTCTTGTTTTTATCGATGCAGTACAGCACCAGTCTGCCGATAATGCCGTGGGCATCCCGGAACGGTACGCCGTGGTTTACCAGATAATCGGCTGCATCCGTTGCATTGGTGAAGCCCTTTACCGCACTGCGTTCCATGGTGTCTTTCTTAAACTTCATGGTAGCCAGCATGCCGGTAAACAGTTCCAGGCAGTTTTCCACGGTGCGTATGGCATCGAAGGTCAGTTCCTTATCCTCCTGCATATCTTTATTATATGCTAAGGGAAGACCTTTCATGGTAGTGAGTAAGGACATCAGCGCTCCGTATACACGGCCTGTTTTGCCTCTTACCAGTTCCGCAATGTCTGGGTTTTTCTTCTGCGGCATGATGCTGCTTCCGGTGGAATAGGCATCGTCGATTTCCACAAAGCCGTATTCGTTGGAATTCCAGATAATGATTTCCTCGGAAAAACGGGATAAATGCATCATAATGGTGGAAAGCGCCGCCAGATATTCAATCAGGTAATCCCTGTCGGAAACGGAATCCATGCTGTTTAAGGTAGGTCCCTCAAAACCAAGCAGGGATGCGGTGTAATTTCTGTCCAGCGGATAGGTGGTGCCTGCCAGTGCGCCTGCACCCAGCGGGCAGTAATTCATGCGGGCATAAATATCCTTTAAGCGGAGTCTGTCCCGCTTGAACATTTCAAAATAAGCGCCGTAGTGATGCGCCAGGGTAACCGGCTGCGCCTTCTGCAAATGGGTAAAACCGGGCATGTAAGTCTCTAAGTTTTCCTCCATGGTATGTAAAATGACATACAGAAGCTCTTTTAAGCGGTTGTCCGTTTCCACGACATGGGCTCTTGTATAAAGTCTCATGTCAAGCGCCACCTGGTCGTTGCGGCTGCGTCCGGTGTGCAGCTTCTTTCCGGTATCGCCGATTCGCTCTATCAGGGTAGCCTCCACGAAGCTGTGGATGTCCTCCTGTGTTTCGTCTATGGCAAGCTTTCCTGCCTCTACGTCCTCTCTGATGCCTGCCAGGCCCTTTACAATGGCATCCTTCTCTTCTACAGTGAGAATGCCCTGTTTACCAAGCATAACGGCATGTGCAATGCTTCCTTCCACGTCCTGGGTAAAGAGATTTTTGTCAAAGGAAATGGATGCATTAAAATCAAATACTTTCTGTTCGGTGGCTTTGGTAAAACGTCCGCCCCATAACTGTGCCATAGCTTTGTCCTCCGCAAATAAAATCTAAATTTGATAGTACCATAATTTTGCATTTTATGCAATAACCTTACACCCTTTCCCTTTGCGTACATAAAATAAGAATAAAACAAAAAGGATGATAGCTATGCCAAAGCCTCTGCTGGAAGCGAAAAATATCTGTTATTCCTACCACAGTCTGCAGGGAGAAACACCGGCGCTTAAGGATGTCAGTTTTTCCATAAATCCCGGTGAATTTGTCGCCATGGTAGGCCCCAGCGGCTGCGGAAAATCCACGCTTCTGTCCGTTATCTACGGGCTTTTAAAACCGGAAAGCGGGGAAATCATTTTCCATTCGGACGATGTTTCCGGAAAGGCGCCGAAAATCGGGTATATGCTGCAGCGTGACCACCTTCTGGAATGGCGCAGTGTCTACGAAAATGCCGTGCTGGGGCTGGAAATCACCGGCAGCCGGACGCCCGAAAACACCTCCGCCGTCCTGCAGATGATGCAGGATTACGGGCTGTACCGCTTTAAGGACAAAAAGCCCAGCGAGCTGTCCGGCGGCATGAAACAGCGCGCCGCTTTAATCCGCACCCTTGCCTTAAACCCGGAGCTTCTGCTTTTGGATGAACCCTTCAGTGCCTTAGACTATCAGACAAGACTTATGGTTTCCGCCGATATCTGTGAGATTATCCGCAGCAAAAAGAAAACCGCGCTGCTTATTACCCACGACCTTTCCGAAGCCATCAGTTTAGCTGACCGGGTACTGATTTTGGGAAGCCGCCCCACTTCGGTGCGCTTCGATATTCCCATTCATCTTACCCTGACCGACCACACCCCGTTAGCTGCCAGAAATGCTCCTGAATTCAAATATTATTTCAATTTATTATGGGAGGCGATGACAGATGAAACCTAAAGCCGCACGCACACAGCTTTCCGCACAGGAAGCCTATGTGAAGGAGCACAAAAGATACCACAATAAAATTACCCTGTGCCGCCTTGCGATTTTTCTTTTATTTTTAGCTGTCTGGGAGCTTGCCGCCGACCTTAAGTGGATAGACGCCTTTTTCTTTTCCAGCCCCTCCCGGGTGCTTACCTGTCTGGTGGAACTGGTTACGGAAAAAAATCTCTTTCTCCACATCGGCATCACACTCTATGAAACCATTATCAGCTTTTTACTTGTATTTTTCTTCGGCATGCTGACTGCCACCCTGCTCTGGTACTCGGAGGGCATCTCAGAAATCCTCGAGCCGTATCTGGTTGTCTTAAACAGCCTGCCGAAATCCGCCCTCGCCCCTCTTTTTATCGTCTGGCTGGGCACCGGCAGCCTTACCATCGTGGTCGCCGGCATCTCCGTTGCCGTGTTCGGCTCCATCATCAGCCTGTATACCGGTTTTAAGAGCGTGGATGCGGAAAAAATCACCCTGATTTACACCCTCGGCGGCAGTAAAAAGGATGCCTTTACCAAAGTGGTGCTGCCCGCCAGCATTCCTACGGTTTTAAGCACCATGAAGGTGAACATCGGTCTTGCCCTTGTCGGCGTCATTATCGGCGAATTTCTGGCTGCCAGACGCGGACTCGGCTATTTAATCATCTACGGTTCCCAGGTGTTTCAAATGCACATGGTTATCACCTCTATTATTCTTCTCTGCCTCATTGCCATGGGGCTGTATCTATCCATCGGCTATGCCGAGCACTTCTGCAAAAAGAAAACCGGAATCAAATAATTCCGGTTTACATAAAATTTGTGGTTGCTTTTTTTCCGTTTACCCAGTATAATAATTTTTGTTGTATTTCTGCTGAAATAGCTCAGTTGGTAGAGCACTTCACTCGTAATGAAGGGGTCGTGGGTTCGAGTCCCATTTTCAGCTTATAAAAAAGATGCCTTTCGGCATCTTTTTTTGTTGTAAGAAAGAATCCTGCTTTGCAGGATTCTGCGCCTGCGTCGGGTCGCTTAAGCGACATAATTCCACTCCGCCGCAGTGCGCTTCTGCCTGAAGGGCTTTATTTCTGATGTACGTCAATCTGCGGGAAGGGAATGGAAATACCGGCTTCATCCAGCGTGTATTTCACCCGTTCCGTCAGTCTCCACTTGGTCTGCCAGTAGTCTTCCTGCTTTACCCAGCAGCGCAGGCAGAGCTTCACGGCAGAGTCACCCAGTTCATCCACGTAGACAAACATCTCTTCTTTTTTTAGGGTAGCCGGGTCTTCCTTCAAAAGCTCCGTCAGCACCTTCTTGGCTTCCCTTAAGTCCGTGTCGTAGGCAACGCCCACCGGCACGTCCAGACATCTCTTCGCTTTTTCCGTCACATTGGTCATACTGGTATTTGCCAGCGTACCGTTGGGAAGAATAATCACCTTATTGTCATAGGTGGTAAGCTTGGTGTAAAAAAGCTGGATTTCCGTTACGGTTCCCTCGTTTCCCTTGTTGTCCTCCACAATGTAGTCCCCCACCTTGAAGGGCTTTAAGAGCAAAATCAGCACGCCGCCCGCGAAGTTGGACAAACTGCCCTGAATGGCAAGACCGATTGCCACACCGGCGGAACCGAGCACTGCCACGATACTGGCGGCATCCACGCCGAAGCTTCCCGCAATGAGGAATACCAGCACCATATATAATGCCACTTTCACAAAGGAGTCCGTAAACTGGATGACTCCCACATCCGCTTTTGCCTTTGTCATGGACTTCTTTACGATTTTGCGCACCAGCTTGATAATCTGTGCCCCAATCATAAAAGCAAGGATGGCAAGTACAATGCGGATGCCTAAAGAAAGCGCCTTTTCCGGCAGGGTTTCAAAGAATTTTTCAAAAACGGATGCCTGTTTCGTAACCTGCTGCCACTCATCTTCCAGTGTAGCGGTAAGAAGAACTCCTGTCATCGTATTCATATCCGTTCAAACCTTTCTGTTATCTGTCTTTTTTCCGGTGTTATTTCGCCGGACGGAACTCCAAAATGCTTGCGGACAGAGGAGCCAGGGTAATGGATACGGAGTAGGGCCTGTCGTCCCATTCCTTCTTTACCGCTCTCTTGGCGCGCTTGTTTACCATGCCGCTGCCGCCGAATTCCTCTGCATCCGTATTTAAGATTTCCTTATAGCTGCCCTCATACGGCACGCCGATTTTTACCTGTTTTTCCACGCCGGAGAAATTAGCTGCTACCACAAGAAGACTTTCCTTCTTTCTGGTTCTTCTCATAAAAGTAAGCAGATTTTCCGCACTGTTTATGCTGTTAATCCAGGCAAAGCCTTCCGGCTTGTCGTCCCACTCATACAGGGCGGGCTTTGTGGTGTAGAGTTCATTTAATTTTTTGACCAGCGCCGCCATGCCTTTGTGGTCGGGATATTTTAACAGCTCCCATTCCGTTCGGCGCATCTCGTTCCATTCGGAGAATTCGCCGATATCCTGTCCCATAAATAAAAGCTTTCTGCCGGGATGGGTGAACATATACGCATAGGTCAGACGTAAGTTGGCAAATTTCTGTTCCCGCTCTCCGGGCATTTTGCCAAGCATGGAAGACTTGCCGTGTACGGCTTCGTCATGGGAAAATACCAGCATGAATTTCTCACTGTATGCATAAATCATGCTGAAGGTCAGTTCGTTGTGATGATGGCTTCTGAAATACGGGTCGTACTTGATGTAATCCAGATAATCGTTCATCCAGCCCATATTCCACTTCAAATCAAAGCCCAGTCCGCCGTCTTCGAGGCTTCCCGTTACCATGGGCCATGCCGTGCTTTCCTCCGCAATACGCAATACACCGGGATTTCTCTTGCCCATCATGGAATTTAAGTGCTTAATCAGCTCCACTGCCTCTAAATTTTCATTGCCGCCGTAAATATTTGCCGTCCATTCGCCCGAATTTCTGCCGTAATCCAGATACAACATGGAAGCCACCGCATCCATACGGATACCGTCCGCATGGAATTTCTCCACCCAGAACAGTGCATTGGCAATCAGATAGTTGGAAACCTCCGGCCTGCCGTAGTCAAATACCAGGGTGCCCCAGTGGGGATGGGAACGTCTCTGTTCGTCCGGGTTTTCATACAGGCAGGTGCCGTCAAAGGAGGACAGCCCGTAAATATCCCTCGGGAAGTGTGCCGGTACCCAGTCCAAAATCACACCGATGCCCGCTTTGTGCAGCTCATTCACAAAATACATGAAGTCCTCGGGCGTGCCGTATCTGGCGGTAGGCGCATAGTAACCAATAACCTGATAACCCCAGGAAGCATCTAAGGGATGCTCCATAACCGGCATCAGTTCCACATGGGTATAGCCCATTTCCTTTACATAGGGAATCAGCTTGTCTGCAATCTCCCGGTAATTGGCATATTCTTCGTCATCCTTCGGTGTAAGGAAGCTGCCCAGATACAGCTCGTATACGCTGATGGGCGCATTTTCCTTCTGGAAGGTCTTTCTCTTTTTGATAAACTCTTTATCTTCCCACTTAAAGTTCCGCAAATCCGCTACCACGGACGCCGTTTCCGGGCGGAGCTGCGCCGCATTGCCATAAGGGTCGGCTTTCAGATACGTCAGTCCGGTTTTCAGTTTGATTTCGTATTTGTAATTATCCCCCGCCTTTACACCCGGGATAAAAATTTCAAAAATACCGCTGGGGAGCTTTCTCATCTGGTGCACTCTGCCGTCCCACCGGTTGAAATTCCCAACTGTACTCACACGCAGGGCATTCGGTGCCCACACGGCAAAATACACGCCGTCCTCCCCGTCTAAGTTCATTGGGTGGGCGCCCAACTTTTCGTAAACCGTATAGTGTACGCCTCTTGCGAATTTTTCCTCGTCCTCCACCGTAATCAGACATTCGTGGCGGTAGGCATCCTGCATGGTTTCCATACTGCCGTTTTCATAGGACACAATGTACTGGTACTCACCCACATTTTTAGTGGGCAGCCAGACTGCGAAAAAGCCGTCGTCATCCGCAAGCTCCATTTCCTTTTCCGACATATCCTTTGTAATCTGCAGGGTCACCTTTTGTGCTCCCGGGAAAAATGCCTGAATCAGCGTGCCGTTTCCCTGTACGTGCGGTCCCAGTGTTGCATGCGGGTCCTGCGACTCCGAATAAATAATCTCCTCTATCACAGGCCAGTTCATCATTTTATATAATTTTTTTGTCATATTGCCCTCCCAGGTAAGTATTCTAAAAAGTATGTATAAATAGTCCGCTTCTTAACTTCGGCTCAAACCAGGTGGATTTGGGCGGCATAAGAAGCCCCGCATCCGCTACGGAAAACAGCTCCCCGATAGAGGTGGGGTACATGGAAAATGCCACCCTGCAGTCGCTTTCCGTTCGTTTCTTTAACTCGTTCAGCCCCCGGATGCCTCCCACGAAATCTATCCGTCTGTCGGTCTTGGGGTCGCCGATGCCGAGTATGGGAGAAAGCAGGTAATCCTGCAGCAAGGAAACATCCAGTCCCTTTACCGGGTCATCGTTTCGGTACTCTTCTTTCACGGTAAGCAGATAGCCCTTTCCGTCCAGATACATGCCCACTTCGCCTTTTTCTGCCGGCTTCACCGGCTCCGTGCCTTTTTCTTCCACCGTAAAGCATTTTTCAACGGCGGAAAGAAAAGCTTCCGGGGTAAGACCGTTTAAGTCCTTCACCACACGGTTGTAATCCATAATCATCAGTTCACTGTCGGGAAATACCACGGAAAGAAAATAATTAAACTCCTCATTACCGGTGTAATCCGGGTGTTCGGCTCTTCTTTTTAAGCCCACCTTTACGGCAGAAGCCGCCCTGTGATGTCCGTCCGCAATGTAAAGGCTGTCCATCTCCTTAAAAATCCGGGCTATTTCCTTCTGCATTCCTTCATCCGCAATCCGGTATACCCTGTGGGTAATGCCGTCCTCTGCGGTAAAATCATAAAGGGGCTTTTCCTCTTTTCCCTTTTTAATCAGCGTCTGCAAATCCGCCCTGTCCCGGTATGCCAAAAAGATGGGACCGGTCTGGGTGCTTAAGGTATCCACATGGCGGATACGGTCTTCCTCTTTATCCGCGCGGGTATTTTCATGCTTTTTAATGACATTGCTGCAATAGTCGTCAATGGAGGCGCAGCCTACCACGCCGGTCTGGCTTCTGCCGTTCATCACAAGCTCATACAGGTAAAAGCAGGGCTTGTCCTCTGTTATATATTCACCCTTCTCCACCTGCTCTGCAAGAAGCTCCTTCGCTCTTTTGTATACCCGTTCATCATAGGTATCCACGTCATCCGGCAGGGTAGTCTCCGCACGGTCAATCCGAAGAAACGAATGGGGAGCATCCTTCACTGCCTCCTTTGCTTCTTTCCGGTTATATACATCATACGGCAATGCCGCTATCTTCTCTGCCATACCGTCGGCAGGACGCAGCGCCGCAAAAGGTCTTATTGTCGCCATCAGCCATTCCTCCTACTGTTTCATACTTTTATTTTAGCAAAAATACCTATACACCACAAGACAATGTATGATAAAATATCGGGGAAATGAGGTGAAACCAATGACCGCAGATGACAGAAAATTTTTATCCCGCATCAATAAATACAAAGAAACCGTAAAAAAGGACATGGGTCCCCAGAAGGTACAGATGCCCGCGCAGCTTTTGGACAAGCTCCGTCCCGTTATGGAGGAAATCGCTGCCGAACAGGGTGTTTCCGTAGAAGACGTACTGGTCCGCTACATGGATTTGCAGAGTGAGGCGGCTCTTCTTTCCAACAATACCGTTATGAAAGGCATTGACGGCATAGGTCCCGACGGCAATCCCTTTTTGTTTAACTGATTTAACCGGCAGATTTTATTCTGTAACTCCAAATTTTCATCCGGTATTCCGGACAAAATAAAAGGGGCTGTCGCATTAGCAAATATTTTTGCTGGTGGCAGCCCTGTTTTAT
>ERZ808242.47-NODE-47-length-92051-cov-21.530751_pt1 | contig 92051 bp, 59 predicted proteins | sample MGYA00521244_ERZ808242 | MGnify/ENA primary metagenome ERZ808242 (study PRJEB31516, sample SAMN03275573) | gut metagenome | biome: mammalia-associated habitat; material: feces | host: Papio cynocephalus | place: Kenya | collected 2012-07-27 ... | reverse complement strand
TTTCTCAAGCAAAATGTTATTCGTAACTTGACGACGCGAGACGCGTCGTCCCCCATGGCAGCCGCGGACGAGGGCGTCCGCGTCCCCGGCGATGCTACTTTATGGTAAAAATCCTAATAATGCATTCTTGCAATGCATAAAGGTGTTAATGTTTGATGCGGTTGCCCTGCCCGCGGACGAGGGCGTCCGCGTCCCCGGCGATGCTACTTTATGGCAAAAATCCTAATAATGCATTCTTGCAATGCATAAAGGTGTTAATGTTTGATGCGGTTGCCCTGCCCGCGGACGAGGGCGTCCGCGTCCCCGGCGATGCTACTTTATGGTAAAAATCCTAATAATGCATTCTTGCAATGCATAAAGGTGTTAATGTTTGATGCGGTTGCCCTGCCCGCGGACGAGGGCGTCCGCGTCCCCGGCGATGCTACTTTATGGTAAAAATCCTAATAATGCATTCTTGCAATGCATAAAGGTGTTAATGTTTGATGCGGTTGCCCTGTTGGGGGAGGTGTATGGATGGGAGGAAGCAGTTTGGCACAAAGTTTGCATACCGATTGACGGGTAACGAAAGTACCCGAAAGTTGTTTGTGCTGCAAGACATTCTGTTTTTTTTGAAAAAACTCAATATCAATCGATATCAATATACAATCGATATCAATCAGTATCAAATATCAATATCAAATATCAATATCAAATATCAATATCAAATATCAATATACAACTATGCAAACTACCGTAGATATTCGCGAACTGCAAGAGCGCATTGAGCGTGAGAGTTCGTTTGTAGATGCCTTGACGCTTGGTATGAACCAAGTGATTGTGGGTCAGAGACACCTTATAGAGAGCCTGCTTATCGGTCTTCTGAGCGATGGGCATATATTGCTTGAAGGTGTACCGGGTTTGGCAAAGACGTTGGCAGTAAAGACCTTGGCAGACCTGATAAAAGCCGATTTTTCCCGTATCCAGTTCACCCCGGACCTGCTGCCTGCCGATGTACTCGGTACGCAGATTTACTCGCAGAAGACGGAGGAGTTTCATATAAAGAAAGGTCCGATCTTTGCCAATTTCGTATTGGCGGACGAGATAAACCGTGCGCCGGCAAAAGTGCAGTCGGCTTTGCTTGAGGCTATGCAGGAGCGTCAGATCACGATTGGGGAGGAGACATTCAAACTAGGTGATCCGTTCCTTGTTTTGGCTACCCAGAACCCGATAGAGCAAGAGGGTACGTATCCGTTGCCCGAGGCACAGACCGACCGTTTTATGCTGAAGGTGGTGATTGGTTACCCGAGCAAGGAAGAGGAGCAGCAGATTATCCGCCAGAACCTGTCGGGCGAGAAGAAACAAGTATTGCCGATACTCTCGACAGAGGACATACGCAAGGCACGCAATGTGGTGAACGAAGTATATTTGGACGAGAAGATAGAGAAATATATTGTGGATATAGTATTTGCGACGCGTAATCCCGAGGGGTACGGGCTGCAAGACCTGAAGACGATGATACAGTTCGGCGGTTCTCCGCGTGCGAGCATCAACTTGGCACGTGCCGCACGGGCTTATGCATTCATTCACCGCCGCGGGTATGTCATTCCCGAGGACGTGCGTGCCGTATGCTACGACGTACTGCGCCACCGTATCGGCTTGACCTACGAGGCAGAGGCGAACAACGTAAGCACGGAGGATGTGATTACCGAGGTGCTGAACGCGGTGCAAGTGCCGTAAAACGGACAATGAACAATGAACGGTGGACAATGGGCAAAGAATAAAAATGTAATAGTGATGCATTCTTTGTTGTTGTTCCACACAAGTGATTGGTTCTTTGTTGTTTATCCTTAATTCTTTGTCTTACAAAAATGACTTCAGAAGAACTACTACAACGGGTACGGAAGATAGAGATTAAGACGCACAGTCTTAGTCGGAACATCTTTGCGGGTGAGTATCATTCGCAGTTCAAGGGACGCGGTATGGCGTTCTCTGAGGTGCGCGAGTACGAGCCGGGGGACGATGTGCGCTCGATAGACTGGAACGTTACGGCGCGGCTGAACAAACCCTATATAAAGGTGTTCGAGGAGGAGCGCGAACTGACGGTAATGCTGCTGGTGGACGTGAGCGGGAGCCGCAATTTCGGTACGCAGACGCAGATGAAGCGCGATATGATGGCGGAGGTGGCGGCTACGCTGGCATTCTCGACCATAGAGAATAACGACAAAGTGGGTGTGATATTTTTCTCGGACAAGATAGAGAAATTCATTCCCGCCAAGAAGGGGAAATCGCACGTGCTGCATATCATCCGCGAACTGCTGTCGTTTGAGCCGACCTCAACGGGGACGGACATCAATGGTGCGTTGCACTATTTTGCGAATGCGCAGAAACGCCGTTGCACGGCTTTTCTCATCAGCGACTGCCAAGACCCTGCTTTTGCCGCCGCCCCCGACAAGAAAACAGGTGCTGCGCCACTCGTGATTGCTTCGCACAAACACGACCTGAACGTGATACAGATATACGACCGCCGCGATGCGGAACTGCCCGATATGGGATTGCTGAAAGCAAAAGATGCGGAGACGGGCGAGCGTATATGGATAGACACCGCATTGGCAAGCGTGCGCAACCACTACGCCGAAGCATGGCGCAAGCAGCAGGAGAACCTGCAGACGCTCTACACCAAGGCGGGCATCAACAGTATCAGTATCAGGACGGACGAGGACTACGTAAGGGCGTTGATGAATTTATTCAGGTAACTCCCCCTGCCCCCTCAAGAACATCCCACTGCGCATTGCTTGTGGGAACCCTGTAAAGAGGGGGTTCACAAAGCGGGATTTTGATATGATTTAACTCTAACCTTTTCTTTTAGCCTCTCCCATGGAGGGGTTGGGGAGGTCAAAAATTGAATATGAACCTTTTATTAGCCATAGTGGTTTCAGCCGCACTCGATTCGACGACTATCTTTATCGGCGACCAGACAGACCTGCACCTGCAAGCCACGCTGAATGCCGGTGAGCAGGTTGCCCTGCCCGCTTACGGCGAGACGCTGATGCCCGAGATAGAGATAGTCGATCGCACAATAGCCGACACCACCACACTATCCGACGGACGCATACAAGTAAATCAGTATCTGACGATTACGTCGTTTAAGGATTCGCTTTTCTATATTGCTCCGCAGCCGTTTGTGAGCGGCGAAGATACAATATGGAGTGAGCCGTTGTCGCTCAATGTGGTACAGCCGTTTGAGGTGGATACCACGCTTGCCATCACCGACATCAAGGACATACAGAAAGCCCCGATATGGTGGTGGGGAATCATCCGTTGGATACTATTGGCACTGCTGATTATCGGATTAGGGGTAGGTATTTACTATTTAGTGCGCTATATCCGAAAGCACAAAACGGGTACAGTCGAAGAGGAGAAACAAGAGCCGTTGCGCCCGGCAGAAGAAGTGGCTTTGGAGAAACTGGACGAGATAAAAGCCGAGAAGATTTGGCAGGCCGGGAAAGTGAAGGAATATCACACAGAACTGACCGATGTCATCCGCGAATATATCTCGCGCCGCTACGATGTATCGAGTACGGAAAAGACGAGCGATGAGACATTGCAGGAACTGAAACCGCTGATGAAAGAGCAGAAAGACCTGTTTGAGCGTCTGCGCAAGATGCTGTCGCTTGCCGACCTGGTAAAATTCGCCAAGTGGACCGCTACCCCCGACGAGAACGAGAGTGCACTGAAGACCGCATACGATTTTGTCAAGGAGACGACACCGCAGGAGACTCCTGAAGAGGAGGCTACTGCAAACGAATAAAGGAACATATATATCCATATAATATATAAAAATTCCTTTGCCGCAAAGCGGCAAGAAATCTAAGTAAATCTTTGCTTTTGCATCCATAAATTGCTATAAATCTTATTCGCCTACGGCGGCAAAGTATGCAATTATGCTTATATCGAACTAACGTTAATTATATAACTACGACAAGATTATGACTTTTGCAAGTCCAGCATATTTATTTCTGCTTCTGCTGCTGATACCGGTTGTGGGGTGGTATATCTACGAACTGCGCAAAGCAGATGCCAGTTTGCAGATGTCGGACACACGGGTACTGAAGAAACAGCCGAAGTCGGCACGCATCTATCTGCTACATGTGCCGTTTGTGCTGCGTGTGGTATGTATCACACTGCTTTCGATAGCATTGGCACGCCCTCAACTGACCAACCGCCAGTCGTCGGAATCGACGGAGGGTATCGACATTATGATGGCACTCGACATATCCGGTACTATGCAGGCGGAAGACCTGAAGCCGAACCGTCTGGAGGCAGCCAAACAGGTGGCAACCGATTTTGTGATAGCCCGCCCGAATGATCAGATCGGTTTGGTAGTATTCGCCGGCGAGAGTTTTACGCAATGCCCGCTGACCACCGACCATGCGGTGCTAATCAACCTGTTTAAGTCTGTGAAATTCGGGATGATAGAGGACGGAACCGCCATTGGTTTGGGTTTGGCGAACGCAGTGAACCGTATGAAAGACTCGCAGACCAAATCGAAGGTAATCATTCTGCTGACAGACGGTAGCAACAACCGCGGCGAGATTGACCCTCAGACCGCCGCCGAGATAGCCAAGACCTACGGCATACGCGTGTATGCGATTGGCGTAGGTTCGCACGGGCAGGCGCGTGTGCCCGTACAGACCCCCGTGGGCGTGCAATATATGATGATGGACAGCGAGTTCGACGAGAGTACCTTGCAGCGCATTGCCAGCATAACAGGCGGACAGTATTTCCGCGCGACGGACAACTCGAGCCTGAAATCAATATATGAGCAGATTGACCGGTTGGAGAAGACCAAACTGCGCGTGCGCGAGTATGCCAAACATACCGACATATTCCCGCCGTTCCTTGCGGCTGCGTTGCTCTGCCTGATTGCGGAAATTATCCTGCGTTATTTTGTGCTGCGCACGGTAACCAATTAGGACAAAGAACGAAGAACAAAGGACAAAGAATGATTAACCAATAACTTACAAAAGGCATTTTGTCTTTGCTCTTTCAGAGAGCATAGCGAACGGTCTTTTGTCCATTAGCCCGAAGGGCTGTCTTATTAAATATGTTTCGTTTTGCAAATATAGAAATGCTTTGGTTGCCGGCGGTGGTGCCGGTATTCATCGGACTATATATATGGTACACCCGCCGCAAACGCCGTCAGTTGGCAGAATTCGGCAATCCCGCTTTGGTGAGCGAACTGATGCCTAACGCCTCACGGGTACGACCGAATGTGAAGTTCTCCATTCTGATGGTGGCACTGGTGCTGCTTATCCTGGCTGCTGCGCGTCCGCAATACGGACAACGCGAACAGACCGTGAAACGGCAAGGAATAGAGGCGATTATCGCATTGGACATATCCAACTCAATGATGGCGGAGGATGTGGCCCCGTGCCGTCTCGACCGTGCCAAACAGATGCTGAGCAGGATGATTGACCAGATGGTGGACGACAAAGTGGGATTGGTGGTTTTCGCAGGCGAAGCCTATACCCAGTTGCCTATCACGTGCGATTACGTATCGGCAAAGATGTTCCTCAACAGCATCACGCCCGATCTCATCAAGACGCAGGGAACGGCTATCGGTGCGGCACTCAACACCGCCATTCAGTCGTTTGGCAGCGAGGAGTCGGACGCCAGCCGTGTGATTATTCTCATCACCGACGGCGAGAACCATGAGGACGATGCCGTAGCCGTGGCTGCTAGGGCTAAGGAATTGGGTATCAAAGTGATGGTAGTAGGTATCGGCAAGCCCGAAGGTTCGCCTATCCCCATCCCCGGCACCAACAATTTCCGCAAAGACCGGCAAGGCAATGTGGTGGTGAGCCGTCTGAATGAGGAAATGTGCCGCGAGATTGCCAAAGCGGGCAACGGTATCTACGTGCGCTGCGACAACACCAACACCGCGATGCGCGCACTGCAGAAAGAGATTGACACGCTGGCTACCACCGAGATAGAGACCAAGGTCTATACCGAATACAACGAACAATTCCAATCGTTTGTACTGGTGGCATTGCTGCTCCTTGTGATAGATTTCTTTATCTTCAACCGCAAAAACAAATCGCTCACCCGTTTGAACATCTTCAACGAATAGAAAAAGACGAAATAATATGAAACGCATACTTTTGATATTCAATGCACTACTCTGTGCAGCAGGGGCTTTTGCACAGCAGGAAGCCCCCGATATACGCAGAGGCAACAAGCAATACAACAAGCAGGATTTCACCGCAGCAGAGGTGGACTACCGCCGCGGATTGGAGAAAAACGGCAATTCTTTCGAGGGGCACTACAACCTGGGCAATGCGCTTTTCAAACAAGACAAGTATCCCGAGGCACAAGCCGAGTATCAGAAAGCCGCGCAACTGCTTGACAGTAAACAGGACAAGAAACAACTTGCCGAGAGTTACCACAACCTCGGCAATGCCTATTTTGCACAACAGCAGTACGACAAAGCCATTGCGGCTTACCAACAGTCGCTCCGCAACAACCCGAAAGACAACGACACACGTTACAACCTTGTGAAGGCTATGCAGATGCTCCAAGAACAGCAGCAACAGCAACAAAATCAAGACCAAAACAAAGATCAGAACCAAGAACAACAACAGAATCAACAGGATCAGCAACAGCAACAGCAGCAAGAACAGCAACAACAAGAGCAGAACCAAGAGCAACAGCAAGAGCAACAGCAGCAACAAGAGCAGCAGGACGACTCCAAGATGGACAAAGAGACTGCCGAACAGATACTACAGGCTTTGGAACAGGACGAGCAGGAGACACAAGAGAAACTGCAACGCCGGCAGGGACAGAAACGCCGCGTAGAGAAAGATTGGTAATCTTGGACAAAGAACAATGAACAAAGAATAAAAGACAATGAAGCGTAAAGCAAAGATATTCTGTATAGTACAATGCCTTTTGTGCATTGTGGCAGGAACTGTACGGGCAGACGATGTGGTCTTCCGCGCCACCGCACCCTCGCAGGTGATTGTCGGCAAACCATTCCAACTCACCTATTCGGTCAACCAGCGCAGCAAAGACCTGCGTGCCCCCGATATGCCCGACTTTGATGTTCTGGCAGGACCATACACCTCCACTTCCAGTTCAACGTCGTTTGTCAACGGGAAGCGCACATCATCGTTCTCGCAGACCTACACCTACACCCTGCTGGCGCAACGGGAGGGCACATTCACCATTGCCCCTGCGAGCATACGGGTCAGCGGCAGCGAATATACCTCCAACGGCGTACGTATCACCGTCTTGCCCGAAGACGAACAGCCGCAGCAGACTCAACAGCCGAGCCGTCAGACCGGTGCACAACAGACGCAGCAGGGCAGCAGTTCGGGCAGCGTGAGCAGCGAGAACCTGTTTATCCGCACTATCGTCAGCAAAACGCACGTGCACGAGCAGGAAGCCATACTCCTGAGTTACAAACTCTATTTTGCGGGCGTGGACGTGGCGCAGTTCACCAACAATACCAAGATACCCGAGTTCACGGGCTTCCTCAAGCAAGACCTGGAACAGGGCGAGATACAGACCGAACTCGAACACTACAACGGGCGCAACTACCAGACCGCAACGCTCTACCGCACCCTGCTCTATCCGCAGCACTCGGGCGACATCAAGATAGACCCCGCTTCGTTTGAGGCGGTGCTTCGTGTGCAAACCCGCGCACAGGTACGCAGCATCTTCGACGATTTCTTCGGCACATACACCAACGTAACCCGGGCTATCACTGCCCCGGGCGTAACCGTCCATGTGGACGCGCTGCCAAGCGGCAAACCCGCAGGGTTCTCGGGCGGCGTGGGGCATTTCACACTCACGCCATCAATCTCGCAAACCGAACTGCAGACCAACGATGCCGTTACTATCCGCCTCGACATCACGGGTACGGGCAATATGAAACTGCTCAAGACGCCTGCCGTCGATTGGCCGGAGGGCTTTGAGCCGTATGACCCGAAAGTAACCAACAATTTCAAGACCACCCCATCGGGCGTAAGCGGCACCAAATCGATTGAGTATCTGGCTATTCCGCGTGCATCGGGCGACTACACCATACCCGCTGTTACGTTCTCCTATTTCGACACGCAGGACGACACCTACAAAACACTCTCCACACCGGAATATACCATTCACGTAAAGAAAGGTGCCAACGAGCAGAGCAACAACGCTGTGGTGAACAACTACGTGAACAAGGAGGATATCAAGCAGTTAGGTTCCGACATCCGCTATATCAATACCGCTGTACCAACCTTGCAGCCGAAGCGGGCGGCATGGGTGGAATACGGCAGCCTCACTTTCTGGTTGCTCTACCTTGTTCCGCTCTGTGTAGCACTGCTCCTGTTTGTTATCTTCCGCAAACAGATTAAGGAGAATGCCGACATCACGCGCATGCGCTACAAACACGCCAACAAAGTGGCACAGAAACGCCTGAAGAAAGCCGGCAAACTGCTGAAAGAGAATCAGAAAGAGGCTTTCTATGAGGAGATAGAGCGGGCGGCATGGACATACCTGAGCGACCGTCTGTCTATCCCTACAGCCGACCTCAACAAGGACAATATCTCGTCTATCCTGCGCGGGAAAGGCGTGGGCGAAGACTTGATCAAGGAGGTGAACAACGTCCTCTCCACAGCGGAGTTTGCCCGCTACGCACCGTCGTCCGACCACGAAATGGACGACCTCTACAAGGCAACGAACCGCCTTATTGACCAACTCGAGGAACAGAAATTATAATTTCTCCCATCCTTTCATTAACATCTCTTATATATGGTGCGATGCTATATTGCATATAGAAAAGTAAGGTGGATGTCGGGAGGATACCCTGTGGATAGCGGGTATTTGTACCTACTTTAATATTATATTTTTTAACAAATAAACTAATATGAAACGACTATTCTATAATATATGTGCCATAGCCTTTTGCGTATGGTGCGTGTCTATTCCTGCGACGGCGCAAACGGCTTTTGAGGCTGCGAATGAGCAGTATGCGGCAGGCAACTATGCCGATGCGGCTGCGCTATACCAAACCATCATTGACGATGCCGGTACGGGTGTAAGCAAAGACTATGCCGTGGTGTATTACAACCTCGGCGATGCCCGTTTCAAACAGGGAGAACTGGCACAATCCATTCTCGCCTACGAGCGGGCTTTGCGGTTGCGTCCCACCTACTCCGACGCAAAATACAACTTGGAGTTTGCCCAATCGCGCATCACGGACAACATCACCGACACGCAGGCATTCTTTATCAGCAACTGGGTGCGCTCGCTGCGCAACCTGCTCACGGAGCAAACGTGGATGTGGCTGTCTGTCTCTATGTTTACCATCTGCTTGGCAGGACTGCTTTTGTTCCTCCTCTGCCGCACAATATGGCTGCGCAAAACGGCTTTCCATACCACATGGGTATTGCTGCTTGTAGCCATCCTCAGCGGGGTGAATGCCGGTTCGCTCCACCGCCGTGATACGCTCCGTGCGGAGGCGATTATCACGCAAGGTGTGGTCAATGCCAAGTCGTCGCCCGACAGATCGGGTACCGACCTCTTTACGCTCCACGAGGGTACGAAAGTGGATATCCGCGAGACAATCGGCGACTGGTGCAATATCCGTGTGGGCAACAACCAGGGGTGGATTCGTCTCTCCAACCTCGAGCGTATCTGATTGAGGAACAGACATATATACACACAAACAGGCTGCTCTGGAAACGGGCGGCCTGCTTTTGTGTATTACGGAAAGAGCAGGGAGGAACAATTCCTAATTCGTCATTAGTTCAGGTCGTAACCGTAGTGTTTGAGGCGGGATTGGTTGCTGCGCCAGTCTTTGTCCACCTTGACGAATAGTTGCAAAAACACCGGTTTCTGGAAGAATTCCTCTATCTCGGTGCGTGCCTGTGTACCGACGCGCTTGAGGGCAGTACCTGCCTTGCCGATGATAATACCTTTCTGACTGTCGCGCTCCACATAGATGACTGCACTGATACGTATCAGCCCTTGGGGGTGTTGCGGCGAGGGTTCTTCGTCCTTGAACGACTCCACCTCCACTTCTACCGAATAAGGAATCTCCTTGTCGTAGGAAAGCAGGATTTTCTCGCGGATAATCTCGTCCACGAAGAACCGTGCAGGCTTGTCGGTGAGTTGGTCTTTTGGGAAGAACGGCGGACACTCGGGCAAAGCATCGCGGATGGCATCGAATAGTTGTGCTACGCCGAAACGCTCCTTGGCGGAGATTGGGAATATAGTGGCTTCCGGCAGTTGGCTGTGCCAGAACTCCACCAACCGCTCGAGGGTATCCTGCGTGGTAAGGTCAATCTTATTGATAACAAGGAACACACGGCACCTGCCCTGCTGCGCAGCCATCTTTTTCACTTTGTCGAGAAAATCGGCATTTTTCTCCACATTGTCCTGCACGTCCGTTACATAGAGCAGAACATCGGCATCCACCAATGCGGAGCGCGAGAACTCAAGCATCTGCTCCTGTAGTTTGTAGTTGGGGTGCAGCACACCCGGGGTATCGGAATAGACCATCTGGAAATCCTCGCCATTGACAATACCCATAATACGATGGCGGGTGGTCTGCGCCTTGGAAGTAATGATCGACAGCCGCTCGCCCACCAGGGCGTTCATCAGCGTGGACTTGCCCACATTGGGGTTGCCGACTATATTTACGAAACCTGCTTTGTGCATAGATTAGTAACTGAATAATTTGTTTTTGCTTAGTTTGGTTATTTTGCCATAGTGTGCCTTAATCTGCTTTTGGTCAATCAGTTTCGGGTCGCCCACGATAAGTATTGCCACTGGTTTGCCTTGAACGTGCGAGCGATAGAACGCATCTATGTCGTCAAACCGCAACCGCTGTATCTGCCGCACTTGCAGCGTGGCGGGGTCGATAGCATAGCCCAAGCGCATCAGGCTCGTCAGACGCTCACTTTTCTTGCGGAAAGTAGGTTTGTTCGACAATACCGACTGGCGCAGCATAGTGCGGATGTTCTCTATCGTGGTGGGATATTCGGGCATAGAATCCAGCAGATTCATATACACATCAACAGCGTCCGCCACTTTGTCGGACTGCGTACCCACATACCCCACAAAACGGGTTGTACGACCTTGGAGGGGTGGACGTTCGAAATAGCCGTAAGCCGTATATGCCATAGAGCGTTTCTCACGTATCTCGTTCATCACCAACCCCGAGAAACCACCACCGAAATACTCATTGAACGCCATATAGCGGACGGCATCATTGATTGAATAGGGCTCGCCGTCAATCAGAAAATATACCTTTGCCTGCTGCATAGTAGCATCTGGCAAGAAATAGACCGCATTCTTATCTACCGGTTTCTGCGGGCGGTCTATGGGTGAATTGGTCAGGCGTGCATGCTCCGCCATAGGCAGACGACCATAGAGAACGGACTTGACATCCAACGCCGGTAAGGCACCCGCATAGTGGATTTCCAGTTCATAATCCAATGCACGATGCAGTTCGCTCTCCAACTGAGTGCCGGTCAGTTCTAGCACATCTTGCGACGGCGGACGGCGGATATATGCCGAATTTTCACCATAGCGCATATATTCCATAGCCGCATCAGCCACCATATCGGTGTTTTTCTGCTCCATTTGGCGCATAGAGTATTCCTGCCCCTTGATATTGTTGAGCAGCACATCGTTATCCGAACTGAAATTTGGGAAAAGCAGATGGAGATTGACAAGCGAGACTATATCCTGCAGATTCGCCTCGTTGCCCTCTATATCTACTAGAAAATAGTTGTCCGTAACCGAATACGTACACTTGGCACCGAGTTGTGCCAGACGGGCGCGGAACTCCACCGATGTCATTCCTGGATTACCTTTCACGCCGGAGATATTCATCATTGCGGTAGCATATTCCAGCATAGGTATCTCATACGTTCCCACCCCGTATTTCAGGCGCAGGGAGAATATATGATTCTGCTCGTTTGGGGTGCAATAGACATATACACCATCGTAGAAATTATCCTGGTCTATATCGTTAAAATCAATAAATCTTGGTACCAGATGCCCTGCGGGAATAGTGTCGAAATGGGCATAATAGTCCGATTCTCCTTTAGGCGGTGTGAGCGGATGAATCTTCGGTTTGGGCAATTTGTTCTTCTTCGGATTGCCCTCTTCTATCTCAAATGTCTTGCGCGGGGCGGCGAAATACTGCTTGGCTACACGCTGAATATCCGCAAGCGTAATGGCAGCAACCTGCTCTTTCTGCTGCAACAGTTCCTCTATAGGCTGCTGATAGACAAAACTATGCTCCAATAGGCGCACTTTCATCTGCGGGTATTCCAAAGTGCGGTCGAACTGCTGATAGAAATCCTCGCGCACCGCCGCAACCAAAGCGGTATCTATATCGCCCTTAACGAGTTTTTCCACCTCTGTCATCACCACTTCTTCTGCTTCCGCGAGTGAGTTGTATCGTCGTGTAGCAGCATCCATATAGGGAACAGCCACCAACTCGATACGCCCTTGATCACGGCGAGAATCGTTGCTTGCCCACGCATACATCACTTTGCTGTCCAATACCAACTTGTCCAACAAGCCCACTTGCATAGAGTTGGACAGTAGCGAAGTTACAAAATCCAACAACAACTCATCTTTATTGCCTGCCGGAACACCTTTATAGCCAATCTCCACCATAGGCATATAGCCCAACTTGGCAACAAACCGCTCATCTTTGGAAAAATCCGTTTGCGGATATACTTTGCGCACCGGCAAGGGTTTAGCCTGTAAACGCCCGAAGGTCTTTTCTATCAACGGCTTGGCTTCCTCTGCATTGAAATCCCCCACTAGGATTAGTGCCATATTGTTCGGCACATACCACGTGTCGTAGAATTCAATCAACCGGCGCAGTTTCGGATTCTTCAGATCATCGGGATAACCGATGATGTCGCGTGCATAGGCATGCCCCGCATAGAGATGCCCGTTCACAAAATTCTGTACGTGCGTAGAATTGTCATCTAGATACATATTGTATTCCTCAAACACATTCTCCAACTCGGCTTGGAAAGAGCGGAAAACCGGATGTATCAACCGGTCGGAATAGAGTGTGAGCCAACGTTCCAACTGATAACCGGGGAATGAGTTCATAAAACACGTCTCATCGTAGGAGGTAAAAGCATTCAGCCCCTCGCCACCTATGCTCTGTATCAAGTTGGGAAACTCGTCTGTAGCCGAATAGAGGGCTTCCTCGCACGATACCTTGTTGATACGAGTCTGTATAGCCTCACGGCTCTTTGGGTCTTCGGTCATAGCCAGCGTGTCGTACAATGCTATCACGTGTTCATACAGCGGGCGTTCTTTCTCCCAATCGAGTGTTCCGATACGGTCAGTACCCTTAAAAAGCATATGTTCCAGATAGTGTGCCAGACCCGTCGCCGTCTCGGGTTCATCTATTGACCCCACACGCGTAACCGTCCAGCCCTGCACATCGGGTTGGTCGTGGTCCTCCCACAACATTACCGTCAGACCGTTGTCTAACTTGTACTCAATCAGCCCGTTGCTCTGCTCTGCCTGCACAAGCAGGACACAAAGCAGTAATGCTATGCACGCAAAAAATTTTCTCATAATTGTATATAAACAGGCATAGAATCCCCCACTTGAAGGAAATTCTATGCACTGATTCTTGTTTTTACCACTCCAGCAGCACCTTGCCGCATTGCCCGCTTTCCATCACATTGAAGCCCTTTTGGAAGTCGTCGAACTTGAAATGATGGGTAATCACCGGACTGAGGTCGAGCCCCCCCAGCAGCATCTGCTCCATCTGATACCATGTCTCCCACATACGGCGACCCGTGATACCCTTGATAGTCAGTGCATTGAATATCACGTCCGACCAGTTGACCTGCGTATTCGAAGGCAGGATACCGAGTTGGGCGATGTTCGAACCTTTGTACATATGCTGTATCATATCGTTGAACGCCGACGGCGCACCAGACATCTCAAGTCCCACATCAAAACCGCGGATACCGAGTTGCTTCATAGCGGCCTCTACCGTCTCGCCTTTCGAACCATCCACCGTGAGCGTCGCACCCATCTTCTTGGCTATCTCCAAGCGCAGCGGATTGATGTCCGTCACCACCACATGTTTCGCCCCCGCATAGCGGCATATACCAGCCGCCATCGTACCGATCAGACCGGCTCCCGTAATCAGCACATCCTCGCCCAGCAGCGGAAATGCCAATGCTGTATGCGTGGCATTGCCGAACGGATCCATAATCGCCGCAAAGTCATCGGGTATGGCGGGGTTGAGGTGCACGATGTTCGACTCGGGAATCGTAACATATTCCGCAAAAGCACCGTCTTTGCCGAATATACCCACCGACAGGCTGTTCTCGCATACATGCCCCATCCCGCGGCGGCAGTTGCGGCAATGCCCGCAGACAATATGCCCCTCGGCGGTTACGCGCTCCCCCACTTTCGTATTGCGCACACCGGGACCTGTCTCCACCACCTCGCCCACGAACTCATGCCCCATCGTGTAGGGCGGCACACAGTGTTTCTGCGACCAGTCGTCCCATCTGTACATATGCAGGTCAGTTCCGCAGATGGCGGCTTTCTTCACCTTGATCAGTACATCGTTCACACCCACTTCGGGCATCGGTATCTCTTCCATCCAAATCCCGTATTCGGGACGTGTCTTCCGTAATGCTTTCATAACTTCAAATAATTAAGAATTAGGAATTCAGATTTTCTACTCTCCGTCTTGAAAATCTCAATACATCTCATTCATAATTCATAATTCATAATTCTTAATTCATAATTACTTTCAACCGTTTGCCTACTTTCACAAACGCCTCTATACCTTTGTCCAACTGCTCTTGTGTATGCGCAGCGGAAAGTTGCACGCGGATACGCGCCTGCCCTTTCGGCACCACGGGATAGTAGAAACCTGTTACATAGATGCCCTCGTTCTGCAGAGCCGCAGCGAAATCCTGGCTCAACCGCGCATCGTAGAGCATCACGGCACAGATAGCCGACTGCGTCGGTTTGATGTCAAACCCCGCCGCTTTCATCTTGCCCACAAAATACTCCGTGTTGGCGTGCAAACGGTCTTGCAACTCGTTACTGCGGGTCAGTATCTCAAACGTCTTCAGCCCGGCTGCCGCAATCATCGGCGGAATGGAGTTGGAGAACAGGTAGGGACGGCTGCGCTGGCGGAGCAGGTCGACAATCTCTTTCTTGCCCGTCGTGAAACCGCCTACCGAGCCGCCGAAGGCTTTGCCGAGCGTTCCCGTCAGTATCTCTATCTTCCCCCGCAGACCGAACTGCTCCGTTACGCCGTGTCCCGTCTTGCCTACCACGCCCGCTGAGTGGCTCTCGTCCACCATCACCAGAGCGTTGTATTTCTGTGCCAGTTCATATATCTTGTCCAGCGGACATACATTGCCGTCCATCGAAAACACACCGTCCGTAGCGATGATACGGAAACGCTGTGACTGTGCTTTCTTCAGTTGCTCCTCCAGGTCTGCCATATCGCCGTTGGCATAGCGGTAGCGCACCGCCTTGCATAGGCGCACACCGTCAATGATTGACGCATGGTTGAGCGCATCGGAGATGATCGCGTCCTCGTCGGTCAGCAGCGGCTCGAACAAACCGCCGTTGGCATCGAAACAAGCCGCATAGAGTATCGTATCTTCCGTGCCGAAAAAGTCCGAAATGGCTTTCTCCAACTGCTTGTGTGTATCTTGCGTGCCGCAAATAAAACGCACCGAAGCCATACCGTATCCGCGGCTGTCCATACGCTCTTTGGCTGCCTCTATCAGTTCTTTGTTATCCGCCAATCCGAGGTAGTTGTTCGCACAGAAATTGATTACATCCATACGCTTGCCACCGTTATCCACTTGGATGCCGGACGATTGGGGGGTAACGATGACGCGTTCATTCTTGTAGAGTCCTGCGTCGCGAATCTCTTGCAGCGTCTGCTGCAGATGTTTTTGAAATTCGGTGTACATAGTATATGTTGTTAAAAGGTTTGTCCTCCGTGTTGCTGCTTCGCTGCGCAAACGTTTAGGACTGCACGTCCGTGACGGCTACGCCGCATTAGTGGTTGCACTTGGTAGTTGCACTTGGTAGTTGCACTTAGTGGTTGCACTTAGTGGTTGCACATTATGTAGTTTTCACCCCACAAAGATACTGCTTTTTCTTAAAATACACAATACCCACCCCATTTTTACCCTTTTTGCCCCTATCTGCGTTCCCCCGCCACAGGCTCTACAAGCCGGACACTACGGTAGATACACGGTAGATATACGGTAGATAAACGGTAGATAAACGGTAGATAAAGCCGTAGATAAAGCGCGTTTCACTGTGTTTACCCCCGTGTTTACCCCTAAGTTACCACCACCTCCCGCCGGGGACGCGGACGCCCTGCGGGGTCCCCGCAAGTCCGTGGACGTGGCGGGGTGCTCTCCTCGTCCGCGGTCGGTTTGGCACAAACCGTATGACAATGCTATGTATGGGAGACGACGCGTCCCGCGTCGTTATGCGCCACTGGCGCACCGAGTACCGAAGCAACACGAATCCCTGTGGCTTGAGTAGAACTCCTAAGACAGAGAGAAATAATGGACTTGCGACCTAAACTCGTACAACGAGTTTCAATGTCGCAAGTCCATTATTCCTGTGCGTAACTCATATTCTTTCGAGATTATGCCGCAGAGACTCCCGATAACTATCCTTCTCCTCAGACTTTTTCGAGTCAACTTTTTCTGTACCCGGATAGCACGGATATATTACTTAAAATGCTTCAGTAATTCGGCAGCCTGACGTGCGTGGCGGCTATGGGAACCGGAAATAACAGAAAGTTGGCGATATGCTTTTTGACGCTGTCCGCGTCCCAGTTCGCAGAGCGCATACAGATAATCCACATCGTCCATAATCTCATCATAACGCGGGTTGGACTCATCCGTAGCAGATTGGATGTCATCAAGGATGCTCTGTGCCGCACGATATCGTCCGACCTTCATTTCGGCAACGGCTTCGGTCATCGGGTCGTCATGACCGAGGATGTGGCTGTGTTGGTTGCGGTCTCCAATCTCTTCAATACTATTAGAAGCCAAAGCCAGCAATACCTCTGACGAGTTTTGATATGCGGGTTCCTGCCGGAAGAAATGCGCATACTCACGCTGCGCTGTACGGTAGGCATAGTGCCAAGTAGAAGCCGGAACGACAGCGTATATCACGCCGCAGAGCATAGCCGCAACGGCGACAGGATAGACCACTTTGCGCAGGCGATGCCATAGCGGACGCTTTTGCTGCTGCAGGCGTTTTTCTTCTTCCCATTGTTGCATCTGCTCGCGGAGTCCGCGTGCCTGAAATGCACGGATAATATCCTTCTCCAGTTTTTCGTTATCAAAATTAGTATCCATATCCGAGAGCAATCAGATTTTGTTTCACATAATTCATTACCTTCTTCATACATTTCGCTTTCTGTGATTTGGCACTATCTGCATTGCTATAGCCCAATTCCACGGCGAGTTTGTCCATGGATTTTTCTTCCCAGAAGAATCCCAACAACAGCGGGGCGCAAGGTTTGCCAATGCGCATCACCTGCTCACGCACCACTCGCTCGCGTTCCTCATCCATATAGGAGTCCATAGGGTCATATACTCCGTCCGCTAGTTGTTGCCGAGTCTGCTCATCCGCCGCATCCGTCCAATCGCCTGCGTTCTCGTCATCGTTGTCCGGCGTAGAAGAATGTAGCAACGTTGCCGGAAGTTCCCGTCTGCCGCGAATCAGTTCGAGAGCCACATAGTAACCTATATCCTTAAGATAAGTCAGGAGTGAAGTTCTCAGGTTTTCCGCCGTTATGCGTCCGGTCAGGATATGCTGCTGCAGACGGACGACTGATTCCTGGTAGGCGTCCTCTACATAATCCTTGTCCAAATGTGTGCGGGACAAGACAGACAATTGAAATGAGGATTGCCAGGCATCATACGCCCGGCGAATCCCCTGTTGATTATTGGTCAGAAATGCTTGTATGATTTCGGTATCAGTCATAATATCTATTGAACTAATGAAGAACGACAACCGAGTTGATTGTATTCGCGAACCGCTTCTTGCCACTGTTCCTCGGAGATAATATTTATTTTGCGCGCCATTTCGAGCACCCGATAACCAATGCCCATCAAGTTGTCAAAGCCAATAGGCAGCACCACGGAAGCATTGTCTTTGCCTGCATATACGACACATTGCACATGGTTCTCGTCCACCTCTTTTACCACAGCCTTGGTCGGTTTGACCGATTGTTTCTGTCCATCCAATGTAAGCGTTACTGTCGGAGTCTCTGCGGGGAGAGCGGTTGCTACCTGGCGGTTATCTGCGAAAATCGTTGCACTCATCAGGCAGAGTGCGAGAGCCATCATCATCTTTTTCATAATCGTTATTGTTTTTTAGTTTGTAAATAGGTATGCATTTTTGCTTGCTTCTACTTATAATGATTACGAAAAGCGCAAAGGTAACCCACAGTATCAAAAAAAATGTTTTTCAAATCCACGGGTAGCGGGTGCGCAGGGCAGAAAGGTTTTGTTCAAGGCGTGAGAGAAAGGTGCGGGAAGCGGGTGAGTCAGGGTGCAAGAGGGTATGATGGCGGTCGAGATAGAGTTGGTGGAGGGGGCGCATCTCCTGCTGCGTGGAGGCGGACATATAGGTCGCAACAAAACGTTCCCAGATATACTGAACAGCGACCGAACTCGGATGAAGCATATCGTCGGCATAGAAACGATAGTCGCGCAGTTCGTCGAGGAGGATTTCGTAGGAGGGGAAGACTCCCCCGCCCCCATCAGGGACACCCCGTTGCACATTGTTGGCGGGAACCCCGTAAGAGATGGGGTATCCCATAGTTGAACATTGATTTACTAATTGGTCAATTGCCAACAACAATGTGGATTTGGAGAGTTGGTTCTCGTGGAGACCGTCTTTGATGTGGCGGATGGGGGAAACGGTAAAAATAAAATGCTTGTCGGGATGGGCGGCAAGGATGGGGTGCCATGCGGCGACTATCTCCTTGACCGAAAGACGACGGCGGCTAAAGCGGTCGGCAGGCATCTTGTGGCAGTTGGCAACGACTTGCCCGTTCTGCTCATAGACCCACGCCGTACCGAAAGTGATGATTACTACCGACGCTTCGGCGAAAGCACGCTGCAAAAGCGAGATACTCTGACGGACATTTTGCTCGGTTTGTAGGCGGTCGGAAGACGAAAAAGACCCATGGTGGTACATCGAATGGTATAAACCCGCCCACTCCACCAACTCCGGGACCTCCTGCAAAGAGAGGGCATTGGCGATAGACAGCGGATTATAGAGCGTACCGAAAGGGTTGGCAGTGATTTGGAAATAGTACTCCGCGAGTTTGGCAGCGATATTGTCCGCAAAACAGGAACCAAGTGAGAGGATATGATCCATGTAAGCGATATGCCACGGGGAGGGGGAAATATGGACAGGGGTGGTGAAAGTCATAGTTCCGTTAACTTTATATTTTATTCTCCATTAATAACCACTAATTAACCAAAAGGCATTATCGGATACATTTTTTTCACTTTAACTCCCATTGAATCATTCAAAGTGCATAATGCGGGCGGGGGAGATACGGGTTACGATAGCGGACGGGGCTAACATAACGAGCAAGGAAATGGCGATAGTGCCGATATTGAGCAACAGCCACCAGCCCCACGGAAAAGCGACAGGCACGTAATTGACATAGTAGGTGGCAGCCTCGAGGGGCAAAAGGTGTGTAAAATACTGAATAGCACAAAGTCCCAAGCCAAGGACATTGCCCCAGAATACGCCCTTGCCGATGAGCATTGCCGCCTCGGCAATGAATATAGAGCGCACAAAACGGTTGTTGGCACCGAGGGCTTTGAGAACCCCGATGAGTTGGATACTATCCAGGATGAGGATAATCAATCCGGAAATGATACTAAAGCCCGACACACAGAGCATCAGGATAATAATCACCACGACATTCATATCCAAAAGGTCGAGCCACGAAAAGACTTGCGGGTTGAGTTGTTGGAGGGTCTGGACATAATAGAGATTGTAACCATCGGCATCCACATGGTTGACCGTAGCAAAATAGACGTTGTCAGCCACCTCGTCCAAATGGCGGATATTGTCCACCAAGATTTCGACGCCCGATACTTGGTCGGCAGTCCAGCCGTTTAGACGACGGACAACATCCTGATTGCCGAGAACAAAGAGTTGGTCGAAGTCGCAAAAGCCGGTCTCGTAGATACCGGAGATATGCAGTTTGCGCACGCGGACAGACTCGTCCACAAAATAACAGAGCAGAGCATCACCGACATGGAGCGAGAGTTGACCGGCTTGCAGAGAGGAGATAAGCACATCGTTGGGTTGCTGAGGGAGCGTACCTTCAATAAGGTTGGCGGCAAAATAATCCCAGTAGTCGGTACCTTTGAAAACAATGCCCGCAAACGCATCATCGGTTTTGACAATACCCGGTTTGGTAGCAAACGTATGGACGGATGCCACATGGGGAAAAGCCCGTAGGGCGGTGAGCATAGAGTCGCTGACAAAGATTGGTTGCATCTCATAGGTATTGTTGTTATCGAAATTAACTATCTGAATATGAGAACCAAAACCCGCCACTTTATCGGTAATAGTCTGCTTAAAGCCGACCACGATGCAGATAGTAATTATCATCACCATCACGCCGATGATGATACCGGCGAGGGCAACACGTACGGCAGGACGGGACGAATGTGCCTCGGTACTCCGGTCACTATTCTGGGAGAAATAAAGGCGCCGTGCTATCCATATTTCAGGTTTTAATGGCATAGTTTTTGCTATGTAGAAAGCGGTATGAAACGACTGTTTATTTATACATTATTGATATTCATTGCCCTGTATGCCGCAGCGCAGCCCCCCGAGGAGGAACGGCCGCAGCGCAAGCCCGAGGAGGTAGCCAAGAAGCAGACCGAGATGCTTGTGCGCGAACTGAGCATTTGCGACAGCGCAAAGATAGACACGCTCTACAGGCTTCACCTGAAGTACGCACGTATGCGCTTGAGGAGCAATACCCGTGCCGAAGACCTGAGCCGCTTGCAGCAGTTGTATGCCGAACTGGAGCATATACTGAGCAAGGAGCAGTACGAGCGGTTTATGAACCACCAGTTACAGGGTCCCCGCCGCCCGCAGACACCCTTTGGACGGATGCCGAAAACGAGTGCCTGCTCGATACCCGCCCGACAGCCCATTGCAGAAGAGCGTACGCAAGTAAGGCAGTAAGCGTTCCGACAACGAGTCCGCCGAGGATATCCAAGGGGTAATGCACCCCGAGATACATACGACTATAGCAGTTAAGAGCCACCCAAAGCACCAAGCCGCAGGTGGCTGCTTTGTTTCTATACACTAATGAAAAAAGCAGCGCACACGCCATTGTATTGGCGGCATGACTGCTGACAAAGCCATACATCCCGCCCGTGTAACCACGGACGATATGGAGCGTCCCCGCAAGAGCAGGCTCGTGGGTAGGGCGGAGGCGACAAACGGCATGCTTGATGATACCGGAAGAGATATAGTCCGCCGCACCGACTGCAAGGGCAAAAGCAAGAAAGATCAATGCACAATGCACAATGCACGATGCACAATTAGTTTTGCTTGCTTTATAAGGCTGTATTCCATAACGCCAAATGATCAATCCGAAAAGCAGAGCATACAATGGAATCCACGTGGTACTCTTGGAGATATACCACATCAGCGTGTCCGCCCAAGGGGCGTGGCAACCGTTGATGGCGACGAGCCATTGTGTATCCAATGCGATTAACTTATCCATTGTTTATTACTCCTGCTTGCTATCGCAAGCGAAATCTAAAGAAATCTTATGGCAAAGGATTTTTTCATTACAATAAATCTTATTCGCCTACGGCGGCATAACCGATACTATTCTCATTGAGCAGAATAGCAGTGTGGCAAGCGACGACACCGGCAGTCTCCGTACGAAGACGGGAGTTGCCGAGACTAACGGGACGGAACCCCTCTGCAAGGGCGGTTTGCACCTCTTGTTCAGAAAAGTCGCCCTCAGGTCCAATCAGCACCAATACATCACGCCCGCGGACAATCAGGTCTTTGAGGAGACGCTTGTCTTCCTTGTAGCAATGGGCGATAAACTTGTCGGTCTCCTGATGACAACATGCGGCATACTCACGCATAAACGTATCGTAATCAGTCAGTTCGTGCAATACCGGCAGATAAGGCGTAAGGGACTGTTTGGCGGCAGAAAGGATGATTTTCTCCAGACGGTCGGTGCGCAGCGTCTTGCGCTCGGAGAAACGGCAAAGCAGGGGTGTTATCTCGTCAATACCTATCTCAGTACATTTCTCAACCATCCACTCGAGACGCTCCACGTTCTTGGTTGGGGCAATAGCGATATGGAGATGGAACGGGTGCGATTTGCGTTGCTGCTCACTGCTGACAATTTCAAACTCGCAATGCTTGGGGTGCGGGTTGGTGATACGTGCCGTATAGGTAGTACCACGCCCGTCGGTAAGCAGGATAGTGTCGCCACGATCATAGCGCAAGACACGCACGCAATGCCCGGATTCCTCCTCGGAGAGGCAATGCGATACGGCTATATCGGGAGTATAGAAGAGATACATTTTAACTTCGTGTCAGTGGTTCGCGGAGCGAACATTTATGGCTTGCGCGTTTATGGTTTGCAGGGCAACATTATTAGTGGTTGCACGTTATAACTCGGTTTCTTTCAGGCGCTCGGCGTTCTCGGCAACCTGTAGAGCCTCGATGACGCCCTGGATATCACCGTCCATAAAGGCTTGGAGGTTATAGACCGTATAACCGATGCGGTGGTCGGTAATACGCCCTTGGGGATAGTTGTAGGTGCGTATTTTGGCAGAACGGTCGCCCGTGGAGACCATAGTCTTACGGCGAGCAGCGATGTCGTCGATATACTTCTGATGCTCCTTGTCATATATTTGCGTGCGCAGGCGTGCGAGGGCTCGCTCCTTATTTTTAGGTTGGTCGCGCGTTTCGGTACACTCGATGAGGATTTCCTGCACCTCGCCCGTATTGGGGTTCTTCCAGTTGTAACGCAAGCGCACCCCCGATTCGACCTTGTTCACATTCTGTCCGCCCGCACCGCCGGAGCGAAAGGTTTCCCATTTGATTTCGCCCTCGTTGATATGCACCTCAAATTCGTCCGCCTCGGGCAGGACCGCCACGGTAGCGGCGGAAGTATGGACACGCCCCTGGGTCTCGGTGGCAGGTACCCGCTGCACACGGTGTACCCCACTCTCGTATTTGAGCGTGCCATAGACGTTCTGCCCCGTAACATTGAAGATTATCTCCTTGTACCCGCCCACAGCACCTTCCGAGAACGATGAAACGGTATATTTGAAGCCGTGGAGTTCGAAATACTTGGTGTACATACGGAAGAGGTCGCCCGCAAAGAGGGCTGCCTCGTCGCCGCCCGTACCGCCACGTATCTCCATCACCACGTTCTTGCTGTCTTCCGGGTCTTGGGGAAGGAGCATCAGTTTGACCTCCTCTTCGAGAGCAGGTATCTGCGGTTCTAGGTCGTCTATTTCGGCACGTGCCATCTCCTTGAGTTCGGGGTCGGACTCATTGAAAAAGAGTTGCTTCGCCTCGTTGAGGTCAGAGAGGGCTTTCTTGTATTTCTCTGCCGAAGAGAGGACACGCTCGAGGTCGTGGTACTCGCGATTGAGTCGCACATAACGCGCTTGGTCGGCAATGACTGCGGGGTCTGTAATAAGCAGGCTCACCTCGTGAAACTTGGCTTCGAGACCCTCTATTTTATCAAGTATATCCATAGGATAAATTTGTAAATTTGTAAGTGTGTAAATTTGTAAATTGGCATTTTCTAATTTACAAATTTCCCGATTTACAAATTGCTTATCTGCGGCGCATTTGTTGTACTTTGCGCATCATCTTGCTGGTCTGGTCGAACTGCTTGAGGAATCGGTTTACCTCTACGATGGTTGTACCCGACCCTTTGGCGATACGCTCTTTGCGTGAGCCGTTGAGCAAAGCGGGGTTGGCACGCTCGGCAGGGGTCATAGAGGAGATGATGGCTTCGATTGGCTTGAACGCATCATCGGACACCTCTACGCCTTTGAGTGCCTTGTCCATACCGGGGATCATCCCCATAAGGTCTTTCATCGAGCCCATTTTCTTTATCTGGTTGAGTTGGGCAAGGAAATCGTTGAAATCAAACTGGTTCTTGGCGATACGCTTGCTAATACGGCGTGCTTCCTCTTCGTTGTACTGCTCCTGCGCCCGCTCCACAAGGCTGACCACATCACCCATACCGAGGATACGATCTGCCATACGCGAGGGATGGAACACATCGAGTGCGTCCATTTTCTCGCCGGTACCGATAAACTTAATCGGCTTGTTGACCACCGAGCGGATAGAGAGAGCCGCACCACCACGGGCATCGCCATCAAGTTTGGTCAGTACGACACCGTCGAAATCGATACGGTCGTTGAACGTCTTGGCGGTATTGACGGCATCCTGACCCGTCATAGCATCGACCACGAACAGCGTTTCTGAGGGCTGAATAGCCTGTTTGATAGCCGCAATCTCCTGCATCATCTGCTCATCCACGGCGAGACGACCGGCAGTATCGACGATGACCACATCGTAGCCGAACTTACGCGCCTCCGCAATGGCGTTCTGCGCTTTCTTGACGGGGTTGGTCTCCGTTTCCCCGGTATAGACCTTGGCATTGATCTGCTCGCCGAGGACGCGCAACTGCTCGATAGCCGCAGGACGATAGACGTCGCAAGCCGCCAACATTACCCGTTTGCCTTTCTTGGTCTGGAGATAGTTGGCTAATTTGGCAGCGAAAGTGGTCTTACCCGAACCTTGGAGACCCGACATCAGGATGACGGCAGGTGTGCCCTTGAGGTTGATGTCTGCAGCCTCGCCGCCCATCAGTGCTGCAAGTTCGTCGTGTGTAATCTTGACCATCAATTGCCCGGGGCGGACAGCAGTAATGACATTCTGTCCGAGGGCTTTTTCCTTGACTTGGTCGGTAAACTGCTTCGCCGTCTTGTAGTTGACATCGGCTTCAAGCAACGCCTTGCGGATGTCCTTGACGGTCTCCGCGATATTGATTTCGGTAATACGCCCCTCGCCCTTCAGGATCTTGAAAGAGCGTTCCAATCGTTCACTAAGATTATCAAACATATTGCAATAGTTAATGTGAATTCGATACAAAAACTCCTTTGCTGCACAGCGGCAAGAAATCTAAGTAAATCTTTATTCTTGCATCCATTAAATTGCCATAAATCTTATTCGCCTACGGCGGAAAGATATGCCATTATGGCTATACAGAAATAAATCAGTTACATTTAAGGGTGCAAAGTTACGAAAAAAAAAGCAGATATGCAACGAACAGGGTAATTTAACCAGGGCAACCGTAACAAAATAGTCAACCTTATTTAGGACAAGACATCCCGCCGCCCTCACGCCGGCAACTACGGTATTTTCACGGTAGATATACGGTAGATACACGGTAGATACACGGTAGATAAAGCCGTCTTTGTAGGGCTTTTATCAGTGTTTACCCATAAGTTGACACCAGCCATAGCAGGGGACGCGGACGCCTCGTCCGCGGTAGGTTTGCCACAAACCGTATGACTATGCTCTGTATGGAGACATGAAGCGTAAGGCAGGTGTGCGCAGCACACTGAGTGCCGAAGCGAAACGAAAACCTGTGGCTTGAGTAGAACTCCTTAACGTCTTTGCCGAACTGCATATACGTTTCATTATGTCTTTCTGATGGCATTTAGAGGCTGTTTTGAGGACTTTTGTATTATTTTCCCATTGTTTCATTATTGTTTTGATGCGGTTGCCCTGTTTTATTGTCAATAAAATTTACATATTGCAAAACAGTAAGCGCATTGATTTTGCCAATAATTCCGGCAAACAGACCGGTTGTTATCTTTGCATAGTTTCTAATGACCCCAAACCGGTCTGTCAACTGCGAATAAAACGTATCAATCCTTTTTCTTGCCTTTGCGAAAGGCACTAATGATACAATATAGAGATTGTTTAACAAGCCTGAAAACATCGAAAAAACAGGCAAGTCTGACGACCTGACCGCGAGCGGGCGCATACATCCCCTGTTTCGCATACTCGGTTTTACGTCCTAAGGTTTCGGGGGAGCGGGAAAATTCAAACAGATTGAGATGAAAAAGAGGGTGTCTAACAAGTTAAAGAGAATACCTGTTCTTCAGAAAAAGATTGCTCTTGACGACGCGAGCCGCGTCGTCTCCCACCAAAAAAAGGAGGCTGCCGATATGTGTTCGGCAGCCTCCTTTCGGAATGTTTCAGTTATACAGGGCGTTGGTTATTGCACCAGCAGTTTGGTTTGATAAACAACGTCTGCAGGGCGGTGGTTATTGCACCAGCAGTTTGGTTTGATAGACGACGCCTGCATTGACGATGCGTACCGTATAGATACCTGCGGTGTGGAAGCCCGGCAGATATGTCATCGGTTGGCGACTATGATAAACCAGTTGTCCGATAGAACTGAATACAGAGACAGTATAATCCTTACCGCAAGGGATATCCGAGACGATTTGTACGGGTTCTCCTACTTTAGCGGGGTTAGGCGTGAGATGCAATGTATGCACGGATGTGTTGGCAATAGCCGTCTCCAGATAGACATGCATAAAGAGCGTAACCTGTCCACACGAGGATTGTACATCGTGCCGGTAATCCCCGACCTTGGTATTTTTTCCGAGGAATTCTACTCCCTCGTAGAAATAAGGCAGGTCGGTTTGCCGGATAGTATCATAGACAGCCCCTTTGGCGTCAGCGACCAAGAGATGGAGCGTAACCGTAGAATCGCACCCGTAAGCGTTTTGAACGGTTTGGGTATAGATACCTGCAGTAGTCAATCCACTAAAGACTTCATCGTTGTAGGAGTCGCCTTGGCATACAGATGTGCGCCACATAGTCTTGGCATCTCCGGTAGTAGAGATACGCAGGAAGGTACGCACGATACTATCGCAGCCCAAAGCCGAAGCGAGTGTATCGACAAAGACCTTGTCGGAGTAGTAGGTCTCGCCTTGGTAGGTATAACTTTGGCACGCCATAATGGTGGTATCGTTTCTGCGTGTCGGTATCACTTCGATACTCAGTTCGACAATACTGTCGCATCCATTGACCGAAGTCAACACCAGCGGCACAACCGCAGAGTTCTTTGCGATAAAATCGAAGCCATAGTTGTTGTAGCGGTATCCCTCGCAGATAGTGTCGCGGAGTTGGACACGCACGGCGGGATATACATTCAGCGTGAGGCTAACAACCGTATCGGGTGCATTTTCTGTACCGGGAACTTTGGTTGTATAGGTAGTGTTCCCCAAAACCAAGTCTTGTTGTGCGATAAAGAAATAGTCGTCCATATAATCGGTTGAGTTGCAGGCAGTAGCCGTATAGTCTCGGGTAACGATGCGCTTGAGCGCGATATTATCCAAGTGCAAACGGTTGTGGTTCTCCTCAACCTCTATACCAAAGGCTATTCGGATAGTCTTGCCGGCATACTTCGAGAAATCGAATTCGTAGGATGTACCCGCCCCCTCCGGTATGGAAGAGAGCAGATAGTTGGAACCGGTTTCGCCCCATGTGGTGGTGTTCGCAGCAGTCCATGTAGATCCTCCGTCTTCTGAAACAATGATATAGAACTTTTGTGTGGAAGTGGAGGTGGGTGCTACAGAATCACTCCAATAGGTGAGTGCGGCATCGAAGGAGAACTCAAGTGCCTCATTGGCCGCCACCGTAGAGAGGTCGATAACAGGGGAGAGCATCCAAGAGTCGGAGTAATCATCATATAACTCAATGGTTATATGATTGGCATCCTCCAGTGCATTTTTGTTATACGAGTTGTACCCCCAAACATTCTCCGATGAACTCGTGGACGTATAGGGTTCTGCTGTATCAAACGATTTTGTCCCCGCGATGAGGTCTGCATACTTAATTAACTTGTAGCGTGTCCAGTCGGCTGGGAACAGGACGTTTGCCATATCGTCGAATGTCTCCACAAACGGCACGGTATAAGCGGTGGTAACGGTATAAGGTCCCGCCCAAGCGGAGGTGTCTCCGACCGCACAGATGGAGCGTATATAGACGTCATATTGCGTTTGTGCCGCAAGGCCGTTGACGGTAAACACGGTGGTATCCACAGGGTGAACCGGTGTTTTGCCGCTCAACATAAATCCCGCCGTACCATACGCATACTGCCATTGTTCAGCGGCATCATTGGGTACAAAGCCGAGTGTAGCCGAAGTGGCAGTAGCCGACTTGAGTGTGCATTTTTTCACTCCGAAGCAAACCGATGATGCAGCATAGAGATGTACATTATCGATGTGCAGGCAAGAACTATTCTTCTCTGCCATTACACCGAATGCAATCTGAACAACCTTACCGGCATATTGGCTGAAATCGAACTGATACGATGTACCTGCTCCATTAGATATCTCCGACAACATATAGTCGGCAGAGTCAGCCGGTGTATTGCTCCACAGGATTGCGTTCTTCTTATTCCACGTAGCCCCTCCGTCTTCAGAAACAGCCACATAGAAACGTTGCCCATCGGACGAAGAAGGTGCGGATGTTAAATAAGTAGAAGAAAGCGCTGCATCGAAAGCAAAGAGGATGTGCCCGGCATCATCAGCCATAGTCAGATCGATTGTGGGTGTTACCGCCCAGCATCCGGAGTTGCTATACGATGAGATTTCAACGGACAAATGGTTCTCATCGGACAGAGCATACTTCGTAGAAGAAGAGTTATACCCCCACTTAGATGTAGTGCCATTGACTTTGAGCGGAGTTTCCGTAGCGAACGATTTCTTGCCATTGAACAGGAGAGAGTCCGGAATTTTGGCATAGGTAAGCCAACCATCCGGCATTTTCATTGTTGTGGAGATACCGGCAAAGTCCTCATAGAACGGGATACCATAGTCCGTTGTAAAGCCAAACGGTCCTATCCATTTAGAGGTATCTGCTTCCCCGCAGACAGTGCGTACATAGACATCGTAGTCGGTGGTATGTTTCAAGCCCGTGAGCGTGAAATCCTGCGAATCGGTAACAGCCTTCGCTATCGCATCTGAGAGCGCGAAACCGGCAAGCCCATAGGCATACTGCCATTGTGCATCCGTATTTCGGGTCTCGATATGCAGAGTAAGCGATTGTGTTGTAGCACTGACCTTCGTAACCTTGACCGGAGCTATACAGATAGAGGAAGCCGCGTACAGACTCACATTATCGATATGCAGGTAGTTGTCGTTTGCCGACGCTTCGATACCGAAGGCAATACGGATGGTTTTGCCTTTGTACTTGGAGAAATCCAGCAGATACTGTGTACCTTGTCCGTTTCCGTCGGCGATATCCGACAAATTGTACTGTGGATTATCATCGGCAGCATTGCTCCAGAGGATAGTATTCTCTTTGCTCCAAGTGCCTCCTGCGTCCTCGGATACCATGATATAGAACCGCTGGTTGTCGGAAGAAGAAGGTGCATCGGAAGAATTATACTTAGTAAGTGCCGCATCGAAAGAGAGTACCACCAGTTCGTCCTCTGCAACAGCCGAAAGGTTGATTGCAGGAGTAAGAAGCCAAGAGCCGGAGCAAGAAGACCAGAGTTCTACCCCGATATGATTTTCGTCAGCGGCGAAGCCATATTTGGTGTACGAAGAATGGTATCCCCACTTAGTGGTGCTACCTGACGAAGCAAGGGGTGTTTCCGCAGCGAAAGATTTCGTTCCATTGCAGAGAGCCGAGACGGTCAGCGACTTATCAGAATAAGCGAGCCAGTTGTCCGGCATTTGCATTGTGGTGGCGATGCCGGCAAAGTCCTCGTTGAAGGGCAGGAGGTATGCCGTAGCAAAAGCGAACGGTCCGACCCACGCCGTAGTGTCGTTGCTACCACAAGCGGAACGCACATAGACATCGTAACTTGTACTCGGGTTCAAGCCTGTCAGCGTAAAGTCGAGCGCAGCAGTGTTGTGTACAGCGGAGTCAGCCCTGTTGAATCCTTTGACACCATACACATACTGCCATGCCGTAGCAGCCCGGTTCGAATCCTTTATACGTAACGAGACAGACGAGGTGGTAGCACCGGTCTGCTGCACCGTATCGAGATCGAGACAGAGATTGGAGTCGGCGTAGAGACGGATATTATCCAAGTGGATACGCACTGTATCTGTATCATCGTAGTAACTATACGAAGGTTTTTGGTATGCACCGAAAGCCACTTGAACGACCTTACCTATATACTTATTCATATTGAGTATATAGGATTGTCCAGCACCGTTCGGGATTGCCTCGATGGAGTAGTCAGCGGTAGATCCTTCACTCCAAAGGGTTGCATTTCCGCTCGTCCATGTCTTGCCGCCATCCTCAGAGACTGCCACATAGAATTCCTGGTCGTCAGCAGAGGACGGATGTGCAGAAGTATTAGGCTCGGTAAGAGCTACATCGAACGAGAGTACCGCATTGGATACATCATCCACATCAGTCATATCCACTACCGGTGATACCAACCAGTATGAAGAAGAAGAATAATAAGAGTATTTAAGCTCAACAGAGACGTGTCTGTCGCCACTGAAAGCGTTTGCATTGGTTGTAGCCGAGTACTGCCAACCATCGGACGACGGTGTAGCGTTCTCAAACGAACCTCCTGCGAACAAAGAGGACGGTGTGAGCGAACTTGAACTATAGGTGGTCCATGCATCAGGGAACGATGTATCCACGGTGGTGAAATTCTCCGTAAGCGGCAGAGCATAAGGCGTACGGAACGTATATGCCGACAGCCATTGGGAGGTATCACCGACGGCACAGACAGAACGCACATAGACATCATACGAGGTGCCTGCTGCGAGGTTGGAGAGCGTAAAGGCAGTGGTATCGGTGTTATGACAATTAGCAAGGCTGTCGGCAACAGCAAAGCCGCTGACACCATAGACATATTGCCATATTGAGTCGGATTGAGAAGGCACAATCACAATCGTTGCAGAAGCGGAAGTAATCTTCTGAGAAGATACGCTCTTTGCTCCCAAACAAAGCGATTCTGTTTTTTCAAGGCGGATATTGTCAATATGCAAGCGGTTGTCGTTGGACGAAGACGAAGCATACACACCAAAGGCTATTTGTATGGTTTTGCCTGCGTACTTCGAAAAATCGAACTTGTAGTTTTTGCCGTTACCGGTAGGAATAGACGACAATGTGTATTGCGCGGAGTCGGAAGCCGCATTGCTCCATGTGATGAGGTTCTCTTTGCTCCATGTAGCCCCGCCATCTTCGGAAACAGCAAGGTAGAAACGCTGGTTATCAGACGAGGTAGGTGCTGCAGCGGAGTTCCATTTGGTAAGCGCCGCATCGAAGGAGAAATAGACAGCCGTCCCCTCTTCCAAAGCGGTGATTTCTATCTGCGGAGTAAGCAGCCAAGCATCGGAATAAAAAGAATATACTTCTATTCCAATATGGTCAGCATCAGCGAAAGCATTGCCGTTGTGCGAGTTGTATCCCCAGCAATTGCCCGAAGTAGGAACAGTGGCACCGGCAAACGGATGCTCTTTAGAGAGGAGTTTCTTAACCGTCACATCATCATAGCGAGTCCACGCAAGCGGTAAAGTCTCGGAGACAGAGATGCCGGTAAACTCTTCCACAAACGGCATAGCGTACGCAGTCAGCACGGTGTAGGGACCTGCCCATTGGGAGGTATCACCAACGGCACAGACAGAACGCACATAGACATCATACGAGGTGCCTGCTGCGAGGTTGGAGAGCGTAAAGGCAACGGTATCGGTATTATGACAATTAGCAAGGCTATCGGCTACAGCAAAGCCGCTGAGACCATAGACATATTGCCATACCGAGTCGGATTGAGAAGGCACGATACGCATTGCGGCAGAGGTTGCCATAGCAGCCAAGGTCTGTACATCCTCTACCCCGAAACATACGGAACTCCGTTCTTCAAGACGGACGTTGTCTATATGCAACCGGTTGTAGTAGGACGAAGCATACGAAGCGTACACACCAAAGGCTATTTGTACGGTTTTGCCTGCGTACTTCGAGAAATCGAACTTGTAGTTTTTGCCGTTACCGGTAGGAATAGACGACAGTGTATATTGCGCGGAGTCGGAAGCCGCATTGCTCCAGGTAACAAGATCCTCTTTGCTCCATGTAGCCCCGCCATCTTCCGAGACAGCGAGATAGAAACGCTGGTTGTCAGACGAGGTAGGTGCATCGGAAGAATTATACTTAGTAAGTGCCGCATCGAAGGAGAAGACCACATAGTTGCCGGATACTTTTGTCATATCAATGACCGGAGTAACCATCCAAGCATCGGAATTTGAAGTTGACAACTCAATGGAGGCGTGCAGTTCATCTTTCAATGCTTTCTTATTATAGGAAGTATTATACCCCCACACAGATCCAGCAGGAGCACCGGCAAACGGAGAGGCAGTACCCAGCACCTTACTGAGCGTGAGGTTCTCGTAATTTCCCCAATCGGCAGGGAAAGCCGTAGCGATGGCTGTAAACTCTTCCACAAACGGAACTCCGTAGGTTGTTTTGAATTTTCGGGTTTGCGTCCAATCGGAATAGGAATTTTCCCCACAGATGACGCGTACGCGAGCATAGTAAGCGGTGCTAGCGGTGAGTGTACCGACAGACAAAGCGGTATCGGACAGTACGGAGTCGACAATGAGTTTATTGAACTTCGCATCGGCAGCCACTTGGAGTTGGAACATATCGGCATCGCTATTCCAGCATAGCGTTGCACTATCCACCGTCATATCCATTGCTTGCAGGTCGGTCGGCATCAAACAGTTGAGGTTCTGCTCTTTGAGTGCGACATTACTCAAATGGAGGTAAGCGTAAGCCGTATCGGCAGGCGAATAAGCATAGAAGGCAATACGAATTGATTTATTGCGATAAGCCGAGAAATCAAAGGTATAGCGTGTACTTGTATTCGGGATGCTGTCGAAACGCCGTACGAAAGTAGTATCCGTTCCCCAGACGAGTGAGTCGATCTTTGTCCATGTAGCCGCATCGTCTTCCGAAACCAAGATTGCAAATTTACGATCTTCGGTAGAGGAAGCATACGGTGCCGATGAAGAATATGACGATGTAAGCGCCATATCGAAACTCAGCAGGATCGGGTTGGTCGCATCCGGTGTATTCAACAGCACCTCCGGTGTTGCCAAGACAGAATTCTGCTCGTAGTATTCCTTATAATAATAACCATCTTCTAAAGTCAGATTCCACATCATCTTCGGTGCAGGAATGCCGTAGGTATCGGTGGAAGAGAATGTCCAATCGCTGCCGGAAGACGATTTAGAAGTTTTTTCACCATTGAGGATGTCTCCGGAGAGCCGCAGCCATGTATCGGGCAGGCCTTCCGAGAAGTCCTCAGAGAAAGGCAGGCTGATGCACGTGGTGAAACTCCGTTGTATGGTGAAAGTAGTATCCTTACCGCATACAGAAGCCACACTGACATCATACTTCATATCCGATTTCAAATCCGTAAGCAGGAGGAGCGTATCCGTCAGATTATAGACATTCTTTCCTGTCTCACTAACGACTGTAACCACGAAATTATCCGCCAGGGAGGTCCAATGCACACGCGCACGGGTATCTGTGATGCTGTCAACAGAGAGGGCATCCACCATCGGGCAATCCAGTCGTTTGGAAATCCGGACATCATCGATATAGATATAGTTGGATTTGCTGCCTTTTTTCTGGAAGAACACGACATATTTTCCTTGTGCGCCCTCCAAGGAGACTATTTGTTGCCTCCAGAAAGCGGTTGGGTCGTCTGAGACGGTAGCACCACTAGCGATAGGCTCCAGAACCACTTCTTTAATCAAGCGGAATGTAGATGTATCGTTCAGGTTATCCATTGTACCCACCATAACGGAGTGGAGATAGGTGTCGGAAGCATCCGTGAAACCTGATGATGTAGCATATCCTGCACGTGCCATAAAGGAGAGTTGGAGTGTATCCAGGTTCCCCTCTATCATCGGCAGTGCCGCAAGGGAATAGTTGTTGCCGGAGTAACTAGAACTCGTCATATAAAAGCGCAGCGCAGACGAACCGCTATATGCATAGGTAGCATAAGACGCATTGTCAAACAAATAAGGCATATAATACTTATCCGTGTATCTTACTTCCCAGCAGTTTTCCATCTTGTAGTAACTCGTAAGCAGGTAGCGGTTATCGGTATCGTCAAAATTGTACAATACCGGTACGGAAGCCATACACTTGGTATCGAAATAGACCGGTCCGAACCATGCGGAAGTATCACCACCGGCACACAATGTACGTGCATAGACCGCATAGGCAGAGGAGTGCTGCAAACCGGTCAGATGTACCAAAGCAGAATCGGCATGGACAGGTTGCGCCGTAGCGAAAGCCACGCTATCTATGCCATAGACATACTCGATGGTATCGGAGGAGTTAACGGACTTGATTGACAGGGATACCGATTGCGTGGTAATGGAATCTGTGAGTACATAGATATTGGTAATACCATCGCAAGTAGGCCGATAATAGTTGATAGCAACACTATCCACATACAGATAGGTATCCGGATCATAAACAGTTGATTCCGTAAAGAAACCGAGACGTATGCTTTTGCCTGCATATTTTGACAAATCCACGCGGCAACGTTTAGCATTGAGCGAGAATTCGTTGTAGTCGTAGTCGCCCGATCCATCGGAAGCCCAGATGGTGCTGTTGGAACGCGTCCACGTCTTGCCATCGTCGGTAGAGACAATGAGCGAGAACTTGTCGTCCTTTGAGTCATTTACCTTGGAAGCAGAAGACGAAGAGGAATACTTTGACTTAGCCACTTTGAAACTAACGGCAATGGGGGTGTCGGTATTACCGAGTTGCGGCAACGAGATAGCCGGCGAGACGAATAGTGCATCATACGAACTACTCCATATTTCAACCCGTGCGGCGTAGTCTTCCATACCCGTAATACCGGAAGGCACGGAAGTTATATACCATGCCGTTGAAGTGGTAACAGGTGCGAGGGATGAGATATCCAGCGTGTCCGAGCCGGCAGGGAAAGATTTCTTATAGCCAACCCAATCGGAAGCCAAACGTCCGGCAGAGAAGTTCTCCGCATAGGGTACGCTGTAGGAGGTGGTGAACACGGTATGTCCCGACCAGCGTGCGGTGTCGCCTACGCCACAGATAGCCCGGACATACGCATAGTAGGTAGTACCCGCCGAAAGACCGGAAATGGTAGCGGAACCGGTGTTGGCAATGATGTCATCGAATATAAAATCAGAAACCGTATCCGGATTGCACATTACAGGCGAGACAACCACCCGTACACTACCGGCATCGGAAGTCCAGCGCAAAGCAGCCGCATCGGTCTTGATATCCGAGACCTCGACATTCAGTATCTGATGGCAGGCGTTCCCAGCCTCGATGCGAACATTGTCCACGATAGCAATATCGGAGTAGTCGCGCGGAGCAGCCACCTTCAGAAGGATATACTTACCCATTCCCCCCAGATAGTCGCCTTGGTAATTGTCAAAGCCTATGGCATAACTTCTGAGTGCCATAGAATCGGCGGCATATTGGAGTGTGAGTGTATCTGTAATCTCCAAAGTAGAAAGGTCTGCCGGATCCGTGATGACACCCACATAGAGTTTGCCCACATTGGCTGTATCCGCCTTGGTGGTATTCACTGCGGCATCAAACACGACCTGATACTTGGTTATATCATCAATATCTAACGGTGGCAGGATAGCATAGTAGTCGTTGCCATAGTACGAAGATGATGTACTTTTCGGTTTTTTCAGATAGAGGACTTTACCGAAACCTGTGATATTGCTAATTCCCGGTGCAGTCAGCGTAAAATTCGCCACACCGGTGGTATCGCCGATACCGACTGTCCAGCACATAAACGCATCGGGGTCAGCAAAATTGACAGTACCCAATTGAGCGGGAGTAGATGCGCCACATTGCGTACGGAAAGAGGTAGTAAGCGAATCTCCGTTGAGATCGCATGACTGGTGCGCAACCACCCGATACGGTGTATTGGAAGTCAAGCCTGTCAGTCGGTAGGGCGAAGCGGTAACATCTCCGGAGAATAACGGCGCAGTGGATTTATCGGCGTACACATCAAGATGAAGCGATTGTGCGCCCACCACAGTCCAGAAGATGTCTGCTTCCGTTTCGGACAGAGCAGTTGCTGACAAGGATTTGACCCCCTGGCAGTTGACATCAAACGTATTGACAGAGACGTTGTCTATCAGCAGATAGTTGTCGGCATTGGAGACAGTAGATTCAGCATAGAACGCAATGCGAATTTTGGTACCGATATACTTGGACAGATTGATGGTATATTTTTGCATCTTGTCATCCGGCAGGTCGTTGAGGACGTAATCGGTAGTGCTATCATTGGCATTGTTCCAAACGGTAGCATTGGCACGCGTCCAAGTAGTGCCGTTATCCGTACTGATGACCACTGCGAATTGGTCGTCAGTACCCGAATTTCTCGTAGAAGAGGAATAAGATGATATCAATGCTGCCTCGAAAGAGAGTTGCACGGCATCATCCTTATCGGCATTGATATAGAGTTCCGGCATCATAAGCCAATGTTTGCGACTAGCATAACATATATTTATATAAGCCACATAGCCATCGGTTGTAATACTGCTTTGGGAGTTAAAATTCCAATAAGAGGTAACGGATGTCAGCGTTGTTTTTCCACTGAAGACATCAGCCAGCAGTCCTTGCCATCTACTCCATCCGTCGGGTATGGAGGTGGTAGTAAATTTCTCCATAAACGGAATACCAAACAAGGTAGTGAACGAATAGGTATCCTCCGCATCGAGGGTGTCTGTGCCGCAGATAGTGCGGACCGTAAAATAATAGGTGTTCCCCGATGAGAGCCCATCGAATGTAACGGCAGGCGCAGTAACCACACTGTCTTGCAACAATGTTGTGAGTTGGCTGTCTCCGTAGAGGCTCACAAGCCACTTGGTCATTGCCTGTGCGTCCCACGAGAGAGCGGCAGTAGATACCTGAGGATCAGACACTACATTTTTCGGCAGACGGCATGCCGGTATTTTCTTCAATACGATGTCGTCCAAAGCATTGTATGTATTGTAGGATCCCTTTTGAGCCGCCTCAATCGCCCGTATAGCGACATAGTGTCCTGTGCCTGTATAGGAAAGGAAATCAGTTTCGCATTTGATATACTTGGTATCATCTCCATCAAAACGTGCTACTTCGACAAAAGTGGAGAGGTCGTAGGGGTCGGTCATCACACCTACCGCCACACGGCTTTGTCCTGTATATGACGTATAGGATGAAGACCAAGATCCGGTCGACAGGCGGAAAGACAACATCAGCGAATCTATATTTTCCACATAGGGCAATACAAAATAGTTGTCGATGCTTTCCAGTTTGAGATGTCCACCGTTGTAAGTAGGCGAAGAGGTGGAACGTGTCGGATAATGGGCAAAAGAGCGCAACGGGAAATAAATACCATTGATAGTTTTTGCCGATGAGCGGTAATGAATTTCGTTGTTGAAAGTATAGAGACTTAACTCCGCCTTGTCGGAGTTCATATCCAAGGTGAGGGGGATGCTACCCACCGTAGGGACACGCAGTGTAACGGGGAAAGCCCAATCGGAAGATACACCGTTTTTGACAGCCTGCAGATATACGCAGACCGTCTTTCCTGCCAGGTCAGCACTTGCGACATGGAAGGATGAGGCAGTCAGTCCGGTTTGGCTGACGAGGCAGGCAGCAGCGGCAAGCGATGCCGGATTGCGTACATACTTAGTAGCGACTTTGATATTCCAACTATCCGCCCCGTGCAAAGCAGCCGACACATCGAAGCCGGAAGGTTGGAGATTGGAGATGCGTATATCCTCCGGTACGGGTGCAGCCGCAACGGCTACAGAGAAATTATCCACAAAGAAAATATTCTCTTTGGCAGCCGCCGAGCGGAGGGCTACATACTTACCATTGCCCTGATAGCCGCTCAACGAAACGACAAAATGCTTGAACTGATAGCCGGATTCCACAGTAACCGTTTTGACGGGGGTGAATGTGGTGTAATCAGCGGGATTGGTCATCACACCCACCGTGAGTTCTGCCGCATAGTCGTTGTCAACCCCATCGGAGATATAGTTATAAGCCGTTCCCCAGAACGATACTTCACATTGCGACAGGTTGCCATCCAGTTCGGGTGTAGCGGCATAGAGGTATTTGCCTTTCGGCACCGGTGAAATAGAATAAGAAGCGTCTCCTACGAATGCGAGATAGGAGGTGCTGTCCACGGAATAGTACTGTTTGTCTTTGGAAGAAGTACCCGCATAAACATAAGGCACGTTTGCCTTATCGATGTCGGTAGCAAAGGTCCAGCCCGGTATAGTGATATAACTTGAAGTGGATGAAGCACTCTTCTGATTGAAATTCTCTACATAGGGTAGCGATTTCGACATAGAGGTTTTGAACTGTGTGGAAGTCCACTCGGTATATCCGGAGGCATTATCGGCACAGTTGGTACGCAGATAGGCATAATAGGTGGTATATGCATCGAGTCCCGTGACGGTAACCGAGTTGTCGGTCATTCCCTTTTGCATATAGAGCACTTGGGATGCTTGTGCGGCAGCGGGGTCTGCCAGTGCGCTATCCGATACAATCAGGTCAAAGAGGTCAGCCTGACTTCCATATCCGGTACCTCCAGCGACAAACTCTATAAATGCCGAATGGGAGGAGGGTTGCAGCATTTGGAACTGTGGTTGTTGGCACTGCGAAGGTTGCAGTACGCATATATCGTCCAGCACCACGCCTTTTCCGGCATGGTCGGCTACCTCAAAAGCAATCTGGTAGGCAGTACCTTGCAGATATTTTTCAAGCAGCAGCGTTTCATTTTTCCAAGCAGGAACGGGAGATGTGAACTCCTCAAGCAGCATCCATTGTGCATCGGCGGTAGTCCGGTACCAGACCCGCAACGTATCAAAATAGTCGAATGTAGCCACTTGTGCGTATGCAAAACAGAGTTGTGGGTTTTGCATTTCGGAGATGTCCATTGCGGGCGAAATCAGTCGTGTAACGAACCCCGATGTGGCTCCTTTCGCACGGCGAATAGCCAGACGGTAGTCTCCTGATTTAGCACCAACAGGATCCGTGAGGCTGACGCCCGGTCCGCCTTCGACCTGCCAATTGACCGTACCCTCTATATTCTCCTGTGTCCAACCGTCGGGCAGAGCCCCGTCTTCAAATCCGACGGGGGCAAGTGCATACCACACACCGGCTTTGGCAGGACACAACAAGCAGAGTACTGCGAGAAACGATAGTAAAAGTTTTCTCATGTTGTTGGTTGTTTTTTATAAGTGAATACTTGCTTTCTTCATCCCGTACAATAAAGCACGAAAATGCAAAAAAGCCTTAATTATTAATAATACAAAGTCATAACAAGCACGGCTGAAAAGCCTTTTCTTTCTACGTCTTTTCTACGTCTTTTCTACGTCTTTTCTACGTCTTTTCTACGTAATGTATAACAAGAGGTATAATGTTAAAATATATTTTACAAATAGGGTTTAATTTGCCAATAGACATTCTATTATCCGTTACATTTCCAGACAGCGGCAGACATTCGGTTGTCTCCGGAACATAAAGCGGCAAGTCCAGCGCAGTCCGACGGTCCAATAGTTGGCGGCTTTAGTACAATAGTTGGCATTGGTTGTGGCATTGAACAGGATATTCTCTTGCAGGTTGTGTTTGTTTTGTGTCATCGGATTGCTGTCCACCGCCGAGTAGTCCACCAAGGGGAGGTTGTGCGTTGCACCGAAAGGGAAATAGTAGTCGGCGAACACACCCAAGCGCATAGCCACCCTCCTATTGAGAGTAAAATTTGCTCCCATCTCCAGCATCGGCGCAAGATACCACCGGGCATCGGCATAGGTGCGTGTGGAGGCGTATTGGTCGGGTGCGTAGTAGCCATAGGTAGGTGCGTCCTCGATAGTATGGATAAATCGTTGGTATGTGCCATCGGTGGAGAGGACTGTGCCAGTAGTATGTTTTGCCTGCAAAGGCAATGCCGCTTTGGCACCGGCCAGCAGGTAGAAATAGTCTCCTATAGCGGCACCGAGATACAGAGGCACGGTTACCAGCATGCGCTGCTGCTCGTCGTTGTAGTCGGAATATCGGTAGGCATAGGTGATGGGGTCCTGCTCGCGGTCAAGGCGGTCGAACAGATGTGCAAAAGAGTCGATATGCTGGCGGGTATAGTTGTAGTCGAAACCGACACCGAGTCCGAAGATGAACCAGTCTTTTTTGAGTTCATAGGAGAGTTGGACTTGTCCGTCCGCTCCCGCTTTATCTTGCAGGAGCGGAGCACCGGTTGCCCAATGGCTATGGGTCATAGACATCCCTCCAGCCAAGGAGAGGTTGATACTATGCACCACCTGCCCGGAACGGGTGTAGTATTGTGCCGCTACAGGCAATACCCCACAGAGCAGCACTAACAGGACAATATATTTACCGAACAATAATTTTTGTAGCATAATGGTCAGTAACAATAGAATAAACACCCGCGCAAGCAGGGGCTTGGGTAGCAGATGTGGCGGCAGGAGAGAGTGTCTGTTCGCGGACTATGCGTCCTAACATATCCACGATCATCAGCCGTTTGGCTCCTGCGATATGAATGGTTTGCAGCGGTTTTACGATAGTGGGATAGACCCAACCGGACAAAGCGGCATCGGAGACAGCCGCCGTCTTGCCTCCAACATAGGTGATGGGGCATGTGGGCATTTGCACTCCGTCGGTGCGCAATAATACGCAATAGAATTCGTCGCCGAGTTGGCTGTCATCAACCACAATATAGGATGTGTTGGCGTCCGGGATGGGAACTCCATTGCGGTACCATTGATAGCCTGCCCATTGATAGCCTCCGTTGTATTGGTCGTTGAGGAGTGCAATGAGGTCATTTTTCTGCTCGATGACCGATGAGGCATAGTAGATACGAAGCACCACGGCAACCGGTTCGGCGGGGCAATCGGGAGCACCGAAATCAATGGTCAATACATAATCCTCCGGGCGCAGATTGGAGACAAGCGGTATATTCACCTCGTCGCCGGCGAGGAACTCATAGAGCGAGTCCATCCCTTGTGCTACCGCCTCAGCGGGGAAATGTACGGCAACGCCCGACAGCCGCCCTGCCAAATGCCGGTAAGGGAGATTGACAAACGGCGCATCGGCACAAGCGATAAGGGTGTCCGGGACTTGCACGCTGAGTCGGGGGAGGACAGTGAGGTTGAGACGCAGCAGACTATCGCAACCATAGATCGTTTTCAAACGTACATCATAGACACCGGTCTCGGTATAGCGTTGACCTTCAAAATCGATATAACCTCCCTCACAGAGTTCTTCGGTTTGCGTGCTTTGTGCGGGGGCGTGGTAACGCAGTTGGAGAGAGTTTTCCACATCACAACCGTAGTCGTTTTTTGTTTGCCAGCGGTAGAGCGTATCTGCAAAGACCGTTTTGCCTGAGGGCTGTGGCAATTCATATCCTTCGCCCTCGCAGCGATGGACAACCGTATCGACATTGGCACTCAGGAGATTAGCCAGATGAAGGGTATCCAGCCAAAGGGTATCCTTACAAACGCCGTTGCTCATAGAAGCAACCACATAAGGGACATAATCGCCTCCAGTAGGAGGATAATTGTGCGTCAGCACCGTATCGGCGGATATTAGCGGTTGCGATCCGTCGCCGAAATTCCATATAATCTCCTGCAGCGGTTCTTCGGAGCGTGTTGCAGAATAATCCAGACGGTTGATGATGGCGATATAGGAGTCCTGGGTAAAGGTTACTATATGTTGGCAATCCTTCACTTCTTGTTTTGCATTATCAGCCTTCGCTTTCGGGAAACGGGGGTTGGGGTTGGCAGTAAGGACGTAGTAGCAACTGTAATCTTCCAAGTTGTGACATTCGAGCATATAAACAGCCGTATCCTTTACATCAATATGAAGCGTGTCATAGTTGGTTTCTCCCTGTGCATTGAGGATGGGATTGTCGCGCGATTCCGTCTCTTTGTACCAGAGATAGGAGAAGCCCTCGGGTGCGACGAACCGGTCGGTAGAGAAATCACCACAAGCAATACCTTGCAAGTCGCCGGAACGGCAGCCGAGTGTAAAATAGGTATAGGCGAAGTGGGTATCGAAGGAACACCGCGCAGCGGTAAGCCGAATGGTAAGCGTTTGCCCCACATACGGGCGCAACGAGACGGTAACTGTAGTCCAGTCGCACCAATAGAGTCTTCCGTATTCTTCATCGTTGGGGTTGAAATGCCAGTTGGCAGTTGCTCCGAAACCGGGCATAAAAGTAAACTGGGTACACCCTACATCCAACGGGTTGCCATTTCCGTCAAGCACTTCGAGTTGCAAAGTGGGTTGCATATCCGAGTCAGTCAAGGAAGAGCCGTGTCCTCCCGATTGTAAGACGGCGGCATACTTGAGTTCCATCAAATCGGACATACCGGGCAAGACACGGTATTTGTATTCCAGCCGTGCCGACTGTCCGGATGAGGTGTATGCCCCCAAACGGACAGATGCCACTTCGCCGGCCGGTATAGTGGCCAATGTTCCTCCTTTCTCTGCCACGTTGGGGTCAGTTTCCCCTTGCATATAGTGGATGGTATGCATACTTTCGGCAGAGGCATATCCGAAATCCACCTTTTGGCGGGTTCCCTGCAGTTTGTTTCTGACAAACGTTTTAAAATCGCCCGTATAACATACCCCCGTAGCAGTAGGGTCATCGGAAATATCATAGAAATCGATACACCTGGCTCCCTTGACGTACACAAACTCCGAAAGAGAAACCCATGGCGAGCAGCCTCCGTCCGGGCACAGAGCCCGTACATAGAGATAGAGCATACCTTCGGTAGTGGGGGCGGGGGTCCAACTGTTGCCAGTGATAATCTGCCGCTGCTCAAACGTTCCGGTAAACGAATTATAGATACATACCTCATACTGCGCCGCATTACCGGTCCATTTGACAGTACCTTTGCTATAGGTAAGATCGGTTGGGGGGGCAGCACACAACGATCCGGAATAGATTTGGATATTATCGACACACGCCGCCGGTGGAACGGGGGTGCTTTGCGCACTCTCCCACACGAAAACCAACCGACCGGGTTGCGCCGAGGCGGGGACGACGAATTGCATACTATAGGATTGCCATACCGGTGTGTTGCGCAGTGCAGTGGCAATCGGTATGCCTCCTCTTGTCAGCCAATTGGGTGCAGCAACCGTGGCGGAAGCAACGGTAACACTTTGCGGCAGCCACCAGACATGCAACTTGGCACTTTCAGAGCCTGCCAGACGATAGTCGAACAGGAGGGTATAGGTGCCGGCAGTCAGTGCGTTGATGTCGCGGTATGCCAATGTGAACATCTGCCCTGTTGCCGCATACACAGCACGTGCGGAATCGGCATCGGAGGATATATACAATCCTTTTTTGCCTTGCGTGCCGAAACTGCCGGGGGCTCCGATATACCATTTATTCTCCAACGTTGTGGCGCGTCTGACATAGTTGCGCACCCATGCACTATTCTCGGCATCGGACTCGAAATCGCAACTATACACCTGTGCGGCAGCAGGCATACTGCCCCATAAGAGCAGTACACCTGTTGCTATCCAACCAAATATCTTTCTTCTGACTGTCATAATCGTTACCATATATCTTCTTCTGCTTCATGCGCATTCAACACCGTAACCTGTACACGTCGGTTGTTTTGGCGTCCCGTTTCCGTATCGTTGGTATCAATCGGTTCGCTCTCGCCTTTGCCGTTTGTTTCCAGACGGGAGGGGTCAATACCGCGCTCAATCATAGCCTCTTTGACACTGTTGGCACGACCTTCAGACAAGACCTGGTTGTGTGCCTCCGAGCCCTCCGAGTCGGTATGCCCGGTGATAAGCACCCGTACTTTTGGGTTCTCGGTGAGGAAATTGTACAGTATATTCAGGTCGGAGTCCGAGATGGGGAGAATGTCTGTCTTGTCGGTAGCAAAGTACATATGTTTGAGGAGCAGGACATGGCGCATACGGTGAACAGGACGCAAGTAGTAATGCACCGTATCCGTAAGGCGTGTCAGAGAAGCACTGTCGCTATGGTATCCGGCAGCCGATATGCGGACATCGAAACTATCCCCATAGTGGAGCGATACAACGGCAGGCTGCTCCACCGCAGTGGTAACATCCTTGTTATGCCCCTCTGCAGTGCGGCTAGCAAAGGAGAGACTGCCGGCAATCTGCTGTTCGGTCTCCGCATCGTGGACATAGCATACCAACCGCGGTTGGGGAATGAGACGGAAATACACCGTATCCAAATCGACCGTATGCGACAACCGGAGGGTATCCCCCGCAAAATTAGAAGGCAGATAACCTGCCGCCTGTGCCAGCATATAGTAGTCGGCTTTCGCATAGCGTGCCGTAACGGTGTTTTTCTTTCCCAGAGAGCGCACCTTGGGTTTCTGTTTGGGTTTGTCTTCGTTCTTTATAACGACCGATGCGACACTCTTGAGCGGTCTGCCTTCGTTATCGGTAGCCACGAACACGATACGCGGGTTCGGCTGTTTGATTTTGTTGAGTTGGAAAAGTGCGGTAAACTTGACACCCACGAGCAGCGAACTGAGCGATTTGTCGGCGAAACCGGTTTGGTGAAGTGAACGGGTGGTCATATACCCGGGGTTGCCCGTCCCATGCAACTCGTCAATCAGGGGTACATCCATAAGATTGTTTTCCGTTTTCTTTTCGGCGGAAGAAAGAATAGGCATACCGTAGTCGATAAATGCTCCCACGCGCATACGCCACGGGTGAGCCGAAGCCTCGTTATTCTTGTTCCACTCTTGCGGGAAAAACTCATTGAGGTTAATGCCGAATTCGGCAGACAAAGTAGCATCCAGTCCCCAACTGTTCTTTCCCTTGTTTCCGCCCCTATACAATGTATGGTCGGTTATATTCTCCGCCGTCTGCCATTGGTGAGCCGGCTGGTTGAGCCAGTCGTCAATCGCCAGATGCTCTGTAACATAGGTAGTAAGCCCCCCGCGTTGGGTAAAATTGCCCATAAAAGTATAGCCTATTTTAGCCCCTGCCAGGAAATAATATCGTTCGAAATCGCCACCGAACATAACCGGCAGCATCACCTGCCCCACCGATTGGGTTTCGCGATAGTCGTCCAACAGATAATGCTGCGTAATGGAAGCGTAGTCGTCCCGCACCACGTCTGCCGAATAGGAGATATTGTTCCTCGAAGAGAAGAAGCGCAGTTCCGGTCCGACGGAGAACAGGAAATTACGATGGTGCAGTTCGTAGCCAAAGCCGAACAGCCCCCCGCCACCTCCGATGAAGCGTTGGCTGAAATCGCCACGGAAACGGGCATCGGCATCGCCGAATGAAACAGCGGTATAGTTACCCGTCAATCCGGAATAGCCTACTCCGCCCCACATCGTAACATAGTGGATGTCAACCCCTCGTGTGTACCATGCATTATCCTTTTTCTTTTTTTGAGGAGCCGCCTCCACCGAAAGGCATAATGCGGAAAACAAGACAACCAATAAAACAAGCGGTTTGTAAAAATATCTCATCGGCAAATGATTTTACTGAGTATAAAAAAATGAATATCTTTCGAAAACATCTGCATTATGAATGCATTATTGTATGGTAATGCGGTGGACGGACACTCCTTCGGGTTGCGTTACCCGGACGAGGTACATACCTTTATCCATCGATTCAAGCGACAGTATATTTTTCCCCGCCGGCATCTCGGAAACGGAGAGCATATTGCCCAAAGCGTCGTAACACCAGACACTGCCTTCAGCGGGCATATACACTTGGGTAGAACCGCCCTGCGGGACAGCAGTGGGTGCCACCGACACTTGGGCGGGAGCAGTTACCAAATCCTGCGCTATAAGCGGACATACAGTGGCCTGCGAGCCATCCGCGAGTGTCACCCGGCACGAATATGCCGCTCCAATACGGAGACCGCCCGGCGCACAATAGTATGACATCGTAGCCCCCTCTATAGGTTCCTCGTCCTCATACCACTGGTAAGCCACAAACTCAAGTGTATCCTGCATATATTCGTTGTTGTAAATTGCCACGATATCGTTCCAACGCTGGAAAAGGCGGTTGCGCAAGCAAGGTGATTTGATATTCACCGTTACAGAATCCACACATCCCAAATCGTTATAGAACGAGAACATATAGTCTCCGGCTTCCGTAGTAGTGAACAGAGGTGAAGTGAGTTGTTCACCTCCATCAATCGTATAGTAGTTATAGCCGGAACCGCCTATACGCACGACTGCTTCTTCCACCTCCTCCGACATTTGGGTAACATCCAAGACAGGAAGGATTTCATCCGCATAGCGGATATTGGCAATCACCACGCTATCGCAGCCATAGCGGTTGACGAAGGTATAGTGGAACCGGCCGTCTTTTTCCGAAAGGTAGCATACACTGTCATTCAGGCAGAACGTGTCGCCGTAGCAGATATGCATATCCGAAAGAACATTCTCGTCGGTAGGATGGACACGCAATTGGCACATATACAATATATGGCATCCCGCTTCGCTCAAGCCGTCGTAGGTATAATCGCCGGCATCGGTATATCTCGTCCCGCCGAAATCGTAATACGATCCGTCGCAAATATCCACCGTGTCTTTTACCACAGTATCACCGATTGCCGGTATTGTAACTACAAAAACCGTATCGCTGATACAATCCGCCGATTCCTCTGCCAGCCACGTGGAAAGGGATACGGTGAAAGTGCCTCCTTCGGAAGGAAAATCATGCGTACAATCAGGCAGCAAGGACTCGGTACCGTCTCCGAAATCCCAGCGAAATCCCATACGGTTTGTAGAATGGTCTTCATACACTTCGCCATTGTAGCGCGTCTGTACATAACTGCGGTTTTTGAAAGTAACCCTGTTTTTGCAGTCCACCGGCGTGTATGACCATGTGCCGTCCGCCATAGGGAATTTAGGCAATGCCAGCACTTTCAGTTCGAACCAGCAATCGGAATTTTCCAGATTAGACAGACGGCAGGTATATTCCACCGAATCGATGGAGTATGTATCAAGCATACGCTGTGTGGAAACGATAGTACCGTCCTGCGTCATCCATTTGTAGGCAAATCCCGCGGGAGCCTCTGCGGCAAAGTGTGTGTCCGAACCGCAACCGATAGTTTCTATCGTCGCGCCGGTACAATCCAGAGTGAAATAAGCGTATCCGTAGTGTCCCCCCAACGTACAATCGTAAGTAGCCAGTTTAATAGTGAGCGTCTGTCCGACATAGTCCGTGAGGTTCAAACCTATTGTAGTCCAGTCTTTCCACGTAACTTGGTAATACCCGCTTCCCTCGGTATTCCATCCTTTTCGAGTTGCATCGGCGGCAAAATTGATATAGCCGCAGACAGGATCGATCTTCTGCCCTTTGGCATCACATATCTCAATGGTAAACCGCGGTTGTTCGTCGGAATCATGATTAGGGTCTTCCAACACGACTGCGTAACGCAACAGCAATATACTGTATGCCGAGTCAACCGTCATCGTATAGGTGATACCCTCCGCCTCGTTACCTGTTCTCCAGTTGCCCAAGCGCACGGAAGCGAGTGCATCCGAAGGCACTATACGCAATTTGTCTCCCGTCCGCGGGTCAGTGGCAGTTTTGTCCCAACAAACCGTATGACGGCTCAGGTCGGATTCCGCTCCATGGTCGATAATGCCCACATTCTCAAAAGGTGCCCCCATATTCGTTGTCAGATCTCCCATATACGTGGTTTTACCAGACGTACATTTCACATTCGCACCGTGTAAGTCGAAATACGACAGGCAATGGCGGTCTGCACAATACACGAGATACTCTCCCTGATAGTAGGCATAGGCTCCATACATAGCCTTACCGTCTTTGTCATAGGAGATACTGCGCACACGGAAATTGTAACTTCCTTCCTCCAATCCCTCTATCAACACCGAAGTCCCCATTGAAGAATCATAGTTGACCGTATTCCATATATTACTTCCCACCTTCCGGTACTGGACGATATATGTATCCGCCGACCCTTTCCATGAAAGGCGCACGGTATCACAACTGACCGATGTAGGGACGATATTCCTTGCAGGCACGACACGCGAGTCAACGATTTGTATATTGTCCACACATGCACCGAATACCGAATCCGCCAAAGCATTGCCTCCCTTGTTTGCCCAAGCCACATAGAGACGATAGGTTCCCGTAGAAGCGGCAGAGACATTGATGGTACGGGGGAAAGTGTACTGCTGCCATGTTGATTTGCCATAAAGAGCACCGGAGTTGTTCGCCGCCACAAGGGCAGTGGGCATAACCCCGCTGCCGGAATTAGCCGTAATATACGTTACCGATCCGGCGGTCGGATTGGTATAGACCACGTATCCTACATATAATGCAGCATCAGCACCGGCGGCATTCAACCAATCAAACGACAGATAGTACGACCCTGCAGGCAGTTTAAAGTCACGATATGCGAACTGCAAGTTAGCCTGTTTGCCGAAGCATGGAGTTGTAAGCGTATCACTGCTCACGATATACAACGCACGCTTGCCATCGCTATGAACCGAACTGCCGACCATCCAACGGTCGTTGCACGCTGCAGCCTGACTACCGGCATTCAGAACCCAGTTTTGAGACAAATCCAACGCCTCTGAAGCATTTTCCTCAAAACTCATAGAATACGGGATTGTTACGGTCTGAGCATAGGCAACAGCAGTCCAAACCATTGCCAAACCGAAAATCAGTAGTTCTTTTTGTACCCTCATATTGTAATAAAATTAACTATCAAACAACTTATATATATGATACTCATTGAGTTATACTTATCTTTCAGTTCCGAACAAGTACCAAAAAGCAGACAAAAAAGCAAACAATCACTTAAAAACGTCGCAAAGTTACACAAAATATATAACATACACAACAAAACGACACAAAAAAAAAGAAAAACTTTCACTTTGTATAAATATACATATTTTTCACATACAAAAATACACATATAAGTATAAACCCACAAAACCTTGTCTTGCGGCGCAACACGTGCCGCGCTGCATTGTTGCACAGATTTGGTGCCAACTCGCGGGGAAACATCGGTAAAAACTGCAGAATCACATAAGAATCACATAAGAATCACATACGAATCACATACGAATCACATAGACCTGATGGCATAAGGATAGAGAGATGGGATATACAAATAAGGAATACAAGAAGGAGGTTGTCTATATGTATCAGACAGCCTCCGCTATCAGCCGAGGGGTATGGCGCAACAGGTTGAAAGATATGACGCATGACGTATAATGTATAGAGGCTGTCTAACAAGTTAAAAAGAATACCTGTTCTTCAGAAAAAGATTGCTCTTGACGACGCGAGCCGCGTCGTCTCCCACCAAAATAAGAGGCTGCCTATACTTGTTAGACAGCCTCCTCCATAATATGGCAAAATTCTAATAATACGTTTCTACAATGTGCAAATGTGTTAATGTTTGATGCGGGTGTACTGATGGCACAAAATAATGCGGGTGTACAAAAACAGGTTGTCCGAGATGAGCCGGACAACCTGTCGGGAATAAAAGGGGAGTGATAAAAATCAAGGAATTCGTTGCCCCAAGGCGTTGTAGCGGATGCCGTTGATTTCGATGACGATCTGCCCGTTGAGAACGTATTTTTTCAATGCGGGGGCAGAGCCGGCATTTTCAAGGTCTGTGGTTGTAAGCGTATTCCAGGCAGAGCCATCGTACACATAATCACAGCCTTTGGTAGAGAGGTCAGCGGTTTTCGAAGCACCATTGTTGCTAAAGATGACATATTGCGGCAGGACTCCTGTGAACTCATAGTACCAGAGGGTTTTGCCATTGAACATATCCCCGGCATTGGTCATAGGCACTCCGGGCCAAGCGGAGAAATAGTTCTTTTTGGGGTTGGTATCCCATGCCCAGAGATAAGGCACAGCCAAGTCGCCTGCATAGTAGATACGGCAAGTCTGATCGGGTTCGACCGGTTGCTGCGGATTGTCTCCGCCACCGGGGTTCTCCCCCGGATCGGGTGTATCGTCTTTGTCGCAGATAGCGGTTACGTGTCCTGTAACAGTTTCTCCATTGTAGATAGCCTGATTATCGAAAGTCAGGTCAGCAGTTTGATTGTTGCCGCGCGAACTCCAGATAATCTGCTTAGGCGTGCCGTACTCGGCAGGAATGATCACTTTCCACATACCATTGCCCAGATTGGTAGCCGCAAGTCCGGGCCAAACGGTACCTTTGGTTCCGCCCCATACGTGTGCAGTAACACCGGATTTGATTGCGGTATTCGCCGTATTGAAGAAAGCACATACCTGGTCTGCGTTTCCGAGACACGGGGTAACAGGGGTTTCCGGTTCTTCGGTACCTCCGCCTGCCCCCTCACCGGGCATTCCCGGGTCGGTGGTCAGTTCCTTCTCGGTGCCATCCCATTGGGGTGTAACCTTAGCCGTGCGCGTGGTGGCATAGAGGTAGTATCCGTCTTTTCCGACCTTGCCCGGTGCTTTGGTTTTGGCAGTAGAGAGGACATAGACACGCATATTACCTTTTCCGGAGCAAGCAACCGACAGACTGCCATTGGTAACGGTTTTGACATCACCCGTCACACAATCGGTGTAAGTACCATTAGGGATGCCTGTAAACGATCCGTTGCCGGAGATACAAACAAGGACATAACTATCGGTAGAGGCATCGGTGTATCGGCGTTTGAATGCAAAAGAGCCGGTGCACCCATGACGGCTATACTGACCTTTGCGAAGCGCAGGCACTGCCTGACGTATCTGATTAAGACGGATGAGGTGTTGTGCCAAGGGGTGCGATAGGGTTTGTGCCACATTACCGGTAGCGGTATATTGACCGAAACCGGTAGCCGAGACAGAACCTTTCATATAACCGCCAAAGTATGCGCGGCCGGTAGTAGCCAACGGTGCATTGGGTCCGACATCGATCATAGCCCCCTTCATAAATTCGATTTCCGAACCATAGTAGATACATGGGATACCACGGAAAGAGAACATAAGCGACAGATTCTCCGCCCATTGGTCAGTGCCGCCAGTATAGCGTGTAGTCTGACAGCAGTCGGGGGCATAGTCGTGCGAGTCCACATACACCACATTCCACGAAGCATCGTTATACATCTTGTCGTTGCTCTCCGACATAGTATTCCACGCCCCTTGTGCGGTACAGAAATTCCAGTGGGTGGTAAAATCAATGACATTGAAGTTGCTCGAGCGGGAATAGTCGGGCGTATGATAGTCGTTGCCATTGAGGAAAGCGTTTTGGGAAGTAGGGGTGGTGCTATTCACATCATGCCCGTCGTCGGCATCCTGCTGATGGCAAGACTTGTGGTTGGTATGCGTATTGCAGGCATCTCCCTCCAAGGCTACGATATTGTCGAACGAAGCGGAGTCGGTATCCCATGCATAGTTCTTGGTTTCCGCCCATGTATAGTAATAGGGCGACATATTGACGAGGTTGCGATAGGTAACATCGTTTGCGCGTGCGCAGACCTCGCCGAACATATAGAAAGGAGTGGAAGCCTGCCCCCGCGCGGCAGCATTGTCAGCACCCGCCCGGACGAAAGCAGGAATGAACGCCTTGTTGAACGTAAGACGCGCAATATGCCCGGAGGTATCAATACGGAAGCCATCGACGCCCATAGCGATAAAGGCCGTATAGCAACGAATGAGATAATTGTACACAGCGGGGTTCTCGGTATTGAGGTCCACACAGTCGCCCGCTATCTGCGCCCACCAACGGGTGGAATTGTCCCAGTTGAAGTTGCCGAAATGGTGCCAGTAGTTGTGGGTATCGTGGTTCTGCCCGTCGGTATTCTTCATCAATGCCAGACGTGCGGCATACTGCTGCGCTGCGGGCAAAGAAAGATAGTTGTCCGGCAGATTGCCCCCGTCTTTCTTGGTATAGGGTATCATACAATCGTCGATATTCTGCTGCGGTTTAGACCAATCGCGGGTAAACTCTTTGCAAAGGTTCTCCTCACCGAAATTGCCCGTATGATTGAGCACGATATCGAGGATAACTTTCATACCACGCGCATGAGCGGCATCAATGACATCCTTGAAAAGGACATCTTCGGACTCGCTGTGTGTCTCGTAACGGCGATCCACCTTAGAGAAGTTGCTAGCATGGTAACCATGATAATCATAGCCTGAGGCGTTCTCTACCACGGGTGTTATCCATATAGCGGTGAAACCCAGTGCCTTGATATAGTCGAGGCGTTCGATGAGTCCTTTGAAATCGCCACGCCATTCGGGGTCTCCCTCGTTACCTGCCTTGGCGGCATCCCAACAATGGACATTGTTGGAGGGGTCTCCGTCATAGAAACGGGTGGTCATCACGAAATAGATACTTTCGTCCCGGAAGTCTGTCCGATTGTTGAAAGTAGAAAATGTTGCCGCCATTGCGGAGCAACACAGTGCCAACGAGAGCAGCACAACAGATAGTTTTTTCATTAGTAGTCAGTTATTATTGATTTTATTATTAAGAATTTTCTTTTTACGCCGGCGAATAGATACGCCTCCAGCCGCCAGAAGTGCAGCCCCAAGCAGCGGCAGAACAGGATCACCAACCGGTGAACCTTTGCCAGGCGGGTTCCCCGGGTCCACCGTTTCGCCGCCTAATCCCGATGTCCGTCGCGGTACGCCATACGCAGCAGAGGCTGAAGAAGACGGTGTCTCATCGGAAAACGGCGCATAGACAGTAGATTGATAGGAACGATAGGAGGTCTCCAACGAGATAGCCCTCTCCTGCGGCGGGCGGACGGGAGTGTAACCCTCCATAATGTATAAATATACCTCCTGCGCATAGCCTATCGAGAGGCTGCACAGCCCCAAAGCACAGCACAACAGTATCCGAGATATTGTATTTTGCATCATCCGAGTAAGAATTAGAGGGTTACCATTTTGCCATTCAGGTCATACAGCCGGTTTCCGCGTACGATATAGATCACCCCGTTGATCAGCACTTTGTGCGCCGAGGTGGCAGCATTGGCACACGGCATACCGGTAGCAGGTCCTTCGGGTTGCGAAGGTTGTGCTTTTGGTGAGAACACGAGGCTGAAGCGGTCTGATGTCTTTCCGCTATTGACTTTCACACGGCAGCCATCGTCAGACAGCACAACAGCCTGCTGCTCAAACCGGTCCACCAATAGCACATCATAATTGCGGTTATCGTGCGGCAAAGCAATGGTGTAGAAGCCACCGGCAGGAGCGGTTATCTCGAGAGCGACCGTATCGGCAGAAAGCGGCAATGTATTGCCGGCATAGGCCGTATGCTCCGAAACGGTATAGATCTGCGGATGTGCGGCAGAAATTTTGGTAAGGTCAAGATTGAGGTCGAAGCCCTCGGTACCCTGTGCCGAGAGGGCGACAAAAGTGCGGTCCAACTCGTTATCACCAAGGTCTCGCAATTCGATACGGAAGTCGGCAGGCATACGGACAGCGGACGGCGCACGCCGCGGGGCAGACAGAGCAGTATGCTGCGATTGGGTATATTGCTCCCAGACGATGGTGCCAGCGAACTGCACGAAATAGGAGAAGAATGAACGGAATTGGAAATCCTCCGTAGAGTTGGGGATATACTCGGTCTGTTCTTCATTGAGTTCGTACACATAGGAGGGGACATCTCTATTGAGGTAATAGTTGTCATCCCACTCGATATCAGAGATACGGATCTTGATATTGTTGTAGTTTTTAGGTCCGATCAGTTTCCAGTTGCTGTCATATTTGCGCCGGTCACGGTGTGCATTGTCATCGGGGTCATCGGGGTATTGCAGATTGACATTGCACGGCTGATTGGGATACTCCACCTTGGTATCCAAGCCTGTTTTGGTCATCTCGAAACCATCTTCGGCAGACGGGAAATAGAGATACTTATCACCATGCCATGTACCCAATGCGCCACGAGCGACACTGAGCGAATAGCCCTCACCGGCACGGAGTATTCCGCTATAGTCCATCCATTCCCAGAAAGTAGCGCGATTCCCTTCGAACCAGCCGGTGCGGGCACGTTCCTCCCCATTGTACCGCTGAATACCCCACGATTTCAAGTAATTGCCGGAGAGACCATAGATATCCTTGATATAGCAATCAAACGGCAGGGAGAACTTGTAGTGCGACTCGCCCGTAGTTCCTGAGTTTTTAGCCAGTTGCATCACAAAGACCACTTTCTGCAGACCACTAACCTTGCTATCATCGGTATTGAGAACCAATTGCGCCACATCGGAATTTTCCTGACGCACAAAAAGGATATTGGCATCCACGACGAGTTCTCCGTCCACCTTAACGGTTCCCGAAGGTTTCCAACCTGCGGTAATGCGATTGGTCTTGTAGTCGTACATCAAGATGATATTATACGTACCGGCAGCGGTAGCAGAGCCGACGATAGGCAGCGATGCATCGGAAGCCGTTTCCAACCCCGTAGCCGCCAGTATCCAACACTGCTCACCATTGAATGTAGCCATAAGGTATCCTCTGACACCCGAGTTGAGACCTTCGGCTTTGGTGATCTCCAGTTCGGCACGATATACCCAGTCTGCGCCATCCTCCAGAGTGAGCGGGTTGGTTTTGGTATAGGCAGTGCCATCGGATTTGATCAAGCCGTCGCCGTAGATAGTAAGGAACTTTGTATCTGCTGCTGCGGCGGCTATGGTAGTACGGCTGAGTTTGTTGGTGATGCTATTGTATTCGTAGCGTGCGTTGCAATCTACAGGAACGGTATATTCCGCCAAGATATTGGCGATATTTTTGTTGATGCTGTTTCCGACCGTAGCACCAAGTTCCTTGGAGGTTCCGCCTGTCCATTCCAGATGATAATGGTCGTAATAAGTGGACGAAACATTACTAAAATCAACCATCCGCCCTTTGTCGCCCGAATAGTCGCGCACTTTGCCGGACAGATAATATACGGTAAGCGTATCGGTATAAGGCTGCACATCGACAATAGAGCCGTCGGCGTTCATAGTAGCGGTGAAGATACCATCGGCAGCAACCAAGGAAGAGGGTTCCTCTGTGTCCTGCCAGTCGCCATCGGTGAACGTCTGGAGGTACTGTTTGCCTGTGGAAGTAGCAAAGAACGAGACCGGTCCCGCATCACCGCGGACGTTGGAATAGAAAGTACCATAATCGGTAACCGACTTGAGGCGATGCATTGCTTTATCGGCATAGATATAGAGATGTTTGGAATTGTTGTCGAAGACAAAGGTTACAATATCCCCCTTATTAGGATTGCCGGAAACGATACCTATATATTGTTGCTTGTCAGAAGCCGATGTGGTATTGCTTGTACCTATATACGCTGCATGCAACGGGTTTCCACCAACCTTCTCACCATAAAACTTGGATTCTTTACCCTTCTCCGCAGAGTAATAGACATAGATACCTTCGCCCTTGTAGGTCATCTTGTAGGTAGGCCAATCAGAGGGACCTGTGAAGGGATAATGGATATACATATCTTTTCCGCTGACGGCAACGGTCTGCGTAAGCGTAACCTCGTGTTTATCATTATCGCACACAACGACCACGAAGGTATAACTATCCTCTGCGGAAGGGGTGAAGGAATAGGTATTGCTGCCGATATTAGAAGCCAGCACGCGCACGGTAGGGTTAGCCAATGTCTTGACCGTATAGGTGTAAGATACGGTACCTACAGCATTATCAGGGGTAACCGTAAGGGTAATTGGATCACCGACTTTGGGGGCTACGGGAGAGATGGTCAAGACTGCGGTAAGGCTGCCGATACGGATATTTTTCTCGGCATAAGTGATTAGCAGAGCCGACTGCTCTGTTTCTCCAATCAAGAACTCGGCACGCAATGTATAGGTGCCGTCAGCGTCAGGCATAGAGAAAGTAAATTCGTTCTCATTTGTCTCGGTGAACTCCACCTCCTGCTTATCTTTGCCTTTCCACAGACTCATTACGATATAGGAAGAGCGTGTGTTTGCCACATTGTCGAGCGTAACAGTGGCGGTAATCTGTTGTTTGGCAGTAGCGGCAGTGGTAGAAGTCTCGAGTATAATATGCGGTTCCTCCACCACAATGGTTCGGGTGGCATAGTTCTCATACAGCACCTTGCCGTCTTTGGAGAGGGAGACCGTAGCCTTGTAGGTGTAGGTTCCCGCCCCCATAACAAGCACCTCGTTGTTGTCAGGCACATTGTGCCAGTTACCATTGTTATACCGGTAGGAATAGGTAGTAACGACCTCGCCCCCTGCCCAGCCGGTACTTATATTATGTTCCGAGGACAGTTCCGCCGTAGATCCCACCATAGTGCCTCCATTCACGTTGAGCCGGACATTTGCCTCCGGACAATCGAAGCGGCTGATACGCATCTGGTTGTCGTAAGCCGTCATCTTGTAGTCGTCTATCGAGTAGCAGAAGGACTCGTCGTAAGCCGTTATCTGCTGTTGCCCCGAGTAGTGTCCATTATCGGCAGAAGCGGCATCGCGCAGTTGCCATGTCAGTACGGTCTGCCCATCAAACGTAAACTCAAACCAGTCCTCGAAACCGACCAGACGCGACAGGCGGTGGTTGTCGGAGAACCCGCTCCAGCCTTCGGCCGTATTAGTAGCGTTCCACTGAATCAGCGGTGCGGCATTGCTCCAGTCCCACCCGTCGTTGGTCATCAATCCTTTGTCCAGATGCACAAATATATGCATTGGTGCCAATTTCTCATAGCGAACAACAATGTTTTGGTTGGCATTGGAGATGCGTCCGATATAGGTATAGACAGCGGTATTCGTGCGAGTATCGGAGGAAACGGTATTTTTCCATGTCAGGGTAACCTCTTTGCCATCGAGTGTCACCACCGGATAGTAGCCATCTGCGGGTGAGACAGTCAGTTCGTAATCCTCCGCTGATGCGAACTGATGTGCCTCTACGCCATACACATTTTTCAAAGAGCAGGTACTGCCCACGGCATCGCCTATGGTGTGCGTAACCGTTACATCATACAAGACCGCCACATCCTCGACCCAGAATTTCTTGTTTTCCCGATCCAACACCACCCACACGTTTTTGTCGGCATTGGCATCCGATATTTTCATTGCACCGCCGGGATTATGATTATTTTGATACAAAGCGGGGGCAGCCGCTTTGCTGAAATAGGATAATGGTTGGGTAATATCTACGGCTTCCGATGTACAAGAGTACAGATGAGTACGATCACTTATTTTGAACCAATCGCTCATATTGCTCAACTTGGTAACACAATAGAATATGTTTTCCTGCCCACGATAGCGCATATCAAACGGTACCCCCTTTTCCTTATCCCAACTGCCGAATTTAGCACCTACCAACGCCCAGCCGGATGTGGTTTTCTTATTCCAAACGGCGGTAAACCGCACCTCTTGGGCCGGCATAGTATAGGAATCCCCCGGTTGCCAGACGGCATTACCATCGTTCCATCCGCCGAACTCGTAGCCGTCACGGGTACCCGAATAGGCAGCGACAGGGAACACAGCACGCTGCGGCTGCGGCTGCATAACCGGTGGCGCGGCACTGCCTCCGTTGGCATCATAGGTAACACTATAGGTGAGTACATCCCGACACGGACGTTCGCGGGTAACAACGGGGGCTTTCTCATTGTCGGCGCAGCCGTCGGAGATGTCCCACCAGACGGATGTACCCGCATTGACGGAATACCAGTTGTTGTTGATTTTATGCGCTTTACAAGAAGTGCCTTTGCACAGCCACAACTCCACCTGCACTGTTTTGAGGTTATCCTCGTTGAACACGCACTTGTACCAGCGACTATCGCAGCCATCCGCCAGCATAGACACCATCTCTTTCTCCGAAACCGAGCCGTAGCCAGTGCCGGTGGTTTTGCTTAACCTGTATTTTATTTTCGGGGTGTAGCCGTTCCAGTCAGCAGACCAGACATACAAGGTTACCTCCGGTGCGACACAAAAGCGGTCTGACGCGACCTGTATGGTATTGCTACCTGAACAATCGAAGTAATAATCGCCTTCGCCCGAAAGAGTAAACGGCGATGTATTGCGCGAGCAGCCGTCATTGTTGTAGATATACAGTTGCTGCATAGCATCAGCCTCCGGGAAATTGATGTACCACCAGTTGGCGTACTCACAATCCGCCCGATTATCCACACTCTGACCGCCAACATATTGGAGTTTGCTTCCCTCTTTGTACAGATCGCCCCCCAACATAACGCCCCCTTTCTCCGAGAGGATATAGAGCGTGATACCACTCTGCGCAATCTCCTGCCATTTGGCATAGAGGGTGGTATTCTCTTTACGGCACCATTGTCCATTGGCAACGTAGCCGTCAGCATCTACCAATGTGCCGTCGGTATTCATCACCAGTTTGGTACACTCCTCTTCGGCATAGTAGCCCAGCAGCGTATATCCTGTCCGAGTGGGGCGTTTCAGGTCTGTAGCCTCTGTGGCACCGTAGGCAATAGTAGCCGAGCCGTTGGCAAGACCGCCATTGGCATGGAGAGTGAGGGTATAAGATTCTATGACTTGCGGCAGGTCAAGCCATTTCTGTCCATCAAAATACTGACCACAGTCAGCACTGCTAAATGACAAATCATCTGTTTGGGAACCATTTCCATTATTATTGAAGATGATGTTATTATACCCTTTACTACTATCAAACTCTATATAGTAAAAAGTCTTCCCCTGTATAATCTCCGCAGTCGTTTTCTTTCCCGGCCACTCTGCATTCTTGGTAGTAGAGCCATTCGTTGTTACCCACAAATAGGCATACACCTCCGACCAGTTATCAGGATTACTATAGTACAAACGACATTTTTCAACATTCTTATCTGTCCAACTATACGATTTACCATCCGCTGCCACCTTTGCGCAATTCTTTCCATTCGGATTCGTAAAAGCAAGAGCAGCCCAACCTCCACATTCACATTTAATAAAAGTGTGACCCGTACTCCATGTAACGTCATTGGTAAATGTTATTGTTTTGACAGTTCCCGCACCATTGGCATCATAATCAATCTCAGCCTTGCTTGCATTAGGATAATTGACACCTTTACCTCCAGATGTCAAAGCCGTAAAATCGACATAGATAGTAGAGCCTTTGCTAAAAGTAACATTCTCTCCCCATATATTTGCGGAGGCAATAAGAAGGAGAGACAAAACAAAAGTACGAAAGTAGAAATGTTTCATGGTATGGTTAGTTATTAATTAGGTTGACATAGAATACTGCACACCGATGCCGCTATAAAATCCTGCAGGCTTGGAAGGAAATTCCGACTACATTTCCGCACAATACTTACGCTCACAACAAGACGACGCTACAACAGTTGTTGTAGTGTCTGAAGCAAAAGCCTATACTCAGATGCAAACACGGCAAATACAGCAGTATTTCCATGCGATTGCCTGATAAGTATTGTTCAGCAAAACAAGACTCACGGCGTGTTTTTAGTTAGTATGGTCAGTATTAGATTGGTTAATTCTCACAAATCGGCTGCAAAGTTATAAATAAAATGTCTAATCCGCAAATTTCTTTACATAAAAACAGGTAAACAGGGCAAAATAGTAACGAAACAATGGGGAAATAATACAAAAGTCCTCAAAACAGCCTCTAAATGCCATTAAAATGACATAATGAAACGTATATGTAGTTCGGCAAAGCCGATAACGACGCGAGACGATAAGGAGTTCTACTCAAGCCACAGGCTTTCGTTTCGCTTCGGTGCTCAGTGTGCCTGTGGCGCATAACGACGCGAGACGCGTCGTCTCCACACGTTTGCGCTCCCAAATTACCGCGGACGAGGCGTCCGCGTCCCCGGTGGGACTTGGTGCCAACTCCCGGGTACACGCCCTGGATTGACGGCTGAATCACCTAAGAATCACCTAAGAATCACCTAAGAATCACCTAAGAATCACCTAAGCTTGTCAGCGCGAAAGTAAACGGAGAGGAAATGGAAGGGAACATTTGCCGGATATTGATCAAGATTATCAGGGGGGGCGGGTGAATTTATCTATTTTCATTTGGGGATACCAATATATTTGTGTAATTTTGCACGGAATTACATATAGAAACAAATACACAAAAAATATCAAGAATTACGTATAGAAACAAATACACAAAAAATATCAAGAATTACGTATAGAAACAAATACACAAAAATATCAAGAATTACGTATAGAAACAAATACACAAAAATATCAAGAATTACATATAGAAACAAATACACAAAAAAATATCAAGAATTACGTATAGAAACAAATACACAAAAATATCAAGAATTACGTATAGAAACAAATACACAAAAATATCAAGAATTACATATAGAAACAAATACCAAAAAAAAATATCAAATATGTTCAAAAATATACCGGTTCAATTTTATTTCCTACTCATCGACCATATGAGAGAACTATTATCCTTGTGTTTGCTTGTAATGTTGCCTGTAGCCGGATACGGCTATGACGCGAAGATTGACGGCATCTATTATAACTTGAAAAGCACTAATCATACCGCTACGGTAACCTACCGAGACCAGAACTATGTTTCCTACGCCGGTGAGGTGGTTGTTCCCGACAGCGTGGAATACAACGGAGAGACATATACGGTAACCGCCATCGGAGCCTATGCATTTAAGGCTTGCGGCTCGCTGACAGCCGTTTCGCTGCCAAACAGCATCACCAATATCTACAACCATGCTTTTGGAAGTTGCTCCGCTCTGACAGAAATAGTCATTCCACAGAATGTAAAGCAGATATATGACTGCACGTTTGAGTATTGTACTTCATTGACATCAATTACCCTGCCCGAAGGCTTAACCGGTATCGGGAGTTCCGCTTTTGAGTTCTGCACATCTCTACAAACTATTGAATTACCACAGGGTCTGACATCCATAGCCGCTTCGGCTTTTAATAAATGCCAGTTGCTAGGAGAAATCACCATTCCGGACGGAGTAACCAATATAGAAGACAGGACATTCAATGGATGTTCGGCTTTAAGAGCGGTAAACCTGCCCAAAAATTTGGTAGGCATTGGCGAAGGGGCGTTTGAGGAATGTTCGTTGCTGACAAGCGTTACGCTACCGGCAAGCATAACTATCATCGGGAATGGTGCATTTACCTCTAAGGCATTAACCGTTACGGTATTGGGCGAAGATCCAGCAGTATTAAGCAACAATGCATTTGACAAAAGCACATTGTTCTTGGTGCCGGATGTGGACAGATACAAGGCTGCGTGGTCGGGATATGATTTTATTGCGCCACTGAATGGTGCCGCAGCCACTGTTCATTTGGAAGCGATGTCCGACAAGTCAGCATTGCAGCATACATTGGGGTTGGACAGCCTGAAAAAGATCACCTCACTGACCATCAGTGGCACGATTAACGGTTACGACATAATGATGATGCGCAACCAGATGCCGAACCTATTGGATATAGACCTGCGGGACGCTCGGATAGTAGCCAACGACTACGAATATACCCAAGGGTATCACTCGAAACAAGATACGCTGACGGCATACTCTTTTACAGGGACGGGGACACATATCCGCAAAGCGGTGTTGCCGAACAGCGTGGTTTGGATAGAGCAGAATGTGTTTAATACCCCTTATTTACGGGAAATTGTGTTACCCGAGAATTTGCTTGCGATAGGCGACAGCACGTTTTATGGTTACTCGGCTCTGCACTCGGTTACACTCCCCGAGACGCTCACCACTATCGGCAAATCGGCATTTCAGGGGGCAGGATTGACCGCTGTTGCCATTCCTGCGAATGTAGAGCGTATTGGCGAGCAAGCCTTTGCAGGAGGTGTTGTAAGAGCAGCCCATTCCGGTCCTTCGCCCGATAATATGGTGAATAGTTATGGAACAAATAACAATATGGAAAGCAACTTTCCATTAGACAGACCCTATTCCGGCGGAGCATTACTGACGCTATCCATCCCCAAAAACTCGAAACTAAAAGCCATATCGGCATTTGCTTTTGCAGGAAACAATAATCTCCGAAATGTTTCTATAGTATGCGACAGCATACAATCCATAGGCATTGGGGCTTTCTATTATTGCTATTTAGACACTGTCATTCTGCCGCCACACCTGACAGAACTAAATACGCTTTCTTTCGGAGGATGCACGGGGTTGAAGTTTGTAGCGATGCCCAACACGCTGACCGAGGTGGCTGCAAATGCGTTTGTGGGGTGCAAGAACTTGGATAATATACAATTTCCGAAGAAACTGCAGAAGATAGGGCATCATGCGTTTGCAGACTGCACCAATCTGCGCAATGTGGATATACCCGGGTTGGTAACGGATATAGAAGACTATGCGTTCAAAGACTGCCAAGTGAAAAGCGTATATAGTTATCTGTTCGACCCATTCACGATCGGTCAGAACACGTTCTCGCCTTATGCGAATGCGAATGCGACACTCTATGTACCGAATGTGGAAGACACGGAGATGAAATACCTGTACGACACACAATGGTCGCAGTTTCTCCACCGCGAGCGAATGGACAAGGATTTTGTATATGACGATTTCTACGGCACAGGGGACATCACCATACGCTGCGAGGACGACCCGCTGAAGGGGAACCCGAATGCGTTGCTGTACCCGGGTGCGGGACTGACGATAGAGGACGGCGAATGCGACACCACCGGGATAGGCAACATAGTGATCGGCAGCGATGGCGATGAGGCGTGGGGGGCAGTGATAGCGGGGTGCAACCTGCGTGTGGACTCGCTGATACAAAACATCAGCATTATGGGCAAGAAATGGTATTTCCTGGGTTTTCCGTTTGAGGTGCGCATAGCGGATATACACGCCAATGCGAAATACGTCATTTACGAGTACGACGGTCAGATACGCGCCGAGAGGGATACGACCGGCTGGAAACGCATACCGGCAGGGCAGGAGTATCTATACCCCGGGCACGGCTATATCTTCCAATTCAACTTTGCGCTAAGCGGTGATATATCGATAGTGGTTCCTGCACCCGATTTCTGCCAACTCATCGAGAAAATTATTCTGAAATACTTCCCTGCGGACAAGGCGAACAACTCGAGTTGGAACTATGCTTCCAATCCGTTTTTGGGGTACTACAACATAGACGACCTGAACCTGAGCGCACCGATCACGGTATGGGATGTAGCGACAGGCAACTATCGCACCGTGCGCCCGGGCGATGACGAGTACTATTTCTCGCCCTACGAGGGCTTTTTCCTGCAAAACGCAGACAAGAAGGATGCAGAACTGACCTTTGACCGCAGCAAGGCGATGACCAAGCAGCAAATGGACGAGCAGCGCAGACAACACAAACAAGCCGCAGCACGTACACCACGCGAGGAAACAGGACGGCGGTTGATAGAGTTGAGCCTCGGTTCGGAGACAGCGAGCGACAAGACCCGCATCGTGATTAACGACGGGGCATGTTTGGGGTATGACATGGGGGCGGACGCAGCAAAATTTATGACCACGGACAACAGCATACCGCAAGTATTCTCCTACGACAATGACAATATAGAGTATGCCATCAACGAGCGTCCGATGGGTACGGGAACGATAGAATTAGGCGTGCGCCTGCCGAAAGCGGGTATGTACACGATCTCGGCAATGCGTATGGACACCGCGTTTTATCTGCTTGACCGCGAGCAAGACCGATTACATGATTTTGCAGACGGCGACTATATATTTTCCGCGGGGGCAGGTATGCATACGAACCGTTTCGCGCTTGTAAGGAGCCGTACCCCGCAGGGCATAGACAACACCGCCGATGATGTACGGGTAGAACCCACCGAGAACGGGCTGTATATACAGGGTAGCAAGTCGGTGGAAGTATATAACGCAGCGGGTGTATTAGTTGCTACAGGAAACGGTGTGCTGCCGTTGCCAACAGGCGTGTATATGGTGGTGGCAGGCAGCAGGACGATAAAATGTGTGGTTAAGTAAGGTTCGGGGTGAGATAACGAAAACTGATAGAACAAAACCGGCTTTACCTTTCTTGCGGCACAATATGTGCCGCGCTTGAGATTGATGCGAAAGTATATATCATTCATATATCTGTGCCTTGTTGCGCTTGTGGGAACACAGCCCACAGGGGCGCAACAAGAGGACGACTTTGACCCCGTCCTACCGCCCGACCCCACTGCCGCATACAGGGTAAGCGTGAGTGCCGAACCCGCAGAAGGAGCCATAGTATCCGGGGGTGGTGCGTTTGCCGCAGGCGCAAGCGTAGCCATCAGTTGTACACCGGCGGAGGGTTATAGGTTGGACTATTGGACGCAGGACGGCATACGTTACTCCAAAGAGACGAATTTCACCTATACGGTTACACCTAAGAATACGGCTTTTGTGGCGCATGTGGCGAAGATAGCGGCACACAGACTGAACCTTGTGTCCAATACAGAAGGGGCAGGCACGTTGACGGGTGCGGGGGATTATTATCCGAACAGCGTAGTGGAGATAGGCTGCACGCCCCATACGGATTATCATTTCCAGTACTGGTTGCAAGACGGGGAGGTCTATTCGTATGAAAAGGAGTGTACCTATACAATGGGGGACAGCGATGCGACCCTGACAGCGGTGTTCAGTCATACTCCGCATTACACTGTTTCGGTCGCACCCGATGACCCTCAGGCAGGAGAGGTGTCCGACAGAGGCGGGCGGTATGCTCCCGGCGAGGAAATAGAGATTTCCGCCACTGCCTATACGGATTATGTATTTTCGCACTGGACACTGAACGGAGCGTATCTGACCGACCAAGCCACATTCACTTATACAGTGGGAGACTATGATGCCGAGTTGGTGGCGGTGTTCGACTTTGACCCGCATTACCCGGACGACCCTGCCACCGAACTGACCAGTACGGTACGGTTGGTTTGCGAACCCGACGGGGCAGCCCAACTGAACCTGCCCACGGAAGCCCGATACCACGAGGGCGACACGATGATTATCCGAGCCACGATGAATGCGGGTTATGCGTTTGACGGGTGGTACAAAGGCAATGAATTGGTGTCCCCCACCCCAGTATTTCCCTATATAGTCGGGACGAAAGATGCGATGTTTACCCTGCGGGCAGAGCGGATTATCTACAGCCGGCTGGAACTGGTTTCCGCCCCAGAGGATGCGGTAACGTTCAACCTCAGTTCGGGACGCACATACCCCTCCGGCACGACACTAAGGCTGCGTGCTGCGGTGGCTTTCGGCTATGTGTTCGACGGGTGGTACGAAAAGGATTCACTGCTTTCCAAAGCAATAGAATTGCCTTATACTATCGGGACAGAGGATGTTACGCTGACAGCCAAAGCCGTGCCCGCAGACCCCGATGACGAATTTGACCCGCTGCACCCCGACGACCCCGCAATGAAAGCCGTACATATCCATGCCGTATCTGCCAACAGGGCTATGGGGAAAGCCTACGGTTCGGCAATATGCGTAGAGGGCAAGCAGGTGGAGATAGGTGCCAAAGCCGCCTACGGATATAATTTTGCACATTGGAGCGACGGCGACGATGATGCGGTGCGCACTGTAGTTGCCGTCCAAGACACCACCTACACGGCGTTCTTTGCACCGAAGATATTCAGTTTGACCGCTATGCCGGCGGACACAATGATCGGACGCGTAACGGGCGGTGGCAATTATCCCTATCGCACCGATGTGATGCTACGTGCTATACCCGAAGAAGGCTATCGTTTTGTGCGCTGGTCGGACTATAATACGGACATAGAGCGTAAGGTGCGCCTCACCTCTGACACCCTCTTTACCGCTTATTTCGAGGCTATCCGCTATACTCTGACCGTAGAGAGTGCGACACCGGAATTGGGACAGACAAGCGGCGGCGGTGTGTATGCGCCCAACGCCACAGCCGTGATAACAGCCACGCCGAAAGGCAGCAACCGTTTTCTGCAATGGGACGACGGCAACACGGACAACCCGCGCAAAGTAAAGGTAACAAGCAACAGAACTTATATCGCACTATTTATAAACGGGACACTGATGCCTACCTATATAGGAGACCAATCCGATGCTGACAGCACATATAAGATATTGATAGGCAATCAGATATATCTTGTACGCAATGGAGTAATTTATGATACGACAGGCAGGCGGATAAACTGACAGGATGATAGAACAGCAAAAGAACAGGCTGCCCGACAGGACAACCGCATCAAAATAATAGCATAATTAGTATGATTCAGGAAGAATAAGTGTAGGGTAATACTATTTTCTATACAAAACGTTACTCATATTGAACGACGCGGGACGATAAAGAGTTCTACTCAGCCCACGGGCTTTTGTATCGCTTCGACACTCAGTGCGCCTGTGGCGCATAACAATGCGAGACGCGTCGTCTCCCATACATAGCAAATCTATTCAGTTTGTACCAAACTGCCCGCGGACGGGGCGTCCGCGTCTCCGGCGATGCTATTACAATATAATTTGGCGTATGGGTCATTTTGCAGGCTGATTTCTTTGTATTTTACCGATATATAGTATCTTTGTAGCATTCAAAATCCCTAAAATTCACTTCTATCCGGCTCTACGCCCATAGCAGCAATACACAAAGAAAAATAACACGCTGCGCAAAAACGCAGCGTGTTATTTTTCTTGTCCAACAGTCGGGATAGCGAGATTCGAACTCACGACCTCCTGCTCCCAAAGCAGGCATTCTAACCGGGCTGAACTATATCCCGAATGCTCTATATCTCAAAAGCGATTGCAAAGGTACGGTTTTTTTTTGAAATATGCAAGCGGGGGAAAGAATTAACAATTAAAAATTAACCATTAACATACCACTCCGGACTTGCTATCCACCTGACATCCACCTGACATCCACCTGACTTTTCAATGCACAATGCGTAATGAAATCCTATCCACAGGGAAAGGGGAGGGAAATTATGAATTATGAATTATGAATTATGAATTGCGTATTAGTCGAGCATATCGCCGAAGTTGTTGCTCAGTTGCACCATCTGGTCGTACTCCTCTGGCGAGAGGTCATAGAAATAGAAGTTGCGCGGGTCAACCGGCTTGTCCTGGTAGCGCACCTCATAGTGTAGGTGCGGTCCGGTAGATTTACCCGTATTGCCCACAAGAGCAATTACCTCCCCCCTTTTTACCTTCTGCCCCTGGCGTACCAACGACTTATACAAGTGGGCATAGAGCGTGGTGTATCCGAAACCGTGGTTCACGACCACTGTGTTGCCATATCCCTGCCGCCATCCGACAAACTCGATCTTCCCGTTGCCCGTAGCATAGACATCGGTGCCGACGGGGGCGGTAAAGTCCATACCCGAGTGAAAACGGCGCACATGATAGACAGGGTCGATACGCACTCCGTAACCGGACGCTACACGCTTGAGGTTCTGATTGAGGACGGGCTGAATAGCGGGGATATTCTCCATACGCACCTCCTGCGTTTTTGCCAGTTCGAGCAGTTCGTCATAGGAGCGTGCCTGCGTGTAAATCTCGCGCTCCAGCACATCTACTTTCTGCGTCAAGTCGCTCACCAACTGCGAGTTGGTCATCTTGGCTATCGAATCATAATAGGCAATACGCCGGGTGGCACCCGTGCGGACATTGAGCGGGATAGGTTCTGCGCCGAAGAGGACACGATAGAGGTTCTCATCGCGTTGCCCGAGGTCCTGCATCACCACCTGCATCTGATCCACCTGCTTGCCAAGCAATTCCACCTGCGCCTCGAGGTTCTTGTTTTTCTGCCTAAGTTGCGCCTCGCGCGGCGAAGGGAAGAAATAGAAATAGACCAGAAAAAAGACGATACCCAAACAGATACCGCCAATCAGGTACCAGCCCGACCGCCGCAGCCAATAGATCAGACCATGCTCAATGCGCTCAAGGGCAAGGGTTTCAGGATTTATGTGATACTTTTTTTTCATTTTTCCACCAGAAGAAGTATTGGTTTTGTTGCTTTTTCTCTTGCTCGGTACGCGCCACATAGACCGGTTTCATAGTGTAGGGATTGAGCCCGGTATAGAACATAGTGGTAGAAAGGGTCATCGGCGTAGGGGTGAAATCCTGCACCTGCTCGGGGTGGTAGTGCATCCGCTTTGTCCACTCGGCCAGGTTTGCCATATCGCGATTGGTACAACCGGGGTGAGAAGAAATAAAATAAGGTATGAGTTGCTGCCGCAAACCCGCCTCCTCGTTGATACGCAGGAAGAAATAGCGAAATTGCAGGAAATACTCCCACGAGGGTTTGCGCATCAGGCGAAGCACTTCGGGCGAAGTATGCTCGGGCGCCACCTTGAGCCGCCCGCTCACATGGCGGGTAATGAGTTGCCGCCCGTACTCCTCCGACATCAGGTCGTAGCGCACGCCCGACCCGACAAAAGCGTGGCGGACATAGGGCAACTTGTCCACCGTGCGGTAGATATCCAACAGCGGACGGAAATCCTGATTGAGGTTCTTGCAGATTTGCGGTTGCAGGCAACTCGGTCGGGCGCATTTCTCGCACAAAGAGCGGTCTTTGCCGTGCATACCGTACATATTCGCCGATGGTCCGCCGAGGTCGCTCAGCACACCTTTCCAATCGGGCAGCGTCTGCAAATGCTCTATCTGGCGCAGGATGGACGCTTTGGAGCGGGAAGTGATCTGCTTGCCCTGGTGCGCAGAGATAGTACAGAACGAACAGCCGCCGAAACAGCCGCGGTGCATACAGACCGAGAAACGGATCATCTCGTAGGCGGGTATGCGCTTGTCCTTGTATTTAGGGTGCGGGAGGTATTGAAAAGGCAGGTCGTAAATCCTGTCCAACTCCTCCGTGGTCATCGGTTCGTAGGAAGGATTGACCACTACGAAGCGTTTGCCTACCGGCTGTATGAGTGTCTGCTGATGTATCTTGTTGCTCTCGGTCTCGATGAGACGGAAATTCTCCGCATGGCAGCGTTTGTCCCGCACCGCATCCTCATGGCTGTGCAGGAGAATGGTATGTTCGTCGGCAGGCGGCTGCCGGTCAGCCAGATAGACAGTCTGCGGGATGTCGTGCCGGATGCCACGGCGGGCAATGTCGAGTATCGCCTGTTCGCCCATACCATAAACAAGCAGGTCGGCTTGCGAATCCACCAGGATAGAGGGCATCAGGCGATCCGACCAGTAGTCGTAGTGCGTCAGGCGGCGCATAGAAGCCTCGATGCCACCAATTACCACCGGTACATCGGGAAAATGCTGTTTGAGGATCTTGCCGTAGGTAATGGTACAGTAGTCGGGACGCATACCCGCCTTGCCATCGGGGGTGTAGGCATCGTCGGAGCGGCGGCGACGGGCGGCGGTATAGTGGTTCACCATCGAGTCCATCGAACCCGCCGTGATACCGAAGAACAGACGCGGTCGCCCGAGTTTGGTAAAATCGCGATGGTCGCCGCGCCAGTCGGGTTGCGGCACGACAGCCACACGATAGCCCGCCGCTTCCAGCACACGCCCGATAACAGCGGCACCGAACTGCGGATGGTCGATATACGCATCGCCACTGAACAGAATCACATCCACTTCGTCCCAACCGCGCAAATCCAACTCTTTACGGGTGGTGGGCAGGTATTTTTTCAGGTCATACTGCATCAATCCAATTGCAAATCAAGGGCGGCTTTCAGTTGCCCGAGCGCGGCATTTTCCTCCAGCATCACTTTGTATTTCTCCTCGTCGGTAAACGCCATCCGGGTGTGCGTATATTGCGCGAGGGTCAGATCTATATGTATTGTATCGTTCTGCAAACGGTTGCGCAACAGACGATATATAGCAGGGAGGTTGCGTTTCATCTCCTCCAACTGCCACGGGTTGGGCATCTCCAAACGGATATGCCCGGGGTCGGTAAAGACAGGCCGATAGTCCGTAATCAGGCTTTGCAGACGCGGTTCCTCTGCGAAATGAGTACCCAGACCAATCCACGCGTCATTGAATTGGTCCGCCGTAAAAGGGGTGGTACGGTTGGTTTGAGGAGCAGCCTGCTGCTGTGGTTGTGCCGCCTGCGGCTGCACGGGTGCGCTCCCCGCAGCAGTAGGAACTTGCGGGATAGTGAGCATTGACGGCATCTGCGTGGCGGCTTTCGGAGCAGGTTTTGGGGCAGGTTTTGGGGCAGGCTTCGATGCCGGTTGCGGAGCGGGAGCAGGACGAGGGGGCTGTACCTGCGTGGCGGGTTGTGCTGCAGGACGTGCCGCTTGCGGTTGTGCAGGTGCGGGCTGCGCTTGCGAGACTGCCGCTACGGGAGCCGCCAGTTTGACCAATGCCAGTTCCACCGTCAGACGTTTGTTGCGTGCCGTGCGGTAATTGATGTCGCAGTTGTTGATGATTTCCAATGCACGGAAAATCCATAGCGGCGGACACTGTTGCGCCTGCTGCGCGTAGTGCTGACGGATAGCGTCCGAGGTCTCGAGGAGCGACACCGTCTGGGGGTCTTTCGAAACGAGCACATTGCGCAAGTGCTGCGCAAAACCCGTGATAAAATTGCCCGCGTCGAAGCCCTTCTGCAGTACCTCGTTGAGCAGCAGCAACGCCCCGCTCACATCGTTGCGGAGTGCCATATCCGTGAGACGGAAATAGTACTCCGTATCCAGTACGTTCAGCACCTCGATAGTGCGCTCGTAGGTAATCTCGTTGCCACAGAACGAAACCAACTGGTCGAAGATACTGAGTGCATCACGCATACCTCCGTCGGCTTTCTGCGCCACCACGTTGAGTGCCTCTTCGCTCACGGTGATACCCTCTTTGGCAGCCACATTCTGCAGGTGCGCCACCGTGTCGGCAATCGTAATCCGTGAGAAATCATACACTTGGCAGCGGCTCAGGATAGTGGGCAGCACCTTGTGTTTCTCTGTAGTTGCCAAGATAAAAATCGCATACGAGGGCGGTTCCTCCAAGGTCTTGAGCAAGGCGTTGAATGCCCCCGCCGAGAGCATGTGCACCTCATCGATGATATAAACCGAGTACTTACCGATCTGCGGGGGAATACGCACTTCATTGATCAGCGCACGAATGTCCTCCACCGAGTTGTTGCTCGCAGCGTCCAACTCATGGATATTAAACGACCGTTGCTCGTTGAACGCACGGCACGACTCGCACTCGTTGCAGGCATCGTATTCGGCAGTCGGGTGGATGCAGTTGATAGTCTTGGCGAAGATACGCGCACAAGTGGTTTTGCCCACGCCGCGCGGTCCGCAAAACAGATACGCATGCGCCAGATGGTTCTGTCGAATGGCGTTTTGCAGGGTGGACGTCAGGGCTTTCTGCCCCACGACGGTCTCAAAGGTCATAGGACGGTACTTACGCGCAGAAACAATATAATTCTCCATAGAATGTAAATTAGCGCACAAAGTTACGAAAAAAAAAGCAGACGCACAAACGAAAAGCAGTTGTGTTATGGCAACTGCCTCAAAACAATGTTTATACAGTTTATGCAACAGATATAGTGCATAAAGTGTATAAATACAGGCTTATCCTGCGCTGAAAGGTCAATTCTTTCTACGTCCTTTCTACGTCTTTTCTACGTAATTGGTATTATGGAGTATAGTGGAGTATAGGAATTGCATACATTACCCGTTGGCGGAATTAAAATAGTTGGAAAAATGTATGAAAAAAGTTGCACATATCATTGATTTTTAGTAATTTAGTGGTGTATTAAATCATTAAATTCAAAATCAACCTATGTACAACTTGTATGCAAAGTTCGCTAAAATTCTTGAGATATGCAAACAATTCTCGGAAAATCTTGTTAATGAAAAAGGTAATATCCGTCGTCCGGGACCGGTTCCTAAGTTCTCGGATTTGGAAGTGGTCGCCTTGTCATTAACTGCGGAATCTGAAAGTATCGATAGCGAAAATTGGTTGTTTGAGCATAAATTGCAGGAGTATAAAGAGTCTTTCCACAACCTTATATCTCGAAGACAATTTAATGACCGCAGAAAGAATCTTGCAAAACTATGTGAAGAAATCCGTAAAAGAATTGCAATGAAAATGGATGGTGCAGAGAACCTATTTTTTGTAGATTCCAAACCGATACCGGTGTGTCGGGTAGCACGAGGGAAACGCTGCCAAATGGGAAAGACAGGGGAGTATTCCATGGCTCCTGATTTTGGATATTGCGCTTCTCAAAACACCTACTATTTTGGCTATAAGTTGCACGCAATATGCGGGTTAAGTGGAGTGATACACTCTTATGATTTGTCCAAAGCGAGCGTACATGACATCCACTATATGAAAGATGTACGCTTGCAATATCACGATTGCAGTATCTATGGAGACAAGGGGTATATCGGGGCAGATGTGCAACTTGATTTATTTGAGACGGCACACATACGGCTTGAATGTCCGTACCGAATCAATCAGAAAGATTGGAAACCTACATTTCTGCCTTTCGCAAAGGCGAGAAAAAGGATTGAGACACTTTATTCGCAACTGACAGACCAATTTATGGTCATTAGAAACTATGCAAAAATAACTACCGGTTTGTTTGCCAGAATTATTGGCAAAGTTAGTGCGCTTACCGTTTTGCAGTATATAAACTTTATTAACAATAAACCCATCGGAAGAATTAAATACGCACTATAATAATTCCGCCAACGGGTATACATTGTATATTTTATAAAGGAATATATACTTGCAAAGAATGGGAAAAACTATCCTGCATAGATATTATCCGACATAATTTTACTCTGAACCATCATCCGATTTTGATACAGCCGTCCAGAAATTGTGCGTCTGCCATAAAAATAAAATCACTTTTCAGTTTGAAGGCTCTGCTTTTTCTCTCAAGGATAGCGTCACCATTTTATCATATTGGAAAGTACCATAATGCAATGTTGTATAATAGATATCCAGATTGTAACCCATTATGGACGAATCCCTTTCTACTGCGGGTAGTACAAAAGACACCGAAGAAGTATAAGGCGGGCGGCAGATTATATCAACCTGTTCATTCCGAGCCTGCTCCAATCGTATTTCTGTTATCACATCGTGATTAATGGTGAACAACAACGAGTCTCCTTCATCTATATTATATACGGTCATATAGGACGGATTATCTTTCGTGCTGTAAGGGCTTTCTGTCAGTTCAAGTACCGGTTTATTTTGGGTTATATTGTACAACGTCGGATGAAAGACGTGCTTCCGGGGATATAATATGATATTTTGATTTTTATAACTTGTTTTCTTTGGAGAGAAACAGATCACGTCAGATTGATATTCTACCGTATCCCCAAACTCAGAGGATGCTATGAACTCTACATCTTGGCTATCAATAACATTATGTAGATTTAAGGAAAAAGCACCATCTCCAAAAACATACTTATGCACAAACGTTTCCGGTTGTCTAAATAAAAACCACCGAGAGAACGCATCATACTCGCAATAGGTTAATTTCAACGTAACCGAATCATCAGGAGATATGATTCCGCTTTCTGTTTGCAACTTAAACACACCTGACAGATACATCGTTTTACCATACTCATTATGGCAACTTATCAACAATTCACAGCAAAGTAAAAGCAACATTATTTTTTTCATACCCTATTACATTAAAATTTTAACACTATATTTACGCTGTTCATCCATAATGGATAATAACAAAGGGATTCATTGAACCTTTCCTTTTACAGAATAAGAAATAACATCTTCACATTTCCCTATTTCTTGACAGGTGTCTTGGGGAAGACAATCCAGAACGAGACGGCTACCACCAGGGCGAAGGCGGCGAAGATATACCATGCGGCTTGCCAGCCCTGCCAAACAGCCATAGCCCCTGCGGCTTGTACGCTCTTGGCATACACAAAATGGTTCACAATGGCTTGTGCGGAAAGCGTACCTATCGTAGCACCGAGTCCGTTGGTCATCATCATAAACAGCCCTTGCGCACTGCTGCGCTCTGCTATATTGACCTCCTGATCCACATACATACCGCCGGAGATATTGAAGAAATCGAACGCAAAGCCATAGACCACACAACTCAGCACGAACAGGATAACACCGGGGAAACCGGGGTTGCCTGCGCCGAACAGACCGAAACGCAGCACCCAGGCGAACATAGCCATAAGCATCACATTCTTAATGCCATAGCGTTTCAGAAAGAACGGAATGGCAAGGATACAGAGTGCTTCACAGATTTGCGAAATGGAAATAAGCATATTCGCATGTTGCACACCGAACGTATCGGCAAATGCGTCAATCGCACCGAAACTGGTAATGAACGGGTTGGCATAACTGTTGGTAATCTGCAGGCACATACCGAGCAGCATCGAGAAAATGAAGAAAATAGCCATCTTCTTTTGGCGAAACAGCGCAAACGCCTGCAAACCCATTGCCTCCACAAACGACTTGCTATCCACCTTGCCTTTGGTCGGGCACTCGGGCATAGTGAGCGCATAGAGCGCAAGCAGGATACTCAGACCGCCGCTGACTACAAACTGCAGACTGGTCTGCTGGAAACCGCACAGATCCACAATCCACATCGTAGCGATAAAACCGACCGTTCCGAACACGCGGATTGGCGGAAAATCCTTGACGGTATCCAGTCCCGCCTTGCCCAGTGCCGTGAAGGCCACCGAGTTATTCAGCGCCAGCGTAGGCATATAGAATGCCACCGAGACGGTATAGAGGGCGAATAGCACGCCGAACTGAATATCGTTGCCAAGCAACACACCATAGACGCCGGCACCAATCATAAACACCCCCGCCAAGGCGTGGCATATACTGAGCAGTTTCTGCGCAGGCACCCAACGGTCAGCCACAATACCCATCAATGCGGGCATAAACAGACTGACAATACCCTGAATGGAATAGAACCAACCGATATGGGTAGCCAACCCATGGGTAGCAAGGTAGGTACCCATTGAAGTGAGATACGCTCCCCAAACCGCAAATTCAAGAAAATTGAGGAGAATCAAACGCAATTTCATGTTTTTCATATTGTCTTCTTTTTAGTTTATTCTTTCTTTTTCAACTCGAAATCCGCCTCGGCAGTAGCGACACCTTTAGACCAATCGTCCGCCTTTGTGCGGTCATATTGATAAGCAACTTTCGTACTATCCGAAACATATAGTCCTGTTGTATCATTTACTACCACTTTTGCGCTGTCGTAGGGAATTGCGCTACCTTTCCAATGATACTCTCCGTTTTCATCCGTATAGAGCGTATCCGTCCAATGCCTGCGATTAGGATAGACCACTACTTGTATATCTTTCAGCGGTTCCTGTTTGGTATTGGTAATTTTACCTTTTACCGCCAAATCGGCAGATGGTGTACCATACATAACAAGTTGATTACTACCACCACATGCTTGGAAACCGAGCAATGCCATCACCGCCGCCAGGCAGCGATTGATAAAAGATAGTGTTTTGCGCTTCATAACCGGTTAAAATTAATGGTTCAATTATATGGTTGATTATATATCCCCGCAAAAAGATGAATTAACGTCTAATTACACGATAATTAACGTTCCCCGACTAAAACTCCGATGTGAAATGGAATTGTATATGTTTGTAGTCGTTCTGCGCCATTTGCAGCACGTACGCCGAGTCTGCCATAAACACATCGCGTCCGTCCTTGTCGGTAGCCATATACTGCGCCTTGCGCTTTTTGAACATCTCCAACTCGGCGGCATCATCGCTCTCTATCCAGCACGCCTTGTACATCTGGAGCGATTCCCAGCGGCACTTCGCCTGGTACTCATGCTCAAGGCGGTATTGTATCACCTCGAACTGCAACTGCCCCACCGTACCGATGATCTTGCGCCCGTTCATCTGGCTGACAAACAGTTGCGCCACACCCTCGTCCATCAACTGGCTGATTCCTTTGTCCAACTGCTTCTGCTTCATCGGGTCGGCGTTCTCTATATACTTGAACATCTCAGGCGAGAACGACGGCAGTCCCTTGAAATGCAGGTTTTCGCCTGAAGTGAGCGTATCGCCGATTTTGAAGTTCCCCGTATCGGGCAAACCGACTATGTCGCCCGCATACGCCTCGTCCACCGTCTCCTTACGCTGCGCCATAAAGCAGGTGGGCGACGAGAAGCGCATCAGTTGGTTCTTGCGCACATGCTTGTAATAGGTGTTGCGCTCAAACTTACCCGAACAAATCTTGAAAAATGCGATACACGAGCGGTGGTTCGGATCCATATTGGCGTGTATCTTGAAGCAAAAGCCCGTGAACTTGTCCTCCATCGGATCCACCACCCGCTCTTCCGCCTGTACGGGACGGGGCGACGGGGCAATGCGCACAAAGCACTCTAACAGTTCCTTGACGCCGAAGGTGTTCAATGCCGAGCCGAAGAACACGGGAGCCAACTCCCCCGCCAGATACTCATCGCGCGAGAACGGATTGTACACTCCGGAAATCATCTCGATGTCTTCGCGCAGTTTGTCTGCGTCCTGTTCGCCGATAAGCGCTGCTATCTGCGGGTCGTTCACATCGTCGAAACGGAGCGATTCCGTCACGTGCGTCTTATCGGGCTGATACAAGTCCAACGTGGATTGGAAGAGGTTGTACACGCCTTTGAAGCGTTGTCCACAGTTGATAGGCCACGACAACGGGCGCACGTGAATACCCAGTTCGCGCTCTATCTCGTCGAGCAGGTCAAACGGGTCTTTGCACTCGCGATCCATCTTGTTGATAAACACCATCACGGGGGTCTTGCGCATACGGCATACCTGCATCAGGCGGCGCGTCTGCGTCTCCACACCCTTGGCGGCATCAATCACGATAATCACCGAATCCACTGCCGTCAGCGTACGGAACGTATCCTCCGCAAAATCTTGGTGACCGGGTGTATCGAGGATGTTGATATGGAAAGACTTTCCCTGCCCCTCCTTCGAAGGAGGGGTTTGCAGATCGCAGAAAGTAGGTGTATAATCGAAGCCCATCACCGAAGTGGCCACGGATATACCGCGCTGCTTCTCAATCTCCATCCAGTCGGAGGTGGCAGTCTTGCGTATCTTGTTCGATTTGACGGCACCTGCCACATGAATTGCCCCTCCGTAGAGAAGGAGTTTCTCGGTCAGTGTGGTTTTACCCGCATCGGGGTGACTGATGATGGCGAACGTGCGCCGGCGTAATATTTCCTGTTGTTCAGCGTTGGAAAGCATCCGTGTTCTGTTTTCTTGTTCTTGATAAACTGTTGCAAAAGCCTGCAAAGTTACGCTTTTTCCGCGACATACACAACCCCGCTGGCATTTTCACATACCCAACTGCCTCAAATATACCAATTATGCAATTTCTATATCTCATAATACCAATTACGGCAACGAGACGGCAACGTGAAGCGTAAGGAAAGTGTGCGTAGCACACTGAGTGCCGTAGCGAGACGAAGCCCTGTGGGCTGAGTAGAATTCCTTATAACACACGGCAACGAGATTGGAGAATAGGCCGTGGATAAGCAGCCTTTTTATGCAGATTATTCACTTTTTATACATCTTTTATGCATAGGCTCCATACAATCCGCAATGCACTCTTGCGAATCTCGGAAATTTTATGTACTTTTGCAGACAAAAGGACAAAACCAACGTTTATGGCAGAAAACGAAGCAATGATAGAATATGACCACGTAACCCATTATTACGGCAAGCGGCTCATATACAAAGATTTAAGTTTCACCGTCCCAAAAGGGCACATTCTCGGGCTGCTCGGCAAGAACGGTACGGGCAAAACCACCACCATCAACATTCTGAGCGGTTTTATCCGCCCCGCGGCGGGCAGTTGCCGCCTTCTCGGTTACGACACACGCACTATGCCCGCACACGTGCGGCAGCGTATCGGGCTGCTGCTCGAGGGGCATGTGCAGTACCCGTTTATGACCATCGAACAGATTGAGCGTTTCTATGCGCCGTTCTACCCGCGCTGGAACAAAGAGGCGTATTACGAACTGATGCGACTGCTGCACGTAAAAGATTATCAGCACCTTAGCCAGATGTCCAACGGGCAACGCTCACAAGTGGCACTTGGGTTGCTGATGGCGCAAGACCCCGAACTGCTCATCCTTGATGATTTCTCGCTCGGATTAGACCCAGGATACCGACGGCTGTTTGTGGAGTACCTGCGCGATTTCTGCAAGTCGAAAGGCAAAACGGTCTTTCTCACCTCGCATATCATTCAGGATTTGGAACGGCTGGTGGACGATTGTATCATTATGGACTATGGCAAGATACTGCGCCAATGCCCTGTAAGCGAACTGATTACCCCCACAATGACGCTCGAAGACACGTTTATCGAACTGACAGGAAAGTACTGATTAATTTGTAAATGTGTAAGTTTGTAAATGTATAAATTGTAAAGATTGTCCGATTATGCTACGAAGTATATTTATGAAAGAGTGGCTCAAAACCCGCATGGCGGTGGTGCTGGTTTTTGTGGCATCGCTCGGGCTGTGTGCCTACCTGCTGATTGACGCGCACCGTCTCATAGCCATCAACGGCGTGATGCCCGTGTGGGATACTCTGCTCGGGCGCGATACCTTGTTGCTCGAACCGCTTGAGTTCGTGCCGCTCATTGCGGGAATACTGCTCGGTTGCACCCAAATGCTGCCCGAGATGCTGCAAAAACGTATCAAACTGACGCTGCACCTGCCCATTGAAAATTGGAAAGCCATCGGAGCGATGGTGCTCTATGGAGTAGTGATTATGCTCGGATTGCTTGTGCTGAATATGGGGCTGTGCTATGCCGTATTCCAGATTTGGCTGCCCGCAGAGATGTTGCGGCATATATTCCTGACCGTATTGGTCTGGTATGTGGCAGGCATACAAGCCTATCTGTTTACGGTTTGGATTGTCCTCGAACCCACGTGGCGTATGCGTATCCCCGAAATGCTGTTTGCCGGAGTGTGCCTGCGGATGTTCTATGTAAGCATTATGCCCGAGACCTACAATGCTTTCCTGCCCATCCTTGCGGTATTCACCATTCTGTTTGCAGGGCTGCCTATGCTCAGCATAGCACGGTTCAAAGAGGGGAAAGGGCTGTGATAATTATGAATTATGAATTATGAATTGTATGAAAATTAAAGGATTGACCATATACAAGGGTTTTGTCATCGCCGTGGCGGTGGTGTTGCTGATGTGGGTGCTGCCATGGTTGTACTCATTTCTCATACCCGCCTCCGGAGGGGAGAGTTTTATCTACTACAGTCCTTACACCGAAGACTTTATCACCCGCGATGCGGACGGGTTCTGCGATTTCAACGGCAACCGGTTCTCCGCCGCTGAAGCCGACTCGCTGATGCCTTATTTCTTCTACCGCCAGTTGGTAGCCGACGGACGTATGCCCGACACGCTGTTTGGCGAAGCGGTGGACAGCAAGATTCTGCGCCGCGAGAGTTTTACTTTCAAGACCAGCCCCGCACAAATCAACAAACCGCGCACCCCGCTCTACGAACTGATGGATGCCGAGTCGGGGCGTGTGGACCTACAACTGCCCAACGATGTGTTTCGCCTGACAGACAATGGTTTGGAGTTCATCACTGCCGAGACCAACACTGTCAACCAAGAGAAATCAGCGATGTTCAACTCCGTCCTGCAGGCACACGGTTGCACGTTCCCCATTCGTCTCATAGCAGGCAATCCGTCGGTGCGCAAAGCCTACGACAACGGCTATTTGCTTGCCGACAGCAGGGGAAGAGTGTTCAATCTGCGTATGATAAAAGGCAGTCCATCCGTGCGTGATATTACCCTGCCCGACAGCGTGCAGCCACAGACGCTGTTCGTTACCGAATTCGACAACTATCGGCAAATCGGTTTTCTTGTCTCTACCGGCAATCAACTCTACTCCATTGATACCAAGACGCTCGGCCTCAACCATATAGACATACCGGAATACAACCCGCAGACGATGCCTATCCTCATTATGGGCAACCTGCACGACTGGACGATACGTATCCTCACCGCCACCGACACGCGCTACTATGCGGTATCGAACAAGGATTATTCGCTGCTCTCCTCGCGTATCGTCCCCGACCCCGCCCCTACCGGTTGGGAAAAAGCCTACCGGTATCTGTTCCCGCTGCGTCTCTCGCTGCGCACGTGGCAGACACCGACTATCTTCCCGCGGTGGAATGTAGATTGAGTGCCAATAGTCCGCATTTTGCAAAGTACACTTTGCAAAATTATCAAAAATATGCTATAAAACATATTTTTCTTGCAAATTATTTGGTAGTATCAAAAATATGCCGTATCTTTGCACTGTGTTTTTCATGGTATTAGATTTAAGGTTAAGTAAAAGATTGGGTTGTCGTGATGACAATCCTCTTTTTTTATATACTATAGCGTCCTTAAAGTCCCTAAGGTCCTTAAAGACCTTAAAGTCCTAAATACAAAAAAATCGGCTCCCCTGCTTTTGCAGAAGAGCCGATTTTTCTTTCTATAAACCGCTATCTTACTTGCCACGCTCGAGACGCAGGGTGTGGGTTGGTTGGTCGCATACCTCAACAGGACCATAGTACTGGATAGGACCCGGATAGATGTAACTCGTATTGACATCTGCCCACTCGGCACGGTGTGCCTTCAGGTAAAGGAACGGTGCGCCGTTGAGGTCAACCAATGCCTTTTGGATAACAGGTTTCATCTTGCCGTTACGTTTCTCCATATTCATCATCATCGTGATAGGTACACCACCGGCAATCCATTCCGAAGCGGGTTTGGTCAGGTTGCGCACAAGCGACATATAGCCTGTCTTGCCTGCTGCGATGAGGTGTACCGCCGTCATACCGATCGAGTAGCAATAGTCGGCATCGAAGTTCGACGGGATAGCGCAACGACCTTCGTAACCGAAGAAATGGTTCAGCGCGGAGAACTTGCCCTTGTAGGTGCCGTTGGCTTTGAGTTGGGCGAGGCGTTTGCTGACCATTTCGATAAGCAGTTTCTCGGTCTCAATCTGGCTGACCATTACGTTTCCGTGCGGGTCGCGGTCGAGGGTGAGTTGGCGTGCGATACCCTTCGGCAGCGAGCGATAGAGTTCGCACGAAGCGGGCGTAAGCATTGATTTCACATACTCGCGTTTGGCATCGTCGCCCTCCAGCGAAGCGAACTCCTCGTTCTGTGCGAGCAGGTCGTTGAGTTCCTGAATGAGCACACGCATTGCGGGAATAAACTCAATCAGACCTTCCGGAATGAGGACAGTACCGAAATTCAGCCCCGAATTAGCGCGGTCAACTATTACCTCTACAATCTGCTCGACAATGTCGTTGAGGGTCAGGTTCTTTGCCTCCACCTCCTCAGAGATAAGGCAGATATTCGGCTGGCTCTGCAATGCGCACTCGAGGGCGATATGGCTGGCGGAGCGACCCATCAGACGGATAAAGTGCCAGTATTTCTTTGCCGAGTTGGCATCGCGCTGGATATTACCAATCAGTTCGCTATATACTTTGCAGGCGGTATCGAAACCGAAAGAGGTCTCAATCATCTCGTTTTTGAGGTCGCCGTCAATGGTTTTCGGGCAACCGATGACCTGAATACCGCACTGCTTTTGCAGGTAGTACTCTGCCAAAACGCAGGCGTTGGTGTTGGAGTCATCGCCGCCGATGATCACGATAGCCTTGATACCGAGTTTCTTGCAAATCTCGATACCGTTGTCAAACTGCCATGTCTCCTCAAGTTTGGTACGCCCCGAACCAATAATGTCGAATCCGCCCGTATTGCGGTAGTCATCTATCACATTGCCTGTCAACAAAGTATACTTTCCCTCTATCAAACCGCTCGGTCCGCCTAAGAAACCGTAGAGTTTGTTTTCGGGGTTGAGGGCTTTCAGTCCGTCGTACAAACCGCTGATGACGTTGTGACCACCGGGGGCTTGTCCACCCGAAAGGATAACACCTACGTTGAACGGTTCTGCCACCTTATCCGAACCTTCAGCAGGCTCCATTGTGATAATGGGGAGACCGTATGTATTGGGGAACAACTCTTTGATCTCGGCTTGGTCGGCAACCGATTGTGTTTTCTCGCCCTCTACGAGGCGGACTGCACCTTGCAACGCTACAGGCATTTTCGGCTTGTAACTCTGACGCGCAATCTGCAGTGGACTTTTTTGCATTGTCATAGTCGTATCTATTTTTGTTAAAAGCAGTTTATGCTGCAAAGGTACAAAAAAAAAGCGGAACGGGACAGGTGTTTGCTTCAAAAAATCGGTTTTGCGCAATGCAGGTTTCAAATTGCGGCGATTTTTCTTTTTTGAAACACGGTTTTTAGTGTTTTGAAACCGCCTTCTGCGTTTTTTGCCGTACCTTTGTCGTGTTGTTAGGGAAATCATACTCATTTCCGCAAACCGCCTCATCATATATACTGCCAACTCATTTATATATACTGCCAACTCATTAAACATAATATACAATGAAAAAGAAACTCTTTCTCGCTGCCATAGTGGCAGTAGTGTGCGCAGCAAGCGCATCGGCACAACCCCGTGCAGTAGGTGGTAACTTAGGTTATGGTCTGTCTGTTTCTTACCAGCACAATTTGGGTGCTGCCAATATGATTGACTTGGCAGTTGAGTTCCCCGGATTTGCTTGGGGTATTGGTGCTACATGTACCTACGACTGGATTAACCCGTTCAACACTTCTATCCCTTGGAACAACAAAGGTGAGTGGAACTGGTGCCTTGGTGTCGGTGGTGGTGCCGGCTTCTGGTGGAGCGGTACGGGTTATGCAGGTGTTGTAGGTCACTGTGGTGTGGCTTATGATTTCTGGTTCCCGCTGGAGTTGTCATTCGACTATCGCCCTAACATCGGTGCATGGTTCGGCAATGGCGGCGCAGGTTTCTATGGCTACGGTCTTTATACCGGTATCACCCTCGGTGTACGCTACAAGTTCTAACCGGTTTCGATAATACCCTACTCTTACAAAATCAATCAGGCTGCCTTATTCGGGCAGCCTGATTTGCGTATAATGTTCTATTTTACGGGAGAGAACTTTGTAAGGAGGATGTGAGGAGGATGTGAGGAGGATGTGAGGAGGATAGGCTTAGGATAGGCTTAGGATAGGCTTGGGTTGGGTATGTTGCGAAGGCTCATTTTACAGAAATATGCAACATTATTGTTGCTGCAACCCGTTCCGCCAGTCTTGCAGGTATTGATAGAATGTTTCTTCGGTAGTGGCGGGAGGGTTGTCCTCTTTGGTAGCGGCAACGGTGGTCAGATAGAAGCGCAGGTAAGTTGCGGGAGCGAACAGTACCAGGTTGTTGCGCGGGTCTTCCACCGGTCGGGCGGCATACTGCGCAGGGACGAAGACGCCTAATCCGACCGTCTCCCGGGCATACTTGACGGTATCATTCACGGGGTAGTCTGTTCCCCACGAGCCAAGCAGTACGCCTGCGGGAGAGACATCTTTGAAAAAGTGTTTCGGTGTAGTTGCCGTTTGCTTGGCAGGTATCGCCTGTACGCCCGTACAGAGGCTGTCCAAGGGCGACGAGAGGAAGACTTCACAGAGCATATCCCGATGACGGGCGGAGATTGTATAGCGGACGGTCATATCCACCATTTTGCCTTCTGTCTGCCAGCCGGTTACGCTCACTTCCATAGAGGCTTTGTCGGGTGTAACCTCCACAATGCGTTGTGTGCGGCTCTGTACGGGTTCGATATGGGTCATCTTGCCGTTGTGCCACGGTTTGACGCTCCCAACGCCGACGGTGCCGCTCACGCGGAGGATGTCGTCTCCGTAGTGCTGCGTCAGTTGCTCATCGGAGGGATACCAGTAGGAGGTAGCGAGTTCGAGGCGTGGCGTGCGCTTGGCATAGATGTCGACGGTCTGCTTTTTGTCGAAGTAGATACGGTAAGCCATAAGGTCTGACTCGACGGCGACTCCGTGATGGTGGAGTCGGTGGTAGGTGTCTATAGCGGGGTCGGCTGTCCACTCGGTGATAGGAACAATACAGCGTGTCTGCCCCTCGGCTTCTATGGTACGGAAACCCGCCATAGCCGAATCGGCGGGCGATACGCGGAGCCACATAGACGCAGCCGTTTGCGGCTGCGCAATGCACAATGCACTATGCACAATGCACCATACGATGCATAATGCATAATGTACGCTGTGTGATATATTAGTGGATTTGGGCATTTTCGACAGTGGGAGCGAGGATGAAAGATTCTCCGGTGCGGGCGGTGATTTGCACGTCGGTGGCGGTCAGTCCGTTGGTTTGGCGGAGCAACGCCCCTTGCTCGGCGGTCATACGTATATTGCTCAAGTGTACATTCTCGATCTTCATCTCCGGGAGACCGTTGAAATACATTGCCCTGTGTACATTCAGGGCGGTAACGTTCTCTATGTATATATTTCTGAACTGCGGGGTTTCTTCGCTCACGGCAGGAGTCGCAACACTCATACGTGCGGCTATCTCTTCTTCTGTTTCCTCGCCTGCGCCCTTGCCGCCATAGAATAGGTCGAAGAGCAACGCCTCATTGGGGATATTCGCCATATTGATATTGCGGATATAGATATTCTCCACGACACCTCCGCGCCCTCGGGTGGATTTGAAGCGCAAGCCGACATCTGTACCTATGTAGAGATTGTTGCTGACCTGTATATTGCGTATGCCTCCCGACATCTCGGAGCCTACTACGAAACCGCCATGTCCGTGATAGACGGTACACTCGTCCACGATGACATTCTCGGTGGGTACCCCACGGTCGCGCCCGGGTCGGTTCTTGCCGGATTTCATACAGATGGCGTCATCTCCGACGTCGAAGGAGCATCGTGATATGATTACGTTGCGGCAGGATTCGACGTCTACTCCGTCTCCGTTCTGGCTGTACCATGGGTTGCGCACTGTCAGGTCGCGCAAGACGAGGTTTTCGCAGAGCATAGGGTGTATATTCCAAGCGGGCGAGTTCTCGAAACAGACGCCCTCCAACAGGATATTGCGGCAGCCTACGAGGTGCACCATCACAGGGCGCAGGAACGAATGGATTTGTTCCCAAACACTGTCGTCGGTTACCACGGGGACGTTCTGGTCTTCACAGAGGGTAGCGGCATAGAGGGACGCCGAGTCGGGGTACCACACTTTGCCGTCGGCGGTAACCACCCCGCCCTTTTTGAGGTGGGCTTTCCATTGTACATCGCTCACCTTGCTGCGTTTGAGCGGTCGCCAGTAGTCGCCGTTGCCGTTGAAGACCCCCTGTCCCGTGATGGCTATATTCTCGGCGTTGAAGGCGGAGACGGGCGATTGTGCGCGCATGGTGGGAACACCTTCGAACCACGTGGCATAGACGGGGTAAAGGGAGAAGTCGGGGGAAAAGGTGATGAAGGCGTTTTGCTCCGTGTAGAGACGTACGTTGGATTTGAGTGTGATGCCCGCCGTGGTATAGACTCCGGCGGGAATGATGACCGTGCCTCCACCGGCAGCGTTGCAGGCGTCGATGGCTTGTTGGAAAGCGTTGGTGGAGAGGTTTGCGCCCGTGGGGTCGGCACCATAATCCAGCACTGAGAACGTGCGGTCGGGGAACGAGGGCAGCACGACCTCCGGCATAGCGAAAGACGCAGTTTGTATGAGTGCGTTTAGTTCTTTTTGTGTAGTATGCTGGAATTTGGCAGTTGAGGTGCAGGCTGCAAGTACGGCTGCAAGTAGTGCTATCGTCAGTTTTTTCATATTGTTCGGTACTTTTACATCGAATTTATTTTGGTGGCAAAAGTACTGCTATTTATTGGGATAGGCGTGTATTATTTGGTATAAGTAGTGTAAAAATCGTTTGGACGGTGTATTAAGAAAACAACACCTCCTGTTTCTTCCGCGGAGGAAACAGGAGGCTTGTATGTTGCGGTGAGGGAGGTTCATGAGGTCTCTCTGCGCCGGTTAATCTGTTTAATCTATTAGATTGATCTGTTTTACCTATTAGATTGATCTGTTTAATCTATTAGATTGATCTGTTTTACCTATTAGGTTGATCCTGATAGCGGGCGGCTATCACGCCCTTGAATTCATTTTGTAATCAAGATTTTTGGGTTAGCCCTCTTGTGCGAGCCATTCTTGGCTGAAAACATAGCCGTACAATGTTTTGTACTGTTTCTGTTTCTGGAACGCAGCCAGATCTTGAGGCATTTTGGATGCGTCCTGCATCCGTTGGCGGGTAGATTTAACTACCGCCTTGAACTTTGCCTGCTGTGCCACTTGGGCTTCTGTGGCAGGTTTGTTGTCCTCATCTTCGCGAACACTCGTAAAGCGGCGATTGGTAGATCGGAGACGTTTGTAGATAGTTTGAGTGTTCGCCTTTGACACTTTCCCCCTGATGTAATCAACGGGGTCTAAAAATTTTACAATTCCCATAATTTATGCAAGTTTTAGCATTTCCCGGGCTATCATATAGCCTCGGAGCGTGCGGTAAGTACTCTGTGCTTTGAAAGCAGTCTGATAGGCTGCGATCTCGGCTTGGGTTAATTGTTTTACACTTGCAACTGCGTTCCGCATTTTATTGCGTTGCGCTGTCTGCGCCTCTGTCGGGGCAGACACATTAGGGTTACAAATGGCACTTGTAAATCTTTTGCCATACATCTTTTTATAGATGATCTGGCTGTGGCGGCAAATTTTGCCGCGGAAATCCCGAAATGGGATTTCTAAACTAAAAGTCGCCATAAATAATTATGAATTTATGTATAAGAACTAATGCTCCTTTACCGCGAGCACATTCGGTTTCGCTTTTCCTGCGATGTCTGTGGGGTAAATATATTTAGTGTTTACTTCTTGCAAGAATCCCACCATCTTGGAAAGCGGTGCAAAGATACGACTAATTTTTGAGACTGCCAAATAATTTATGAAAAATTTTGTATTATTTTTTTGAGAGCGATTTTGCGCAAGACAGTAATGTTTTCGCTCCTATAAAACCGTCTGCGGAGCGTTTTGTACAGATATTAGAATATGTATAAAATCTTAATGATCGTATATATTTTCAGGTTCGAAGTTGGTAGGTAGTTCCTTCGTAGTTCCTTCGTAGTTCCTTCGTAAGTGGTGGTTCTTGATCAACGGAAAGCAGATATTAACAAAAGGAATGTTTTTAGGGAGTGTGCAGGGAGGAATAGTTGTTAAGGCTACCATTCGCGGGAAGCAGGCGGATTTGGCTTTTAAGTATTAAAAAGATATAAAAATTCAGATTTTTAAGATCTAATTTGCGTGTTTGGAATAATTGTTATAATTTTGCGGCAAATCTACGCCGGAGGGGATATGTTCTCTGAAGGGGTGGATTTGACATATTGAATAGCGTTTATTGACGCTTTGCGTTTGACAAATCGAAAACTTCGCAACTTTTCAGCATTAAGGTCAGAATCAAAGTAAATCAATAGATGCCTATGGATGTGGCTTTCAGTCGCATTGTGTTTCCGTATAGCGGTGCAATGTGTAGGTCATATCGGCGTAGGTTTCCTGTTGTTTATTTGACCTTAAGGGCAATGCGAAGGCCTCGATTTGTGGATAAGCAACTCAAGGTCTGCGCTTTCTGTGTGTATATACGTACCATCAAAAACATGCCAATCCGAAAGACGATTGAGATATTAACCTATTAAAAACTATTTTTATGAAGAAGTATTTATTCAGTTGGGCGACTGTCGCTCTAACGGCTACAATTCTGTGTAGTTGCGGAAATTCAGGAACGGACAAGATTGATTATCTGCCTTGCAAGGTTGAGAAAGGGCAAGATTGGGGCTTTGTGGACAACAAAGGCAATGTGTATTTGGCTGACGAGTACGGGAACTCCCCGACGAATGTAAAAGAAGGCGTGTTCTTTGTTGAAGAAGAGGGGGCATATAATATGTATGCGTTTGACAAGAAAAAGCCGAAACTATTGTTAGAAGGATTAGCAGAGATTGGCGAGCCCAAGAACGGTTTGGTACCTGTAGTAAAGCCGGACAGCCGTATAGAGATAGTGGACTTGAAAGGCAAGACGGTATTGGAACTCAATTCTTTTGACGGGAACGAAGTGATTGCCTGCGGGACAAAGTTCAACGAATACGGTTGGCTAGAGGTTTATACTATAGATCAAGCGGGTAAAAACCATAAACTGCTCATTGACAAGAAAGGCAAGGTGGTATTTACTCCGGATGCGCATTATGATGCAGAAGACTGGGCTATGATACGGAAAGATCTGATTATCGGCACTAACGCGCATGAGGATTGGGAAGCCGCCGATATGGTTGCCTTTGATATGAATAACAAGCGTCAAGAGAAATGGGGATTTTTATTAGGCAACGGGACAGAGATACAATATGCAGACGACAAGTATGTTGCTATCCGGGAAGAGCGCACCCTGATATACAGTATGAAGAACGGCGAGCAGGTGATGAAATGCCCGGAGAAGGTGGCAAGTATCCAGTCCATCAAAGGCAAGCAGATAGTATTCAAGAGCGAGAGCAGTTATTCATACGGCGTAATGAATTTTGACGGAGAGACCATTCTCAGTGCGAAATACTCGTATATCAAGATATTGGACAACGGTTATCTGGTAAACAAGGACGGAGAGAAGTACGAGGTACTGAACAAGAAAGGCGAGAAAGAGAGCAAACTGGATTGGGACGGAATGTATGAAATAGACGGTTTCGGCTGGGTAGGAAAAGACGGAAAGGACTACTATATCCTGAATGACAAGTTTGAGGCAGTACACAAGACGGAGTTGTATTATATTATTGACAATTCGGTAGATGACAACACTATCAGCAGCCAGTATTTTGATACCAATGCGGCAGTAGGAAAGACCATTGGCGCACTGAAGACAGACTTGCAAAATGCAGGATTTGTATTGGGCAATACGGCAGGTAACATTCCCGCTATCAAGGGGTTGTGGGTGGAAAACATAGATCGCTATCAGACCTCACACTATCAAATTGTTGCCGCAGGAAACGGGTATTCACTGACAGCAATGGTTCATTTTGACGACCGTTTGAAGAAGAATGACGAGTTGAACGGCAGTGCTGCTATTGATGCGATGAGTATTACACTTTCTTTCCCCTCGGAAAACAAAGATGAGGTAAAGAAACAAGTTGCCGATGCAATGGCTAACTCGTTCACGAAAGTAGATGACAGGACCTATAAAACCAACGAATACACCTACAAGGTAGCGATGTACTACAACAGGATAGAGATTGTCATCTTGAGAAATGAACCCGCCAACGAAGACGAGGCTTTGCTGAATGAGATACTGGATGCCGTTGTAGAAGTTGCAAATGAGATAGAAGAATGACACAGCAAGAAACAGAGATGTTTATAATGCAAAAGGGGAGTTATTTTCCACAGACACAGGTTCCCTATTTGCAGGAAATGTTGTCTAAAAAGGAGAATATATCGTTTGACGACTTATGGTCTGTCCCATTGAAAAATCCGACCACGGCTCTATTGCTATCCATTGCAGGCGGGACATTGGGTATAGACAGGTTTTGGTTACGGCAACCGGTGTCGGCACTGCTCAAACTGATGCTTACTATTTGCTATTTGGTATTCTATGTTGTTGGCAGCATACAAGAAGACCCGAGTTGGGGAGTAATTATCGGAATGTTGGTCGCTATGGCGGCAGTGTTCATCTGGTATATAATAGACATCACAAGTGCTTCCCGCAGAGCACAAGCCCTGAATTACAGTACGTTTCTTACCTATTTAACACATTAATTATATGGATCAACAAAAAGTAGATATGTTCATTATGAACAACCGCGAGAAATTGCCGGAAATGCAAATTCCTGTTTTGCGCGAGAAACTGTTGGCATTGGATGACAGCAAATGGATGGTGGTATCAACCATACAATTCAAAGATCCGATGATAGCCCTTGTTATTTCTTTGTTTTTGGGCGTTTATGGTATTGACCGTTTCTATCTCGGGCAAGCAGGGTTAGGTATCGGCAAACTGCTGACCTGCGGCGGACTCGGTATCTGGGCTATTATTGACTGGTTTCAGATTATGAGTGCCACCAAGAATCTCAACTACGAGAAGTTGCAAAATTACCTTGTTTAACAAAAAGATTCACTCAACAGACGGTGAATAAAATCATTTCATTAATTTACAAAATTCAATTTTAGCATTATGGAACAACAAAAAGTGGATATGTTCATTATGAGCAACGGGAAGAATTTCCCTGAACAATCCGTACCTTCCATCCGTGAAAAACTATTGGCTATGGACGAGAGCAAGTGGTCATCGATTTCTGCTCTGCAGTTCAAGAACCCGACGACGGCACTGATACTCTCAATTTTCTTGGGAGCATACGGAATTGACCGTTTTTATCTCGGGCAGACGGGTCTGGGTATAGCCAAACTGCTGACTTGCGGCGGTTGCGGCATTTGGGCGATTATTGACTGGTTCCAAGTGAGCGGTATGACCAAAGAAGCCAACTTTACCAAACTGCAGGCTTATCTCTAAGCGAAAGTTTTACCTCTACACAACGTGTGCATACATAGGTGTATGCATATGGTTGGCAGTGTCTCTGATGACAGATGGGCAGACAAGCATTATTGTTTGCCCATCTAAGTTAGTATTTCATATTCCATGCCCCGGTTGTGGCGTTACGCGTGCGACACTGCTTTTTCTGCACGGGCATATCAAAGAGGCTTTTTTCTTCAATCCGAATGTAGTGTTTGCTATTGCATTTCTGGTATTTTTCCCCATTGGAATAGTAACGGATATTGTTTGGAGAAAAGGGATGCTGGTCAGTATCTATGAGCGACTGAATGTCATTTTACAGAATAAATGGGTATTGGGGATATTTATGGCATTAGAATTGTGTATTTGGATACATAACATCATTTGCGGAATATAGAATAATGGAAAAGAAGACAAAATACAAATGGAATATAGGTATCGGATTTGCCATGGCAGTTGCCTATCTATTCATTCCAACCGATATAGTTGCGGACGCGATACCTGTTGCCGGTTGGATAGATGATCTGGTTGTGATATTAGCCGCTATTGCCAATGCAATACGGTTGGTAGTGAAAATCAAAAAATAAAATCCTCTATGCGGCAACACACAAAACCTATGTAATTTATCGAAGTTTGGGTGGGTGTTTTTGTGTAATTTATCGAAATGAGGGATTAGAGGAAGAGGGAGGAGGGGTATTGGATGTTGGTAAGGGAGAGACCTTGGGCGGGGGCGGAGTCTCCGGCGAGGCAGCGGTCTTGGCGAGCGATAAGGTCGGCGAAAGCGGCGGGGGGGAGTTTGCCATAACCGACATTGAAGAGCGTGCCGACAACGGCACGCACCATATTGCGCAGGAAACGGTCGGCAGTAATGACAAAAGTGGCTTCATGGTCGTTCTCAATGAGCCACTCGGCGCGAGTGAGGTCGCAGATTTTGGTTTTGACATCGGTATGCGTGCGGCAGAAAGAGGTGAAGTCCTGTTTGCCGAGGAGGTGCTGCGCCGCAACGTTCATCGCCTGATAGTCCAAGCCCGCGCGCACTTGGGTGCGGAGAGCGGATTGGAACGGGTCTTTGCGGGTGGTGATGCGGTAGCGGTATGTGCGGGAGAGGGCATCAAAGCGTGCGTGGGCGGTGTCAATGACAGGGAGAATATCGTACACGGCGATGTCGGCGGGCAGAAGGCGGTTGAGACGCCAGACGAGGTTCTGCGTATTGAGAATGGGTGTTGCGGTATCGAAATGCGCATACATCATTTCGGCATGTACGCCCGCATCGGTACGACCGGCGAAAGTAAGCGGAACGGGGCAACGGAAGAGCGTCGCCACAGCGGGTTCCATAGTGTCCTGCACCGTGCCGCCCGAGGGTTGCGACTGCGAGCCGTGGTAGCGGGTACCGAGATAAGCGAAACGAATGAAATAGCGCATTTTTACTCCATTAATTACCATTAAATACTATTGTGGATACATTTCTCCATTAATACCCATTAAAAAGCCATTAAAATTCTCCGTTAATTACCGTGTAATTAGTCGTTAATTATTTTTGCTCCAAATATAGACAAATATTATTCAAATAGATGTTAGATATACGTTGTCAACAACGTTTTACAACTAATCAACAACTGATAAAAACCTTACAAACATCTATCCCGTTGTGGATACATTTCTCCATTAATACCCATTAAAAAGCCATTAAAATTCTCCGTT
>ERZ808242.46-NODE-46-length-92629-cov-4.646218_pt1 | contig 92629 bp, 74 predicted proteins | sample MGYA00521244_ERZ808242 | MGnify/ENA primary metagenome ERZ808242 (study PRJEB31516, sample SAMN03275573) | gut metagenome | biome: mammalia-associated habitat; material: feces | host: Papio cynocephalus | place: Kenya | collected 2012-07-27 ... | reverse complement strand
TGGCCGTTAGGCCAGTTCGAGCCTGGAAGAGCCGCTGCTGGAGCCAGCCAACATGAACATGAGCCCGCAGCCTAAACTTGTAGCGAAATTTTTTCACCATATCGGTAGCGCAGGCCTCTGGCCGTTAGGCCAGGCAGCCGGAGCGTAGATATGGTAAAAAATGAAGCTAGCACCACATAGTTAACTGGCGGGCGGAACACTAATTAGCGTTTCTACAATGAAAAACTACAAGCCTAACTGTGTTGCGCAGTACAAAAACGTGTTTTGCCTATAAAAACTGCACTTGTTGAAATAAAATTTGTAGCCGCCAAAACGTTCGTTATACCCACCGGAGAAAACTTTATCGCGTTAGCGATCTTTTGAGGAGGGATATAACGAACTAAACAATTAGGCTATAAATTTTGCATAGTATACACAGCTAATGGTTAACCCTCTGGCCTAACATAAAGAGAGGCAGCCCATTTTGCCTGGTTACAAAAACTGTAACCTCATTCTTTGTAGAGCAAGTTTTAACTTTTTGTCTAATGATTTCCGGCTCTATTGCTGAATTGCGTTTTTTAATTTCTAAAATGCCAATATTGAGATCTTTAATGCGTTTTTGCAAAGTTTTTAAAGAAAACTTATGGATTTCGGTAATTAAAAAGGCATCAGCTAAAGGCTCTTCAACTAAATTATCGCTAATGAGCCAGCTAGTTTGCTCGTCAAATAAATGAGCTTGGAGTTTATCGGCATATTTATGCAAAAGACCAGCTCGCAAGAGGACAGGTTCAATTTCGTAAAGATATTGGCCTTCGTGTAAAGAGCCTACAGCCACTGGACTGTCTTGGCCTAAAGGAAGGCTCTCTTGGTGCCAAGTTCCGTCTTTTAAATAAATGGAAGCTTGCAAAGAAGGCTCAGCAAAGCAGTTGAGCCACAATACCGCTTCGCGGCACTGTTTATTGAGCCCAACAAATTCTAAAGAAGCGCCTGGTAAATCCTCGAGTAGAGTTTTATCGAAACTAGGAGCTAATTTTATAGCTGTGGGAATATCTAAAAATTTAGCCAACCCCACAACTTTTTTTAAAGGTGGAAAAGTCTCTTCAACTTTGTAAATGCGTTTACTATCTACGCGGCGAGCTGGATCGCTAAAAGCTGCCGAGGCTTGGGGCAATTTGTTCTTAATATAATCGAGTTGCAAGGTTTGAATCTGGTAAGGCAAGGCTAAATTTTTGGCGTTAGCTTGCAAAATATCTAATCTACTTTGTTCCAAATCTATAGCTATAACTGGACGGTATTGAGCTAGAGCTAAAGCGTCACAACCCATGCCACAACCAAGATCTAAAATGGGACCTTCCGGAGCGATTGCTTGTAGCTTTTGGGCTCTATGTAAAGCTAAAGGCCAGGCTGTCGCTTGCTCTAAGGCTTTCTCTTCAAAATACATTTTCTCAACCATAGTAGAGGGAAATTTGCGCAAAGCTTTTTGACGCAACTTAACTTGGTTGAGCAGCCAAGAGGTTTCTTCGGAAGTAAAATCCTGACGCAATTTTTTTATAAGCTTAAATTCTTCGGTGCCGCCGAGTTTGCTTTGAGATAAGCTCTCTATAGCGTTTTTCGCTTGTGGTTGCTCTAAAAACAGTAACTCTCGATTTTGGCTTTCCATATATAAATTCTATCCTTAAAAGTTTTGTTTTAACTTCCAAAGAACAAAAGAAAACCCTGTAATAATTTTATTATAACAAAACTATTGCAGGGCTATTTTACGGGTATATCAATGTATATAAAGACAAATTAGGCTTGTCTAGCTCCACATTCGGGACAGAACTTAGTGCCTGGAGGCAACTCGGCGCCACAGGAGCAAACTTTCTTATCCGGAGCTATCTTGGTGCCACATTCAGGGCAGAACTTACTACCGCTGGGAACTGGGGCTTGACAGCTGGGACAAGAAATTGTGCCAGGAGGCAACATCTTAGTGCCACAATTGGGGCAGAATTTACCACCGACGGCTACTGGCTGTTGACAATTTGGACAAGGAATAGTAGCTGCTTGCTGAGGCACAGCGGCTTGCTGAGGCTGTTGGATGCTGGCTTGCATACCGCTTTGCATAGCTTGTTGCATCATTTGTGGCATCATCATGCCCATGCCCATGCCCATGCCGGCGCCCATACCGCCGCCGACCATGCCTTGGTTGTTGGCCATGTCGCCCAAAGCATCAGCTGCTTTGAGTTGCATGTAGTTTTGTACTCCCAGAGCACCCATAGTGGCACGTTTGCGGAAAGCGGCCTGAATTTCTTCGGGTACGGAAACATCCTGGATAAAGAAATCACGCAGAGAAACGCCATATTTACCAAAGTCGTCTTTGACTTTGATTTTCATGGCAGCTACCAACTCGTCTAAGTTGCTGCGAATGCTAGCGTAAGACTTAAAAGTAGTGCTTAAAAGATCATTGAGGCGAGTGCGAATGCTGCCTTTGAGAGTAGTATTTAAGTCTTTGGTACTATAGCTGGAGCGAGTGCCCACTAAAGTATTGACAAAGAGTTGCGGATCTTCGATGCGTATAGACATAGTACCGAAAGCGCGCAATTGAACCCAACCTAAGTCTGGATCTTTAAGATCGATAGGGTTGGGAGTGCCCCACTTGAGGTCGGTCATAACTTGCTGATTTACGAAGTAAACTTCAGCAGCAAAGACGTTGTTTCCACCAGCAAAGCGGCTGAGAAACTCGGTAAGAATAGGAATATTAGCAGTAGAGAGAGTGTGACGACCGGCTTTGAAAGTATCCATGGCCTGGCCATCGCGGTAGAAGATAGCTGCTTGGCTCTCGCGGACGATCAACTGGGCGCCCATTCTTATATCGGCAGGGCCTTCTTCAGGAACTCTACCTACCAAAGCGGTAGGATCATTGGGACGCCATTCAATTACATCTAAATATCTAGCCATAGTTTAAGCTTTAATCCCTTTCAAGATAAGTTCACGCTCGTTGAGAGCATTGTCGAAGTTGGTTATGCAATTGGTAAGCGATCTCAAAGCTAACTTGGGATCATTACCTTCGTCGGCAGCGCTCTGTACAGCCATCAAAGCTTCTTCGGCATTGCTGATAATATTGACGAGAGACAAATCGTAGTCATAAATGCGGGCCAGTTCAGCTTCATTGATTTTGACGGCATCAAAGAAACCAGTATAACCGCGGTTGGCGTGGCGTACGCGCTCGATTACGCGATCGAGTTTATTAGCCACTTTATCGAAGGGCTCCATAACTGACAAATTGCCAGCTCCCAAAAATTCTTCCTGAGCAGATTGCATATTGCTCTTGAGGTTGGTCAACCTGGAAGCCATGTATTCGCGTTGAACAGCGTCGCTTTCACGTCTGGCTGCTCTTTCTTGCATACCGGCATAACCGGGAATTTTGTTCATGAGGTTGTTGAGTTTGTCGGAGATATTTCCGAGATTGAGTTTATCCACTGAAAAGCCTCCTTGCTGGCAGAATTTCAAGAAACCCTGAAATAGCTGACGCTAAACACAGGCACGTTTCGTTAAAGAAAAACTCTCTTCCTTTTGTTTTGAGGAGTAGAGCGCTTTCTCTCCGTATTATTCGAAACCAATATGCTTAAGAATGTGCATTTCCCGACGACGTCGTCCGGTTAAACGAGTTGTCCAATGATCTTCTCCCAAAGGGCGGACAAGAATCGTGTAAAGTCCAAGTCTTTTTCCACCTAAAACGTCGGTAAAAATTTGATCACCAATAATAGCTGTATTCTCAGGCTGAGAATTCATCATACGCATTGCTTCCAGGAAAGGTTTAGCTCCTGGCTTTCTTTCCCAAAAGCGGGCTGCGAAGTAGTGCTCAATTTCCAATTGCTCGGCAATTTTACGCACTCGTTCTTCTCGAGAATGGCCCCAAATAATATTGGAGACAATGCAAATATTCTTTATGTGGCCCTTTTTGCGGGCGTTATCTAAAGCTTTAATAGTCTGATAATCAATTAGTAAAGAATCTCGTTTGGCCAATGTGTTATCAACATCTAAACAAATATTGACAATATTTTTTTTAGCTAAGCTAGCAAAAGGTACATCAGCTATATTGTGGCAATAAAGATCTGGTGTATAACGGTGCATACTTAAAGCCTCGATATCAATTTAAATCGATAACTTCACAATTTTTTGAGTCGGTATCGTAAATTACCATAGTAGCTCTGCCAGTTAGCCAGCCACAGCACTCTCCTGGATTAACAATAGTGCAGTTGCTGAGCTTTTCAATTTTTAGTTCGTGGGTGTGGCCATAGACGAGTAATCCGTATGGCTGAGCTTGCAAAATATCTTTAGCTGATAAAGACTGGCCGTTGTGAGGATTTTGTTGGCGCATGTGCTTAGCTGCAGAACTTGAAGTAGCCATGTAAGCCGAAAGTTCGTTAGCTGTATAAGAAAAATGCTGCAAGTTTATGCAAGTGTTGCCGAGAAAAAAGGTTACCGGCCCTTCCCAAAAACGAGCTCCCATCATAGCAAAACGACGTCGCAAGCCGTCTCTTTCACCGTCATTGTTACCTAAAACGGCATGAACAGGTATATTGCTTTCTTCTAAAGGTGTCAAACTAAAAGGCGAGATGAAATCTCCCGCGTGAATGATAGCTTCAACTCCAGCCTTTTGGCAAACGCATACAGCTTGGCGCAATTTATCCAAATTGTCGTGACTGTCCGATAAAATAGCAATTTTCATATTTAAATCCTTGTAAGTTTTGTTTATGGGGATAATTTTTTGCCGCTTTGTCTTTTTCTCCCTTTCTTAAGGCCAATTTTTACTAGGCATTGTTCAAAATGATTTCTTTTCTAGCAGGTAAGGGGTCTTATTTTGCAGTATACCACCAGGCGGAGCGTTCCTTATAACAGGGATTTGGGCTTCGTTTTGCGGTGCGACTTGTCTGTATAGGAAGCACGGATTCTGTCGGCTGGCTGTCTTTCTGAAACTTGCAGCATATTCGACATGTGACATTTTTATTGAGTGCATTTTTTGAGGTTTTATGGCATCTGAGCTACAGGGGCGGTACAGACTTATAAGCAATTTAGGCCATGGTAATTTCGCCACGGTTTACTTAGCCAAGGACAATAAGGCCAACGGTGCATTGGTAGCTGTCAAAGCTATATGCACTGAGGGATTCTCACAAGTCGAATTTAAAGACCTCAATGTGCAATTTGAACTCGAAGCAAAGATATTAATGTCTTTGTCCCATCCTGGCTTGCCTAAAGTTATGGCTTATTTTAACCAAGGCATGTATTTCTACATTGTCATGGAGTGGATTGCCGGTAAAACTATGCACCAAGAAGTGCTTGAATCTGATGGCATTACTCAGGATACAGTGCTGGATTGGGGCATAAAGCTTTCCGACGTTTTGAGCTATTTACATTCTCGCAAGCCTTACCCTATTTTGTTGGGTGACTTGAAGCCTTCTAATGTTATGCTCACTTACAATGGTGACTTGAAAGTCATCGATTTTGGTGTAGCTCGTTATTTTGCGCCCAGCAAGAGTCCGCGCACCTTTACTATGGTAAGTCCTGGTTTTGCGCCTCCGGAGAAATACAATCGTTTCGATTGTGACTTGCGTGGCGATATTTACTCTTTAGGCGCCACCCTTTATTGGTGTTTAACCCAAGCCAATATGGCCAAATTTAATTTTAACGTGCCTCCATTGCGCAAGCTTAAGCCTAACGCCAACCACTGGCTAGAAGCTGTTTTAGCTAAGTGCATGGAGTATGCTCCCGAGCGCCGTTATAGCTCAGTAGCTCAAGTTCGTGACGAATTGGTCTCTGTGCGTAAAGAATTGCAAGGACGTGAAGAAAGGGCTACCGAGAAAAGCTCCAATATTTTAGAACAGCTCTATCGTCAAAAATATGGTGATAGCCATTCTTAGATTTGGCCTCTTGTTGTCTCTTGGCAGCAAAAAGCAGAAATAAATTCGCTTGATTATCGAGACAAAGCTTCTCACTCCGTTTAGTCGCAGAGAGAAGCTCTTTTCTTGTCAAGTTAGTAAACAAAAAAAAAGACAGTTAAAAGATATGAGTAAAACAAACTTTAGAATTATTACCCATAATGATGCTGAAACTGAAAGTTGGGGAGAGCGTTTAGCTGAAGTTTTACGTCCAGCTGATGTAATTGCTTTCTATGGAGATTTAGGGGCCGGTAAAACTACTTTCGTGCGCGGTCTAGCCAGAGCTATGGGAGCTTCTGAACGTGTCTCCAGCCCTACATTTGTACTTATGCATATTTATGAAGGGCGCATTCCTATCTACCATTTTGATGCTTATCGTTTGGAAAATAGCGAAGAATTGCTTAATATTGGTGCTGAAGAGTATATAGGTACCGATGGTATAGCTTGCATAGAGTGGTCGGAGCGCACAGAAGAGCTGTTACCTAAAGATTGCTTACGTTTAAAAATTTATTATCGCACAGATTTAGGCCCTACCGGACGAGAATTAGTCTTTGAGTCTGATGGCGGTCGTGGTCAAAAAATAGTTGAGGCTTTACAAAATGATTCCCAAAAAAATAAATTATAATAAGTCTTTAATTATCGGCATTGATTGTTCCGGTGAAAGTTTCAGTATAGCTTTGGTTCAAGATGGCCGCTGCTTAGCCGAGCGTGGTGGCTTCAGTCCCCGCTCTCATTTATGTCGCCTTTTTCCTTCTATTAAAGGGGCTCTCGAAGAAATCGGCGCTTCCTTTGGAGATGTTGGCGCCGTGGCTGTAACTGTAGGCCCTGGATCTTTTACCGGCTTGCGTTTGGGTGTAGTCACAGCTAGGACAATTGCTCAAACTGTAAGTTGTGCTTTAGTTGGGGTTAACACTTTGGAAGCTTTAGCTGCGGCTCACCCCGGATGCTCTTGTCTTCTAGCCGGTTTAGATGCTAGAAGAGGTGAAATATTCGCTTCATTTTTTGATACTTCTGACGGTACCTTGCGCCGTTTGTGCGCCGATAAAGCCTATTCACCTCAGGAATTAGCTAAGGAAGCAGCTCGTTTAGGATGCCAATTGGCTGTAGGTAGCGGCCCTGTGCGTTATCAAGAAGTGCTGAAGGAAAAAGGCTCAGTCTTAGTCTCTCCAGCTATAGACGCTCAGGTGCGTGGAGCTTGGGTTGCCTCTTTAGGCGAGAGAGCTTTTAAGGCTGGCCACACTCAGGGAATTTTAGAACTTGCTCCCGTTTACTTACGTTCGGCTGACGTTCAGTTAGGCTAAAAAATGGCTCTTCCCAAAATAGAAATTTGCCAATTTACCAAAGATTTTCTCGATCAAGCTTCTGAATTAGAACTTTTAGTCTATGGTGAAAAAGAAGCTTGGCCTAAAGAGTCTTTCGCTTTTGACATCGAGCGCGGTTATGCTCGCTATTTGGTGCTTTTAGCCGATGGTAAATTGATTGGTTATGCCGGCTCTTGGAATTTGTTAGGTGAATTGGAAGTTAGTACCATAACTATTGATCCTCAGTGGCAAGGACGCGGCTTGGGCGTCTATCTTTTTGCCAATTTGATCGCTAAAGGGCTTGAAGACGGAGTAGAGGCAGCCACTTTGGAAGTCCGTTTTAATAACGAGCCAGCTTTATCTGTCTACCAGCGTTTCGGCTTTAAAGCTGTGGGGATTCGTAAAAAATATTATGAAAACCGTTACGATGCTATTATCATGCGAGTTGATAACATGCAAGAGCCAACTTACGTTCGGCAAGTAAAAAGCTTGGCCGAGAATTGTCATTTGAAAGGATTGGACTAAGTAGAAATAATGAGTAATCGCAGCAATGCCAATTATGTTAAGTGCGATCCGTTCTATCCTAAGTATATTTTAGGTTTAGAGTCTTCTTGCGACGAAACTTCTGCCGCTATTTTGAAAGATGGACGTGAGATTCTAGCCAATTTGGTTTCTACGCAAATTCCTTTGCATGCTAAATATGGTGGAGTTGTGCCTGAGGTAGCTTGCCGCGCTCATATGGAAGTTATCAATCCTATGATCGAAGAAGCATTGGAAAAGGCCAACCTTAAATTTAGCGATTTGGAAGCTGTTGCTGTAACTTGTGGCCCTGGTTTGGTTGGAGCTGTGTTATTAGGAGTGGCTGCGGCTAAAACTTTAGCTGGCTGTTTGGATATTCCCTTAATTGGTGTCAACCATATGGAAGGCCATATCTTTTCTGCTCTTCTGGAAAATTCCAATTTGGAATTGCCTATGATTTGCCTTTTAGTTTCCGGCGGTCACACTATGTTGGTTAAAGTTGAGGGGCCCGGATCTTATGAAGTGTTGGGCTCAACTAGGGACGATGCCGCTGGCGAAGCTTTCGATAAAGTTTCCAAAGCTTTAGGTATGGCTTATCCTGGTGGCCCTAAAATTCAAGAGATGGCTCTTAAAGGCGACAAAAATGCCATTCCTTTTGCTCGTCCTATGATAAACCAAGGATACGAATTTTCTTTCTCTGGCTTAAAGACTGCTGTTTTGCTCCATTTACAATCTGAAGAACGTGGCAGTGACGCTGATATTTGTGCTTCTTTCCAGGAAGCTGTCGTCGATGTACTCAGTACGAAAGCTTTTAGAGCTGTGCGTCGTTGTGGAGCTAAGTCTTTGGCTTTAGCTGGTGGCGTAGCTGCCAATAGAGCTTTGCGCGAAAGATTGGCTCAAGGGGCCGAGCGTTTAGGCATAACTTTTGTCTGTCCCAAGTTCGATTTGTGCACTGACAACGCGGTTATGATTGCCAAAGCCGGTTGGGAATTGGCTGCTCAAGGTTGGCGCTCTCCTTTAACTTTGGACGCTAAGCCCAACTTAGATTTGGTGTAGTGGCTGTGAAATTAGGCTTTTGTTTAAGCGCCGAACAATTTGCGCCTGCGCAGCTGATTGAACAAGCTAAAGGGGCTGAAAAGGCCGGATTCGCTGGTTTAATGATCTCCGATCATTTGCAACCTTGGGTGCCGTGGCAAGGCCAGGCTAGCCATGCCTGGACTATGCTGGGGGCCTTAAGCCAATGTACAGAATTGCCCCTTTCTACTGGAGTCAGCTGCGCGGGAGGACGCTGCCACCCGGTCATTTTGGCTCAGGCAGCAGCCACATTGGAGTGTCTCTGCCCAGGGCGCATTACTTTGGGGTTGGGTGTAGGTGAAGCGCTTAATGAGCACGTCTTTGCTTCTTACTGGCCTGAGCCCAAAGAGAGAGTGCAACAGCTTTTAGAGGCTGTCAGCTTGATCACCAAGCTATGGAGTGGTCAAGAAGTTCGCTTTAAGGGCGAATATTTCAAGACTGAAAGCTTACGTTTGTATACGCTTCCTGAAGTGCCTCCGGGGCTTATGATTGCCACTTCAGGCCCTTATTTATGCGCCAAAGCTGCTTCTTTAGCCAATACTTGGTTAACTGTATGGGCTAGTAGAGAAAAATTGCAAAAATTGATGGGCAAATTCAGAGAAAGCTGCGGCTCAGTTAGAAAAGTAGCCCGATTACAAGTGCATGTAAGTTGGGACGTCACTCCAGAAAAAGCTTTGGCTGCGGCTATGCAAGAATGGCCTAATGGCGGCCTCAATTTCCCCAAGGGTGATATCCGTTTTCCCGAAGTACTGGCCGAAATGGCCAAGACGGTACGTCCGGAAAACTTCGATAATCGAGTAATTATCACATCTAGCCCTGCCGACATTTTAGCTATGTTGCAAGAAAGCGCAGCTTTAGGTTTTGACGAAGTGTATATCCACAATTGCGGCCGCAACCAAAATGAGTTTTTGCGTATGTGCTCTGAGGAATTGCTCCCGGCTTGGAAAAGGGCTGAATCTATTTAAACTTAAGGGAAGAAATTCTTTTCTTCCGGCCGCAGCAAGGCTTGAGCTGTTAAAGTGCTAGGCTGCCAATTAAAGCCGCGGATAATAACAAAGGGAGCCCTTTTTAGTTTGCCACAAGCTAGTTCTGCTCCAGAAGCTAGAGCATCGGCGCTGGCCATACGGGTTACCTTCAAAATGCGGCCGGCACTGTCGGCTTGGCCGCGATAGTCTGTGAAAGGATCAAAACCGCAGCATCCTATCGCCACATTTACTATGCCTTCGCGCCAAGGTCGGCCGAAAGAATCGCTAATCACAATTGGCACAGCAAAGCCAAGCCTTGTTTGTAAGCTTGTATACAAACGCTGAGCCGAAAGATCTGGATCTTTAGGTAATAGACAGGCTGTCGGCTCATGATCGGGCGCCGAACCTTGGCCTATATTTGATAAATCGATGCCGGCATTGGCGCAAGTAAAACCTTGTTTGGTCTTTACTATTAGGCATCCGCGGCTCATACGCACAATGGAAGCGCTTTCTTGCAACACTAATTCTATTAGCCTAGCGTCTTTATTGTAGCGTTTTCCATAATCTAGAGCTAAAGGTGAAGGTTGCACTTGACTAAGCTTTACTAAGCGGCCTTCAGTTTTGGCTACCGCTTTGTGAGTAATAATTACAATATCTCCCTGAACTAGAGGAATAGGAGCCGCTTCTAAGAGGATAGAAATTAAGTCCTGTCCCGGTTCAAGTTCTTTATCTGTAGTTACAGGAATAAAAGAAACGGCTCCGGGTATAACATTTGGGCAAGCACATTTGTCGGTAGCCAAAACTTTTTTATTTACCTTTCCGGCTCTTTGAAGCCAACATAAAGGCCTTTTGCTTCAACGCTAGTTGGTCGCTGCCCTTGAAAGTGAATTGCTGGAGGCGTTTTCGTGATAAATTTAGCCGATTTTAAGCGCTGGGAAATTATTGGCAGCGGCGGCAAAACTACCTTTATGCTGGAAAATGCCAAACTTTTAGCCAAGCAAAAGTGCGGCCAAGCCAAAGTCATTTTTACTACTAGTACCCATTTGGCTTGGCTCGGCGCCCGGCAACCCAATTTTTATCCCGGCCGACTTTTAGAGTGTGGCGGCCCGGAAAAAGGCAGTTTGGAAGCAGCCGAAGTACGCTGGCGTGAACTAAATTTGCTAACTTCGGCTGTTGGAGCTTCTGCCCAAGAAGAGGCGGGCCGCTTGTGTGGTCTAGCTCGTCTAAATGCAGAACGCACCAAATGGATAGGTTTTACTCCAGGCGAGCTAGACAGAATAAGCTGCTGGCCGGGATTGGACTATTTGCTAGTCGAAGCTGATGGCTCTAAGCGCTTGCCCGTAAAAGCTCATGCTACTCATGAACCTGTTTTTTACGCTCAGGCCGATTTAGGTGTAGCTATTATAGGCATGCAAGGCTTGGGCAAGCGCGTAGAAGAGGGGCAAGTGCATAGGCCGGAGCTTATGTGTCAGCTTCTCCATTGTGAGCCGGGCGCCGTAATAGGCGCAGGCCAGTTCGTGCGTTTGGCCTGCGCCTATTTGGCACTTTTGCCTACACAAGCTAAGGTGCTCGTTTTCAGTCAGGCCGAAAATTCGCAGCCAAATTTTTTGGCCGAATTGGCTGCCCAAGTGCGAAAATATTGGAATACAGTGGCTATTTTAAGTCAGGCAGCCGACAAGCAAGGCCAAATAGTCTACCGCGAATTTTAGACTTTGTCTTAGGGCCGCTCTTCGCTTAAGCCGCTCCATCATGCTTAAACCTGCGGAGTAAACGTTGCTGGTGTAGGCAATTATCGCAATTGCCGCAATACTCTTCACCAGCTTGAGCCAAACTTTGCAATAAGATTCGGCGGCGGCACAACTTGGTGCGACAATAATTTTCCATAATATCTAAGCGCCGTTGGGCCGCCTCTTGTAAGGCTGCAAAGTAATCAAATAAATGCTCAGGTTTAAGCCTAAGTTCGGTGGGAGCGTGGGGATCGGCTTCATATCCCAGAGCGGCCCTAACTAGCATAGCCCAGGCGCCGGAACTCATAGCCCTAAAATTTGTGCGTCTCATTTCTGAGGCTGTGAGCCTTTCTGTAGAAGCTAGACGCACAAATTGATCTATTTCTTGCCCTTGGGGAAATTTATCTTCCAGACAATGTTGCCAATACTTAAAGTCTTCCGGCGCCCACATAAGTAAGCAACGTCCTGGAAGTCTGTCGCGTCCGGCCCGCCCCGACTCTTGGAAATAGCTTTCCGGAGCTGCTGGAGGAGTCATATGGATTACTTGGCGTATGTTTGGTTTGTCTACACCCATACCGAAAGCTATTGTGGCAGCTATTAAGTCGAATTTTTCTTCTAAAAAACTTTGTAAAATTTTTTGTCTAGTTTCAGTAGACAAACCGGCATGATAAGGAGCTGCTCTAAATTGTTGGCTGCTGAAAAAAGTGGCTATTTGTTCTGCTTGGTTGCGGCGGGCTACATAAATTACGGCAGGCAACCTTGTTGAATTGCGCAAGTGAGCCAAGGCCAGCCAAGGGCGCTGCTTAGGAGTGCTCTTTATCACTTTGTAACTTAAATTGGGTCTATCCAACGACAAGCGCGAAAGTAGGGGGCGATCTAAGCCTAAGCTTAAGCTTATTTGTTGGGCTCCTTCGGGATCGGCTGTGGCTGTCACAGCTAATATTGAGCGCGGTCGTAAGAATTTGACAATTTCACCTAAGCGCAAATAGCTACTGCGAAAATCGTGGCCCCATTGATTTATACAATGGGCTTCGTCTACAGCTAGAAGTGAAATTACCTGTTTTTGCAACCTAGCTAAAAAGTCATCTTCTAGCAAACGTTCTGGAGCTGCGAATAACATTTTGAGTTTTTTTTGCTCAAGCTGGCTTAAAATATGCACTTTTTCTGAGGTAGATTGAGAGCTGCTTAGATAAGCTGCTGGCAAGTTGCGCTTTTGTAATTGTCTAACTTGGTCTTCCATTAAGGCTATTAGAGGAGAAACCACAACTGTTAGTCCAGGCATAATAAGTGCTGGCAATTGATAAGTTAAAGACTTGCCCGCTCCAGTAGGCCAAAGGGCTAGTACATCTCGTCCGGAAAGCAAGGCTTCTACAACTTCGCGCTGGCCAGGACGAAAGTTGTCTTTGCCAAAAAAAGATTTCAAAAAATATGTTAAATCGCTCACGACCTACCTCCCCAAAAGATATTTTGGCAGTAGTCTATATCTAAGAACGGAAAATAACCTGAAATATTATGTCGGAAAATAAATGCGCCTTAATTCTTTTAGGCGCTGGAGGCTCTGCTCGTATGCACGAGCCCAAACAGCTTTTGCCTTGGAAAAACGAGAAAAATTTGCTGGAACATGCTTGTCTAACTTGCTTAGCTAGTCAAGCTGTTTGGAATGTTTTTGTGCTGGGAGCGCGAGCCCAAGATATTTTACAAGCTTCTCCTTGGTTGCGAGAGGGGCTTCGGCAAAACAATGGCCCAGTTGAGCATATCGCTAAAAATAAACGTTTCAGTTTGGCTATCAATACCGATTGGGCTTCAGGCATGGCCTCTTCTTTAAAAGTAGGCTTGGAAAAATTATTGAACCTATTTCCGCAAGAAGATGACTTAGATTGTGCCGCCATATGTCTGGCCGATTTGCCTTTATTAAAAGCAGAGACTATCAACAATATTATTAAAGCGAACCATAACCTCACTCAAGCAGAAAAAAGACGCACTATCATTGTTCCTACTTGGCAAGGCAAACGTGGCCATCCAGTAATTTTTGGTCGTGACCTTTGGCCTGAGCTTATGCAACTAAGCGGTGACAGAGGAGGAGGAGCTGTTTTAAAAAAATATCCTTCACGTTGTCTTTTTTATGAAACAACGGGGCCGGAGATCTTTACTGATTGCGACACCTGGGATACTTATGCCAGCTGCTGTCGCCAGGAAAATTTTATGCTCCCGCTATTGAAAAAATAGGTAATGATAAATTATAAAGCTCCTTTAGTTGGTATTCGTGGCGGTGGCGATTTAGCTAGCGGCATCGCTCATCGTCTGTTTAGAGCCGGTTTTCCCATTGTTATAAGTGAATTGGTCAATCCGCGTATGGTTAGGCGCAGTGTTTGTTTTGGTGAGGCTGTATGGGAAGGCAAGGTACAAATTGAAGGTGTCGAGGCCAGACTAATTAGCTCCGAGACAGAATTGCAAGATGTAGAGCAACATCACTACATAGGTATATTAGTCGATCCAGAAGGCAAAATTTTTGACAAATTGCAAGTGCGCTTTTTAGTTGATGCTCGCATGTTGAAAAGAAAAGTAGCTGATCAACGCCATCCGAGCCGTTTAGTTATTGGAGTAGGGCCGGGGTTCTGCGTCGGCAATAATGCTGATCGTATAATTGAAACTATGCGCGGTCATACTTTAGGCCAAGTTATCTATAAAGGTAGTGCACTTCCTGATACGGGGATTCCAGGAACTATTGCTGGTGAAAGTAAGCGCCGCCTTCTTAAAGCTCCTTGTAATGGCATTTTTCAAGCTAAAGCGGAACTTGGAAAAATGGTTATTGAAGGTGAAGTTATAGGGTGGGTAAATAACATTCCAGTGAAAGTATCGCTGAGCGGCAAGTTGCGTGGGCTCATTCGCAGTGGTACTCAAGTTAGCTTTGGGGAAAAAATTGGCGATTGTGATCCCAGAGGGGATAAAGTCGATATATATACTATCTCTGATAAAGCTAGAGCCGTCGGCGGCGGAGTGTTGGAAGCTATTGTTGGAGAGCTATTTAGTTAATACGCTTAACCTTCTGCTTTAACATCTTTTTGCCTAAATATTGCAAAAAAAACTGCATAAAAGGGCAGGAACCGATCTTGTAATTTAGAAACTGAGTGGGTCGTTTGGGGGGAAAAATTTTTGACTTTTGACAGATGATGCCTCGGCCTCTTGGGGCCGTTGCTTTCTGATACAATCGATTTTAGGACTAAGGAGTTCTTCTCTAATATGACTCGTGGTACGGCAATTCGTGCAATGATTATGGGCATTACCGTTATGGTTTTGACCGCTGGTTCCGGCTTTAATGCCGATGCCAAAACTCCCAAAAATAACAGTGCCGATCTGGAAAAAGGACGCAAGATCGTTATCGTACATACTAACGATCTTCACGGCAACATCGAACCGGATAGCAAAAATCGTGGCGGTCTTACCCGTATCGCTTCTTTAATTAAGAAGATCAGAACTGAAAATCCCGGCAAAGTTCTTTACTTTGATTGTGGTGATGTCGCTCAGGGAACTCCAGTCTCCAACTTATTCCATGGCGAGCCTATGTATAAAGCTCTCAGCTACATGGCTCCAGTTGCCGGGACTCTGGGAAACCATGAATATGACTGGGGCATGGATGTTCAGAAGAAGATGCTGAGCAATGCCAAATACCCCATCTTGGTCGCCAATGTAGTCAATAGCAAAGGTCAGAATCCTTACAAGCCTTACATGATCACTAAGATCAACGGCATTAAGATTGGTGTTATCGGTTTAATCGCTCAGGACATCCCAGCTCTGGTTAAGAAGGGCAACACTGCCGATCTTAAATTCTTGGACCCAGCCGAAACTTGCTTAAAGTATATCCCCAAGATGTACAAAGACGGTGCCGAAATGATTGTGGCCGTCAGCCACTGTGGTGTAGATGCCGACAAAATTACCGCTGAAAAAGTTCCCGCTATCGATTTAATCGTAGGCGGTCACTCTCATACCAAGCTTGACAAGGCTATCAATGTCGGTGGTCATACTTGGATCGTGCAAGCCGACCACTATGGCCGTTACTTAGGTCAGATTGAAATGCATGTAAGTCCTTATAATGGTAAGGTTTACGATTTCAATTATAAGTTGATCCCCGTAGACAAAAATTGCACCATTGAAGCTGATCCCACAGTAGCTGCTATTGCCAAACAATATAACGATCAAGTACGTCCTTTGATGGAAAAGGTCGTTGGAAGTTTGAAAGACGATCTTAGTATTAGCAACGCTGAAGGTCAGTATGATTCTTCCTTGGGCAACGCTATTTGTGACGCTATGAGAATAGAGTCCGGAGCCGATGTCGCCGCTTATAACTGGGGAGGCATCCGTCTTGAAAATATTAGCGCTGGAGAAGTAAAGTTAGATACTCTCTTCCGCTTGTTGCCCTTTGATGATCCGGTCGTAGTTATTAAGATCAAAGGTAAAGATTTACTCGATCTTTTCACTCAGTCTATTCGCATGACTGAAACTGGACCTTTGCAAGCTTCCGGTGTGGAAATGGTGGCCGACGGCAATACCAAAGAAGTTATTTCTCTTAAGGTAAATGGTAAGGACGTTGATCCTGAAGCCGAGTATACTGTTGCCACTACAGAGTTCCTTTCTAAGGGCGGTGACAATTACAGCGCCTTAGGTCGTGGTAAAACTATCAAAACTATTGGCATTACCAGAGATGTGTTTGTCGATTATCTGAAGAGCTTTGACAGTATGCCTGCTCCTGCTACTGGCAGACTAATTAAAAAGTAAGGTATTTTTGCTCTAGTTTTTATTTTCCAAACTAGATAAATGAGCTTCGTCTTTGGGCATTTTTAACAATGCGTGAAGACGGAGTTTTTTTTTGCGTGAAAATTTTTCGCGTGTAGATAGCGTAGCTGAAGTGTTAGATAAGCACTCGAAAAAAAACTTTTATTTTTTTGGAAAAGCCCTTGACTAAGCTGTGCTGTGTGTATATAATTCACTCGTTCCCGAGAGATAGCGAGATAAAATGCTACGAACGAGAACGAGAGAAAAACAAAATGGTAGTGAAGACTACGATGCCGAATCGTCTAACGGTAGGACAGCGGACTCTGGATCCGTACGTGAGGGTTCAAATCCTTCTTCGGCAGCCAACTTCACGCCACGTTGGTCTAGAGGATCAGGACGTCGCCCTCTCACGGCGAAAATCGCGGGTTCGAATCCCGCACGTGGTACCATTTAGGGCTGGTAGCGTTTCCCCCCCCCGCGTACCGGCCCTTTTCTCTATGTGTGAGAAAAAAGCTCGACTCCCTCAGGAGTTCGGGCTTTTTTATTTTTAAATTTTGTTTGGCAAGTAAAAAATAAAATTAAGCTATTTTATCTAGGTTAATATTTTTGGCTAATGTTTATAGTACAATATGAGGGTATGGAAAAAGTATTAGCGTTTGTCAAAAAAGAATGGCGCTTAAAGTGCCTATTTGGATTATTCGTTTTAGCGTCGGTTCTATTTAGCTGGGGACCGGCGCTGGCTCAGCAAAAATTAAACTATTACAGTGAAGTATTGCCTAATGGCATGCTTTTGGTCTTGTCTGAAAATTATAATTCTCCGACTTGTTCACTAAATATATTCTGTAAAGTAGGTGGCTTTGAAGAAACGTCGGAGACTATGGGCATATCTCACTTTTTTGAGCATTTGTTCTTTCGCGGCACTCCTACGCTAAATGGCTATCAATTTAAAAGGGCTATCGAGGCTCTGGGAGGGCAAACCAATGCTTCTACAAGTCGCGATTTTACTCACTATTATATAAACTTACCTAGTAAAAATGCTGTCAAGGGTATGCATCTTTTGGCTGATGCTCTAAAAAATGCCGAATTGGATCAAGAATCTATCGACCAGGAGCGCAAAGCTGTTCTGGAAGAGTATCGCATGAATTTGGAAAGCCCCGCGCGTATTATGAATCAGCTAATTAGCGAAATGGCTTATGGTGAGCACCCTTATGCTAGGCCCATTATCGGCACTGAGTATACTATAAAATCTTTTAATCGTCCCGATTTTCTAAAGTTCCGCGATACTTTTATCTCTCCGGAACGTACTAGCGTGGTTGTAGTAGGTGATTTCAACAGTGCAGAAATGCTCAATGTCTTGCGTGAAGAATTTTCTTCTTTTACACGCCCCCAAAAGCGCATTATCAGCAATTACGCCTCTATAAAAAGGCCAGAAAAAGAAATAGTTAATACTCAAGAAGTTAAGACTCAGTCTAGTTTTATTATGGTTGGGTTTGTGGGACCTTCCATCCATGATAAGCCGGATATTTATCAAGTAGATGTTCTGTCTTTCTTATTAGGTTTAGGACGTGGCTCTTTAATCCAGCGTGAGTTAGTCAAAAAAGGCAAAATTCAAGATGGTGGTGTGCAATTTCTGACTCAGCGTTTCCCTGGCTTAATTTCAATTTATGGCATAGGTAAAGTAGGCAACGAAGAGCGGATTAAGCGTGAGTTGTTATCTGTTGCCGATTCTGTATGTCAAGGCAAGTTTACTGAGCGCGATTTGCGTCGAGCTAAAGCCTTTTTGCGCAGCAACTATTCTTTTTCAGAAGAGACCAACGCTGGTAAAGCCGAAAATTTAGGTTTTTATGCTTCTATCGATGATGTAAAATTTACCAATCGCTATTTAGAAGAAATTGATAAAGTAACCAAAGATGATGTGGTAGCGGCAGCCAACAAATATTTAAGCGGAGGGTATTACTGCGTAAAATTGGTCGGTCAACCTCCCAAAAAAACTAACAATATCAATACCGCTAGTAGTGAAGAAATGTCCTCTCCGGGCAATTACGCAAACAAGCGCTGAGGAAAGGCTAGGCTTATGTTCGAAGTTTTTACCAAAATTACCACCAGCTTTGTTTTGGTTGCTTTCCTTACCTCGGCCGTTTATGCTGACCAGATTAAAGAGAGCAATTTAAAACTACCTTCGTTGCCTGGTTATAATCGGCCCACGTCGGCTACTTACAAGATTGACAATTTTTCGCTTTCCGGAACTTCGGCAGCGTCGGCTGCTACTGCGGCGGTGAAAAAATATGTTTTACCTAACGGTTTAGCGTGTTTAACTTTGGAAGCTCCTAACGAAAATTTAGTAGTGTTGGATTACTTAGTGCGCTGTGGAGTTAGCCAAGAAGGCAGCAATTTACAAGGGTATAATTTCTTAATTTTAAAAATGCTCAATAATCGTATTTCCGACGACAGCGAAGGTGATGATGTTGTGGAAATTACGGGAACTTTGGTCGATGATGGGGCTTCGGCCGATTATAGTCGTTTGAGCATTACCACCTCGCCAGTCAATTATATGTTTATGTTGCGCCGCTTATGCAAAGCGGTCTCTAATCCCAATTTTTCCGAAGCTGAATTACAAAGGGCCCGTGAACAAACTTTAAATCGTATGGGAGAGGGCGGTGGTACTTCCGATCAGCTTTATGACATCTTCTTAAGTTGTTTCTATAGGTTGCATCCTTATAAGCGTTCGCCGCAAGTAGTACCGGTAATCTTAAAAAGGGCTACAGCTGCCGATGTTAGCGCTTATTTTAAAAATAATTTTACTCCAGATCGTACGGTAATCACTGCAGCGGGTAGACTTAACGGGCAGAGAGTGCGCACTGAAGTCGCTTCAGATTGCAGCGCTTTGATACCCGCCCGGGAAAAAATTTTGGAAGTTCAGTGGGAGCCACAAGCTTCAGAAAAAGAAGTCTATCTATACTCTCAATCGGAGTTGGCTTGGGTCTTGCTTGGATACCAAGCTCCTTCTTTGCAAAGCTCTGATTATGCACCTATGCAAGTTATTTACGGAGCTTTAGGCGCCGGACTAAGCTCACGTCTTTGGACTCAATTGCGTGAAAATAGAGGTTTAGCTTACGAAGTTGGAGCCAAATATCCCGAGCTTTTAGGTCCTTCGCACCTTTTGTGCCATGTAATTACCAAACCAGGTTCAGTTGGAGTAGCCAGACGGCGTATGCTTGCCGAAATAGATAAGTTAAAAAAAGATGGTATGAGTGAATTGGAACTGGCTGAAACTAAAGAAAAATTGCTGGGTATGTATTTATTGGAGCGAGAGAGTATGAGTGGCCGAGCTTTGCATTTAGGTATGGCTGAGCTTTCTGGCGCTGGTTATGAAAGTGATGCCCGCAAGTTACAAGAATTGCAACGTGTCACTGTAGACGACGTTAAAAGAGTAGCTAACGAATATTTGCGAGAGCCTACTTTGATTATGGCTAGACCTGGTGGACGTTTCTATTTTGATTGGTAAAGAGCTTGCCGAACAGCAGGGGAGCCGATTGTAATAGGCTAAATATTGGCAGTCGGTATTGCTTTTGAGTAAGACGACGGTTACGGGAAAGAAATAAAAGTTAAGTATGATTTGGTTATCGATTTTATTAGTAGTTTGCTACTTATTGGGATCGTTCCCTTCGGGAGCTATAGTAGCTAAACGCTTTAACGGCGCCGATCTTTCAAGTTCAGGTAGTGGCAGTGTCGGTACTACTAACGCCTACCGCGTTTTGGGCTTGAAGGCAGCGCTTATAGTACTTGTTCTAGATGTTTTAAAGGGCTTTTTGGCAGTTTGTCTGTCCTATCTTGTGTTTGTGCCCGATTTTATGCACCCAGTTGTCAAATTGCTTTTTGGCTTAGCCGCTGTAGCTGGTCACAATTGGTCAATATTTTTAAAGTTTAAAGGTGGCAAGGGTGTCGCTACTACGTGTGGTGTGTTTTTGGCTTTAGCTCCTCAAGCTATAGGTATAGCGGCTCTTTTGTGGCTGGGGGTGGCTCTCTTAACCCGCTGGGCTTCGGCAGCTTCTCTTTCAGCAGCTTTTGCTTTTCCTTGCATAGCTTATGTTTACGGAGCTTCGACTTTTGAAATTATTTTTGCCATAATCAGCGCCGCTATTGTTATCTTTCAACATCGGCACAATATTGAGCGCCTTTTGGCCGGGCAGGAAGAGCATATTAATATTAAGTTTTTTTAGCCTGACAGGCTGCTGAAACAACACTTTGACAGCTTCTTGAAGCTGCCGAAATTGCATTTAAAGGAGAGAAAATATGGAATTTGAGAATCTGAGAGCTTTGCTTGATAAGGTATTGGCTCTTTCTTATCAGCAAAAAGCTTCCGACGTTTATATCAAAGCCGATTTGCCTCCTTTCTTGCGTATTACTGGCACTATGTACCCTGTACAGTGTGAAGCTCTAACTCCGCAAATGACCGAATATTTGGCCTTAGCCATTATGCCAAGCCATTTGCGCGAAAAATTTGAAGGCGGTCACCCTGAAGCCAACTTTGTTTATCCTCTGAAACATATTGGACGTTTTCGTGTCAATGCTTATCGCCAAAAAGACAGCGTTGCTATGGTATTTAGGCGAGTGGAAGAAGATATCTTAGATATCGAAACTCTAGGACTCCATCCCGTTCTTAACGATTTAGTTATGGAAAGACGCGGCCTTATTTTGGTGACTGGCCCTACAGGATCTGGTAAATCAACTACTTTGGCTTCCATGATTAAATATCGTAAAGAACATTCCAGTGGCCATATCGTTACTATTGAAGATCCTGTCGAATATGTCCATACCGATACCAACAAGTGCTTGGTCTCTCAGCGCGAAGTTGGTACCGATACTATGTGCTTCCGCGATGCGCTGGAAAGCGCTTTGCGTCAAGCACCCGATGTTTTGCTAGTCGGTGAAATGCGCGACCTTTCTTCCGTAGAGTCGGCTGTATATTTTGCCGAAACTGGCCACTTGGTGTTATCTACTTTGCACGCCAATAACGCTGTACAAACTATCGAGCGCGTTTTGCAATTCTTCCCTGATGAAATGCATAATCCCGTGTTGTACCAGCTTTCCATGAATGTCAAAGCTGTAATAGCTCAGCGTCTAATTCCGGCTATTGGCGGAGGCCGCGTACCTGCCTTGGAAATTATGATCAACAATGCTCGTATCCAAGAATGTTTGCGCGAAAATGCCCTTACTACGATTAAACGAGAGTTGGACTCCTTCCATCCTGACGGTATGCAAAGCTTTGACTACCATTTGTTGCAACTATTCAAGGCTGGCAAAATTACTGCTGACGATGCTTTGCGCAATTCTGATAATGCCAACGACTTGAAGTTAAAGATGCGTCATGCGTTGCAAGAGATGAATGAAGCGAGCAATATTATTAAAAATGATTGGTAAGAATCTGTTTGAGGGAAAAAATGTCTGAAGAAAAAGCTTTTTTAGAAAATAGCGTTGAGGGTGATAATCCCTATATCGTCTCTCCTGATCAGGAATCTACTACCGATTCACTTAGTAATGAAGAAAGTGACTCTTCGCTTGAGCATGCTCCTCTTTTTCACAAGAGAGCTACTCCTTTGCCCAACCGCATTAAGAGCGGATACTTTACAGAGGAAGCTTTAGTGGGAGAAACCTCCAGCGATACTATCGAGGTTCCTTGGGATAGTATTGAGCACGTGGCTTTAGGTATGATTATCGAGCGCAGTGAACAAGATGCTTCCGCCTATAAAATGCAAAAGTTAGTGAAGAATTTCTCTCGTATGGCTCAGGGTAATGTCCGTGATGACGATAAAGACAAAATTGTGACTTTGAAGCCTACTAATTTTTTAGATATTTATAGTTCAAATAGGGAAGAACCGCTGCGTTTCGACTCTTCTTCTATAAATTACAGAAGCTTCTTGAAGGAAAAACTTTCCCACGTTTCTTTCCAGAACTTTTTCCGTTTGGTACGCGAGATTTGTCAGCGCAGTCAAAAAGCTTACTTCACTGAGTCAGTGCAAGCCTTTTTGGCTTGGAAGCGCGATAAAGTGAAAACCTATAATACGGTTCACGATTTTGAGCACGATACTTTTTTATGTTTCTCTCGCGGGCGCCATTTAGTAGCTTGGTCGGATTTAGATTTTACTAGAACTGGTTGGGCTGACGGTTGGCAAGAAGACAGCGATTCTACCAGTGCTTCTCAGACAGAGTAGATTTGCTGTGAAGAGTAGTAGTTCTTAGAGGGCAGGAATGGCTTTAGACTCCACGAATTGGCGGGCGCTATGTGGCTAGCTGCTAATGAAGTTTTTGATACGTTGCGCATGATCGAGAATGAACATCTCGACGTGCGTACCGTTACTATGGGATTAAATTTACAAGATTGTGCTACAGGTTCTATGAGCACAACTTGCGACAAGGTCGTCGAGAAGATCCTGACCGTAGGCGAACGCTTAGTGCCTGTGGTGGAGCAAGTGTCTCAGGAGTTTGGCGTACCTATTGTAAATAAGCGTATCGCTCTTTCGCCTTTGTCTCTTTTGGGCGCTTCTACAGGAGCCGATTCGTATGTGCCTTTGGCTGTGGCCGTAGATAAAGCGGCCAAGGAAATAGGTGTCGATTATATCGGCGGTTTTAGCGCTTTGGTACATAAAGGTTTTACCAATTCGGATCGCATTCTTTTCGACTCGATACCTGAAGCTCTCAATACTACTGACAGAGTTTGCGCTTCAGTCTCCTTGGGCTCTACCAAAGCTGGCATCAACATGGATGCCGTTAAGTTATTTGGTGAAATCGTTCTCAAGACCGCTTTTATGCGCCCTGAATTAGAGGGGTTGCCTTGCTGTAAGTTAGTTTGCTTTTGCAATATGATGGAGGATAACCCATTTATTGCTGGCGCTATGCATGGAGTAGGCGAGCCTGAGTGCTCGATCAATGTCGGTATCAGCGGTCCTGGTGTAGTCAATGCCGCTATCAGACGTCTTGGTCATGGAGCCGACTTAGGTAAGGTTGCCGAAGCTGTTAAGCGTACTGCTTTTAAGATAACTCGTATGGGTGAATTGGTCGGCAGAGAAGTTTCACGTCGTCTTAATGTCAATTTTGGCATTCTCGATTTGTCTTTGGCTCCTACTCCCGAGCGTGGCGATTCTGTAGCTGACGTTTTGGAAGCTATGGGCTTAGAACGCTGTGGTACTCACGGTACTACTGCTGCTCTGGCCTTGCTCAATGACGCCGTTAAAAAGGGAGGCACAATGGCTTCTTCTTACGTAGGTGGGTTGTCTGGTGCTTTTATCCCTCTTTCTGAAGATGAAGAAATGGCCTATTGCGCCCAAATTGGCGCTCTCTCTTTGGAAAAGTTAGAAGCTATGACTTGTGTATGCTCTGTAGGTTTAGACATGATTGCTATTCCTGGTGATACTCCAGCTTCTACTATATCTGGTATTGTAGCTGACGAGATGGCTATAGGTATGGTTAATAGCAAAACTACGGCTGTACGTATTTTGCCTATCCCAGGCAAGAAAGCTGGCGAAAAGGTCGATTACGGCGGTCTTTTGGGTGCTGCTTCTATTATAGCTGTCAATCCGCACAGCTCTTCTGTATTTATCGAGCGCGGAGGCAGAATCCCAGCTCCTTTGCAGGCTTTGAAAAATTAACTTAGCCTTGCTTTCTCCTAAATTTTTCCATCTTTTATATGTTGGGAATATAGGTGAAGGTTTGTCTTTTAGGCTAAAATATTTCGTTGGTAGAAAAGCCTTCGGAGTTCGGCAATATGTGATAGCCAGCTTCGGCGGCTTTTTTGTATAAAGTAGGGATGGCCTTATTGAGAAAGGAGCAAAACTCCCTATGCCTAAAAATTCCGACTTGCAAGGTGGCTTATTTGCCAATGAGGCGGATTCACCTAAAGAATCAAATAAGCCCAGAGCGCCTCTTTTTCGCCATGATTTTGTGAAGCCAGGTGTTGAAGAAGTTGCTGCCCGTCCTTTGGCGCAATTGAAGGCTGAAAGCGAAAAGAGGGCCGCCGCCAATGAGACTCAGGCAAGCCAAATGGAGGCAGAGGCTTCAGCAATCGATTTATCTGTTCCGCTTTCAGCTCGTATGAGGCCGCGCACCTTAGATGAATATGTAGGGCAAAAACATTTAGTTGGACCTGGGCGAGTCTTGCGCCGTTTGCTGGATTCTGGATCTTTACCTTCCATGATTTTATGGGGGCCGCCTGGCACAGGCAAAACCAGTTTGGCTCAGCTTTTAACTGCTGGAGCTAAGGCGACTTTTGTACCTATGTCGGCTGTTACCGCTGGAGTAAGCGAAGTGCGCCGCATAGTGGCTGAAGCTAAAGAGCGTTGGCGCCTAATGAAGCGGCGCACTATTGTCTTTCTAGATGAAATTCATCGTTTCAATAAGGCTCAACAAGATGTCGTTTTGCCTCACGTAGAAGATGGATCCATTATTTTGGTGGGCGCCACCACCGAAAATCCTTCCTTCCAAGTGGTGGCGCCGCTTTTATCACGTTGTCGTGTTTTCACACTGTCAGCTTTAAGTACTCAAGATATTACTGTTTTATTGCGTCGAGCTCTAAATGATAAAGAACGTGGCTTAGGCAATTTTAATGTTATAGCTTCCGACGAGTTGTTGGAACTTTTAGCCGGAGCTTGTACAGGTGACGCTCGTACAGCGCTCAACATTCTGGAAGAAGCAGTCAATTCTTTAGAGGCAAATAGCAACGGAGAGCGCGTTTTAACTGAATCGCATATCGCTGAAGTTATGGGGCGGCCTAATTTACGCCACGATAGGGCCGGAGAATCGCACTATGATACGATCTCGGCGCTAATAAAATCGGTGCGCGGCAGCGATCCTGATGGAGCTATTTATTGGCTGGCCCGCCTTTTGGAAGCTGGAGAAGATCCTCTATTTATAGCCAGACGTTTAGTCATTTTAGCTTCTGAAGATGTGGGCTTAGCCGATTCTCAAGGTTTAGTAGTGGCTATGGCTGCGCAGCAAGCGGTCCATTTTGTAGGTATGCCAGAAGGTTTTTATCCTTTGGCTCACGCTGCCTTGTATTTAGCTTTGGCGCCGAAGTCCAATAGCGTAGGCAACGCTTATATGGCAGCTGCTCAAGTTGTACGCCAAAGTCCTGGCGAGCCTGTGCCGCTCCATTTGCGCAACGCTCCTACCAAACTTATGAAAAATATGGGCTATGCAAAGGGATATCGCTATGCTCACGACTATCCCAACCATTATGTTAAGCAACAATTTCTGCCCGACGCTTTGCAAGGCAGTCAATTTTATCAGCCTGGGCAATTAGGCTATGAAAAAAAATTAGCAATTTGGCTGGAACATTTGCGCTCTTCTCAAAATTAGCTACAACATTATCAAAAAAAGGACGGAAAAATGTTTAAAATCGGTTGCCACTTATCTATTTCTAAAGGGTTGACCGCTATGATAAAAGACGCGGTTTCTATTGAAGCTAATGTCTTTCAGTTTTTTTGCCGCAATCCTAGGGGCAAAGGAGCTTTGCGTTTTAAAGAGCAAGATATCGAAAATTTTTGTTCTTTAATAAAAGAGCAAAAGTTAGGGCCCCTTTTAGTGCACAGTCCCTTTATCATCAACCCAGCTTCGGTGGAAGAAAGTGTGCAAGAGCTTACCAGAGAAATTTTGCGCGAAGACTTAAATTTTACCGCTAAAATAGATGGAGCTATGTATAATTTCCATCCTGGCAATTACTTGAAGCGCACTCCGCAAGAAGGTTTGGCCGCTATTGCCGATACTCTCAATAATGTTATTCCGGAAAATTTTCCTGGTTTTGTACTTTTGGAAACTATGGCCGGAAAAGGTACTGAGCTGGGACGTTCTTTTGAAGAGCTAGAACAAATTATAAGTTTAACAAAATGTCCGGAAAAGCTCGGCGTTTGCCTAGATACTTGCCATGTCTGGGATGGTGGTTACGATGTCAATATCGGCTTAGATCAGACTTTGGAAAATTTTGATAAGGTTTTGGGCTTATCCAGATTGAAAGCCATCCACCTAAATGATAGCTTAAATGAGCTCGGAGCTCATAAAGATCGTCATGCTAAGATTGGGCAAGGAAAGTTGGGAATTGAAGCTATGGCCAAAATTATCAATCATCCCTATTTGCGTGAATTACCATTTTATTTGGAAACTCCCAACGAATTGTCTGGCTATGCCGAAGAAATAAAACTTTTGCGCAGTTTGTATAGACAGTAATGGTTAGTAGCGGAAAGAATAAGAAAAAAAATAACCTGTGCCAGTTCAACCCCGGCCAAAATGGAAGCCAAAAGCTCAAAGCTCGAGACAGCTCTATTATCGATTTGGCAGAAAATGTAAAAAATGAAGGCCAAAAATTCCTTTCTCGTGAGTTAGATGTAGTTAGCAGTCCGAACTTTGGTAAAATGCGTTTTTTAGCCTTTTGCTTACTGGCTGCCGGGATGTTGATGATCGCTTTTTACGGCTGGTTCGGCGCTCAAGAGGAGAATAAAGCTTGGCTTGCTGGCAGTAGAAAATATTTAACCGTGGCCGTTCCTTGTGATTTAGTTGATCTTGATCCTGCTGTATCAGCCAATTCTCTTTCTTCTCAGGTTCTTTCTCCTGTTTTTGATACTTTGGTAAAGATCGAAGATGGAACAATAATTCCCAATTTGGCCAAAAGTTGGACTCGTTCAGCTGATGGGAAAGTTTGGACTTTCAATTTGCGCTCTGAGGTATATTTTCACAATGGAACCAAACTTTCTGCTCAAATTGTAGTTAATTGGGTACGACGTCTTATTCTGGGAAAAGATCGGCGTTTTGCCTTTTTTAGGGCAAACTTTGACGGAGAGCGTCCAGTCCTATCTGAAGTTAAAAGCTTAGATGAACAAACAGTACAATTCGTTCTAAATTATCCTTGTGTAGATTTTTTAGAGCTTATGGCCGCGCCGACTATGGCTGTCACTGTATATGCCCAAGGGAGTGATGGCAACAAAAATATCTACGGTAGCGGTCCTTTTACTATTGTTGAATGGAGAAAGGGCCAGCGTTTGACTTTGCGCTCGACGTCCAGATGTTGGCGCGGAAAATCTGCTTTAGACGAAATTGTCTTCATGGTAATAGCTGATCCTCAGAGTAGAGTACGTGAGCTTGAGCGGGGTAATGTTGATGTAATTTTAACTTTACCGGCAGATAAGATCGAAAAAGTAAAAAAAAATAAGGACTTACAACTAATTAAACCACCAACTTTAACAAAGCTGTCCCTCATTCCCAATTGTACTCATCGACCCTTCAACGACGTCCGCGGTCGTTTGGCTTTAGGTTTTGCCATACCTAGAAAGACTGTTTTGCAGCTTTTCTTTGGTGGGCGTGGCCAAGTTTGCCATACTCTTTTTTCTCCTTTAAGTTGGGCTCAAGTACCCTCCAAATTGCAACCCGAATACAGTGCTGTTAAAGCTAAACGTATGTTCAGTCGCATGTATGGCAACGGCAGCGAGTTTGGCAAACTTACTTTGCTATACTGTCGAAATACTTACGCAGCAGCCGATTTGGGGCCTACTGCTGAATTTTTAGCCTCTTGTTTAAATAGTGCGGGGCTCAATATCGAATTATATGGAGCTGCCACTGAAGAGTATAGGCGCAGTTTGTCTAGCAATTTGTATGATTTGTGCTTGCTAACTGAGGAAGTTGCTGCTTGTGATCCTAGCTTAGAAGCTAACAGAATGTTAGCCGATCCTGGTGGAGTACACGACGAGTATAACATTTACAATTACTCCAGTCAGCGTATTTTACGTCTTTTGGAAGCTGCTCGCTCTACAGAAAATAGACAAGAACGCCTCGATTGTTATAAAGCTGTACGAGCTAAATTGGACAACGATGGTATGGAGTTTTGTATTGGTTGGACAGATCTGGTGCACGCTTGTCGAAAAAATGTACATGGCCTAGATTACGACCGTTGGGGCGTTATTCACTTTGAAAATGCTGTTATTAGATAAGTTAAATGAGTAAGTATTACCAAACAGATTTTCTTTCCGAGTCTCGTTCTCCTCAGATTAGTGATAGTTTGTCTATATTTGGCCAACATTTGTTTCGAGCTGTAAAAGAGTGCCTAGTAAGCATGTTATCGCCTTATTGGCAATATTTGCGCATTTGTACAGAGCGAGATATTTTTATTGTAGGCGGAGCTTTGCGCAACTTAGCTTTGGCCAAGCCAGTAAAAGATTGGGATTTAGTTGTCGATTGCGACGATCCTAATGAAGTGTGCTTACTTTCGCGTCAATTTTGTGATTTTGCTAAAGCATCTTGGGTAGTTTTAGATAAAGAACGTGGTTTTTATAGAGCTGTTTTTACTCAGACAAATATCGAAATTGATTTTTGCACCAGACAAGGAAAAAATATTTTCGAGGATTTGCAAGAGCGTGATTTTACGCTTAATGCTTTAGCCTATAGCCTTAAGGATGGTGCTTTGTATGATGTCGGCTCAGGATTAGTGGATCTTTGGAAGCACAAATTGTCACTTGTTTCTCCACATAGTTTAGCCAGTGATCCTCTAAGAGCTTTGCGAGCGGTGCGTTTTCGTTTGCTATATTCTTTAACTATCGACAGTCGATTGGAAGAAGAAATTGCCAATTTTTTGCGCGGTGGTTTAATAAATATAGCTGGTGAGCGCCTTATTGCTGAACTATCTGTCATATTAAATCATACTTTATCAGACCGTAAGTTACTATTGCAAAGTATGGCTTTTGATATATTCTTAGGCCAAAAATGGGATCATAAGCAAAACTTTCTCGGGACAGAACTATCTTGCTGGGAATTACTTACTGGACTAGAAGAACAGCAAAGACTAGCTTGGCCTCTTTTCAAATACAGTGGGCGACTTTTACAACAAAAGCTTAAAGAGAGTCCCAAGGGTGGACGCAATTATTTATCTTTACTAAAGCTAGTTTTTTTGGCTAAATTTGATTCGCTTACTCCTCACAACAATCGCTTTAAATTGTCAGGAGCAGAGTTGCAAGTTATTAAGGAAATGAGGACAGCTTCTGAGGAATTGGCCGAACTTTTGGCTAAACCACTTGATAGACGCGAATTTTATTGCTTTTTCGGCAAAGTCAAGTATTTTTTTATAGTTGCATCTGTAAACGGAATTTGGCTTTCATCTTTGATTAAAACTTCTTCTATCACTAAAGGTTCCACTGCTGAGGCCGCTTTTGCTGGGGCAGGCAAGAAAGCACAAATGGAGAATAGCCGAGGGGGAGCTTTTCCAGTTGGCAAATATGCTTCTTGGGCCCTTTACTTGGATTGTTTATTGCTTGATTATTTAAAGGGTGGGATGCTTTCTAAGCCTCTTGTTCCGGTAAACGGCTCTTTGCTGCAAAAAAAACTGGGGATAGAGCCAGGTCCGGGGCTAGGCAGGATTCTGCGCGAATTGGCTGAGGAGTGTAGTTTGCGTGGTATGTCCGAGGAAGAGGCTCTTTCCTGGGTGAAAGATCGGCTTTCGCAAGATGTAGCGTTTTAATCGACGCTTCAAGTATATTATGAGGTTGCTGACCTAATGGGTACCATCTATATTGGGCGCTATAAAGTTATCGAAGAATTGGGCAGAGGCGGTATGGGCGTAGTCTACCGCGGAGAAGATCCCGTTCTGGAACGTCAGGTAGCTATAAAAGTTCTTCCTCCCAAAAAGATGAACCCCAAGTCTATCGAGCGTTTTTTACGTGAAGCCAAAACGGCAGCTCGCTTAGATAGTCCTTATATCGTTAAAATTCACGATATCGGTCAGGTTGATGATATCCATTTTATCGTTATGGAATATGTTGAAGGCAGTTCCTTAAGCGATATGATTGAATACGAGGAAGTACCCACCAACGAACAACTTCGCCAACGCTTAAAAATTTTTCGTCAAGTTTTGGAAGCGGTGCGCTACGCCCATGAAAATGGCGTTATCCATCGCGATTTGAAGCCTGATAATATTATGGTAAGCAAAACCGGACAAGTTAAAGTAATGGATTTTGGCTTGGCCTTCTTCGCTGGCCAGCATTCCTTAACAGAAGTTGGCCAAGTTATGGGGACTGCTGCTTACGTTTCTCCTGAGCAAGCAGTAGGTAAGCTTACCGACGAACGTACCGATATATATTCTTTAGGCGTTATCCTTTTTGAGCTCATTACTGGCCGTTGGCCTTTTAGTGCCAGCAACCCTTTGGAAATGTTCCGCAAAGTAGCCGAAGAACCGGCTCCTTCACCGCGCCTTTATAATAAGAACATTTCTCCTGGTCTAGAGACTTTAGTGTTGCGTTCTTTGCGCAAAAAAGTTGAAGACCGCTTTGCCAGCGTCGCTGACATGATCGAAAGCTTTGATGCTTGTCTCAAACATGAAGCTATTTCTTCCGCGCCGTCTTCCAGTGCCAGTGTGCCTTCTGTTGGCAAATTGGGTGGGACCAAAACTCCTTCGCGTTTGCCAGCTCCTTCTTCAGCGCGTTTTAATGTCTCTAAGGTCAGCACCGCTGATTCGGCTGCAGGCGCTTCTGCTTCAACTGAGACCAGCCCTAAGCGGCTGCCCAGTCCTTCTAGCATTAGACGCCTCCCTATAGGGCAGAGCCATTTAGCGGAAACGGTACAAGCTGCACCTGTTCAGGCCGCTCCTGTTGCGGCTCAGCCTGTTACTGCTGCCTCTTCGGAAAGGCGTCCCGCTTTCCAGACGGTTACTTCCTCTTCTCGCGTATTGCGTGGACAGTCCAGGCCAGCTGTAGTTATAAATTCTGCTGCCGATTATGAAGCTGATGTGGCTCGTCAGCATGAACAAGCTAGAAAAAGGCCTGCTGGAGTAGTCACTATAGGAGGAGAAGCGGCTTTTCGCACTTCAGTTGCTTCCTACGAATCGCAGGAACAGGCTAAAGCTGTGCAAGCCGAAGCGCCTGTCAAACCTGTCATGCCGCCTCCAGGGCCCGCTTTGCGCAAAGTTATCAACGAAACGAGTGTTGCCGCGCCGCTGCCCGACACTTCTTCGAAAAGTGCTGCTTCTGAGCCGGTTAAAATCCCCATTCCCGAAATAAAACCGGCTCAGACTATGCCCAAGGCCACCCAACCGGTGGCGCCATCTTGGGGCGAACCAGAACAGCCTTCCCAAGATGTCGAAAATGCCGAGGGTGGCTCTCCCAATTCCCGACGCTTCGTAGGAGGCAGCGGCGCAGCTGTCGCTTCCAATGATTGGATGGCCAACGTCGAAGAAAAAGCTCCTTCGGCGGCAGAGCGTGCGTCTATGCCAGTGCCCAAAGCCGTCGAAGAAGTTGCCGAGCGCGACAGCGAAACCGTAATCCAGTCTGGATTAAATGCTTTAAAAGAGGCTCGTTTTCAGGAAGCAGCCTCAGAGTTTAATTTGGTGCTGTCTCGTGAGCCCAATAGTGTGCCGGGCCTTCTTGGTTTGGGTCGCGCCCGTCTAGAACTTGGTGATTATGGCAGCGCTCGTTCACTTATTGAGCAAGCCATCCAGGCTGCTCCTGATAGTCACGAGCCCTACGTAGCTTTAGCCGACTTCTTCTCTAGAACTGAACAGCCAGATTTGGTGATCTCCGCTTTACATAAAGCTCTAGATCGTTGCGAATATGACAATGTTTTGCGTTGCAGATTGGCTTTCTTGTATTTTGCTCAAAATCGTCCAGAAGTGGCTTTTGAACAATATTGCATAGCACTGGAGCAAGCTCCGCAAGATTTTCAAGTCAATTATCAATTGGCTCTGTTTTTGGTTACTCAAAATCGCTGTAATGAAGCTTTGGCTTGCTTGGAGAGAGCTTGCGCATCTCAACCGCAAAATGGCGGAGTTTACAGTTTCTGGGCCAATGTATGCTTACAATTAGGTGAAAATTCTAAGGCACAAGCTATTTTGGAAAAAGCTTTGCAAGTTGGCATACGTGTCGATGCTGGAGTCCATACCGATTGGGCTGCTCTTTATATGGCTCAAAACAAAGAGCAAGAAGCTGTCAGCGAATTGAGTGAAGCTTTAGAAGACGAGCCTGGTCACATAGAAGCTTCCATCAAGCTGTCTACTTTATTCTGCCATCACAACCAACTAAATGAAGCTGTCAAAACTTTAGAGCAAGCTTTAAAGTTCCACCCCAACAGCTTAAGTTTGCATCGCCGTTTGGGTGAGGTCTTTATTTTAGGCAACTCCTTGGAAAAGGCCATGGATCACTTCGAACAAATCGTGAAACTTGAGCCTGCCTGTGCTGAAAATTATAATCGTTTGGGTCGTATATATCTTAAAAAGCATTATGATGCCGATTCTGTAGCTCAGTATCAAAAAGCTGTAGAGGCTCATCCTGTAAATCCGGCTTATCGTGAAGATTTAGCTATGGCTTACTATTGCGCTGGCCAATATCAGCCCGCTATCAACGAATTAGTAAAAGCCTGTCGCTTAGATTATACTAATCCTGATTATCCTAAGTCTTTGGGCATCATGCTCTTGGAGCTTGGTGCTTACGAAGACGCTGTGCGTCAATTACAAAGTAGTTTGGCTTTGCGTCCTAACGATGCTCAAGCTAGAGGTATGCTTGGCAGGGCCTTGGCTGGCCAAGGGCTCAGCAATTTGGCAATTATCGAATTTAAGAACGCTATCGATAGCGATCCTGATATGTATTTATTCAATTTGCCTTTAGCTCGCGCTTACTATACTCAAGGGCGCCACGATGAAGCTGTACTTTGCTTCCGTCGTTTCCTTAGCGTCGTCCCCGATAGCAGCGGATTTGCAGTCGTTTATAATGCTTATGTCGGTGCTGCTCGTAATCTTTTAGCCCAGGACCATGCAGTGGCGGCTTTAGAAATGCTCTCTTCTATTTTGGCTCGCGATCCTTACAATGCCGAGGTTTACATAGGCTTAGCTAAGGTATGGTTAAGTAAGAAAAATTATGCGAAAGCTTTAGCCAACGTAGAAGATGGTCTCAAGTCTGCTCCTCGCTATGCTCCTTTATTGTTGGTCAAAGCTGACGTTTTGGGCGCTCAGGATCGCTGGAGTAGTGCCGTATCGGTTTTACTTGAAGCCAGTCAAGAAGCTCCACGCAACCATCGTATTATTGAGCAATTGGGACGAGCCTATCGTAAATGTGGCCGTTTGCAGGATGCTGTCGATGTCTTTAGCAAAGCTATGGAAGATTTCCCCGAGTTGGCTGGTCATTTCGGCTGGCTTAAAGGGCGTGTGCTTTATCGTCAAGGCCAATACGAAGCTGCTTCCTGGGCTTATCGTCAGGCCGCAGAAGCCGATCCAGAAGATTGGCGCATCTATATAGATTTAGGTAAAGCTTACAGTAGTTTGCAACAGCTTGACGAAGCGGCCAACGCTTACAGAAGTGCCGAACGTTTAGCTCCTGCCGAAGAGAAAAAACAGGTAAGGTCTCTTTTGAGTAGGCTGCGTCGTTAAAAAAGTGGGAGGGGAGGATTAGCAGACTGATTTGCAAAAAAGTCTGCCCCTCGATATTTTGTAGTTTATGTGACCGGTTTATTTCGGGCTATTTGGAAAGCTTGTCATAGACTGATCGGAGGTTTCACCTTGAATACAAACTTATTCAGAAGTATTCGCTTCAATATCGCAGCGATTGTGGCTCTGGTATTTGCATTTTTATGCGGATTCGGTTCTTTTCATAAAGCAGCTTGGGCCGCAGAGCCAGAAACTAAAAATAGTGGTTATGCCGTTCTTATTGTTGGCGACGAATCTAAGCCTGATATGGTACGTTCCGAAAAAGAATTGATTTCGGAAATTACTAAGCTTTTAGCGGAAAAAGATGAAAAAGGCGCCTATAAATACAATCGTGCCCGCTCTGGTATGCAAGTTTTTTCTTATCATATTAACCATGACCGTGAGAAGCAGTTCTGTGAGAAAAAACTCAACATTTTAGGTGAAGATTTGCTCTTCTTGGGTGTCATTGCGCTTAATGATCGCTTGCCCAGCAAAGTTATCTACCGCATCGATCGTATAGTTAACGAAAAACGAGCTGCTACCGATGTGTTTAACTATGCCGAAAATCTTTTAGCTGGCGGAGCTCTTCCTGTACCGTCTGTCAGCAAAGCTCAAACTACTACCAAGACTGAAATAAGCTCTACTAGCACCAGTTCTGTTAGTCAATCTAAAAATACCAAAGCTCCCGCTATTAAGCCGTCCGTAAAAGCTCCTTCTACTGCTCCGGCTTCTTCTACTGTGCGCTCTAACGCTTCTGTCAAAGCTCCGGCCGTATCTTCCAGCCAAGCTCCAACTTCCAACAAAAAATACGCTCCTGTTCCCGAGGGTAAATATCTCAGTTGCCAGGTAGGTGCTTTCTCCAACGAAGTTAATGCCAAAGAATTAGTAGATTCTCTCAAAGCTAAAGGTTATGAGGCGATTTATCGCAAGTTCGAACGCTCCGGTGGTAGCTTCTTCTATAGAGTTTATTCCGGTTCGTTCTCTACTAGAGCCGACGCCGAAGCTGCTTTACAACGCCTGAAGGATCACGGCTTCGATAAGGCTATTTTAGTAACTTTAGATAAGTAAACGAGCTTAAGAGTCCGTGGATTCTTTTGGTCACAAGTATGCCCGCGTTGTAGTTGAGTCTTCGGCGCGGGCTTTAAATCGTCTTTTTACCTATGAAATACCTCAAGAATACCAACGTAGTTTGGTCGCTGGCTGCGTAGTTGAAGTTCCTTTAGCTTCTCGCACTCTCAACGGAGTTGTTGTCGAAGTTTGTAACGAGCTTTCTGAAGAAGAACGTCAGTATTCTTTGCGCCCTATTGCCAAAGTGTTGGAAGAAGCTCCCTTTTGGGGTGATGAGCTTATGCAATTAGTTAATATCATGCGTCGATATTATGCTGGCTCTTGGTATGACAGCTTTCAAACGGTAGTCCCCGCTCCGGTAATGAAGCGTATGCGGGCTATGTGGGCCAAAAAGCGAATTTTGTCCAAACGCAAAACAGAAGCTAAAGTAGAGACAGCTGCCTATCCTTTAATACCTCTCACCTCTGCTCAAGAGACTGCTGTAAATATGATTTGCCAATCGGCCCAAGATGGTAAGCCTGTATTACTTTATGGAGTGACAGGAAGTGGCAAAACGGAAGTCTATTTGCAAGCACTACACCGTATTTTAGAACAGGGTAGGCAAGGGATTGTCTTAGTTCCGGAACTGTCTTTGACTCCACAAGCAGTAGAACGCTACAAAGGACGCTTAGGAGACAGAGTAGGCGTTTTGCATTCAGCTTTAACTGAAGCTTCCCGGCGTGATTATTGGTGGGCTATGCGGCGCGGTGAACTCAGCGTGGCTCTGGGGACTAGGTCGGCCATTTTCGCTCCTTTTGACAATATTGGCTTTATTTGTGTCGATGAAGAGCATGAATCTTCTTACAAGCAAGAAAACCAGCCGCGCTATCATGCTCGCCAGGTAGCTTTTATGCGAGCTCAAAGACATAAAGCCGCTTTAGTTCTGGGTAGTGCCACGCCGTCTATTGAAAGTTTTTATTTGGCACAGAAAGGTGTTTATCGCTTAGCTAAGCTAGAATCACGCCCCGGAGGTCGTCCTTTACCTCCAGTACGTTTAGTTGATATGCGCCAAGAGAAGAATAATAGCTTGATCTCTCAGGCGTTGTATGAAGCCTTAAAGCTTCGCTTAGCCCGAGGAGAACAATCTGTTTTATTACTTAATAGGCGCGGTTTTGCCAGCAATTTACAGTGCAGCAAATGCGGTTACGTGCCTATGTGCCCTCGTTGTAGTATAAGTCTGACTTGGCACCGCAGCTCTAAGAGCATGATTTGCCACTATTGCGATTATCACCAGCCTGTGAGCAACTGCTGTCCCAATTGTAAAGCAATCAGTTTTAAAGTGGGCGCTCCTGGATCGGAGCGCTTAGCTGCGGAAATTTCCGAACTTTTTCCTGGAGTTGGCATTTCTAGGCTAGATCGAGATACAGTTGGACGTAAAGGCGCTCATCAAGCTATTTTGGAAGAATTTGGCAGTGGCAAGACACAAATTCTGCTTGGCACTAAAATGATTGCCAAAGGATTGGATTATCCGAAAATTACCTTAGTTGGTATTTTGCGAGCCGACGCCGAGTTAAACCAGCCCGACTTTAGAGCCGGTGAGCGTACTTTCCAACTACTTTCTCAAGCTGCTGGACGAGCTGGGCGGGGCCAACTGGGCGGAGAAGTGATTATTCAAGCTTGGAATGTGGAACATCCCATTGTTGAAGCTGTGGTGAAGCACGACTATCAAGCCATGTACGATAGCGAAATAAAAGTGCGTCGCCAGCTACTTTATCCACCCTTTTGCCGTTTGTTACGTTTTATTTTTTCTGGCCCAGAGCCGCAAAAAGTTCAGCTGGCCGCCATAGAAACTGCCGACATTATGCGATCTTCTTTGACAAAAGGAGAAGTGGTTGGCCCAGCTCCTTGCCCTATAGAACGCATCCAAGGTCAATATCGTTGGCACTTATTGGTTAAAGGTCACCCCCATTGTGGCCTTGGTCAGTTTGTCTCTAGTTGTGCCGGAATAGCTGAAAAGCTGGGCAAGAAACATCCCGAAGTGCGTATTTCTGTTGATCCCGAGCCTCAGTCGCTCATTTAAAGAAAAAGATCTAGTCCGGCTGCCAGATCGGAACATGTTTCTATTTTGGCGTAGCGATCATCTTGTAACTTGCTCGCTTCACTAGCTCCATAACCAGTCCCTACTAAAAAGCAGCGACAGCCCAAGGATAAAGGAGCTTCTATATCGGTTAATTTATCGCCAAAAGCTATAGATTGAGATAAGTCCAAGTCCCAGTCTTTCTGAGCTTGCAAATACATACCAGGCTTAGGTTTGCGACAAGAACAATGGCGATCGGCTTCATTTTGAGAAAATACAGGATGGTGTGGACAGCAATACATAGCTTGAAAATGCGCTCCATAAGGGCGCAAAGTGTCTTGCATGTATGCATACACTTTATTGACGTCATCCATAGTAAAATAGCCGCGAGCTACTCCAGATTGGTTAGTTACCATAATTAAACGCCAGCCTTGCTTATATAAAGCGGCCAACCTTTCTCGAACTCCCTCGATCCAGCGCACTTGCTCAGGTTTGTGCAAGAAGTTCACTTCTTCAATAAGAGTACCATCTCGATCTAAAAAAATAGCCTTATTCATAAATAAAATCCTTTTGTCCGGCATTCCTAGCTTACTTTGGGGAATGTATGTTCAAATATGTCAAAATCTCTCGATAGTTGGCGTATTTTCCTGCTGTACTAAAAGCATATGGCCGTTTAAGGCCGTTTTAGTCCATTCTTACTAGAAGCACTTCGCCTCTTAGGTAGGGGATGAAGGTTGGCATGGCGAACCTGTCTGGCGAAAATGCTGCGAAACGCACCGGAATTTGTCTTCTCGCCTCAGTAGGTAGTTCGAGAAGTGCGTTTATTTGCATATATGAGGGACTCCAGAACCATGTGTAATCGCAATATCAATATCGCTATCGATGGGCCAGCTGCCGGAGGTAAAACCACGGTGGCTCGCTTAGTTGCTGCTCGCTTAGGATTGCTCTATTTAGATACCGGAATGATGTATAGAGCCGCAACTTGGCAAGCTCTGGAGCAAAATTGTGCTTTAGATGATGCTAAGTCCTTAGGGCTGTTATCGCAAAATTTAGATTTGCGTCTCGAGCCAGATAAAGACAATGTCGCCGGTTGCAAAGTCTTTGTTGATGGACATGACATCACCGCTGATTTACATAGTCCCAGGGTAAGTGGAGCGGTCTCTAAGGTGGCCAGTTGTTCGGCTGTTAGAGCTGATATGGTAGAAAGACAAAAACAAATTGCCAATGAGGGCGGCATTGTTATGGCCGGTCGCGATATTTGCACTGTCGTTTTGCCTGAGGCTAGGTTAAAGTATTTCTTAGATGCCAGCTTGGAAGAGAGGTCGCGCCGTCGTTTGTTAGATATGCAAAAACGTCCTGGCAACACTCTCACTTACGATGATATTTATAAGCAATTGGCCGAGCGTGACTATGAAGATACTCATAGAGCTGATTCACCTCTAGTAAAAGCGCCAGGAGCTACTTATATAGATTGTAGCTCTCTGAGTGCTGAAGAAGTAGCCGACATAATTTGTCGTGATTATGCTGAGGCCGTCTCTGCCTATGAGTGAGCAAAGCCAGGGTCAGAATACCGACACTTTTTCGGATAAGTCGGTAGCTGTTGCAAGTCTTACCGAGAACTTAGCACCTGCAGATGGCAAAGCTAGCGCTAGCGATACTGTTTTGTCTTCGCTGCGGATAATTCCTGAAAGTTTGCGCAACACACCGTTGGGCAAAGTTTGCTTGAAGCCACCAGACTTTAAACAAACTTTATATAAAGTTGCTCGCAGTGTTGTATATTTATACTGTAACACTTTATTTGGAGTCGATGCTGAAGGACTGGAAAATATTCCTAAAGAGGGTGGGTGCTTAATCGCCTCAAACCATGTGTCTCTATTCGATCCGCCTCTGGTTAGCATTGCTATCAGTTTTAGACAGGTACATTTTGTAGCTAAAAAAGAGCTTTTTATGATTCCTGTTTTGGGCAGAATTCTGGCTGGCTGTGGTTGTGTTTGGGTGGATCGAAGCTCAAAAGATGGTAGCTCTGTCAACCAAGCTATCGATTTGCTTAGGAATGGTCGAATAGTCGGGATTTTTCCTGAAGGTACCCGTTCCAAAGACGGAAAGTTGCAAAGAGGCAAGCTTGGAGTTTCTGTCATGGCCTTAAAAAGCGGTGTGCCAATAGTTCCAGCTTGTGTTTTTAATACTTATGAAATAGGGCACAATCACGGTATTCCTTGCGGACGTCGTTTGAGTGTTCGCTTTGGTAAACCCATACCTGTAGCCTTAAATGAACGTCCCGATCCTAAGGCTATGAAAGAAGTTTGCAACCAGGTTATGAGCTCGATTGCTCAATTGCAAGCTTTAGGGCCGGTGTCTCGCTCTTAATAAAAAGCTCAGACTTTCGCAAAGCCGGGGCTGCAAATGTTTAACTTAATGGCAGTTCTTTTGCAAGAGTTGCCTGTACAAAACTATAGGAAATAAAAATACATGAACAATCAAGCTAAGCCGCGTTTAAACAGCAACGCTATGGTAGCTATAGTCGGTCGCCCCAATGTGGGTAAATCGGCGCTGTTTAATCGTTTGACTGGCGAGCGCAAAGCTATTGTAGAAGATACGCCTGGCATTACTCGCGACCGTATTTACGGTACATGTGAGTGGAATGGACGTACTTTTACCGTTTGCGATACCGGAGGTATCGATCCTAACGACCCCGATATTCTGCGCCGCGATATTCATCAACAAGCTCAAACGGCTGTCGATGAATCTGATTTAGTGCTTTTTGTTGTTGATATTCGTGCTGGTGTCCAACCTTTGGATGAAGAAGTAGCTAATATCTTACGTCGCTCTAAGAAACCGGTATTGCTTATTGCCAACAAAGCCGAAACTCTAGATATTGAAACTCATGCTGTCGAATTTTATGCTTTGGGCATGGGCGATCCCTATCCTGTTTCGGCCATTCACGGTATCTCCACTGGAGATCTTCTTGATGCTATTTTAGAAAGATTGCCTGCCGAGGTTAAGCCTAGTGAGGAGCAGGAAGTCTCTATCGCTTTGGTAGGCCGTCCCAATGTGGGCAAATCTTCTACTATGAATCGCCTTATAGGTCAGGAGCGCAGTATCGTTCACGATCAGGCTGGAACTACGCGTGATTCCGTAGAAACCGTAGTCGAATACGGTGATAGAGTAGTGCGCTTAATTGATACTGCTGGTTTGCGCCGTCAAGCTAAGGTCGATGAGAGTGTCGAGTTCTATTCTAGTGTCAGAGCTTCCCAATCTTTAGAAAAAGCTGATGTAGCTATTTTGGTTATCGATGCCAGAGATGGCGTGGTAGCTCAAGATAAGCGCGTAGCTGGCGATATTCACGAATCTGGTAAGCCTTCCGTTATTGTAGTCAATAAATGGGACTTAGTGCGTGAATTAGCTGGAGAAGAAGGAGAAGGTCTGGCCAACGGAGCTAAAGTTGAGGAATGGAAACAGCGCTTTGTCAAAAAGTTGGGCAAAGATTTGGAGTTTATGGCTTATGCTCCAGTTATTTTCTCTTCCGCTCTGACTGGTGACGGAGTCGATGAAATTTTGGAAGCAGCTTTAGATTCATATGACGAATCTTGCCGCCGAGTTCCCACTCCTGTACTCAACCAAGTTGTTAAAGAAGCTGTAGCTTTAAGGCCACCGCCAAGTTACAAGGGTGAGCGTTTGAAAATAAAATATGTGAGCCAGAGACCCAGCGCTCCGCCTCGTTTTACCTTTAAGTGCAACTCTCCCGATTTAGTTCACTTCTCTTATAAGCGCTATCTGGAAAATCAGTTGCGCGAAGCTTTTGGCTTTGTAGGTACGCCTATAGACCTAAAGTTTGTGAAGTAGTTCGCTGGCTTGGAGCCCTATTTTCAGCAGCGTTTTTATTTGCTGTCAAATTGGGCTCTCTTTTGACTACATTGTTTGTGAGCTGTGGCGGGCGGATATTCTTTGTCTATGTTGAATTTCAAACTTCAGAGATGCTGAGGTGGTTCGGCTGAATTGCTGAAAGGGCAGCGCATTTTATAGCACTTTGTTTTTGCTACCTTTGAAGCAGTGCCGTTCGCTAAAAAGTGCAATTCGGCAGGAAGAAGTTTCTCATATTTTTGGAGGACTAAGAATGAACAAATTTTTCTATGGCTTTTTGACGGCTGCTATTTTACTGGGCTCTGCCGCTTCAGTAAGTGCCGCTGATTACGATTTCTATGTACGCAACCGTCCATTTAAAGGCAGTGCCGTTATTTCCGGAGAAACTGTCAAAGCAAATTTGGACGATTTACTTAAGTCCTTAAATTACACTTGGAATTTGGATGGCAGCAAGTTGTACGTTTATACTGCCACAGAATCTAAGAAGAGTTTTAAAGGAGAAGATAATGGTCCTCTCCTTACTTCGGATATTAGCAAGGTAGTTTTTGGCGGCAAAGAATTTGTTCTGCCTACTGCTCTTAGGGCTGGCCGTTTAACTGTTGATGTACAGACTTTCGCTAAATATTTTGGTTTAAAATATACAGTTTCCTCAGCTATTGGCAGTATCGATTTAATCGTCCCTGTTACCAAAGCTCAAGTAGCTGCAGCTACTCCGCGTTCCAGCGTTTCCAAAGGTGCTGGTAAAAATGTTGATTCAGCTAAAAAAAGCGGTGGTGAAGTAAAGTACAAACTTAACGCCCAGGGCAAAATCGAAACTGATGGCAGTAATTCTCAATCTCCTATTGCTGTCAATAGTATTGATTGGTTTAATAACGATGCCGGTGGTGCCTATACTGCTGAAGTCCACTTTAATAGTGCCAAAATTACCAATACTGGCAATACTTCTCTCAGTGGCGTACAGTTTAACGTCAATGCCGTGCTTTATGATGGAACTGTAGTAAACACTTGGAGCAAAGATGTAGGTATTTTGGAAGCTGGACAAAGCTATACTTTCACTCCTGACAACCCTATTTGGTTCAACTACAATAGAGTGCCGGTCGATTGTAAAGCTCTCATTATGCATGATCCGCCCAAAGTTGAAAAGCCTGCTGAGCAACCCAAAGTTAAAGCCACTCCGGCTCCTGCCGAGACTCAAGCTAAACCGGCAGCTCCTGCTGAAGAAAAAGAGTCTGATCCTATGAATGAGTTCGCTCCTTCTTTCTAAGATGATTCTGCTGGCGTCAGTTCCCTAAGCTTTCGGTAAAATACTGTCAATGGCTATTAGGGAGCTGCGTTGATTAAGCTACGACCGAGTGTCAATTGGTAGCGGGTCTTTTTCCCTAGAAAAAGTTTCTGTAGGCCGACATTCGGTCTTGTTATTTAAGGAAAAGTATTATGTCTACATTTAAAATAAGAATTAACGATGATCCTATTTTACGTCGCAAATGCAAACCTGTAGAGAGAGTCGATCAGAAGGTTCGCGATATCTTTGATCGCATGTTGGAAACTATGTATGCGGCTCCTGGTGTAGGTTTAGCTGCTCCTCAAGTAGGAATTTCCCGCCGTTTAATCGTTATAGATGTAGGTGACGGCCCTATCAAATTAGCCAACCCTAAAGTCACTTTTTTGAGTGACGAAGAAGAATTGGGCATGGAAGGTTGCCTCTCTTATCCTGGATTAGAAGGTGAAGTATGGCGTTGTTCTAAAGTCCGCTTGAGCGGCTTGGATGAGAATGGTCAAAGAGTCAGCTATGAAGGAGAAGGACTCTTCGCTCGTTGTGCTCAGCATGAATGTGATCACTTGGATGGACGCGTCTATATCGATATCGCTGAAAATGTGCATCCAGTAACAGCCAATCCAGAAGAAGAAACAGAAGCTGAACAAGAAGCTTTCAAAGCAACTGAAGAAAGAACGGAAGTCGGGGAGTCTACTGAAATTAAAAATGAAGTAACTTCCACTGAAAATACTTCCGCTGAAGAAGATACGAAAGCTTAATTGAGAGACGAATACATGCGTGTATTGTATATGGGAACTCCCCAGTTTGCCGTTCCTTCTTTGAAAAAATTGGCTGAACGCTTTGAAGTTGTCGCTGTTGTTACTCAACCTGATAAGCCCAAGGGGCGAGGTAACAAACTTACTCCACCTCCGGTCAAAGTTGCGGCTTTGGAGCTAGGTTTACCAGTTTATCAACCTTTAAAAGTACGCGATCCTGAGTTTTTAAAGTTAGTTGAAGAGCTCAAACCAGATATTATTTTGGTGGCCGCTTACGCCAAGCTTATTCCCAAGAGTCTCTTGGAATTGCCTCGCTTAGGTTGTGTCAATTTACATCCTTCGCTTTTGCCTCGTCACCGTGGGGCTATTCCTGTGCAAGCAGCTATTATGGCTGGAGATAAAATTACTGGTGTCTCTACTTTCATTATGGAAGAAGGTTATGATACTGGAGCTATACTCATGCGCCAAGAAGTAGAAATTGCCCCACAGGAAAGTGGCTCTGAGCTTATGGAGCGCTTAGCTGAAATTGGCGCCGATATGCTAGTAGAAACGGCTATTGGGCTGGAGGCTGGAACCTTAAAAGCTCAGCCTCAGCAAGGTGAATTCAACTATACTAAGCCTTTTAAGCGTGAAGATCTTTTTATTGACTGGCATAAGACAGCTGAAGAGACAGCCAACTTTGTTAGAGCGCTCTACAGCGAACCAGAGGCCGCTACCTTACACAACGGTCAAGTGCTAAAAATTGGCCAAGCTCCCGTAGTAGCGTGGGAAGAAGACTCTGTGAGCGCTGTCCCAGGGCGAGTCTTGGGCCAAATAAAAGGACAAGGCTATGTTGTAGCTACTGGCAAAGGAACTGTTGTCTTGCGTTTAGTTAAGCCTGCTGGCAAAGGCTGGATGGACGGAGCAGCTTTTATGGCCGGTCGTCGCTTGGCTGTAGGCGATGTTTTAGGAAATTAACCAAAGATAATTGATCTCTTTTTATTATAGCTCTTGGCTTTAGTTGAAAAACATTTCCGATAAGTAGGAAAAAAACGTTTCAACGTGAACCAAAGGGCCAATGCGATCTAGACATCGCAACACTTAAAGTAGAGGAATTTAGAGAACATGCCTCATGTAATTACCGATTCTTGTATCACTTGCGGTTCCTGCGCCGAGAATTGCCCCGTAGAAGCCATTCACACTGCTGACGGCGAATCCCAGTACTTCATCAACCCCGAAGTATGCATCGACTGCGGAGCTTGCAAGAGCTGCTGTGGCGCCGACGCCATCTATGCTGATGATGAACTCCCCGCTGACAAAGAGCAGTTCATCCAGATCAACGCTGAATTCTACAAGTAATTTCGCGAATTAGATCATCCCTTTTAAGGGTATAAAAGCGGTCTGCACTGAGGCGGGGAGCGGTTTGCCGTTCTCAGCTTCAGTAGAGGTGCCGCTTTTTTTGTGTATTTTTTCCCTTTGTTATTTAGGAGTACGCCTTGAAAAAGCTGATAGAAATTTCTGAGCTCAAGGATTTTTTTTGCACTAATCCGCCTAAAGTTTCTTTTGAGTTCTTCCCTCCCAAAACTCCCGAGGCTGAGCAAACGCTGTGGCATACTATTGTGCGCCTTGAACCTCTGCGTCCAGAATTTGTGGGAGTAACTTACGGAGCAGGTGGCTCTACTAGAGAACGTACTCACAATATTGTAACTCGCATTGCCAAAGAAACTTCTTTAGTTCCGGCTTCCCATTTAACTTGTGCTGGAGCTAGTCGTGCTGAAATTGACGAAATTGCTAGGCGGTATTGGGAAGCTGGCATACGTCATATTGTGGCTTTGCGAGGCGATCCTCCCAAAGGATCTTCTGTTTACGAGCCACATCCTCAAGGATATCGTTATTGCTGTGATTTAGTGGCTGGTTTGCGCAAAATCGGTGATTTTGAAATTAGTGTAGCTGCTTTCCCCGAAGGCCATCCCGAATCAAAATCTCTTGATTTTGATATGGAAGTTTTAAAAAGAAAGATTGATGCCGGAGCTACTCGAGCTATCACCCAATATTTCTTTGATGCTGATGATTATTTTCGCCTTTTGGATAGGGCTGAAAAACATCATATCGAGATTCCCATTGTTCCCGGAATTATGCCTGTAACCAATGCTAAAAGTCTTTTGCAATTCAGTCGTACTTGTGGCGCCAAATTACCAGATTGGATCGTAAAACTTTTCGACGGTTTAGATGATGTGCCAGGAATACGCAATATGTTGGCTATGCAAGTGGCAGCCGGAATGTTATTAATTTTGCGCAAAGCTGGTATCGAATCTTTCCATTTCTTCACTATGAACAGATCGGAATTGACTTGGGCTTTATGTCGTATGCTTGGTATTATGACAAAGCCAGTTTCCGATTCGGAAATTGCTGCTCAAAGTGAACAGCGCGGTTTAATTTAATGTAAATTAGTCTTTTCTGATAAAATCGATTAGTATACTAAAGAATCTCTGCGGCTTATAGCTGCTAGAGGCCAATCTTTTTGGAGGAATTATACATATGCGCAAAGCGTTATGCGGTTTGGCTATGGCCCTTTGTATGGCTGCTGCTCCTGCTTCAGCTCAGGAAGCTGGCGGGGGAGACATGCAAGTCCCTTATACAGAATTTGATTTGCCTAACGGATTGCATGTAATTTTACATGAAGATCACACTATCCCTATGGTTTATACCAATATTTGGTATAAGGTTGGCTCTAGTAACGAGCAAGTTGGTCGCACTGGGTTTGCTCACTTGTTTGAGCACTTAATGTTCGAAGGTTCCGGACATGTCAAAGAAGGCGAATTTGATCGTTTGTTAGAGGGAGTAGGTGGTAGTAACAACGCTTCTACTAGCACAGATCGCACCAACTACTATTGCTCAGTCCCTTCTTGCGCTTTAGAATTGCCTTTATTCTTGGAATCTGATCGCATGGGTTATTTGCTCGATTCTATGTCTCCCAATGTAGTGGACAGCCAGCGCGACGTCGTCAAAAATGAGATGCGTCAAAGCTATCTCAATCGTCCTTACGCTCGTATGTGGTTAGAATTGCCTCGTTTGCTCTATCCTAAAGATCATCCTTACAATTGGCCTGTCATTGGCTCTATGGAAGATTTGAGCGCTGCCGGTTATGATGATGTAGTCAACTTCTTCAAAAAATATTATGTTCCGAGCAATGCTAGTTTAGTTGTGGCTGGTGATATTGATCCAGTAGAAACTAAGCGTTTGGTAGAAAAATGGTTCTCTGAAGTTAAGCCTGGCCCTAAGGTAGAGCGTGTTAAGGCTAAGCCTGTAGAACTTACTGGTGTCGTTAAAAAAACTATTGAAGACAAAGTTGCTTTGCCTTTGCGTTCTCAAAGCTGGCCCACTCCGGCTCTTTACGCTCAAGGCGACGCTGATATGGATGTTTTAGCTTCCATTTTGACCAATAGCAAAAATTCTCGTCTTTATAAACGTCTGGTTTACGAATTACAAATAGTACAAAGTATCCAAGCTGAGCAATCTAGCTCCGATTTAGGTTCTTGCTTTACTATAAGCTATATTCCTAAGCCTGGTGTCAGTCTCGACGAAGTACAAAAAATCGTCAACGAAGAGATTCGTAAAATTCAAAATAATCCGCCCAGTCAGCAAGAAATTGATCGTGTCGTCAATATGACCGAGTCGGCTTTTTATGCCAACGCCGAGTTTATTTCCGAAAAGGCCGACATGCTCAATAATTACTATTGGCACTTTGGTAAGCCTGATTCTTTCTCAACTGATTTAGAGCGCTATCGTAAGGTAACTCCTCAGTCTGTTTCTGATTGTGCTAAAAAGTATCTTGATCTTAATAAATATGTAGAGATAACTGTCGTCCCTGAGAAGAAGGAGGCCTAGTAAAAGATGAAATTTTGGCTAACTTCTTGTATTTTTATGTTAGGAATGTCTCTTATGGCTCATGCTGAAACTCCGGTAAAAACGATCTCTAATGTGCAAGCTCCCAATCGTTTGACGCCTCCGCCTATCAGTGCACCTGCTTCTGTTAAAATTCCCAAAATAGAAAAGCGTCAACTTTCTAATGGCATTCCCGTCTGGTTTATGGAAAGGCGTACTACTCCGTTGGTGACTGCTTGCCTTTTTGTTAAAGCTGGAGCTGTCAACGAGCCTTTAGATAAAATGGGTTTAGCCGCTTTAACTGCTGAATGCTTAGATGAAGGTACTGCCAAGTATAGTGCTTTGCAATTTGCCGAGCAAAGTGACAATATCGGTTCCTATTTTGGCATCGATCAGTCTTATTTCGGCTCGACCATTTCTTTAACTGTTCCCGGTAAGCGCTTAGATAAAGGACTCGATCTTATGGCTCAAGCCGTGATCCATCCTACTTTCCCGGAAAAAGAAATTGAGCGTATCAAGAAGTTGCGTTTGACCAACTTTATGCAACAGCGCGAAGATCCAGCTTCTTTAGCTAGTTACGCTTTCAGTAGGCTCATTTATAGAAATGAACCTAATAATAGGCAAGGCTATGGCTTAAACGGTTTAGCGTCTACCTATGCTAGTTTAAATCGTCAAGATGTAGTTAGTTACTATAAGCATTATTACACTCCCCAAAATGCTTTCTTCTCCGTAACTGGAGCCGTTGACATCGATCAAGTAATGCAAGAGTTGGAAAGCCGTTTTGGCAAATGGCATAAGGCTAAACTTACTGATAGCGAAGTTGCGGCTGAATTTAAGGCTGGCTTAAATAAAAAAGCTGAAGATAAGCATACTGTTCCTGTGTCAGCTTTGCCCAAAACAGATTCCGGCGTTGGCAAAGTTGTCTATGTTATAGATCGCCCTGGAGCTCATCAGTCAGTTTTGCGTGTTGGTAAAGTAGGCTTTGCTAGAGACAACAAGCATTTCTTCTCTTTGCAAGTGATGAATACCGCTTTGGGCGGTTCTTTCATGTCTCGCTTAAACCAAAACTTGCGTGAAAAGAATGGCTATACTTACGGCGCTCGTTCTATGTTCGTCTTCCGCAAAGAGGCTGGTCCTTTCTTAGTGGCTACCGATGTGCAAGCTGACAAGACTGTGCCCGCTTTGCGTGAAATTCTTAATGAAATTGGTGGCATGAGTAAAAAGATGGCTGCCGACGAATTAGAACGCACAGAAAATTATATTTGCTACGGTTATCCTGAGTCTTTTGAGACTAGTCTCAAGCTGGCTCAGCGCCTTATGGAAATGCAACTTTATAATTTGCCCGACGATTATTATGCTACCTATGTTGGCAACATCAGAAAAGTTGACGGCGAGAGTATGAATATTCCTCGTCTTTCCTTCTTCCGCCCTGAGCAAATGGTTATGGTCGCTGTGGGAGACGCCAAAGCTATTGCTGAGCAACTTAAAGATGAACCCGGCTGGCGTATGGAAGTAATTCCTATCGACGCCGTCATGGGTGCTGATGTGCCCGTGAAGTAGCGCTGGACCAGGTATTTTGAGCTTTTATGCTTTGGAAAAATGTAAAGCTCAAAATACCCAAAAAAATAAGGCTGTCAGAATGATATTTCCGACAGCCTTATTTTTTATGACGGCAAAATTAGCTAAGCTTATTATTAGCTAATCATAGTGTTTCTTTCGATGGTCATTTTGCCGTCAGTCCAGCGCACTACACCAATGTAAGCGTTACCGTTCTTGTCGAAAAGATCTTTCTTTTCAACAACTTGGTTGGGCTCGGTATAGAGAATAGATCCATTCTGGATATGCATCTTCATATCGTTAATAAGATCTTGTCCGGGATTGTCATTCATAGCGCCAATACCGCTAGATACTTTGGCAGTAACTTCAGCGCCGGAGAATTTGCCAAACTCGGGGCCGTCTAAGGTTACGGTCAGATCGTGAGCGGGAACAGAAGCCATAGATACGCCAGAAGGAGTATCGTCACCCTCAAAGAGGATGTTGCGTTCTTGCATGCAGTTCAAGATAATGTCGTGATTCTTGCCGCCCATTTCTTCGTCGGCTTTGAGCATACAAAGAGCAATGTCGCGATAGGTGGCATTCTCCTTAGGAGACATGTTGATGGCTTTAGCTAAAACATCCATGCTCTCGCTGCCAGCAGACTTAATAGCGGCGGCTGCATCCATACCGTCAGCCATGTTGCGCTGAGTAATAGCGGCCATTACGTCATACTGAGCACCACTGAAAATACGAGACCAGCTGTGCACTTCGGTAGTTAAGGGATCGGTACCGGAAGGATTGCGATCGACAGTGTGAGGGGCTTGCCATTTAAAGTCGTTAATTAAACTGCGCACATGATCGCCGCCAGTTACATTTCGTCCGGCGTCATTGTTGATAGTGCGTCCTAAAAGCTCACCGGTAGCAGATAAGCAATTGGGCTTGTGTAAGTCGCCGCCGCACTCTCTAGCAGCCAATTCGCATACTTGGTCGTTTTGGCTAGACATGTAAAGGGCGGTTAAGTCGCCGAAAGCTTCGTGGAAACCGTTAGTATCGGCGTGCCAAGAAGACAAGAAGCCGGGACGGATAGCGTCTAAAATAGCGTGGCCAGCTTCGTGAGAGACAACTTCGCCGGAGCTTCCGGTATAAACTTGCTGCTGAGTGACTGGATCTTTGGCATGGAAGAAGTTCAAAGACTCGTCCTGGCGAGAATAATAGGCATTGAGCATGACGCCGCCATCGGGGATAAGCTTAATTTGCTTTTCACCGAAAGCCCAATTGATGTCCTGACCGAATTTTTCGCTCATAGCGTTGACGGTGGACTGAATAGTGGCCATAGTGTTGGCAGCGATGTACTGACGGGTGCCAGGCTGGAAGACATATTCGCCGTCTTTGTTGGGGCGTAATCCGTCTCTATCGGCTAAACGCACGTGCTCACCTTCAGGAGCTTTTTTGCTGCTGGTTTTGATGTTGGGCACCTGGATAGTGATAGGATCCATGACCAACTCGTCCTGAGGATTATAAGAAAACTCCGGCCCTCTTACTTCAGTATCAACCTTGGTGGCGCTTACGCCGCTGGTCGGAGCCGTGTAAGCCATAGGACTTACACTACTAATAGAATTTAACATTTTTCAACAACCTCTCGTGAAAATGTATCTGGAGTTCTCCTACCCCTTATCTTATGTTTCATTTTAAGATTAAGAGCATTACTTCAAGTTACAAATATGTGTATTTTTAGCGAATCGAGCAAAACCTTTCGTTAAATAGGAGAAAACGAAAGAAGCTCCCCCACACAAACCATCAAAATTTGCGCTTGTGTGGGGGAGCTTTCCTTGCTTTTATAACTTCGCTGTCTTCACATCGAAGGTAGAAAAATTAGCTGATCATCTTGTTGCGCTCGATGACCATCTTACCGTCAGTCCAGCGTACTACGCCAACATAAGGGTTACCATTCTTATCGAAGAGGTCTTTCTTCTCGACAACTTGGTTAGGCTCAGTGTAAAGGATGGAACCGTTTTGGATTAAGCGCTTCATATCTTTAGCTAACTTGTCGGCAGGATTGCTCATCATACCGATACCGCTGGAAGCTTTGCCACTTACTTCGGCACCAGCAAACTTGCCATATTCAGGGCCGTCCAAAGTGATGGTCAAATCGCGAGGCTCAGCAGCAACGCCCATAGTGTCGGCGGGCACATCATCGCCTTCTTCAAGGATATTTCTCTCTTTGAAGGTGTTGAGAATAATGTCGTGGGCCTTGCCTTCGTTATTGTTAGCATCGACTTTAAGCATGCAAAGGGCGATATCACGGTAGGAGGCATCGTGGCGAGGGGAGATGCTGACAGCCTTGGTAAGGAGCTCCATGCTCTCTTGACCAGCAGCCTTAATAGCTTTAGCGGCATCCATACCGTCAGCCATATTGCGCTTGGTAATAGCAGCCATCACGTCATACTGAGCGCCACTGAAGATACGAGACCAGTCGTGCATTTCGGTAGAAACTGGATGCTCGGGAGTAGGGTCTTCACCTTCGATATTATTAGGATCCTCCCACTTGCAATCGTTAATCATGCAGCGGACGTAATCTCTATCGGCATCGTGAATATCATACTTATTGTTGATGGCGCGGCCCATGTGCTCACCGGTATCGGAGAGAAGGCTGGGCTTGCTTAAGTCGCCGCCGGTTTGCTGAGCGGCCAACTGGCAAACTTCGTCATTTTGAGTTGACATATAAAGAGCGGTTAAGTCGCCGAAGGCTTCGTGTAAACCGTTGGTATCAGCACTCCAAGAGGTGAGGAAACCGGGACGTACGGAGTCTAAAATAGCGTGGCCTACTTCGTGGGAAATAACTTCACCGGAAGCGCCAGAGTAAACGGTCTCTTTCTTCACGGGATCGAAATCGTGGAAGAAGTTTAAAGATTCTTCGTCACGAGAGTAATAAGCGTTTAAATCGACACCGGCATCGGGAGCCAAACCAATTTGCTTATCGCCAAAAGCGAAAGTAATGTCGTAGCCGAGGATCTTTTCCATGCTGTCGATAGTATGCTGGATAGTGGCCATACTATTGGCGGCTACATAATTTTTGGTGCCTTTATCGAAAACGTAAGAACCGTCGGAATTGGGTTTAAGACGCTCGCCTTTGATGAACTTCACATTTTCGGTGCGGGGAGCCTTAGCGGTTCTTCCATGCTCGGTATTGAGGTCTATGGTAATAGGATCCATAACGGTCTCGTCCTGAGGGTTATAGGAAAATTCCATTTCCCTGGTCTGGGCAGCGTTATTGGAAGAAGTAGCTTCGAGCTTATCGGCAGGAGCTGAATAAGCGGTGTAATTTACACTATTGATTGAACCGATCATAGTCAAAAGACCTCGTATATAAGTGTGGGTATTCCGGTGAGCAAGGCTGCCGGATTCTTGTTTCTGCGAACGCTAAGCTTGTTTCAAAAGAGCTAAGCTCGTAGCGATCTCCGCAAGCGTTCTTCATGTTTCCGCATACCCTTGCGGTACAACAAAAAAGTACTGACTTTCCGTTACTACAATTGTAACGCTTTGGGAGAGGTTAAAGTTAATTAAATGTTAATATGTAGCCGCTTTTGTTGATAAAAATGTCGAATAACGGTCTCTTCATGCGAACGTCCTTAAGCAAAAGCTGTATTTTTATTCTTTTTTAACCTTTAGACGAAAAAATAACTAAATATAGCCAAAAGGTAACTTGTATGATACACAATCAGCACTGCGTGTGTTATTTTATGGTATGTAGGTAAAATATTTTTTTTTGTGTCAGTTAATGTCTACCAACTACCTATAGTCTGAATCAAGGCAGTAGGGGGGCGTTTAATAAGGCAAGAGGACTCGATTTATGCATATCAGCTCTGTTGGCATGCCTTCCATGCCATCTTATGATTTTAAAGTTGACGGTACTCCCAAAGCCGTTGAAAATACTGCAATTCAGCAGCCTGCTGCCGACGTCTTTGAAAGCTCTTGGGAGAATTTAAGTGAGCAAGGCTTAGGGGAAAAGGCAACTTTGCCTTCAGCTTCGGCCGACAAACATAAAGTGCAACTTTCTGATGAAGCTGTAGGAGAAATTCTTGGACAAATTGTCTCCCAGGACGAAGAAGGAGAAACTTCTCCAGGTACTGTTAACATCGCTAGTACCGCTTTAATGGACGAAGATGAATTTCAGTCTGCTGGTTTAGGCATTTTCTGTGTAAAAAAAATGAAGACAGATCGTCTTCCTTCGCTGGATATGGTAAAAGATTATGCTTATATCAAGCCTGAAGACGCAGTAGAAAATTATCAAACTAATGTTAGGCCCGATCTAAATATTGTTGAGCGCGGCTGTATTAAAGCGTATTGTAGCGTAGCTTATTTGCAAATGAATGGCTATTTGCTTGGCAACAAAAAGAGTCCCTTAGGTGTTGTGCGCCGGGCAACCGAATGCATGAGTGGTGCTTTGGAACGCCATGAAGTACATCAAGGTTCTATCCTTTATCGTACAGCCAGCTTAGCTGAGTTGCGCAATTATATGAGCTCAGAAGATTATGATAAATTTGCTCAGATGCAAGTAGATTGTAGCACTAAAGAGCTTACCCCTTATCTGGAAGCCAAAATTGCCGGTACACAAACTAAACGCAAAACCTTCTTGTCTACTACGATAAACCCCAAATTTAATTTCCAAGACAAGCCTAAAGTGGCCACGAAGTTTTATATCGGCGAAAATGTTAAAGGCATTTATGTGGCTGCTGACAGGAAATTGTCTCCTTTCCCTGAGGAAGAAGAATACTTGTTAGCTCCCGATACCAAAATGACCGTTATGGGCGTCGAGTATAATAATAAAAACAAAGGTTTTGTACTTCATGTCTTTGCTGGCGATGTGCCCAAAAACGAGGCTTAGTTTATGAGCGAACAACAAAATCAAGCTGAAATAACATTAGAGGAGGCGGCTGCCGCTGCTTCTGAAGATACTGTAGCTTTGCGTCGAGAGAGTGAAATTGCGTCTTTAAGCAAAAGCGACATCAAGGATTTGTTACCAGCAGACGAACGCGCTCAACGAGAAGCTAAAGTTGCTGAGTTTGAACGTCTTTGGCAAGCTAGGCGACGCTCAAAAGAATAAAAAGACAAAACACAGATAAAAAACGGAATGCTAGCATGAATTAACATTCCGTTTTTTTACACGTGATACTACACAATGATGTAGAAAAAGAATCACATATTGGTGCTAATTAGTCTTACACTGCTTTTCGCTTATATTACCCATTCTATCTAAGCTAATTTCAACACCATTATGAATGCCTTTATTTTCGTAATGGAGAACTTTTATTTTACCATTTACGAATGGAGTCCCATTTGGTCTGAAAGCTAAAACAACTAAAGGCCTGGCATTGTTACTAATACCTTTTGTACTTTGGTCGCCTTCGTAGATTCCCAACCAGGCACCCTGGGAAATTTTGTCAGCTTTAGAGGCCAAATCTGAATTTTTTAAGCCGTTAGTTACAGATAGAACCACTTCATCAGAGGAACCAACAAAGCCCTGATTAACTAAAGTCTTCCCATTATAAATGCGCCAAACGAAGCATTTGCCACCATTAATTCGCGTATAGTTGTCGGTTCTGTTAAAGCCACTTTGGGGGGCTTGAGGGCGAGTACCATCACTTAAGACAAGTTCTCCAGCGGACTGTGCTGTAGGTGGAAGTTCGCGAATCGCTCCGCAAAATCGTTCCATTTCTTGATTCACATTTGTCCTGGCAATATTACGCCGGTGGTTGCCTATGCCTATGGCTGCCAATATACCTATAATGGCAATGACTACCATTAGCTCGATAAGGGAAAAACCAAACAGCTTTCTCCGGCAGTGCGGTGATGTAAATAATTTCATACCTATTTCTTCTCCCGCGATTTTGCAATATATAGGATAACACCTAAGCCTATTATAATGGCAATAGCTCCAATGACAATAAATAGAGTGTTATTGTTTTTCTTGGGCTTTGGAGCTGGCGCCTCGACTTCGGAGTCAAAATTAGGAGCTTCGGGAATGGCTGAAGCAGTGGCCTTCTCTTTATGAGGCCTTTTCGACAGATTGCTAGAGCCTTGTGGTATGTAACTGCTTTCTGCTTGATCTTCTGGGACAGGTGCTGTATCTATAGCTGTTCCCTCGTATAGTATTGTCCCGGTGGGGGTGTCTACATATCTAACGACTTGATCTCCCTCAACCACAGCAGCTAGAGCTGATGGAGAAACAGTGGTAAATCCGTAAAATACTATTGCCAATATAACTGATAGAAAAAAAAATCGTTTAACCAACTGTATTCACTGCCTTTATGATATTGTTATCATTTCGAAGCACATTAGATTAGTATATTAGCATTTATTAACTCTAATGTAATGGACTTCGTACATACTTTTATTTTATACTATAGGTACGTAGGATGGAAGAGAGGTTTGTCATCATATGAAGTTAAAATTTAGAAGAAAGGGACAGCGAGGTTTGACCTTGTTGGAAATTATGGTTGCGATAGCAGTTTTGACCTCTACCCTAGTGGCTTTCGCTTCCGTATTTCCTGCTGCATTTAAGCTCAATAGACAATCGCAAAATTCAGTCAAGGCTGCTAAGCACGCCGCTGCTGTGGCTGAAGAGCTTAGAGCTATGCCTATCGCTTGCAATTCGTCTCTTATTTCTGGTTTGGTTTCCGGTGGAAAACAGCACTATTTGGAAGGGTATTCGTCCCATCCAGTAAGCGGCAATTTTGATAACTATTATAGTGGTTTAACTGCTGTTCAGGAACTGACCGAGGACGGATTTAGCTTAGATTATACTAAGTTTGGAGGCAAGGACGGCCTTCCCGGAGTTTCTTTCTATCATCTCGGTAGTGGGGGAAATAACGACTCTCGTTTTTGGGAAATTTTTGTAAACGTTTATTGGCCGGAGACAATTAATGGCAGAACAGTTGTACGTTCCGCTTCTTTAGTTAGTGCAAGGACTGGTAATCGCTAATGAACGTTTCTAAGCTCAAAAAAACAAGCGGTTTTACTCTGATTGAAGTTTTGGTGGGTGCCGGTTTGCTGGCTGTAATGGTGGCGTTCATAGCTTACTTGCTCATTTCTAGCTTGAGAGCACAAGAATTTGAGCGTAGCGTGCGTACTGCCACTGTGGCTACTCGTGAAGCTATGAACCGCATGGCTGACGAGTTGCGTTTAGCTGTTGCATTGCCTGCTGTCGGAGCTACTGGCGTTAGCTTTATGGGAGCCAATACTCTTCCTTCTGGCGTACTTCTTCCCGATAGCTACGGAACCGACGTTGGAACAGTATATACTAATAACGGTGGTGAGTATGCAGTCACCAAAACAAAGGGGACAAATGGTAAATGCAGTATTGCCAATCATTTAATATTTACTAGGCCTAAGTTGGGAATTAGCATGTCGAATGCTACGCAATCCTCATATCAGTTTAATCCCTCTCAACTTAGCAATTATGTATACGTTGAATGGATGGTTCCCCAATCTACTCCAGATAGATTATGGAGACGTGTGTATACTATCAAAGATGGAGCCACGGGAAATGATATTGGTCATAGTGCCAGAACCCAGGATGGCATTAACATAGGACTTGGACGTAGTGTACAGGGCGTGATTTGGGTGCTGAACACAGCTTTTTTCACTACTGAGCATATTTTCTACCCTGCAGGTAGCAAGCAAAATGACGAGTCTAATTGGCTTGTTTGTGCTCTCAATAGCGAAACCGATAGCAGTCACTTCAGCAATGGTGAGCTAAAAGATAAGAGCAGAGGCGAAACTTTTGTTCGTTCTAAAGCTACAATGGAATTTACCGTATCTCATCCTATCATCTTAAACAGTCATGGTGGTGATATAGATTCGCTTTATTACACAACTTACAATCGTAATTTGTTTAATATCGCTTTTAAAACGACTGTTCATAAAGGTAAAGATTCTGGTATCGCTGGAGGGGCTACTGAAATAAAATTTGAAACTCAAGTACGCTTACAAGCCGGTACTTAGAAGGGAGAGTGAAATAAATGAATATTACCCGAAAGCCGAGAGTAAAAAAAGGTGTAGCCCTTATCTTTGCTCTCTTTACAATCGCCATCTTGTTTTCTATCAGTACTACGGTAGTAGCTCTGTCTTTACATGACAGCAGAGCTACTAGAGTCGCAAACTATAACGATGCAGCTTTGCATGCTGCTAACTGGGGAATAGAAGCGGCAATCAACTACATGGGGCAGCCTGGTCTCAATTTTAGACCAGACAAGTCTAGTGCTGGTGCTACTTCTCAGTGGGTGAATTTAGTTTCCACTTCATTCGGTAGCGGTAGAAATTTGGTTCTTACTAGTGGAGACAATTTAGCTTTAAATAACCAAGTCAATGTTCAGGTTACTTCATTAAGCGCTAGTCAACTCAAGAAAGATTATGGGCTTGATTATAGTGGTAAAGTTCTTGGAGAAGATACTTGGAAAGCTGCTCACGGCGGTCAGGATCCTGACACTTTTAACAAGCGTGACGGTAGCGATAGTCGTTTGATCACTTTCCGAGATGCCAATGACCGGAGCAGCAACTATAGATTGTTGCTTGGAAAGGGAGGCAATTTCGCTGAAGTAGAGGTTGTCTGCACAGAATTCCGTTATCCTAGCAGCAATCAACCTAGCCAATATCAGTTATTATCTGTTGCGAGAGTTTTTGCAAATACTGGTAATAGCTCTAGCCATGGGCAGCGAGTCCCTCTGGCAACGCGTGTCGTAGAAGCTAGAGTCCGTGAGAGCGTAGCTTGTGACTTTATGCACTTTATTCAAAATGCACGTTCTTGGGATGCTACTGGTGTCGATTTAGGACCTGGTGGTACCTCTGAGGGCGCCAATATCGCGAGGTCGGCCGTATTCCTTCCTGAAGGGTATATTGAGGCTGGCCGCTTGCGTGTAGATGGCTATGCAGACGACGATCCCGAAGATAATGCTGTTAAGAGATACCTTCATAACTATAAAGGTACTACTCTTGATGGTAAGCTTGGCTTCTTCTCTCCTGATGGCTTTAAGGATAATCACTATATTTTCCAAGGTGATGTAACTACTGCCCAGTCGAGTAAAAACTATGAATATAGAGATTCTAAGGGTGGAGAAGTAAAAAGTTTTGCTCAAGGTGGCAAGAGTACCAAAAACTTATTCAATGGATCTTTGCGTGACGGTGTTCCTTCACTTGGATTGCCGCAAGTTAAAGAGTACTTTGATGAGGTAGGAGATACTCTGGATAGATATGATGGTAAGAAAAAGTTAGAATTCAAAATAGCCGAAAAAAATAATGTGAACCAGGCTAGCGATATAAATGCTACCAAACGCAAGGGAAAGTGTCCTGATATTGCTCAAGCTAACACTACTGTCGTTAGGGATGGAAAAAATGAAAAAGTTCCTTCAGCTACTCCCACCTTTGCCACTGTGCGTGTGGAAATTAAGGGCGATGAAGTTAAGGTTCTGAAATACAATTCCGCTATCACCGAAGGCATGGAACCTGGTGCTCCCGTTGACCAAAATTATGTAGAAGTTCTGCAACCTGCGACTTCTATAGATAAAATTAGAGGTGGCGTTATTAGCGTTGAGGGTGGAAATGTAGAAGTTGTCAATGTTCGAAATTTCAGTGGAGATGGCTTGAGCAGTGACTACATCGACAGTAGCAAAACTACTGGCAATGGACTTCTCAATGGCGCTTTAACTGTTGTTGCCAATGTAAATGAGGCACGTGATAAGAGTTTAAATAGAGAGAACGGTGGCTCTGCTTTGTATAGCGATGCCGCTCGTGAATTGTATGAAGAGAACCCCTATGTCAACGTTCCTCCTTTCAGTCAGCAACAGTTATACGGTACTGGCTCTGACGTAAAGAGCATTTGGCCTACTCCTGCTAATAGTGCTATTGAACGTGAAGGTAATGTCATTTTAGCTAGTGATATAGCTTACGATTCTTCCAATGCCGGAACTAGCAAACTTCCCAGCCTGGGTGTCGTTGCTAAGAACTATGTCTTGTTAAATGACAAGTCTATCAATGGTAGAGTTAAGAATACTACAGAGAAGAAGAACCAATTGCGTATCGATGCTGTATTGATGAGCATGGATCACTCTGTTCAGTTTGACTGGAACAACATGGCCTACAACTCTGCTAGCAATTACCAAGAGTTGATCAAAGATCGTGATATCAAAAAGGAAAGTGATTGTAGAGTTTTTAAATTAAACGGCGCTATAGTTAGCGGCTTCCTTGATACAGAGGGAGACACCAACGGTCGTGGCTATTACGTTCAGAAATTCAGCCATGATGAAAACTTGCGCTACAATTTACCTCCTTGCTTCCCGAGATGGAATATCGGTAAGTTTGCCGAAAGAGGTATTTTCGGTGATTATATGATTACCGCTTACGAAGATAAGGGAGCTATTAGCGATTTATAGTTGCTGATTATTTCTCAAGCTGTAAACATATAGCTTATACCTAAGCGATCGGGCCGCTTCTTCCTTTAGGGAAGGGGCGGCCCGATTATTTTTCGAAGACGAGTCGACCAGTTTTTTTTCTGAAGGTTATCAACAATATGACTAATTGTGGTTTTGACAATTGGGATCTGAGGCCGTTTTTCCAAGGTCCAGATCAAGAAGATTATTTGGCTTATTTTGCAGCTGTCCAAGAGCAAGTAGGGGAAATGATTAGCTGCAAGCAAGCTCCTCAAAGCTTGGAAGACTTGAGCGCTTTCTTGTTGGAATTTGAAGAACTTCAGGCACGTTTACAACATATGGTTGTTTATATGGAATGTGTACGCTCGGAGGATATTGCCAATGAAGTTAGTGCCCAGGCTCAAAGTCAATTAGAAGAATTGGGAGCCCAATTCCGTCAAGTTGAAGTGCGCCTTTTAGCTTCGTTGCGTCAGCTTGACGAAGAACAATTTAAGCAACTGTGCTCCGATCCAAAAATGAAGGGTGCTGAGTATCAGCTGGAACGTTTGCGTCATAGCGCTTTGCACAGCATGGATTCAGAATTGGAAAATCTGGCTGCGGAACTTGATTTAACCGGTTTTAAAGCTTGGGAGAATTTGTACGAAAATATTGCCGGCTCTCTCAATTTTGAAATTACCGACAGTAAAGGACAAAAGCGCCGCGCTCCCATGAGTTTAAAAGTTAGCTTGATGGAAGATCCGGATCGCCAAGTTAGAACCAGCACTTTAGCTGAATCTAATCAAGCTTGGAAAGGAGCAGCTCATTCAGTTAGCGCTGCGTTAAATAATATTGCTGGTTGTCGTCTAAAATTACAAGCTCGTCGCGGTTACAAACACTTCTTGGAAGAAGCTGCTTTTGATTCTGGTTTGCAACGTTCGACTTTGGAAAAAATGATCGATACCGTGCTCAAGCACGCCGAGTTGCCGCGCCGTTATTTACGTTTAAAGGCAAAGTTGCTTGGTTTGGAGCGTCTCGGCTTCCAAGATTTGGGAGCTCCAGTAGACTTTGCCGCTTATTTACATGAAGCCAAGCCTGCTAAGAGCAAGACATATACTTGGCAAGAAGCTGGAGAGTTAATTGTCAAAGCTTTTAACCGTTTTGATCCGGCTTTTGGTAAATTCGCTCGTGAAGCTCTAGATAATCATTGGATAGAATCGGAAGTTAGAGAAGGCAAACGTCCTGGTGGTTTCTGCACTTCTTCCATTTTGTTGGGCCAGTCGCGTATTTTTATGACCTTCCAAGGTAATTTAGGCGACGTCTTTACTTTAGCTCACGAATTGGGCCACGCCTATCACGAATATTTAATGGATGGTTTGCGCCCTTGTGCCCACAATTACCCTATGACGCTGGCCGAAACCGCTTCTACATTTGCTGAAGCTTTGCTTAGTGATTATTTATTGGCTCAGCCTGGATTGAGTCGCTTAGAAAAATTGAGTATGTATCAGCGCCGCCTCGATGATGCAGCTAGCTATTTACTCAATATTGTCATGCGCTATTTATTTGAAAGATCTTTTTACGAGAAGCGCCCTGATAAATTGTTCTCTGCCTCTGAGCTTTGCCTCCTTATGGAAGAAACTCAAAAGCAAGTCTACGGCGATGCTTTGGATGAAAAACAGTTAGATCCTTGGTTCTGGGCTTCCAAAGGCCATTTCTATATTACGGAAATAAGCTTCTATAATTTCCCTTATATTTTCGGCTATCTCTTCAGCATGGGCATTTATGCTCAAGCGCTTAAGCAAGGTTCTAAATTCTTGCCTACCTTCACTAAGTTGTTGCGTTTAACTGGCAGCGCTTCTTGTGAAGACACGGCTCGCCTCGGATTAGGTGCCGATCTAACTGATAGCAAATTCTGGGAAAGCTCCTTAGACATAATAAATCGCGATTTTACGGCATTTGAAGAGCTTCTCAACTCGTGATAAAATATACAAGTTACTATTTTTAGTTATTTTATATCAACTATCATTGCACTAAGGCGAGTTCATTTTAAAACTCGCCGAGGAGTTTATTTTGGACAAGAAGCCAGTCACTATTTTAGTCGTCGCTAGCTATTTTAAAGGCAACCGTTTTATAGAAGAATGCTATAAAGAGGGATGTCAAGTTTATTTATTGACTAAACTTAGCTTTAAAGACGAACCCTGGGCGCGTCAATACTTAAAAGACGTGTTCTATATGCCAGAATTTACCAGCCGCCAAGAAGTTCTGAATGCTGTGTCTTACTTGGCTCGCAATATCGTCTTTGATCGTATTATTCCTATGGACGATTATGACGTGGAGCTGGTAGCTTCTTTGCGAGAGCATTTGCGCATTCCCGGCATGGGAGACACTACCGCTCGCTATTTCCGTGACAAGTTAGCTATGCGCGTGCAAGCTCGCGATGAGCATATTCGCTGCCCTCGTTTTGAGCATGTCTTAAATTATGGCAAACTTGACAAATTTATGAAAGAAGTTCCCGGCCCTTGGTTTTTGAAACCTCGCTCTGAGGCTGGCGCAGTAGGAATAAAAAAAATCAACAGCCCTCAAGAATTTTGGGATATTATCAGTCAATTAGGCGACGAACAGAGCCACCGCTTGTTGGAAGAGTATATTCCAGGTTCTGTCTACCATGTAGACTCTATTGTTTGGAATGGCAAAATCGTTTTTTCTAACGTATCCCGTTATGTAAAGCCTCCTTTTGATATTTGGAACTTCGGTGGCGTGTTCTGCACTCGTACTTTGCCTCAGGGCTTCGAAGAAGAACCGGAAGTAGCTGAAATGAATCGCAAGATCGTTAAAGCTATGAAGCTGGTGCGTGGCGTTACTCATGCAGAGTTTATTCGCTCTTCTAAAGATGGCCAGGTTTATTTCTTAGAAATTGCTGCTCGTGTAGGTGGAGCCAATATTGATATGATGGTAGAAGCAGCTACTGGTATCAATTTGTGGCAAGAGTGGGCTCGCTTAGAGCTGGCTTGTGCTCGCGGCGAAGAATATACTGTGCCCGAGCGTCGTTATGATAGTGCTTCTTTAATGGTTTCGCTCTCTCGCCAGGCCAAGCCTGATACTTCAGCTTATAATGATCCTGAAGTCGTTTGGCGTATGGATAAAGATCACCATGTCGGTATGGTACTTAAGAGCCCCAGCTTTAATCGTATTACCGAACTGACTAATTCTTACATGGAGCGTATGCGCCAAGACTATATGGCTATAGAGCCTCCTAAACAAACTGCTGATTAATTCGCACAGTTTTCAAGAACGTCAATAGTTGTATAAAAATTGGTTCGATTTTCACAAGTAGATCGAACCAATTTTTATATCTGGCTATTAAAGTAATTATCGATATTTTTGAGCAGAGGATAAGTTGTGCTGAAAAAAGTACGCGTTTGGCTAGCCGTTATTATGTTCGGCGGTATGTTATGGTTGTTCACTAATTCAGGTACCAACATTTATGGTCTATCTTGTTTAGCTAAATTGCAAATAATACCAGCCTTATTAAGCCTTAATTTGTTTGTTTTGGGGCTGTGGTTAGTTGCAACTGTATTAGGCGGCCGTCTTTACTGTTCTTTTATTTGTCCTTTGGGCATTATGCAAGAAATTTTTTCTTATTTGGGAGCAAAGTTCCGACGTCAGCCCAAATTTGTTTTCCGCTCACCTCGAAGTAAGGTTAATAATGCTCGCTATATTTGTATATCCATTTGTGCTATTGCCTTAGTTGGAGGATTGAGTTATATAGTTAGTTTCCTAGATCCTTATGCTATATTCGGTCGTTTGGCAGCCAATTTCTTTAACCCTGTATCTATTTGGATCGATAATAAAATCGCTGCTCAATTGGCAGAAACAAGTATTTCTAGTACAACTCAAGTACAATATTTTACTATCGATTGGCTGAATTTCGCTATTTCTGGTTTGTGGGGGATAATTATTATAATAATGTCATTTTTCTCGGGCCGTTTGTACTGTAATAGTATTTGTCCAGTGGGAACGGCGTTGGGATTTATAAGTTGTAATTCACTTTATCAAATAGAAATTGAACGACAAAAATGTATAAAATGTGGACTTTGCGCTCGTAATTGCCAAGCTGAATGTATAGATATAAGTTGTGGAAATGTAGATAACAGCCGTTGTATAAAATGTTTCAATTGTTTGGATATTTGTCATAAAGGGGCTATTAGCTTTAATCGTACGCCGATAATCTTCCAAATGTCTAGTAAAAACGATCAAGTAGAAAAGTAAAACTTGGAGGCAAAAAAATGAGCAATTGTGATAATCAATTAAAAGGGCTCAACTTGGTCGAAAAAGAGGCTGAATATGAAGAAATACAGCATGATCAAGCTTTGTTGTCTAGACGTAAATTTCTTTCTGCGTTAGGTACTTTGTTTTTTGTTGGCTGCAGCCTGGGAAGTAGCATTTTTAGTATGACTAAACTTGCCCAGGCCGATACCGCTTCGAAAATAAAGCGTCTCGATCCTGAGCGCCAAAATTATATTTTACCTGCCGGTGCTCAAAGTTATGAAAATTTTCATCGTCGCTGTGTAGGTTGCATGTTGTGTGTCAGTAATTGCCCAGGCAAAGTTTTAAATGTAAAAGCGGCTCATAAAATTATCGATAAGCGATATGGAGAATTAAACTTTTCCCAACCGGCCATGTCTTTTGCTCTGGGATATTGCTTGCCTAGGTGCACCAAATGCTCACAAATTTGCCCTTCGGGAGCTATTAGGCCTATTTCCGCAGCCGATAAATCCTCAATATGCATCGGTTTAGCAACTTGGCAAGCCATGAATTGCCAAAATAGCCAGGGACGCTTTTGCCAAGCGTGCGTTAATGCTTGCCCGCATGGGGCTTTAAGCGTAGCTGAAGTTGACAACCACTCGTCTAGACAAATTATGGTCAACTCACGGTTATGTGTTGGCTGCGGAGCTTGTGAACATGCATGCCCGGCGCGTCCCTATCCGGCTATTGTTGTGAATGGCTTAGAAGAACATCGTCTTTTACCTTAGCGTTAAATTTAACGCTCTGCCAAAAGTTGCTGGTAATGCTCAGGCAATTGTAAGAGGCTGTCTAATTGCAAATCGGCAATAGCAAATTTTTTATTGTTGCGTAAGGCTTTTTCTGGAATAGCGACACAAGCCATACGCGCAGCCTTAGCAGCAATTACTCCATTTATGGAATCTTCTATGGCCAAGCAGTCGATAGGTTCGACGTTAAGTAATTTTGCAGTATTTATATATACAGCCGGATGGGGTTTACCATAGGGCTCTTTTTCGGCTGAACATGTTATTTCAAAGAAGCCCTGAAGTTTGAGAGCTTCTAAAACAGCCTCAATGAGCATACGTGAAGAAGATGAAGCTAAAGCTAAAGGCAATTTTTGCTCTTCTTTTAAAAAGCGCAAAGCTTCCAGCACCCCGGGCAGTAGGGTACCCTTTTCTCTAACTAATTCAGCTACGCGCAATTGAATTTTGTTGGCTATTTCAGTACAGCTTGGAGTAGCCCACGGTTTCTGACTATGGCGGTAGACGACTAATTCATCTATACGCACTCCCATAGTTTCCATGCAATCTTCTTCAGTGAGATTGAGACCGACGGTAGCAAAAATTTCGCGTTCGGCTTGGCGCCAAAAAGGTTCGGAGTCTAAAAGCACTCCGTCCATATCAAAAATACAAGCTTTGAAAGGTTTATGTGAATTAACTGTCATAACGCGCGGCCTTTTCGTTAGGAGGACCGTTTGTCCCCCTTGGCTAGAAATTGGATTTTTTTGCTTGCCTTTTTGCTAAGTTTGGCTATAATTGGGGCCGCTTCTTAATATCCGACAATTCACTTTTTAGATCTTAATATGATTTCTAATACTAAAGAATTTCGTACCGAAACAATGAAAAAAGGCACCTTTTGGAATCAGCGCACCGCTGATTTAACTATGATCTGTATATCTATGGCTTGGGGAACTTCGTATCTTTTTATGAAGTTGGGCTTGGGGGTATTACCTCCATTTACCGTTTTGGCCTTACGCTTTTGTATTGCTTTTTTAATTGTAGCTTTAATATTTTTTAAGCACCTTAATCATACTTGGCGTACTATTGGCAATGGAGCTCTATTAGGCATACTTACCTACGGTATGTGTGCCTTGCTTATTTTGGGATTAAAGACAACCACAGCATCTAACGCTGGCTTTTTGACAAGTACTGCTGTAGTAATGGTGCCGATCTTTCACGCTTTTCTCGTTAGAAAATTGCCCGATCTTTCGGTAGTAATAGGCACAATTTTGACAACTGTGGGTATTAGTTGCTTGACTTTGCAACAATCGTTGGTATTCCATAGCGGAGATATACTTTGTTTTATTGGAGCCGTTATTTATGCCGCTTATATTATTTTAACTGATAAGCTTAGTAAACAGGATGACGGTTTACTTTTAGGCGTTTGGCAAATCGGTTTCGCTGGTCTTTATTCTTCTATAAGCGCTTTGCTTTTTGAAACTCCCTCTTTGCCTTCAAGCACTATTGGCTGGGTGGCTGTTTTGGGATTGGCTGTGTTTGGTAGTGCGTTTGCCTTTGTGGCTCAGCCTGTAGCTCAAAAATATACTACTCCGGAGCATACTGGAGTGCTTTTCTCTTTAGAACCGGTATTTGCGGCTATTTTTGCTTTTATCTTCTTACATGAAACGATGTCTGGCCGTGGCTATTTGGGAGTATTTTTAGTTATGGCTGGCGTTTTTACTGTGTCTTTGACTGCTAAGAGCCGCAAGGAGAAAAGTTTACAAGGCTGACTTCACGCAGCGCATTAACACATAACAGAAAAGCGCTCCTGGCTAATACCTTTTTGATATTGCCAAGGGCGCTTTTTTTGCATTCCGCTAGCTCAAATTATAATCGATACAACTCTAATTTGAGCTATTATTCACAAACTACCATCCGGGAGGAGGTCCACCGGGACCGCCAGGGCCACCAGGACCAGGTCCCCAAGGATCGCGGTGATGAGGTCCGCCGGGACCACCAGGGCCACCAGGACCAGGACCCCAAGGACCATGGTGACGAGGACCGCCGAAGGGATCGTGGCGAGGAGGACCGCCAAACGGACCACCAGGTGGTGGTGGAGGGAAGCCGCCAAATAAGCCTCCACGTGGAGGAGGCGGCGGGAATAAGTCGCCAGGACGACCGCCGGGAGGGGTGGGGAAGGGACTGAATAAATTGGCGCTGACAGTTTTTTCTGCCGCTTTAGAAGCAGCACTAGAAACTGCGGCAGCACCTAAGCCAACTGCGGCTCCGCCCACAGCGGCTTTGCCTAAGTTGCTGTATAAATTGGAAGCTTCGGCGCTACTGAAGCCGTTATGTCTTTGAGCGGCTTGAGCTTGCTTAGCCATTTTTCTCTTATCGATGGTACTACCGACTTTAGAGCCAATGCCACCACCTAAAATGGAACCGAGCACACCGCCGCCCATCATACCTAAGGGACCGCCCAATTTCATGCCGAGGCTGGTACCAAGCATACCACCGATACCTTGACCTACGATAGAACCAGCAAAACCGCCCATGCCGAAACCAGCAGCGGGATTTTGAGCTCCATCAATAGGAATGCAACTATCTAATGCTGCAGCCATAATGGGCACGCCAACTACTGCTCCAGCTAAGCCGGAGAGGCCCATCATTAAGGTTGCACCCATACCGGGGGCGAATATCGAGCCTGGGCCCAGAGGGCCTCCAAAAGGACTGGGGCCTCCGAAGTGGCCCGGGCCTCCGAAAGGAATGCCAGGAGTGAACATATTAGAACCTCCGTTAAAAATGTCTCCGTCCATGATAGCATACATATTAAAAGTATGGGGCGCTTTAATGTGAACATTTTTGGCAAAATAGTGCCTAAAGTAAAAAAACTGCCCTCTCAAGCTGTTGATACATTAAGTATTGAGCTAGAATGGGCAGTTTTTTATGAAAATATTGACATCAAGCGTCAATTAGCCAAGAGAGCTAAGCCAAAATCCTTAAGTTCGTAGATAACTTTTCCGTCAGCTTGCAAGAAACCATCGGCTTTGATATAAGGATTGGGCCCTTGGCCTATCTCTTTAATCTCCGCCCTGACAGTTGTCTCTTTGTTGGCTTGAATTACTTGGCCTCGATAGAGCCACTTATGAGTGCTATTAGGCAAAATGGCTGAAAAATGATGGCTGTCCTTAAGATTGGGCCACAACTTTAGAGCAGCCGCTTTAAGAGCTTGGATAAAAGCCTCCAAACCTAAAGAGCCTGGCATAACTGGATCCTGGAAGAAATGGGCTTTGAAGAACCATTCTTGAGGATCGATCTTCTTTTTGCCAACAATAGCTCCCAAGCCGTGGTGACCGCCTTGTGGATACCAAGCGTATTCATCGAGCATGAGTAAAGCTTTACCAGGCATTGCCAAAGAGCACTTCTGGGTATTGCTACCATCATCGGGAGTTAAGGGGGCCAGCCTAGGCAAAGTTTCCCAAGGCTCTTCTTGTTGGTGATGCCAAATGCGTTTTTCAGCTCCACGTACGCCCACTTGATCGGCTAAAGCCTTTTCGGTAAAGAATCCAAAGGTAGTTTGGCCTTCGTAAATAGTACGTCCTTGCTGACCAAGCCACATATCAAAGTCTTGAATAATCAAGCCACCAGCTTCTGATGATTTGGTCATGCGTACTTTAATGGTAACAGTACCAGTTTGAGGTGTAATCTCTTCATAGAGACGAGAAGAACCGCCCAAGTTGCGATAATGCAAATTTTCTTCACTGTGCATGGAAGAACCGGCATAACTTGATACCCAGCCGCAAACTTGCAAAGCTATTTCGTTGAGAACGCAGAATGGCATACGTCCAGTGTGGCCAGCTTTAAAGTACCAAGCGTCGACAGGAATATCGTACTGAGCTTCAACCCAACCTCCAGGTACAGCCTTAAGGAAAGGATGATCGGCACTGACAATACGACTGACAAACTGATAAGGCGGGCCAGGCAAGCGAGCGATAAAGCGTGAATCAAACTTGGCAAATTCAGGGCCAAAAGCCAGAGAAGGACGACCAATTGCAAATTGCATAAATTGTTCTTCGTTGAAGATGCCAGGCTTGATAGGATCGCCTAAATGCTGGGAAGAGATAGCCGCTTTGGTTTTAGGTTGGCGAGAATGCCACAGCTCTTCCAATTCCTGTCCTGTCGTACCAGTAAGTTGCATTGAGACATTCTCAAAACCTACTACGCGCTTATTGTCGGCGTACATAATAGCATCAGCTATTACATAAGGCTGAGGGTTATAACCTATCTCTTTGATCTCTACTTGATAGCGCACAGTTTTGGTGCTTTGTAAGACAGGACCGCGACATTTAAGGACAGCCTTTACGCCCACGACAGGTTCGTAAGCAATTTTGTCTTTTTCGCCAACCCAGCCTAAGCGAGCCAGTAAGAAACGCAGGGCATGAGCACAGCACTCATACATTAAGGTGCCAGGCATTACCATATCGTCAACAAAGTGGCAAGTTAAGTACCAGTCTTCGGGATGAACGTCAGCTTCGGCTACAACTTTACCTAAGCCCCAACGTCCACCGAAAGGATCGCATTCGGGAATACGATGAATTAAACGCAACAAATTGGAGGAAGGCAAACTGACCGGATTTTTTAAAGCCAATCCGGCAAAATCTTCACCGAAACAAGCTTCTAAATCACCACGACGCAAAGCTTCAACTTGTTCAAAGTTGTAACTGCTGGCGCTTAGAGGCACTAAGTCTTTCATGTGGGGATCTTTTTTGCCCTGTTTAGGACGCAAATTCTCTTCAGTTAAGACTAAACCGCCATTATTGCGTATCTCTTGCGGAGTGAAGAAACCGGCGCAACCATCACGCATAGTTAAGAAGATTTGATTATTTATAGTGCCTTCGTATTCGAAGAAGAAGAGCCACGTGTCTCCTTGGTTGATAAAGCGTTTAATGCGAATATCATAATGGATAGTTTCGCCAGGCTGAGGCAAGCCACGGTGGAAAGTTACATTGGCATCTAAGAGACGGTAGACGCGTTTGCCCTGAGCTTTAAAGTCAATTCCTAACCAGCTGCAAAGGAAAAGGTCGGCTTGTCCAGCTTCCACAGAAATAAAGACCGGAGCTCTGTTGCCATCCAAATACCACATACCAGGCACTACGTCGTGTTCGGTAACTACGCGGCCTGAACCCAAAGATAGCGGCTCTCCTTCTACGGAAATAATACGATCGACAAGCATAAGCGGTTCGGCTGGCAAGCGTACACGTGTAGAGTAATTATCGATAGGAGCGAACTTATCACCTAAAACTTTGCCTATTTTACCTATAGCAAATTCCAGACATTCATCTCTATCTAAAAATACTTTTTGATTTTTGGGAGCTAAGGAAGGTTTGCCTCCACATACATAGCCATCGGAAGTAGTAAATTCGACGCCATGAAGTTTTGTTGTATAAGCATGTGCTTCGATATTGCTATTTTGTCGTAATTGTGGAACCGCTTGTGTATGATCTGGCAAACGAATCTCACTTGGCAAAGTGGCTCCGGGCACAGTCGATAATTGCTGAATTAAAACGCTTTGACGATTCATTAAAGAAGCTATTGCTTGAGAGCTGTCTTTAACAAATTCCAGCCATTTGGAGTGGTTTTGTTGTGAAGATTGGGAAACTTCAACTAAAATTTGCTCCAGTTGTTGCATTGGCGTAGGAGAAGAAGCGGGAGCAACTTGGCTGCTGATCTTTGGGGTGGTAGTTGCTTGGGTAGCAGCTACAGAAACTGATGGTTGGTTTTTATATTGAGGAATACTCATATTTACAGCTCTTCTTTCCTCGGTAGGAATGACAGGCTCCTGAGGAACCGACGCGGTTTTCAAGATCGTCTGGGAAGGCGTGGTAAGAGCAACTGGCTTAGAAGAAGGCGAGTTCTCTATTTTGTTTGGAGTGGGCAAACTAGCTTGGGTTGATTGGGGAACTGGTGGGTTAAAAGCAGGTCTGCCCAAATAAATATCAATAGTTTTGGCTTCTGCATCGTTTTGAGGCATAAGCTCCGCTGGGAAAAGTTTGCCTAAGTCGGGACGTAAGCCATGACTTATGGCTCCAGCCAACAGACATTCTAAAGAAGCCAATTCGGCTTTGCCTCTATTGCTTAAGCTGATAGCAAAGTGGGGCTTGTCAGCCAAGATATTGTTAATCATACGGCTGCAAGCTGTGCCAGGCCCCATTTCTAAGAAAAGGCGCACGCCATCTTGCCAAGCTTGGCGAATAGTTTTCGTGTAATCAAAGCCAAAACGACCGTGGGCAACAATAGAGTCAGCAATTTTTTCCGAAGTCAAACCGTAAGAACGATGATAGTAGCCACTATAGAAGTCTATACCCTGGGGAGGAGTGCAAGGAAGATGGTGCATATCCCAATATTCTTTAGCTACTGGATCAAGACAATCGCAATGTACCGTATCAACGCCACTTACTAAAATTGCTTTAGTATGCAATTGAGCGCAAATGGCGCTAATGGCTTCACGTGTGCCACCAATAACGCATTCATTATCGGTATTGACTATTAGCAAGCGCACTTTGGAATTTGTTTTAATCGCTTCTTTTACTTGAGAAGCAGGCACTCTAATAAGGCCTACAGTCCATTCAAAAGGAGCGCCCGAAGGAATATTCCAAGCCCGTCTGGCAGCTAGACACGGACCGGAAAGTTGCTTGCGGAATAAGTCAGAACTTTCCATGCGTTTATACATTAAGTCGCGTTCTGGCCAAGCTCTGAGGGCAAATAGAGCAGCTGATTCTCCTAAGCTATAGCCGATAGCCGCTTGAGGCTCGATACCTAAATAACGGACTACATCAGTAGAAAGCATAGCAAAGGTAACTTGGCTAAACATCATCTTGTGGGTGTCAGAAGCTAAATTTTTCAGAGAATCATGTTGCCAACCTTCCTCCCAATTTAAGCGGTAAGGCTGGTTCCAACGAGCCATAAATTCGTCGGCCATGTAAAGATTTTCATTATCGAAGCGATCCATAAGGGCCGGGAATTGCAAAGCCAGCTCGCGTCCCAAACCGAGGAAATTGGCTCCTGAACCGGGATAAACGAAAGCTACTTTGCCATTTTCGGCCAGAGGCTCTGGAGTATAGAAAATAGAGTGATTGGCTAGAGCTTTGTCGGCATAATCTTCTAAATGCTTTATGGCCAGCTTGAGGCGAATTTGAAACTCATTCCAGGGCTCTTCGGTAGTTAAGTCGATAACAAAAGCCATAGCCAACTTTTGCTTCATATCTTGACGTTGCCACCAAGAAGCACCCAACTTGAGCAAAGCTTTGGCAGCTGACACTCCGCTTTCTCTAGCTAAGTTGGCTTCTTGTTGCAATTCTTGCAATTTGGCTTTTAATTCTTGAGGTTGAGCGGCTAAAGAAGCGAAGATAACTGATTTGGCCGGTTCAATAGCTTCATTCTGGCTTACATAATTATCGGTTGGCGCTTCTTCCAAAATAGAAGCACAAACATGACCAGGATAAGCTGTGCTAATTACGGCAGCGCGGCGCGGCCCTTCGGCGCGATTGCGGAACCAGAAAGAAGGCTTACAATGAACACATAAACGGCTCTCTGAAGCGTTCAATTCAGCAATAGGCTTAATATATTCTGGAGTGCCAGGCAAAATATGGCGATCCAAACTTAAAGCTGCTTTGGCTATGGAAGCTAAGGCTGAAGCGGCCCCACATTTACCAACTATATCGCTGACTGTACCAACAGAAAGAGGAAGCTCTCCTTGATCGAGTTTGTGGCGTAATTGTTCTAAAACTTGGGATTGGCTTGAATTAGTCAGTAAGTTGCCATTGCTAAATTCCAAGTAGCTGATCTTTTTAGGCTCTATCTTGGCTTGATGGCAAGCTTGCTCCAAGGCTGTTTGAGTTGCTGGCTGCTCTTCAGCTTCATTTTGGCTATTCTCTGCTTGGCCTAAGCCTTGTATTAAACAGTAAATATGATCATGATCGCGCTTGGCGTCGCTCAAACGCTTTAAGACTAAACAACAAGCACCTTCTCCATAACCGTCAACTTGGCCATCTAAGTGGTTGTGAGCTTGACGAACGTCTCCTTGCAAATCGATAGCTCCGACCAGAGCTAGATTCAAGTCGCCTCTCTGTAAAGCTTGTACACCAAGTTTCAAAGCTGTAAAGCCAGAAACTTCTTGGGCTGAAACTGTAAAAGAACAGCCTCCGAATTGAAATTCGCGAGCGGCACGGCTGGCCGCGATACTACCTAAAGCTCCCATAGTACGGGTAGAGTCTAAAGGCTTAGAAATTTCATTCTTAAGCTCTTTAAGCCAAGACTTCGCTTCTTCGGCCGTTAAATCCAAAGCTTTAGCAAGTTGCTGGGCTTTCTTTTCCAATTGCCAACGCAAGTTAAAGTTGGTGGAATTTAAGTCTAAAGCTATACCTATAAAGGCAGCCGCCTCATTGCGCCGTTCGCGAAGAGGCTGTCTGGCGTCGGCCATAGCCTGAGAAGCCACATTCAACAACAAAGATTGTTGAGGCAAAATATTGGGAATATCCGTAGGCGGAATACGGAATTTGCCTAAAGGTATAGATACTTTATCAATATAGGCTTGCTTAGCATTTGTTTTTGCGTTTTCACTTTCGCCTAAGCCTTGCCAACGATTTTCAGGCAAATCGGTTAAAGCTGAAAGTCCGTTAAAGATAGCCTTTTTAAATTTATCAGTATTATCTAAAGAGCCAAAATGGCAAGCTAAGCCGACAATAGCTATACTTTCAGCTTTTTGTTCGGAGTTGTCGTTGATAAGGCTTTCATCTAAACTTTTGACGCTTGTATCTGAAGTAGATGAATCGTATTCTTCCACAATAAGGTGAGCGTTGATGCCGCCAAAGCCAAAACCGCTGACCGCTGCACGGCGAGGACGGTTAGGGTGCTTAAGCCAAGCTACTTCTTTATTTTCTACGCGGAAATGACTTTCTGCCAAAGGTAAACCGGGAGTTGCAAAATTTACCTGAGGAGTAATCAAGCCATTTTGCATATTGAGCAATACTCTAATTAGTCCGGCCGAACCAGCAGCGGTAAGCAAATGGCCAATCATAGATTTAACAGAACGCAATTGGCATAAAGTGCCCTGAGGGGCTTCTTGCCAGAGTGTTTGCAAACTGTCAAACTCAACTTTATCTCCTACAGGAGTGCCAGTACCATGACATTCGATTAGATCAATATCCCAAGGTTGCAAACCGCAAGCGGCGTAAGCTTGTCGCAAGCTACGGATTTGGCCTTCACTTGATGGTGCCACTAAGCTACCTTCAATATCGTTTGATAGACCGACGCTTTTAATAACGCCGTAAATTTTATCATTCTGAGCTACGGCGTCTTCCAAGCGCTTGAGTATTACCAAGCCACAGCCTTCGCCTACCATCAGGCCGTCGGCTTTAGCATCAAAAGGAGAACATACGCCGCTTGGTGAGAGAGCTCGCAAAGCTGAAAAGCCCATTTGAGTATATAGACAATCGGGACGGGAAAGACCTCCGGCCAACATGGCGTCGGCTCGGTGGGCTCGCAACTCATCGCAAGCTAAGGCAACGGCCACTAAAGAGCTGGCACAAGCTGCGTCTAAAGTGTAACCTCCCAAGCCTAAGCCCAATTTATTGGCAATTAACTGAGCTGGCAAACCTACTGGAGCAGTGTTAGCTGCAGTGGTTGGCAAATTGACTGGTTCAGTTTGTTTATCGGCAGTTGACAAATTGAAAGCAGCGCTTTTTTCTGGAAATGCGGCAACCAACTTTTGGCGTAAACGCGTTTCAAAGTCACCGCCCAAAATGTCTTCGCTAAGAGCAGAAGTAGTGTCGGTGGGTAAAGCTATAGCCGCCATCACTACACCGGTGCGCTGCTTGTTTATATTTGAGCAATCCTTGAGCGCTTGTTTGGCTGTGTTCAAGCCCAAGGTAAATACAGGATCAATCCCTTGTGGCAAGCCTTCTTCCTCAGGAGTGGGAAGATTGTGCAAATAATAACCACGCAAGCAGCGCAAAGCGTCGTCTTGGGGAGTTTTACTAAGGTGCTTTTCGGCATCTATGGGCCAACGATCTGGCCCCGGTTGCTCGGAAAGATCTTTAGCTTCTTTGAGACGCTGCCAATATTCTTGGACATTAGCGGCACCGGGAAAGTGGAGTCCCAGACCGACTATGGCTATATCTGTATTACGTGCTGCCATTTTACTTTAACAACCTATATCTAAAAGCTCAAAATAATAATTTATAACTTATTGCTGCGAAAAGACTTGGCCAAGGTTGAGCTCATAACCCAGCGCACGTCTTGCCACTCAGCTAAAACTCTGCCTTCTTCGTCTACTACAAAGACATCGCCGCACATTTGGCTTCCGCCAACTTCTTTGGGATAAAGCAATATTTGTGCTTTGGCAGGGAACTTGTCTACGTATTGACGATAGCGGCCGCCAAACATGGGTAAAGAACAAAGTCCGCACTCGGCTCCGCTCCACAACAAACCGCTTTGCAAAGCACAATCAAGGAAAAGCGGATTGGTAATAGGCTTATCCTGGGGATGATTTACCAAAGCGTGGCCCATATCTTCTACGTTGGCGGCCAGCCCATGTTTGTTACAAGAACGTACTTTGTTTATGCCTCGCAGCTTAGGGCCGTGGAATAAATACTTATCGTAAGCTTCCGGCATAGTGCAAGGATAGCCATTTTCTTCCAGTGGCTGTCGATTATGCTTTTTTAATGGCTTAGCTTGAGGCTGAGCCGTTAAAACGGCCGTTCCCTCTACACATTTGACGGGACGTGCGTTTGGTTTGTAATGCTCAATAGCAAAAGATACTAACAACTCTGAATCGATACGTTCAACTTTTTGAATAACGATGGCTATGTCTGTATCTACAATGTTCTTGGCGGGGTCGTCATGCTCTTCGCCTCGCGGCAAAGTAACTGGCTTAAGTACCCGCAAATTGTCACATCCTAAGAAGCGATACTGAGGAAAGTATTTATGACAAGCTTGGGCAGCCAATTCGACCATTAAGGCCGTAGGCATAACGGAATGGCCGCCTAAAACATGATCTTCTAAAAGCGGATATTGCTCCGCATTCAGAGTCCTACTGTAAGGATCGTCCTTGCTGCGCTTAGTCCAATTAGCAGAGAGTTCGTCTGTGTCGACCAAAGATACGCGACTTTGAGACTGGACGGGCTTTAGGCCCGTCGACGCAAAAGGGCGCTCTGACTCCTTAGCTTCTTCATCTTTATCTAAACCTAAAGACTGAGCCAAAGGACTAACTTCTTGGTTACCTTCTGAAGCTGGTGAGGCTTCTGATTTTGTTTCTGAAGAGGCGTCGTCTTCGTGAGGTACGTCAAAACCTGCGCCCATAATGAGTTCGCAAGCTTGTTCATGACCAGCCAAAATTTCGGCTGTTAAAGCTCTGGCTCCACGTCCACGTTCAATTACCTCTACGCCGAGTTGCTCAAACTTGCGCTTGAGGCTTTCGTCGACCATACCACCTTCCCAAGGACCCCAGCCCATAGCGTTAAAGCGAGTTTTGGGATATAAACTGCTGGCCGCATAAGTAAACTTATTCATTACTTCATTGGCCATAGCATAATCGGCTTGGCCGGGACGGCCGAATCTGGCAGATACAGAGGAGAAGGTAAGTACAAATTGCAAAGGCTCATCATTTAAGGCTTGCATGAAATTGTATAAGCCATTGACTTTAGTATCAAAGACCATATTGAATTGCTCGTCGGTCTTGTCGCAAATGTAGCGATCTGCTAAAACTCCAGCTCCATGAATTAAACCAACGATCGAGCCGTAACGCTGGTGAATATCTTCCACTACTTGAGCGATTAAACTATCGTCGCGTACGTCTAAGGAAATATATTCCACTTGTGAACCTAAAGCTCTGATATCACTGATATTTTGAGCGATCTCACGGTTGACTAAGATGCGTCGGCATTCGCCTTCAAGCTGTTTAGGAGAGAGACTCTTACCACTCTGTTTCGATTGTTGATACAATAAAGTTTTTAAGTCTCTAGCCGTCTTGGCAGACTTAGTTTGAGTCCATTCAGGCACGGGAATAGGTGAGCGGCCTACCAATACAAAGTTGAGTTTGCAATGCTGGGCCAGTAACTTGGCGCAATCAGCAGTCACGCCGCGGGCTCCACCAGTAACAATAACGGTAGAGCCTGGAGCTGGCAAATTAACTTTAGTTAAGTCCAGCTTCTCTTCGCGTAAGACCGGAATACGACGCACGTTATGACGATCGATACCAACTTCGTTACTACCATCTACCATAAGCTCGGCTAAGATCTGAGTAGCAATATGGCCGGGATCGGTATCTACGCAAAAATCAAAGGAACGGCTGCGTAAGCGAGGATACTCTTGAGCTACAACTTTGGCTAAGCCATGTAAGCCAGCTTCTATGGGGTTGCTAGCTTCATCAAAAGTGCCAAAGTGACCGTCCATGCGAGTGACAGTCAGGAAGAAATCGGGCGTTTGGCCAACTTGCTTCCAAAGTTGACACTGTTGACGTACCAACTTAAAGCAATCTTTTAAAGCCTCTTCAGCAACACCACGTTTGAAGAAGAGATCTCCATGCTCATAGAGAGGAAAACTAGGCATGATGGCTATTAAGCCTGCAAATCTGTCAGCTAAACGAAGCTGTTGATCAGTTAAAGGCTGATCTTTACTAATTAAACAAGCTTGCAAACCGAATTGTTGCATAGCTGCACAGAGAGCCGGAGCAATATAACCGTCGTCGGTAATAACATAAAGGCCTTGAGTGTTTAATTCAACAGGCTTGTTAGGCGCGGGCGACTCTTTATAGTAGAGCTTTCTGCGTTTGAGCATCTGACCGTCAGGGGCTAAGCTGGCTGTCAAATCGATTTTTACTTCAGGCTGCTGCTCAGCTTTTGCTTCTGAATTTGAGTCATGGTCGACAGGCTGCGCGACCGCAGTTGCCTCAGCTTCCAATTTAGTGTCGGCTACGGAAACTTCGGTCGCCTTTTGTTCAGCTTTGTCATTTGAAGTCAGCGCAGGTTCTGTGGGCAAATCTACGCTCTGGCAAGCTTCATTTTTTTTTTCTTCCTCTGCGCCTTGATCGTCCTTATGGGGAGCGTCAGTCGGAGGAGTAGGCTTATCGTCGTTACCTAAACGCTTAAGTATATCGCGTACGGTATGTAAAGAGCCTATTTCGTCTGGACCTATGGAAGAAGCGGCGGGAATGACCTTTTGAATGGCGGCCAAAATTTCCACACGTTTAATGGAATCGATGCCCAAATCGTTTTCTAAATCCATGTCCAAGTTGAGCGTTTCCAGAGGATAGCCAGTCATATCGGCTACGATCTGAAGCACAGCTTGCTCTTGGTTTTCAGGTGCAGGGGAAACTTTAGCCTTAGTTTCACTCTGGCTTTGAGGCTGAGCTGATGCACCTAAGCGATTGACGATGTCGCGCAAAGTATGCAAAGAGCCGATTTCTTCGGGACTTATAGCTCCAGCCTGGGGCAATTGCTTTTGCACAGCGGCCAGAATTTCTACACGCTTAATGGAATCGATACCCAAGTCGTTCTCTAAATCCATATCAAGATTTAAAGTTTCTACCGGATAGCCGGTCATTTCAGCCACAATTTTAATAATGGCTTCTTCAGCTGAAGTGTCATTTTGTATGGCGATAGGCTCAGCTTTAGCTTCTCCTGTAGTTGTAGGAGCGAGCTTGTCAAGAATCTGACGCAAAGTACGCAGAGAGCCAATTTCGTCAGGGGCAACACTGTTTGAGCCGGGCAATTGCTTCTGGATAGCGGCTAAAATTTCTACGCGCTTAATGGAGTCGACGCCTAAATCGTTTTCCAAATCCATGTCCAGATTTAAAGTTTCCACTGGATAGCCAGTTGTTTCGGCTACAACGTCAAGCAAAACTTTTTCCGGGTTAGCCACGCCAACTACAGACTTTTCGACTGCGGGAGCAGACTTAATATCAGCTGTCGGAATAACGGTAGATTCTTTGACTGTTGCTGTAGGAGCGACCAATTTATCGGCAATTTGGCGCAAAGTTTGCATAGAACCGATTTCATCGGGAGCGATAGCTGGGGCATTGGGGAAGCGCTTTTGAATGGCAGCTAAAATTTCTACTCGTTTAATAGAGTCGATGCCCAAATCGGTTTCTAAGTTCATATCCAAATTGAGCATATCGGCCGGATAACCGGTCATTTCGGCAACTACACCCAAAATGGCTGCGGTAAGATCGCCACCTTGAGCGGCTTCTTGAGGAGCGGCAGTGAAGCTCGGCTTAAATTCACTTTGCTCGGTAACAGCGATTTTCTCTTCGGAAATAGGCTTAGGCAAAGGTTCTGCCGTGGAAAAAGCGGCCATAGTTTGAGCAATAGGTATGGACGGCTCGACGGCAGCAGGTTGCATTGGAGCAGCGGGAGCGGAAGCGGCTCTATCTATTGTTGGCTGCGCGGTAGGTATGGCTGGCAAACTAAGCTCAAAACCTGGCATATTGGCCAAAGCTCCTGAACCTAAGCTGAGCTGAGCCAGGTTTTGTTGAGAGGTAATAATGCTTTGCAGGGTTTGCTGAATTTGAACTTGGCTATCTAAGAAACGCAAGTGGGCGCTGGCTGTTTGCTGTTGCAAAGTTTGCATAGCTTCTAAGCCAGCTTGAATGGTCTGGAAAGCTTGGCTCAACATAGAAATTTCGCCAACAGTGGGCAAAGCCATTGCTTTATGTTCTTCGTATGTCATAGGAACAGCCTGAGAAGCAGAACCTTTCTGAAGTTTGGCAGCATTATTGGAAGCTGCTATCGGAGCTGGCGAAGAGGCAAAGATGGGAGCATGGGCAACCGCTTCACCATTAGCGCTAGCGTTCACCGGTTTAGTTGTGGCAGTTGGCTCAGTAACCGAAGCCGCTGCCGGTTTGGCGGCATTAGGCGTAGCTACGTGAGCTGGCTCAAAAGCTATCTCGCCCAATTCCGGCGGCGCTGAAGGATGCACTGTAGGGTTGTCGCTGATGAACTTTAATGGCTGGTAACCTTCTACAGGCTTGATGGGATCGCAAGAAGGAGCGGGAGCATGTTTACCTGGAGTGCGATAGTTGGCGCCGCAAATAGGCACACTCATGCGTTTGTGGCGAGGCTCGGCGACGGGCTCTTCCCATTTGCTAAGCATGACAGGGTAGCCCAAAGCGGCCAATTGAGCCAAACTTTGAGCCAAGCATTGTAATTCGCCGCCGCCTTTGCGCCCGTCGGTGGCCAGCATATGGTGAGCTTTTGAGCCCAAGATCTTCTTGACTAAGCCGGTGAGCACTGTTTTGGGGCCGACTTCAACGAAAGTACGGAAGCCGTCAGCATACATATTTTCGATAATGTCTATAAAGCGCACGGAGCTAACCAGTTGCTCGCCTAAAATACGGCGCAAAGTTTCGGTGTCGGCTTCATAAGCTTGACCGGTAACGTCGGCATAGACGGGAACTTGTGGTATACACATTTCAGTTTTATGCAAAGCTTCGCAGAAAGGCTCTTTGGCTGTAGCCATGAGTGAACTGTGGAAAGCGGCCGACACTTGTAAGCGGCGAGCGGTAATACGCTTAGATTTGCATAATTCTTCAGCCTGGCTGACGGCTTCTTTAGATCCGGAAATTACACCCTGAGTAGGGTGGTTGCGGTTGGCCAATACCAGATCGCCGCCAACTTCTTTGACGATCTCTTCTATGGTAGCTAGAGGAGCGGAAACGGCTGACATAGCGCCGCGACCTCCATCACCTTTAGCCATGAGCGAGCCGCGCAAAGCGGAAAGGGCGAATAAATCGGCTTGGGAGTAGACGCCAGCTTGTTGCAAAGCAACTAATTCGCCATAAGAGTGGCCTGCCATAGCCTGAGGTTCTACACCGAAATTGCGTAAAATAGCTGCAATAGAAGATTCAACGGCACCTAAGCAAGGCTGAGCTGCTCTAGTATCGGTGATAGCTTTGGTGTTGGCAGCATCTTCGCCTTCAACAAAGCGTTTTATAGGGAAGATCAAGCGAGCTGGATCTTGCGTTTCTTCCAAAGTGTTGTGAGCCGTTTCCAAAGCTTCCAAAGCTTCGGGGAAGATACTAAAGAACTCACGATCCATACCCACATATTGGCTGCCTTGGCCGGGGAAGAGGAAAGCAACTTTGCCCAATTCACTCTGGGAGTCACCGTAGAAGCATCCGCCGGGAAGATCGCCAGTTGTTTCTTTGTTGGCTTCCAAAGCGTCGGCCAATTCAGTCAGCTTCTGGGCATAGTCGGCCTGACCGCAAACCAAGAGAGCGCGGTAAGGAGCTTTTGCATCGAAATTGCGACGCGACAATGAAGCTTGATAAGCGCTTTCGTAAGCGGCGCAAGCAGCAGCGCTGCGGATATCGGCAATTAAATATTCACGTTCTTTGGAGCTAAAAGCCCAAATTTGTACGGAACCATCCCAAGCTGGAGTAGTGCGTTTGGGAGAGTACTCTTCTAGCACTACATGGAAGTTGCTGCCACCGAAGCCGAAAGAAGAAACACCACTGCGACGTTTTTCGCCTTCTTTGACTACCCAAGGCTTAGTCTGCGTGCTCAAATAGAAAGGAGTTTCCTCAATGCCCAATTTTGGGTTGGGACGACTAATATTCAATGTGGGTAAGATAACTTTGTGGAAAAGAGAAAGACTGGCTTTGCAAAGACTAGCTGCTCCAGCCGAAGCCTTAGTATGGCCGATTTGCGATTTGACGGTGCCTAAAGCGCAAGAATGCTCTTTATTTACATCTTTGAAAACTTTTTTCAAAGCTTCAAATTCTACGACGTCGCCTACTTTGGTGCCAGTGCCGTGAGCTTCGATTACTCCGACAGTTTCTGGACTTACTTCGGCTTCGGCATAAGCGCGCTCCAAAGCTATGCTCTGACCAGCAGCGCTGGGAGCATAAATAGCACCAGAATTGCCATCTGAAGAAGAACCTAAGCCTTTAATGACAGCATAAATTCTATCACCGTCTCTTTCGGCGTCGGCCAAGCGCTTGAGAACCAATACGCCAACACCTTCGCCTAAAAGCGTACCGTCAGAATCTTCCGAGAAGGGAGCAATGTGGCCGGAATCGGAAAGAGCTGGGGTCTTGCTAAAGCAAGTAAACATGAAAATATCGTTAAAAGTATCGGTACCGCCAGTTAAGACCATATCGGCAGCGCCCGCTCTGAGCTCTGATATAGCTAAATGGACAGCTGCTAAAGAACTGGCACAAGCCGCGTCTACAGCACAGTTTGTTCCGTGTAAATCTAAACGATTGGCAATACGTCCAGCTACTACATTGCCCAAAAGGCCTGGGAATGAGTTCTCTTGCCAAGATACATAAGAATCGGCAATACCAGCTACAACCTTTTCGGCAGTAGCTTTGTCGATACCGGCTTCAGCCAAAGCTTTGCGCCATCTAGGATGGCCTAAGCGAGCGCCCAACGGAATAACCATTTCTAAAGCGCCGGTTACACCCAAAATCACACTGGTAGAATCTTTGGGCACTTCTTTGCCGCCGACACCATAGCCAGCGTCTTCTAAGGCAGCTTTAGCGCCAACTAAACCGAGCAATTGGGAAGTATCTGTAGCTTCTAAAATGTTCGGCGGGATATTAAATTCGGTAGGATCGAAGGGGTAGGGCTCCAAGAATCCGCCAACTTTGGCATAGCAACGATCGGGGCTGCTGTGATCTCCGTCGTATAAATCATTTACCGACCAATGGGTTTCCGGAACCGGGCCGATACAATCGGTGCCGGAGCGGAGAATACGCCAAAAACTCTGGCGACTGTCGGCTTTAGGAAATAGACATCCCATGCCGATAATAGCAATGGGGATATTTTGATTATTATTACAAGTAGAAGACACTACAAAGACTCCTATAACAGCGAAGCTAATTCTTGGAAAGGAAGAGGCTCAAAGCAGCTCCATTGAGCCGGAATTTCAACCCCTTGATTGGCGATTAAGGCAGCTCGAGTAAGAACACAGGCTCCGGCCATGATATTCAGGGCTGCCAAATCTGCGTGGCGCTCTTTTACGTTCTCTAGAAATGTTCCTTTGCACCACTGGTTAAAGCTGCCCATAGAAGGGCCGCACCAGATCTGGTAGTCGGCTCGTCTATCTGGCAAACCGGCGTTGGCCCAACGCGAAGCTTGGCCAAGATAAGAGCGAAATACTAAAGCCATCATATGCTTGGGATCGCTCTCAGCTTTGACAATTTGGCGAGGATCACGTTTGGCAAAAAATGCTTTAGTACTTTGCCAAGCTTCGGCAAAACTGGACCGCAGCATAGTCTTTTCGATTTGCTCTTTTATGGTGGCAGGCACTTCATTGAAAGAAGCGTAAGCGCGGTAAATTTCATAAAGGCGTTTAGCTCGTACTGGGAACATGGTTCCCCACTTCAACACTTGAACATTGACGCCCATTTCAAACATATCGGCAGCTGGTGCCATAGCGACGTCGGCAGGAGAAGCTTTGGCCAGCATTTCTCTGACAGCATCACTAGAGCCAGATTCTACACAAGCTTGGTTTATGGAACCGGTCATTACATAAGCTGCTCCCATGGCAAAAGCGGCTGCGGCAGCTTGCGGTGTGGCAATACCTCCAGCTGCGCCAACAGGAACATTCCAGCCAAAGCGCTCTTGCATGCGGTCGCGTAAGTTTATAACTGAAGGCAATAAGCCGAAGGCGGGACGGTTATCGGTATGGCCGCCGCTATCGGCTTCAGCTGTTAAAGTAGAAGCTGGAGGTACAAAATGGGCTAGTTCCGCTTCTTCAGCCGTCAGCGCTCCTTGGGCAACCAAAGAGGCGATCATTTCAGGCGGTGGCGGAGAGAGCAATTTGGAGGCTACTTCTAGCCTGGAAATTTTGGCAAAGACGTGGTGTGGAGCGTATATACTGCCGTCGGCTCTCCGTTTAAGGCCGCTATACCTGTAGTGGAGTAGCGCTGGAGTAAGACCCAAGAAAGCTGAAGCTTCGATGCAATGGACATTTTCAGCAATAAAAAGCTCAGCGATTTTCTCTTCCAGCTGCGGATCTGAAGGGCTGTGAATTAAGTTGAGACCGTAGGGAAGGTTGCCAAGCTTGCTTTTCAGAGAGTGTATATGTTTGGTTACTTCGTCCAAACTGAGACCGGCCGAGCCGAAAAATCCCATCATTCCAGATTTAGCCATAGCCAGTACTAAATCTTCAGAGGCAATAGCGTTGGCCATAGAGCCGCTCAAGCAAGCATAGCGCAAACCGTAAGTGCGGCGAAAAGATTCTTGCCCTAATGTATTGGGGGATAGAGGTGGAGCTAAGGCTAAAAGGGGCAGGCTTCCTGCCGATGTCGCTGGCGCAAATTGGCAAGAGCCATTTCCGCAAAGAGTGAAAGGAAGATTTTTCCCCTGCCATACTGAAGGTGAAGATACGGCGAAAATGGGATTTTTTAAATTGCGCAAGACAGCAACGGGATCTTGAAAAGCGGCATTGGGGCCGGGAATCCAGCTGCCCATAGCTTTTATGCAGGAATTTGCCATATTGATATAGTTTGTATCCTTTTAGCCATTATTGAGAATGGCCAGTTTTTACCTTAAAAAAAGAGAACGAGAACAGCAAAGCCGTTCTCTATGCGTAGAGCCCTGCCTTCTCGGATTTAGTAGTCGACAATTGGGGGCACTCCCCTGTAATTTACTGAAGTTTGGCTTGACTGTCAAATTTTTTTCATATATGGCGGCTTGCTTGCTTTTTGTGTTGTGGCGAAAAGCGGCTTGATGGAAGAGCAGGAATCAGCCGTGCTTAAGTGCAAACTTATCGCCATGATTACCCGCGAAATTTTAGCTAAATTTTTAAGATATTATGCTGTTGCTTATCGCCTAGAACACGATATCGACTGGGTGAAAGCCGACGCTTCCTTCTGGAGCTACGAGCTGGCCGTACAGCCAGATGACAAATCAAAACTTCCTGTTTTGCTTGAAGCTTTTAAGGGCAAAACCGTTGTCGCTAACGAAGTTACAGGCAGTGTTATTTGCAAGGCTCCTTTTTACAAAATAGATGTCATTCCGTCTCTTGAAGAGATGGTGGGCGGTTTGGAATCAAAAGCTAAAGAGCTGGTTGGCTCTAAATTCCAAATCCAAATACTTATTTCCCATAAAGACAACGAACTGAAAGATAATTTCAGTCGTGAGCAACAGTGGCAGTGGCTCATTTCTTCGCCGCGTATTTGCGAGTTGTTTATTTTGGGTGAAATTACCGAAGATGGTGTCGTTTTCGACTCTTGTTACCATTCTTGTTACCAGTCCGATCACAACCGCGACATCAGTGAAGATATTGCTGTGATTATCGGACAGTGGGAAAAGGTCTACAAAGAAGTCGCTTCGGCTTATATGGCTCCTTTTAACGAGCAAGCTCTGTTGGATGTTTTGAAAAAGGAAAACTGGGGCCCTAGTTCCAGTGAGCATACTTATCCTTGTGAGAGCCAAGAAGAAGCTGACGAAATTTTCGAGACTTGCCAGAAGTTGGGCATTTTCAAAGATAGGAAAATGTCAAAAGAAAAGCATATCTTGCGCAGTAAGCTTGGTTTGATAGAGGTTATCGATTTAGTTTATAGCCGTCGATATGCCAGAGCTTACCAACTTTTTGGCAGTGAGGTTTTGCCTGAATAGCGTTTTTTAGTTCTGCTTGTTGTATAATCAACGCATGTTTATGAAAGGCGGCGCGGTTGTTTAGCAGTCGGCCGTCTGTTTTTTTAGGTAAAAGAGGAGTTAGGTCTATGTCTATTTCCAAGCAAAATGCAAAAAGGTTCGTTTATTCATTGGCTTTTCTTATTGGGGCCGGTTTATGCTTGGCTAATGGTGCTGCTTGCAGCGACAATACTTCTTCAGCTGATTCTATGCAAGCTGGACAGAAAATTCCCCATGTGGAGCAATCTGCTTCTAGCAACTACAAGCAATTGGCTAAAGCTAATAAAGCCAAAAAGGCTGCCAAAAAGTTGGAATCAGCTTCTAAAGAAGATAATGGCGAGCAATTTAATAAACAAGTCATAACTTTGGCTACTTGGAATTTAGAGAACTTCTTTGACACAATCGATGATCCGTATAACGATGATGTTCTCACTGAAGCTGAATATGGCGATAAGCTCACTCGAGTTAGCTCCGTACTCCAAGAAGTAAATGCCGATATTGTTGGTATTGAAGAAATAGAAAACGCACAGGTCATTTCCGATTTAAGTGAGCGCAGCGGCTATCCTTATTATGTGCTTATTCCTGGTAACGATCGTATCCGCGGCATCAATGTGGGGGTACTTTCCAAAGTGCCTGTGCGCAATGCTGTATCTCACATGCAAGACAGATTTACGCAAAAAGACGGTAAGCGCTCTTCGGTATTTTCCCGCGATTGTTTGGAAGTTCATTTTAAGCATAAGAGTAATTTCACTCTTTTAGTTAATCACTTTAAGAGCAAGCGAGGCGGTGCTAAAACTGACGCCAAACGTATTGCTCAAGCCAACCGAGTCAAAGAGATCGCTCGCTCTCTGAGTTATTATCCAGTAGCTATTTGTGGCGACTTGAACGATACTCCTGACGCCAAGACTTTGCGTCCTTTGCTCAGTTGCAATTTCCTCACCGATGTGTTGGGCCATTTGCCAGAAGTAGAGCGGCGCAGTTTCTTCAACACGCGTTATCAGTCGGCTTTAGACTATATTTTGGTGAATAATAAATTGAAGCCCGCCGTTGTGCCCGGTAGTGCTAAGGTGTGTGCCGATATTCCCGAAATAGAAAAAGCTAGCGATCATCGCCCAGTTAAGGTTGTAATGGATCTTAGCAAGATTAAATAGGTCGGTCGCTTGGGAAAAAGCAAATTAGCTTTCACTTGCACATAGCGTAATCATATTAGCAGGAGCTGCACCGTTCTTTCGTAGAGAAAATGGTGTGGCTTTTGCGCATTTTTTGACAAAATTAAGACAAAGTAGAAAAAAAAATGAACATTTTTAGTAAATTTTGGCATAGCCATAAACAATTTTTATTTAGAGCAACTTTTGTCGTCGCTTTAGGAGCGTTGTTTGGCTCTTCTGCTTGGGCCGATCCAACTGACAAATTTGCTCAAGCTGATAATACTCGTCAATATCTTGCTCAAAATTCAAGACTAAAAGTCGACGATTATAATGATTCGACTGCTGCCAAAAAGCAAGTGCAGCGTCTAATTAAAGAAGTACAGAGGGCTAGAGGTTTACACTTTAAAGAAGCTGTCAAGTGCCATTTTTGTACACAAAGTGAAGCTGGCCGCTACTTGGTAGAAGCTAATAAAAAAGCTTCAAAGCCTTATGTGCAAGGCAGACGTGATCTTTTCTTTCACCATCTTGGACTTTTGGAAAACGGCCAAAATTTTCAAAATTATTCCGACTTGCTTTATTCTGAACAAGTGCGTGGCCTTTATGACACTATCAATAAGGTTTTATTAGTAGTAACTGACATTTTACAAGAGCCTAAGCTTGATGGTATGTTGGGCAAAATTCTGAGTCAATTCAATATCGATTTAAGCGATTTATTATTGGTGCACGAACTTTGTCATGCTTTGCAAGACCAAAACTTTAATTTGGGTCAAAAACTTTTGCAAGCGGACGGCAGTCTCGATAAAGAGCTGGCTGTGACGGCTGTGGCTGAAGGTGATGCTACACAAACTATGTTTGATTATTTGGCTTCTTCTATGGGATTAAGTGGAGAGACTGTCACCAAATATGTAGTCGGTTCACCTAAACTTATTGAAAAAGGCATCAACCAATTTCCGCAATTAGAACAAGCTCCTCTTATTGTTAGAGCTGTCACTCTTATGCCTTATCTGAGCGGTTTGGAATTTTGCCAAACGATTCAAGAGCAGCAAGGGTTGCGCGGTATCAATAACGCTTTTGTTGAGCCTCCTGTCTCTACCGAACATGTGCTCCATCCTTTTAAGCATCTCAAAAAAGTAGATTTGCCTAAAAATATAGATTTAAGCGCTTTGCCTAAATCATTTGGCAACTACGTCAGTTTAGGTGATGATACAGCTGGAGAATATGTTATTCGCACTTGGGCGGAAAAGTTTTTATCTACTCAGTCTATGGCTGTGGCCAGAGGGTGGGGAGGCGACACTTGGCGAGTGTATAGTCAAGCCTATGAAAGTTACGGTTTAGACGATAAAGGCCAGCCTATTGCTGATACAATAAAAACGAGCGCTGGACAGCAAAACAGTGACGAAGAGAAAAATATTGATAATAAGACTAAAACCACAGGAGTTCTGGCCGCAGCCAAAGGTAAGAATAGAGACAGTTTTACTATTTGGGCTACAGTTTGGGATAGTGAAGGTGATGCTCAAGAATTTGTTCGCGCTGTCAAACAATCTGACTTAAAAGCCGAAATTATGGCTAAAGATCGCAGCGTAATTGTTTTACTTAATGTTCCTAATAGCCAAATAAAAGCAGTGCGTAAGGCTTTGGCTAAACCTTCTGTTTTGGTGCGCGGTTAGAGATAGTTTAGATAAAAGCCATTTTGAGCGCTTCGGCAATTTATTATAAAATTGTCGAGGCGCTATTCTTTCACGGTGCGCAAAAAAAGGGGAGAGATATATTCTGGGAAGAATAACGAGAATAAGTTGTGGGCTTTTTTGAGTGTGATATTTTGCAAAAAAAATAAGTAAGCTTGATGGCTGGCAACTTGATTTATTTAAAGAGATTTTTTTTATATGAATATTCAAATTCTTCTGCGCATTTGTGATGAAAATGGACAACGTTTTATGGGACCTGGCCCTTATACTTTGTTGCGCGGAGTAGAAAGATATGGGTCTATTCGTAAAGCTGCCCTAAATTTAAATATGTCTTACGCTAAGGCTCACCGAGTTTTGAGCACTTTGGAAAAAGAGCTGGGCATAAAGTTAATGAAAAAGTTTATTGGCGGCCACGATCATGGTGGAGCTGAACTTACTGAGGGCGCTTTTTTACTGTTGCGCCATTATGAAGCTATGGTAGAGAAAATAAATGAAGCTGCTCAAGGGCCGTGGCATGATTTTTTGCAAGCTGTAGAGGAGCTCAAAGTCAAGCAAAGTCTCGACCAAGATACTCATGAGGCTAAGGGCCATGAAGAACCTCTCAGTTAAAGAGCTGACTTTTACGGCTATGCTAACTTGTTGCAATTCCGTACTGGAATTGGTTGTTGGCAATTTGCTTCATTTAATAAATTTTTCCATGAAAGGTTCGGTTTTGGTAGGCCTTAACGTGATGGTTTACACCGTACTTTTCAGTCGCATCCCTCGTTTTGGCATTATTACTTTGTGCGGCTTAGCTACTGCGGCAGTCAATTTTATTTTAACTGGCGGTTTTAAATTTTTCGCCCTTTATTGCATTGTCGTTGAAGCTTTGACTGTAGATATAATTTTTGCGAAATTTGGGCTCAACAAAGTAAGTGTTATGAGCGCTTGTATCATAGCGGGAATTGTGGCCAGCTTGTGCGGCTTCTTTAATGGAGTAGTCTTTTTGGGCATAGACGTCTCTCAAGCAGCCCAGCGCATTTCCCAAAGTCCGCTTACCTTGGGGCAGCCTTTGGCCGTCGTTTTTGCTTTTATTCTCGCTTGGCGTATTGTAGTAGGCTGGGCTTTTGGCTTGGTTTCTTGTAAAATTTTAGAAGTACTCAATCCAGAACTGGCTAGAATTATGCCAGGTGTGGTGCAGAATGAATTTGCGTTAGCAAGCTCTAAAAGTGAAGTGGAAAATTCAGAGAAAGAGAAGGCCGTTTAATAATTATGCTTAGAGTGAAAAATTTTTTATTAACATTGGGTGTAGTAGCTTCTTTAACTTTGAGTTGTACGGCTCAACCTAAAGCAATCGATTTACCTAAGCCAGTTACTAGTGGCGGTCGTCCTGTCATGGACACTTTTAGCGCTCGCCATACTGAACGAGATTTTCTCTTGCAAAAAGATATACCTCGGCAAGTTGTGAGCAACTTGCTTTGGGCTACCTGGGGCATCAATCGTTCTGACGGCAAACGTACTGCTCCTACAGCCATGAATAGGCAAAATATCAATGTTTATGTGGCTAGAGCTGACGGACTTTGGCGCTACGAAGCTTCTGAAAATAAATTAGTGCTTATAAAAAGTGGTGATGCCCGCCGCGGTAAATATAAAGAAGCACCCATGCTTTTCTACTATGCCGCGGTGCCAGATAATTTCGCTTATTCTCACGCTGGTTCCTTATATCAAAATGCCGGCCTTTATTGCGCTTCTGTAGGTTTAGGCAATGTAGTAGTGGGAGCTAAGCCTACTATGGATGAAATTAACCGCGATTACGATTTAGGTGGAGGAGTAAAAGTTTTGGTCGCCCAGGCTTTCGGTTGGCCCAAGTCTTCTCAAAAGGTCGATCCTGCAACTTTACCTATAAATCCTGGTCGTCGCAGTCCTGATGCCTATTAGTTTTTAGGTGTGGTAATCAACTATTTAGACTTAGTTCTTTAATGGTAGCTTGGCTACCAATTTAATAATCCGGGAAAAGCTTAAGCTTAGCGCGAATAGCTCCCGGATTTTTTGTTGGAGGAAGTTTTTCTGTGTCTGACACTTTATATATTGTCGATACTATGTATCAAATTTTTAAAAGTTTTTACGGCTTGGGGCGCAATGCCCGTTTAACTAGTCCACAAGGCGTACCTACTGGAGCTGTCTATGGTTTAGCCAGAACTTTAAAAAGCTGGCGCCACAAGTTAGATATGGAATATTGTATTTGCGCTTTTGAAAGTCCGGTGCCGGTTTTTCGCTGTGAACTTTCTCCCGAATATAAAGCTAACCGTCCTCCTGTAGATCCCGATTTAAAAGCACAAATACCTTTAGCTATCGATATGTGCCGCCATTTAGGTTATACGGTTGTTTCTGCTGATGGTTATGAAGCTGACGATATTATCGGCACTCTGGCAGCTAAAGCTTTGCAAAAAGGCTGGAAAGTGCGTATTCTTTCCAAAGATAAAGACTTAGCTCAACTTTTAGCGTTAGAAGGTGATATTGCCGTAATGATGCCTTCCGATGGCAAAGCTAACGATCATTATGTCGATAAAGACAATTGCGCAGAGCATTACTGCGGCGTGTCGGCAGAACTTATAGTAGATTGGCTAGCTTTAATGGGTGACACTTCGGACAATATTATTGGCATTAAAGGCATAGGTGAGAAAACAGGAGCCAAGCTTTTAAATAAATGTGGCAATTTAGATAAGCTGATGGAGCAACCAAATTTAGCTGGCCGCTTTGCTGCTGAAATTGCCACTTCTCAAGAACGCTTGCGCTTAAATAGGTGTTTGGCTACTGTATGCCAAGACGTGCCTCTGCCTTTTGAAGTGGAAAATTTGGCCGATTTTAATATAAAAAATCCCGATAGTGAAGCTGAAAACTTTTGCAATAACTTAGGAATTAACTTAGCTGCGTTAAGTTAAGTAATTTTAATAATTGTTTTTTTAATTTTATAAATTTTAAACTATTTCAATTGTAGCAGGCTCCTTCCACTGCCTTTAGACAGTGAGAGGAGCCTTGTAGATTTTTTAACATTAACTTTATTTTTTTTGTATTTTTTTACAGTAGCTGATGGTAAATCTAAAAAATTGTCTAATTTGATAAGGTCATCTATTTGTGTAATTGATAATTGTAATACTTAAACGTCTCTTTATATATCTAGAAATTTGTATGTAATTTAGAATTTTTTTTATTATAAATGCCTAAATAAACGTAATTAAAATAAAAATATGTACATATTTAATTCTATGTAATATTGATTTTTTTTATATATAAACATTTTTTACTTTTTGTTAACAAAAATGGCAACATTTACTTTTTTTATACTTATAATATGATATAACAATATTTAGATATACATTTTTTATTATATTATTTGTGTATTAAACTGAAATGTTGCTTAAAATAAACTATATGGGGGAAATAAATGGATTATCTAAAAAATAAACATTTGTTAATTGAACGTGAACTAAAAATGGCTAGCACTAAAGACCCTTGGAAATCATTTATGTATAGAGGAGCAAAATTATGCAAATACGATATTCCATTTTGCCCAATTACGGCTACAACTTTGCCATCTGATATCGTTACTTGGGAAGAAGCTAAAAATATACACAAAAAGGCGTTATTGAAACATGATTATGATTATACTTGTGATGCTTTTGTATGCTTTTACATGTTCGATAATAAGTTTGATGGCCCAAGGCGAGGAATTTGGAATGATTGCAAGCATGTTTTAGAAGTTTTGCGTCATTTTGCTGGGGTAATTACTCCAGATTTTTCTACATATCAAGATCTACCAGAGGGGGAAAAAATAAGAAATACTTGCCGCATGAGGGCTATGGGATATTGGCTGGGGCAGTTGTGTGGCTTTGCAGTAATAAATAATGTTAGGTGGGGGACTCAAGAAACGTATAGATACTGTTTTGTTGGCATTCCTTCAAATAGTATTGTTTCTATAGGTACAGTTGGAGGTAGTCCGAGAAAAAAAATCGACAGAAATAGATTCGAGCTTGGGTTGTATGAAATGGTTAAGGTGTTAGTTCCACATACTATTATCGTATACGGATCAGATCGATATCCATGTTTTGACAAATTAAGAAATGAAGGAATAAAAATTATATCATTTCCCAGTAGAACTGCTAGAGTATTTGCTGCGAGGAAATATGAGTAAGGGGAATAGTGGTTATTTTCATAATACAAAGGGATACATAATTGACATAATTTCTTCACTGCCACCTAACCCTAACAAGTTGGTAAAAAGAGGATGGATTGAAACGACTAATCCGAGCCAAGCAGAGAATAGTTCCTCAAGAAGCTTTGTTGAGCCTAAAAGTGGTATTAAAGTTAGATTTGATGCTGGCAAAGAAGGATCACCTGGTCTCAGGGGCAAGGATCACTATCACGTTGAAAACCCAAACTCTACATGCAAAGGGGATAAATATTTGACTAAGGATGGCGAGCCTACCCCAAAAAATTCTTCAGGCTCACATATTATTCCGAATGGAGATTAAATGAATATTACCCAATTTTTAGATCAATACGAGCTACATGATAGTTTGCTTGAATTTGTAAGTTACAATGCCGAAAAAGAAGAGCTAGAGCTACAAATAAATTTTTGTTACTGGATGCAAAGCGATTATGATAATTTGTCTCCGGAAACAGGTTTAGTTTTAGTGAAATTTTATGGTGTAACTGAATATTCAGGCCTTATTGGAAATACTGATGATTTCAGTATTTTAGAGTTAAAATTAGACAAAGATAGCTCTATTATCATATCTGTTCTAGATGATGATAAAAATGAATTTTTCAGCTTAAGTTTCAAAGCTAAGTGTGTAGAAATTTGCAAGTTGTAGTAAAATAAATAACTAAAAAAGCTGTCCGTACTAAATTTTGTGTGCGGGCAGCTTTTCTATATGGCGGCCTTAATGGGGCCGCCTGGTAAATGGTATAGAGCTTATTTCTTCATTTCCGGCAAAGCGGCGATTTCTTGCATTAAGTATGCGGAAGCGGCAATGCCAGCATGGAAGTTCTCTAAAGAGAGGTGCTCGTTGGGAGCGTGAATTTGCTCATCTTCTAAGCCTACGCCTAAAAGGACGGCCGGGATGTTGAGCACTTTAGTAAAGGTAGAAACGATAGGAATAGAGCCACCTTCGCGTACGCGTACAGGAGTAGCGTTCCAGGCTTTCTGGGCAGCTACGTTGGCAGCACGAAGCACCGGATCGTCAGGAGAAGTCATCCAAGCGGGGCCACCGTGGTCGACGCTTACTTTTACGGTGACGGCGGGGGAGGCCAAGCGTCTGATTTCGGCTTCTAAAAGCTTAGCGATCTCTTGGTCATCCTGGTCGGGCACCAAACGGCAAGAAATCTTGGCATAAGCTCTAGCAGGAATAACTGTCTTGGCACCTTCGCCGGTGAATCCACCCCAAATGCCGTTGACGTCTAAAGTGGGACGAGCCCAGCGGCGCTCAATACAAGAGTAGCCTTCTTCACCGCAAAGTTCGGGAGAACCGACCAGCTTGCGATATTCTTCTTCGTCAAAATCGAGGCCTTGCCACTCTTTGCGCTCTTCTTCGGAAAGAGGACGCACTTTATCATAGAAGTGAGGTACGGTAATGTGGTACTTGTCATCTTTGAGATGGGCATAATACGGCAAAGTTCATTGATGG